>Ga0209624_10002916_pt1 | contig 12407 bp, 11 predicted proteins | sample JacPinW_OM2H0_O1_FD_188565 | JGI IMG/M metagenome (GOLD analysis project Ga0209624, IMG submission 188565) | Forest soil microbial communities from Algoma, Ontario, Canada - Jack Pine, Ontario site 1_JW_OM2H0_O1 (SPAdes) (version 2) | ecosystem: Environmental > Terrestrial > Soil > Boreal... | reverse complement strand
TTGCTGAACCCCGTGGAATTATTCGCGCCGGAATCGCTCGAATCGTTCGTGGTCTAGATTACCAATGGCCGATCCAGTCGTGCGTTCGCAATCGTGGTGGACGCTCAGTCGCGGCGACATTGACGCGACCATCGCGCAGGTCGGCTGCGTCATCGCCCAGATGTTCATTCCCGTTCTGCTACTGGCGCCGATCGGCGTCTCGCTTGGATTCAGCCTCACACATATCGTGCCGGGCTTTGCTTCGGGATTTCTGGTCGGCTCAGCTGGTCTCGCGTTCCTCGCGACGCGCCTGAGCAAGCTCGAAAACCGCACAGACGTCACCGCCATGGTCTATGGCAATAACGTCCCCGCGATCATCACCTACACGCTCTCGATTTATCTTCCTGTGTACCTTCAATCGCACGATGCGTACGCTGCCTGGCGGATAGGAGCTGCCGCAGTTGTCTGGACCGGGATCATCAAGCTGGTTGCGGCCCCCTTCGCAGGCACTTTCCGGCGTTTCATTCCTTTGCCGGCTTCCATGACCGTGTTCGGGGCGGCGATGTATAGCTATCTTGCCCTCGTCCTGCTGCAGCGTGTTTTCGATCAGCCGTTGGTGGGGATCGTCGCACTCACGATTGTGTGCGTCGCCGTGTTCGCGGGCGTGCCGATCACGCGCCACAAACTTCCTCCCTTTCTCGTTGCCTGGATCGTTCCGCTCGCGCTCGGCGTCGCCGTGGGTTACGTACATCCGGTGTGGCAAGGAGTGGCCTTCGTGCTTCCATTCGTGCCTACGACTGGCACTTTTCATGAATTGCTGCATTCGATGGTGCTTGCCCTGCCGTATCTCTCTGTGATCGCGCCGATTTCGGTTTATCACATCTTGCAGGCGATCGCCTCGGTCGAAGGCGCCTCGGCCGCGGGCGACAACTACGACGCGCGCAGCGTGGTGGCCTGCGATGCGGTCGGCACGCTGCTGTGCGGCTTGGCGGGGAGCGTCGTCACGCCGGTAATCTACGCCCTGCATCCTCCCTACAAAGCACTCGGTGCACGCATCGGATACGCGGTGTGGACTCCGGTGATCTTCCTGGCGGTAATCATGAGCGGAGTGATTTCGTTCATGGCCGGATTGTTTCCATGGGCCATTCTGGCGGCCATGATCGCCTATGTCTCCGTGGGGGTCGGCACGGCGACGTTGCGCCGCGTAGACCGAAAGTATCTGAGCGCAGTGCTTTTGGGGTTCGTGCTGCCCACCGGAGCGGTCGTATCCGCAGCGATGAATTCCGCGCTTCCGGCTCTACAGCTTTCACCCTCCAATCCGGCTGTACAGGCGGCGTTGAACCGTTCGATTTACTGGTCCTCGCTACAAGGGCTCGGCAACGGATTTCTCTTTCTCGTGCTCGTAGTTGCCGCCGTCGTCACCGAATTGATTGATCGGAAGTTCGGCCGCGCCGCGGTTTGGTGCCTGATCGCATCCGCGTTCTCGTGGATCGGGCTGATGCACTCGGCGATCCTGCGCTGGGGCGCCCAGCCGATGTACGCCGCGGGATGGCTGGTGGCTGCGGCAATCGTGTATTCCGCCCGCTGGTGGAACCCTCCGGCGGCCCGGCAGGAATCCGGCACGGCGGATTAAGCACCGGATTCTGGAAAAGATTTGAATGTAACGCCTCGGTTTTCAGCGTGCCGTTTGACGGCGCCCCTCGCGCTTACATTGTCAGCACAACGCGAAACTGCGCTTTTCCGCTCATCATGCGCGCATAGGCCTCGGCGGCCTTCTCAAGCGGAAACTTCTCAATCATCGGCCGCACGCCGGTCAGCTCCGCAAACCGCAGCGTGTCCTCGGAATCGGTCGGAATGCCGGAGTACCAGCCCTGAATACTCTTCATCCCGACGATCAATTGAATCGGACTGACCTCAATTGGATCCGGCGTCGCGCCGACGACCATCATCCGCCCGTTGGCGCCGAGGCCGCCTATCAGGGAGGACATGGATTTCGCGCTGGGCGCGGTGGCCAGAATCACGCGCGCCCCGCCAAGTTTTTGCAATTCTGCGGCGGCATCCGTCGCCGCGCTGTCAATATAGACGCTCGCTCCGAGCTTTTTTGCCAGCGCCGCGTTTTCCGGTCCGCGTCCCACGGCGGCGACCTTGTATCCGAATTTCTGCGCGAACTGAATTCCGAGATGCCCCAGTCCGCCGATGCCTTGCACGGCCACCAGATCGCTCGGCATCGCGCCGCTATGCCGCAGGGCGTTGAACGTGGTGATCCCCGCGCACATCAACGGCGCAGCCTCGGCCGCGTCGAGCGATTCCGGCATTTGCGCCACAGCTTCGACCGGCGCGACCATGTATTCCTGGTAGCCGCCGTCGAAACTGATGCCGGAAACCTTCGCGTTGAGGCAGTTTGCGAAATCGCCGCGGCGGCACGCCAGGCACGATCCGTCCTGTCCGCCGTGCCAGCCCACGCCGACGCGCTGGCCTTTCTTCCAGGTAGTGACGCCCGCGCCGGTTTCGTCGATTACTCCGGCGACTTCGTGTCCCGGCACACGCGGGTAGGTGAGGCCCGGCCAGCCGCCTTCCTTGGTGAGCACGTCGCTGTGACAGACCCCGCACGCCTGCACGCGGATTCGAACCTGTCCCGGTCCGGGTTGCGGCATTTCCCGCTCGACGATCTCGAAGTCCGCTCCCGCCTTCGGTACCTGCACCGCCTTCATCTTGGCCATGTCTCATGTCCCCTTTTGCTTCGAGTGCCCGATCCTGATGATTCCCGTGAAATCGATTGGATGCGCAGTTTCCGACGGCGTATTCAAATTATTTTTCCCCAAGTCGGCAAATTCCGGAGCCCCAGCATGGTCTCGGCAGCCCAGGTTCCCAGATAAACCGAAAGCGCCACTCCGTGTCCCGCGAAGGCGCCGAGAACGATTCCGCTCCCGCTTGCCGGGTGACGATCAAACACGGGCTCCCAGCCGTCGCGGAAAAGAATTGGCCCGCCCCAGCGATGAGTGAAGGTAAGCTTTTCAAGCCCCGGTCGAAGCTGACGAATGCGCCGCTCGAGCGAAGCGAACATCCGCGACGATTCTTCTGCCGCTATGTCAATCTGCTCGACGCTTCCCGAGTCCGGCGCGCCGACCAGCCCGGCGCCCCATACGATCGAATTGTCTCGGCATACTCGCCCCCACAGATACGGGAAATCCACCGTGTAAAAAGGCTTTCGCTGGGCGAGCCCGATCGCTTGCAGCTCGTCATCACCGATCGGCGCGGTCGAGGCCGCCAGCGTCAGCTTCGGAGTCGTACGCTCGGTCAGCCCCGATAATTCCAGCGACAGGCCGTTTGTGGCGAACAGGACTTTCCTCGCGCGAAGCGTACCGCCCGCAAACACCAACTCCGCGTCCGCCTTCCAGTTGACGCGCTCGACCCGGGCGTCCTCTACAATCACCGCGCCGAGCTGTTGGGCCGCACGCGCCAGTCCCTCAACCATCTTTCCGGGATGAACAGTGCCTCCAGGAACTTCGTTCACTACGCGGAGCATCCCGGAGTCGTTCCACGAGATTGGCGATTGCGCAATTCCACCTTTGCGCGCAATTTCCCAAGCTCCGGGAAGCGCGAGTTCACAACTCTCGACCAGAGAAATTCCGCAGGCGCGCCCGAGATCCCCGAGGATGCGGCCAAGCCCTGCCAGCACATCGCCCAGACCCGGGAGATCGCCTGCAGCGCTTTCGGCCAGAGCCATTCCGCCCGTGCGGCCGCTCGCGCCGGCGCCGACGCGGCCCGCCTCGAGAACCACCACAGATTTTTCGGGGGTATGAAGACGCAGCCACGCCGCAGCGGCAAGACCGGTGAAGCCGGCGCCAATGATGGCGAAGTCCACGGTGTTCGCAAGCGACTGTCGCGCAGGCGTGAAATCAATTTCCCAGGGAGGTTGGCCCCACGCGTTCTGCACCAAGGAAGGAGACATAGCAGAGTGAACACTAAGAGTCAGGAGTTGAGACCCCCGATTAAACTCCACGACTGGCGGAACTTGGGTCTCAACTCTGAACGCCCGCCTCGCTTCAGAAAAGCGGTTCGGTCCAGTTCTCGAGCGTGTGTTTGACGTGGCCCATAAACTGATGGGCGATTGCGCCATCGACCGCGCGGTGGTCGTAGGAAAGCGTGAGATACACCATCGAACGGATGGCGATGGCATCCTCAATTACAACCGGGCGCTTTTCGATCGTGCCCAGACCCAGGATTGCGACGTTCGGCTGGTTGATCACCGGCAGCCCGAACAGTCCGCCGAAAACACCGGGATTGGTGATCGAGAACGTGCTCTCCATCACTTCATCGGGCTTGAGTTTTTTCGATCGCGCACGCTCGGCAAGATCGGTGACCGCCCGCGCCAGGCCGAAGAAATTCTTTTCTTCCGCCCCTTTAATGACCGGAACAATCAATCCCCAATCCAGGGCTACGGCGATACCGATGTTGCATTCCTTGTGCAGGACCAGATTGGTGCCGTCAACCGACGAATTCACTGTGGGGAACGCGCGCAGCGCCTCGACGGCGGCGCGGATGAAAAACGGCATGAAGGTCAGCTTGGTGCCGGACTCCTGTTCGAACTTCGCTTTCGATTTGGCTCGCAGCGCGGCGATGCCGCTCACATTGACTTCCTCGACCGAATAGACGTGGGGTGAGATTCTCTTGGAGAGCACCATGTGTTCGGCGATCTTCTGGCGCATGTTGGACATCGGCTGGACTTCGTAATGGCCGAAGTACATCCGCTCACGCGGGAAGGCGGCTGGAGTCGCGCCTGGCGCAGGCGGGCCTCCGGCTGGCGGTGGAGCGGCCGAGCGGGCCGGCGCCGGCTGTGAGCCGCCTTCGGCTGCGGCAAGTATGTCTTGCTTGCTGATGCGGCCTCCGGCTCCCGTGCCGGTCACCTGAGAGAGATCGATATTGTTCTCGCGCGCCATGCGGCGGACCAGCGGAGAGCTGCGAATTTTGTCGCCGTTCGCATCGGTCTTCTGTGGCGGCGCCGACGCTGCGGCGGCCGTGGGTTGCGCGGTGCGCGGCCCGGCGGGTGCAGCAGCGGGTTTGGGCGCGTCCGGCTTCGCTGCAGGTGCGGGGGCGGCCTTGGGTGGTTCTGCTTTCGCGGGTGCCGGTGCCGGGGAGGCCTCGGCCGAGCCAGCCGCATCGATAGAGGCCACAACCGTCTGGATTGGTACGGTCTGCCCCTCTTTGACCTTGATCTCCTTCAGCACCCCGGCTGCGGGAGACGGAATCTCCGCGTCCACCTTGTCGGTTGAGATCTCAAACAGAGGTTCGTCGCGCTCGATTTTGTCGCCCGGTTTTTTCAGCCATTTGGTGATCGTGCCTTCAAAGATGCTTTCGCCCATCTGCGGCATTATGACGTCAACAGCCATCGCTCGTACCTCCAGCAACCCGGATCATTTTATCTTAGAATACGAAACTCGTATTGCCAGCGCGCAGGCCTGCAAAACAACACCTAGGCGGCGCTCAGACACTCTTCGTGCCACACGCCCGGCACGCCCTCGAGAGTGTAGATTTCATCTCCGCCATGGAAGAACTCGACGGATTTTACTTTGGCGGCGCGGCCGGCGTAGTCAAGCTGCTCCGGCTCGAGCTCGTTGTGGTATTGACCGGCCTCAAGGAACTCGTCCAGAAAGGCGCGATCGGCGACCCGGACTTCCGAACCAACCTCAAACTCCGCTTTGTTCAACCCCTTCGTTTTTCCCAAGGCGCAAGACCTGCTTTCTTCCAGATTAGTATTTTGCCAGTTCGCGCGCGGCGGCGACAACTTTTTCGGCGTTCGGCAGAAACCGTTCTTCCAGCGGCGGGGCATAGGGCACGGGCGTGTCGAGCGCCGTGACGCGCGCGATCGGCGCGTCCAGGTGTTCAAACGCACTCTCGCACACGATTGCGGCAATCTCGCCCGCAATGCCACCGGTGCGCGTGTCTTCGTGCACGATCAGGAGCCTGTTTGTGTTCTTTACCGAAGCGAGGATCGTCTCGCTATCCAGAGGCAGCAGCGTCCGCAGGTCAATCACGTCGGCCTCGATGCCTTCTTTTGCAAGCGTGGCTGCGGCCTCCATCGCCACATGCGCCATGGCCGCGTAGCTGACAATCGTAAGGTCGCTGCCCTGCCTGCGAACCACGGCTTTGCCGATTGGCACGGTGTAATCGCCCGCGGGAACCTCTTCCTTGATGCGGCGGTACAGGAATTTGTGCTCGAAAAACAGGACCGGGTTGTTGTCACGAATCGCAGACTTCAGCAGACCTTTCGCATCCGAGGCGGTCGACGGATAGACGACCTTGAGACCCGGCGTGTGCACGAAATACATTTCTGGATTCGCCGAATGGAACGGTCCGCCGTGAACGCCGCCGCCGGAGGGTCCGCGCAGGACCATCGGCACCGGAGCGCCCCACCGGTAATGCGACTTGGCCACAAAGTTCGTGACCTGATTGAAACAACAGGCGATGAAATCAATGAACTGCATCTCTGCAACCGGGCGCAATCCCATGTAGCTCATGCCGCAGGCGGCGCCGACAATCGCCGTCTCGCTGATCGGCGTTTCGATCACGCGCTGGTGGCCGAACCTGGCGAGCAACCCCTCGGTTGCTTTGAACGCACCTCCATACACTCCGATATCCTCGCCAATGGCCACAACAGCCGGGTCGCGCTCCATTTCTTCAAACAGCGCCTGGCGGATGGCTTCGAGCATGGTGATTTCCGGCATCGTCAGCGCCTTCTCCGCTTGTGCGGCTGCTTGTGCCGCGGGGGCCGTTCCGCAACCTTGTCCCGGCGCTCGAGCTCGACGGACCGGTCCTTGGGACCTCGGCCGAAGGGAACGCGCAACGGCGCTTGCTTGGCAACCTCGGCCTCCTCATGCCCTACAACGGGCGATTCGGCGCCATTGCCTCCGCTCGGTGCGGGTCGCGAGGCAGTCGCGACAGGCGCGAGCGGACCCTTGAACGCACCGAAGTCTGCGACCTTCCACACCGCGACCTCGCTTGATGCCGGCGGCATCACTTCCTTTTTCGGCCGGCGCCAATCGGCTGCAATCGTGTGGCAACCGTCGCAATAGACACCCTGTTCTGCGAGCTCGGCTGGCGGCAGGGGCGATTCTTCGGCAAATTTCTGATCGGCGTCGAGTTCCTGCTCGATGCGCGCGTCGATCTCGGCCTTTTTCCCGGCGTCCCAGAGCTTGTGTTCGGTCAGATAGGCTTCATAACGCACAATCGGGTCCTGCGTCTTCCAGTAATCGAACATCGCCTTGGGGACATACTCGGCCGGATCGTGCTGCGCATGACCCTTCATGCGCATGGTTTTTACTTCGATCAAAACGGGTCCCCGGCCTGCGCGGCAATCCTCCACTGCGCTCCTAGTTGTCTCATAGGTGGCCAGAACGTCGTTGCCATCCACGATCTTGCTTGCAATCCCGTACGCCACCGCGCGGTCGGCAAGATTCTTGATCGGCACCTGGCGCGCCACGGGCGTCGAATAGGCCCACTGGTTGTTCTCGACAACCAGGACCAGCGGCGCGCGCTGTTGCGCCGCAAGGTTCAGGCCCTCGTGAAATGCTCCCGTAGAGGTTCCGCCGTCACCGATCCAGGTCATGGCGACGATGTTCTGCCCCAGATAGCGACCGGCCATAGCAACCCCCGTCATCACCGGAATCAGATCACCGAGCATGGAGATCGGCGACACCACGTGGCGGACTTTCAGATCGCCAAAGTGGCTGGTGCCGTCCTTGCCCTGGGTGGGCGAGGTGAACTTCGCCATATGCTGGGTGAAGATGTCGCGGGGCTTGAATCCCTTGACGAGCAGCGCGCCGATATTGCGAATCATCGGGGCCAGCCAGTCGCGCGACTCAAGGGCGTAGGATGTGCCGATCGATACCGCCTCCTGGCCCAGGCTGGAATAGACGCCGCCGACGATCTTGTTCTGCCGGAAGAGCCTTACCAGACGGTCTTCGAGCTGGCGGTTGAGCTGCATGAGGTAGTACAGCTCAAGGTGTTGGTCGCGCGTCAGAGTGTTGGACATGGATCGATGGTTTCCTAAAGGCAATTCATTTCTGCTACCCGGCCGCTGGGTTCAAGCGCTTCAGGCGCGCCCTGCAAAATCTCTGAAAGCTCGTGGATTTCAATCTTCTTCGCCTGCCGCGCAAAGACCGATGCAAAGTGACCGATCAGCCGCGCGCGTGCTTCGCTCGCTGAGACAGAGCGGCCCAGCGCGCGTTCAACCGAGGTGACCCGCTTGCCCGCAATCCCGCACGGGACGATCAAGTCAAAATAGCGCAGGTTGGTTGAGACATTGTAAGCAAAACCGTGCGAGGTGACCCAGCGGCTCAGGTGCACGCCGAGAGCTCCGAGCTTTTCTTCGCCATCCGGTGTCTCAGTCCACACCCCGTGCCGGCCTTTCAGGCGCTTTGCGGCAATCCCGAAATCCGCACTCGTGCGTATCATGACCTCTTCCAGCTGCCAGACGTACCAGGCAATGTCCCGGCGATGCTCGGTGAGATCCAGTATGGGATAGCCGACAACCTGCCCCGGACCATGATAGGTGATGTCGCCGCCCCGGTCGGTTGAGTGAAATTCCACGTGCATCTGGTCGAGCAGGGCCCCGGAGGCCTGCAGATGATCGCGAGTCCCGTTTCGCCCGAGCGTGATCACGTGCGGGTGCTCGCACAGGAGCAGGACGTCTGGAATCGTGTGGGATTTGCGGGCCCGTACGAGCTGGTGCTGCAGTTCACACGCGGGCTCGTAGGGGATTCGCCCCAGGTCCACCACCCAACAGGTTGTTTCAGGCTGTTTCACGCGCCTCATTCACTGGCGGCGTCTCGCGCCGCTCGATCAGTAGTTGATGGTAAGACCGCGCACCGAGTTGAAGGCATCGCCCATTGCTTCCCAGACCGTCGGGTGGGCGTGGATTGTGGCCGCCATATCGTCCAGCGTGGCTTCCAGACCCAGGGCGGTAACCGGCTCGGCGATGATTTCCGTCGCGAGCGGTCCGATGGCATGGACGCCGAGGATTTCACCGTATTTTGCCTCCGCCACCACTTTGATGAAGCCTTCATGCTGGCCGAGGATCGTAGCCTTGCTGTTGCCGGCGAACGGAAATTTGCCTGTTTTCACGTCGAATCCCGCTTCCCTGGCCTGCTTTTCGGTGAGGCCAACGGAGCCGATTTGCGGCTCGCAGTAGGTGCAGCTGGGGCAGCGCTTGCGGTCAAACGGTTGCACCTCTTTGCCGGCCATGCGGCCCACTGCGATGATTCCTTCCATCGAGGCGGCGTGCGCGAGCTGAGGAAGTCCGACGACAATATCGCCGATGACATACAGGCGAGGCTCATCGGTTTCCAGGTACGCGTTGGCGTGCACGAAGCCGCGCTCGAGTTTGGCTTTGGTCTTCTCGATGCCGGTATTTTCAGTCAGCGGGCGCCGGCCCACGGCGATGAGAACTTTTTCCGCCGAGATGGATTGCGACTGGCCGGCCTTGTTCTTGAACGCGACGGTCGCCCCCTTGGCGTCTTTCTTCACGGATTCGACCTTGGCCTCGGTTTCGATACGGATGCCTTTCTTCTTGAATGCTCGCTCAAGCTCGGGCGAAATCTCTTCGTCTTCAAGCGGCACGATGCGGGGAAGGGCTTCCAGGATGGTGACCTCGGCGCCGAACGTGCGATAGATCGAGGCGAACTCCACACCGACTGCCCCGGCGCCGACAACCACCAGAGACTTCGGAATCGCAGGAAGCTGCAATATTTCGCGATTGGTGAGGATCGAGGTGCCGTCGATTTCAACGCCCGGCAGCGAACGCGCTTCCGAACCGGTCGCAAGCATCGTGTAGGTCGTTTCAATTTCGGTGGTCTTGCCGTCCTTTTCAACCGAAACGCGGCCGGGTGCGACAATGCGTCCCCAGCCCGTAATCGAGTCGACCTTGTGCTTCCTGAACAGCATGCCGATTCCGGCCGCATGCTTCTTTACGATTTTGTCCTTGCGCGCGAGCATCGCAGGCCAGTTTACCCGTACGTCCTTCACTTCGAAGCCGAACTCCTCGGCTCGCAGGAAGTTGTCGTAGATATCCGCGTGATGCAGGAAGACTTTCGTGGGAATACAACCGACATGCAGGCAGGTGCCGCCCAGAAACGGGTCCTTCTCAACCACAGCAGTCTTTAGTCCCCACTGGCTTGCGCGAATCGCGGCAACGTATCCCCCCGGCCCGCTGCCGATGATCACGAGATCGTATTTGGCCAAACCCGTTCTCCCTTACGAATTATCGTCCAGCCGATACCTTGCATGGAAGGATCGTTTCGATGGCGGCGCATCCAAGCTGTTCGCGCAGACCTTGGATTTTAGCAGTCACCGTGCGCCGCCGCAACACGCGTCTGGGAGTGGGAGAGCCCGCTGGGCGAGAAAGCGCTTTGGCGACAGATGCGTTCGGCGTATGGTGACACGCAGCCGTGCGCCCAGGATTCAGACTGGGTGCGAGGTGGGAGACTGGTAATGGCCTCTGGACCAACGCCGCTCGATTCGCAGGTGCCAACCGGAGAAACTCCGGGTAGTTCCTCATTCCAACACCGGGTGCGGTGGGTGTTTCTCGGGCCCAACGGGATCCGCGCCGGATGGCGGCTGCTGATCTTTTTCGCTGTTTTTGTTGTTTTCGCGCGTCTGGTCCAGGCGGGATTGAAGCAGATTCCCCCGCTTGAGAGGTGGCGGCAGGCCCAGCCGAAAGGTGTCTTCTCCGCGGGCGCGGTGCTGCTCGGCGAAGGGTTGGCGTCGCTTTCGGTGATTTTCGCAGCGTTCGTCATGACGTTTATCGAGAAGCGGTCGTTCGCCGACTACGGCCTGCCCGCGAAGCAAGCCTTTGCCAAGCGTTTCTGGCAAGGGGTGCCCTTTGGGTTTGCGATGCTAACGGTGCTGATGGCGCTTATCGCCGCGTTCCACGGATTTTCACTCGGAGGGCTTGCGATCGGGGGCGCCGAAGCTGTACGGGCAGGTGTCCTGTATTTCGCCGCATTCATTCTGGTGGGGGTCTTCGAGGAGTTTTCGTTTCGGGGCTATCTGCAGGCGACCCTGGCATCCGGGATCGGATTCTGGCCCGCCGCGATTCTGCTGGCCATTCTGTTTGGATGTCTGCATCTTGGAAATCCGGGCGAAGCCAGGGTCGGCGCGTTCTCGGCGGGCAGCTTCGGCTTGCTGGCCGCGTTCGCGTTGTGGCGGACCGGAAATCTTTGGTTTCCGATCGGCATGCACGCCGCATGGGATTGGGGAGAGACGTTTTTCTATTCCGTTCCAGACAGCGGCAACATGGCCCAGGGTCATTTGCTGAACTCGGTCTTTCATGGCCCGAACTGGCTCACGGGCGGATCGGTCGGACCGGAAGGAAGTCTGTTGGTATTTGTTGCTCTGGTTCTCGGCGCTGTCGGCATTCATTTCCTGTTCCCCGCAAGACAGAAGTCAACCTGACCGGAGCTCTGCTGGAATCCTTTTGCCGTGCTACCGCATCTACTGTTGGGCTGCAAGGAAACCGCGCCGCTGCTCTGTTTGACAAGACACGCGGATGCCGTTAGTATCAGGGGTTTTGAATGGGTCGTGGAGCTCAACTGGGGACCCGAACGATGGATAAGAAGCGTCTGGAATATTACAAAAAGAAACTGGTCACACGGCGCGAAGAACTGATGCGCGGCATTGCGCGCACGCAACAGGAAGGCCGCGAAGCGGATGAGGATCCGACGGTGGATCTCGCCGACAAGGCTGCGAATTCCTACACCAAGGAATTCCTCTTCGGCCAGACTCACAACGACCGCTCACTCCTGCAACTGGTGGAAGGCGCACTTGCGCGCATGCGCGAGAATTCGTTTGGAGAATGCGTGTCCTGCCACGAGGAGTTGCAGCAGAAGAGACTGGAAGCTGTGCCGTGGACGCGCTACTGCCTGCCCTGCCAGGAAAAGAAGGAAAAGGGCCTGCTCTAGCCCCGCGTTCGCTTGGCGGTGTTGGTTTTCATCCTCGGGCGAGCGCTGCCGACACCTGTTCGAAATCACACCTCCATCCTTGATTTCGAATAGCGCGATCCGCAGACCAACCGACCTGCGCGCGGATCCCGTGGTCGGTTGAGGCCTGCCGGCAGAGTCGATCAGATCGCCTTGGCTCTTGCCGCCATTTTGAAGGCCGCCCCGCCCTGATGCGCGCTATCTCCTTGCGAACATTAGAAATCCACGTGGCGCCTACGCGACACGGGAGGGTCCCGAGGTTGACAACCTCTGCGTTCTGCTGATAGATGATGTATTGAGGACTGGGGCGGCGCCTGATGCGTGCGCGCGTCCTGAAGGAAGCAGGAGCGGCCGCAGTGTTCGGGTTTACGGTCCTCGAGGTGCGCTCCGCATCGATCGTTCCAGGGTCCGTTGCGGCGGCAAGCGCATCGGGTGGGGCCGGCCGAAACCGCG
>Ga0209624_10002915_pt1 | contig 12419 bp, 11 predicted proteins | sample JacPinW_OM2H0_O1_FD_188565 | JGI IMG/M metagenome (GOLD analysis project Ga0209624, IMG submission 188565) | Forest soil microbial communities from Algoma, Ontario, Canada - Jack Pine, Ontario site 1_JW_OM2H0_O1 (SPAdes) (version 2) | ecosystem: Environmental > Terrestrial > Soil > Boreal... | reverse complement strand
GGGACAGAGGAGATGCCGCCGGGAAACAAAATTCCGACTCACCAGCATCTGCACGAAGATGAAGTCATATTCGTCCACAAGGGTGCGGTGCGCGTCACGTTGGCTGGACGTGAATACGACGCAGGAACAGGAGCGACGGTTTTCATCCCGCATGGAAACTGGATTGGCGTGGCGAACGTTTCCAGTGAGCCCGCCATGATTCTGTTCTTCTTTAACAAGCCCGCATTTGAGCAATGCCTGCGAGCCATGTCCTCACGACCGGGCGAAACATTCACCATGCCACCGCCAGAAAAAATGGCGGCTGTCCGAACGGAATGTCATGAAGTGATGAAGCAATAATGTCCGACCGTTTCCCTTACCTTAGAGCACACCGGATTCATGGTTAGCGATCAGGCCATAAAGCCGGCCGGGCTGGTTTCAGATTCTGGGCGGATGACGGGCAACCCGGAAGTTATCCGTTCGGCCGTCGGATTAGTGCCGAGAAACGCGCTAGTCGGCGTGGAATGCCAGCGGCAAAGATGATTTCAGTACTTGCCTCGATCGAGATTTGGCGGGCTATGTCGGCAGGTCCCGCGATTGGCCAACCTTCGTCTTCAGTTCACCCTGTTTTTTCGCGTGGATATCTTCGATGAGGCCGTTGCGGAATGCCGATGCAACTCTGCGCTTGATTCCTCTTCCAAACCGCATCTTTCGCTTTGTAAGTACATCATACTCACAACAGAGGAAACTGGTTAGGCGCGCCACTCCCGCGTTAACCCCTCCGAGATGAGAGGGTTCTCCGACTTCTGTAGTTCTGCAGCCACTTTTTCCATCTGACGCATGGCGCGGAGATGGTTTCGTCCAGCGATCTTGAGGACATCGTCATCGGAATATCCGCGTCGCAGAAGTTCCGCAAAAAGGTAGGGATAGCGCGTGACATTCTCCAGGCCGACCACCATCGAATCCGGGGCGGCTTCATAAAAATCGGCGCCGATGCCGATGTGTTCAATGCCTGCGATTTTGCGGATGTGGTCCATGTGATCGGCAACCTCCGAAATCGTGCCGCGTGCAAATACATTGGCTTTCTCCCAATCCGCGATTCCTTTCGCAATCGCTTCGTCGGTATCGAGACGAGCGTGCAGATCTTTGATGGCCACCGTGCGCTTCTCTTGCCATTCCGGGTTCTTGGGCGACACGAACGCCCCGATGAAATTTACGTGGACTACGCCGCCATTGGCCGGCATCAGCCGCAGCACATCGTCCGGAACGCAGCGCGGGTGAGGGTCAACGGCAAAGGCATTCGAATGCGAGAAAATGACAGGAGCGCGGGTTACCCGCAGCGTGTCTCGCATGGTATCCGCGCTGACATGCGAGAGATCCGCAAACATGCCCAGACGGTTCATCTCCTTCACCACGTGCTCTCCGAACTCGGTCAGGCCGTAGTGTTCCGGTCGATCCGTTGCGGCATCGGCCCAGTCAATGTTGTCCCAGTGCGTAAGCGTCATATAACGGGCGCCCAAGTTGTGAAAAATGCGCAACGCTGCTGGGGAGTTCTCGATCATATGGCCGCCTTCAACTCCCAGCAAACACGCGATGCGTCTCGACTGGTGGATGCGGTCAATGTCCTCTGCAGTTCGCGCTTGTTCTAGCTCGGGCCGGCTGCTGATAAACCGCAGGGCCACATCAAACTCGCGGAGCGCTTCATGCAATGATGTGTGCTGCCGCTGCGTGGCGGAGTCAACCCATATTGACCAGTACTGCGCTCCAACGCGTCCCTCGCGCAACCGCGGAATGTCAGCACAAAGCGTCGGCTGAATCTTGCTCATATCGAACGATGTCAAGTCGCCTGCCTTGGTTTCGAGCAGCATCGACGGCAGATCGTTGTGTGTATCGATGAGCGGAGCGTTCTCCAGGAGTGCCTTCGCTCGGTCTAGCATGTTTGGGTCGGGACTCGGCGTCTCCGCAATCGCGCCGCTGAGCCCAGAGTTGGCGAGAACCGCGGAACCTGCCATCAGACTTGCCTGCTCAAGAAAACGGCGGCGTGATATCAAGCGTTACTCCTTGGAATATCGAGAGGTTCGCATTGAGGAGATGCGGCGACTGCGGAATTGTATCTTATTCCCACACGCCCGCAAGGCGCGATCGGACTCGTGATTGCAGAGGTCGGGTTGCGAACCGTCCTGGTAAACATAGGTAACGATAAACGCGCTTGTAGTAATTTATCGGCCGACGCCCCGGTTTGTTGCCAATGCGGAAGTAATCACGTGCGGCCAGAACTGGAGCGCTCAGTCTCGTGATCGACACGGATGGAGTCAAAACACCCGGATGGGATATCGGGTCCACTCAAGACTAGGCTGTCGAACCCCAAGAGAATATACCCCCGCCCGAACGTCGCTAAGGTCAATATCAACCCGCAGATCAGTAATGTGATCGTGCAGTTGCGCGATTCCCGTCGCGCGCAGAATCTGGTCACCCGTTTCTGTGAGGAGACCGACCTCGTAGGGTCCTTCTTTGCTCCCAATCGGAAGATCAAGAATCACGTGTTTAGCGGTTCGAGGAATTTCCAGAGGTGCGTGACCCGTCTCAGACTGGCCCTGCCCGCGAGCCACCGACCGCTCACGAAGATCCAAGACTGCCGTGTCAGTTGTTTCCACGGAGTGTCGGCCTCGCACCAACAACCATCCCCCAACCACGACAAGCAGAACGGCAGCAGTGGCCACCCAAGTCAGGACACGTCGGCGCTGCATGACCGATTGCCTACGAAACTCCTTGAATTCTTGAAAGCACGGACTGCAAGAGCCGAGGTGTTCGAGCCAAGGCTCTGCTTCGGTGAGGGACACCTTTCCTTGCGCTATGCCCTTGAGTAGGGCATTGCCCGGACAGCCGATCCTCTCGGGATTAGGGAACTCCGTCGCTAAGCCTTGCCTGAGAATATCAAGCAAGCGCTTGTCCGCCGCGTTCGATTGGCTTTCGGTGCTCAGAGAGAGTCCACTCGCTATCAGTTCAATCTGAAAAACAGCCCAAGTGTAACTGAAGGAGAGCCCCGCGAAACATTGGCATTTCATCTACCTCCAGACAAACGTGCTCGTAGAATTTTCATGCGGCGTCGGAAGCGAAGCATGACGCTATCACCAGGAATTCCCAAAACGCGACCGATGTGCTTCCAACTGTAGCCGTACTCGCGCGCAACCCAAACTTTGCGGCTCCACTCGTCCATCCGATCAAGAATCTCCTGAGCATGCAGGGTGTCTTCAATGTCTTGCTGCTCCGCCCGATTCGCCGCACCAAGAACTTCCAACTCCTCGATGGAAGACACAAGCCGGATCGTTTCCTCACGGCGTTGTTCCTTCTTCAGAGCACGGTTAAGACGATGGTAAAAGCTGCCGAGAAGATAAGCCTCCAGATCCCCGATCTCACCCTGCCTTCCATTCATCCGATCGAGCGTCATGGAAACAGACTGCAGAACGCTTTCCCACACTTCAGCGACCAAGAGTCCGTCGTCACTGAATGGATTTTGTGATTGAACTTGTCGAACGTCAGTGCCGCTCTGGCCATACGACAAGGTTGACACAATCACTAAGACAGCTGCCCAAATATAACTACGGCCGCGGCTCGCTTCGATCATCGAGAGGAACAATCGCTCGGCGCGGGCCTCCCGGCAAAGCGGGCGGCTATCCAGTCCATCTGATCCCTAAAAGAACCGTAGACAACTGGGTCGTGGGTGAGACCGGGATAGATCTTGCGCTGGATTTGTCCTCCAGCAGCGCAGAGGCGCTGAAAAATCTTTCGGCTCGCCGATTCAGTAAACAGTGGGTCGTCTCCGCCACCTACCAGAAGCAGTGGTCCGAAGGTCGATTGCGCTCCAGGCCGGTCGCGCGCAAGGAATTGCTGAATGTACTGGTTGTCGTTCCAACCCGGCTGCAGGATTTCGTCCGTAGGAATAGCGGCAAATGCGCCGCTGGCCGCGCTGCATCCGCTTTCTACAGATGCGTCGTATATGCTGAGAGCCCGGTTGGTGAGCACGTCGTTGAGATTAAGTTCCGGATAGACAGTTTTGACGCCGTACACCCAAAACGCTATGAGGCCATTGAGCACGGGTGCCCTCGCCTTCAGAACAGCCTGAATGCTGTCTTGAAGGTCACTCGCTCCCGCGAGTGCGACTGTGCCAAGGAAATTCGGGTTTTTGATTTCGCTTTCCAACTCTGCAACTCCCAGGCTAGCCAATCCGCCCTGCGAATGCCCCACAACGAGCCACTTTTGGCTGAGGTGAGGGACTGCCGCGTGCGCCGCCGGTACCGAGTTCACAACATCAGTTGCGTTGCTCAACATGTCGAGGTACGCGTGCCGGCCCTCCGCGCCCAACCCGGCATAGTCGGTCGCGACCACGGCATAGCCGAGCATGACGTATTCGTAGAGGCCCTCCCAGTTGTAGAACAAAGATCTCATGAGGGATGGAGCACAGTTGTTGGAGACTCCGCTTGTGCCGTGAGACCAAGCCAGCAAGGGCCATCCGCCTCTGGGAGGCTGGCCATATGGAATCAGTACGACGCCGGATGAAAGCGTGTCCGTATTGCTTGCAGTTCGGGTGTGATAGAGAATTCGGATAGCCCTAATACCGGGCGGCAGCGCAAAGTCGGGAGCTGGCTCCGAGCGAACCAAGGTACCTGGCTTGGCAGTTCCGAATGCCTGTCCTCTGTAAAACGGAGTTATGGGAAGTGCCCGCTCGGCGTCGATCTCTTTACCCACCTGCAACGACGGCGCGAACAAGTTGGCGCCTCCTGCCAGTTGCTGCTGCGCAAATGTTGATCCTGCCCAGAGAGTAATTGCGATCAGAGCAGACCGGCTAGGCAAGAAGAAACGACAACTGCTGGCACACGCTTGTCTGCCCGTTAGTGGTGCAGGTTGATCTTTGCCTTTCGATCCTCTCGGTGTCACCAGGTCCCTCACGCCGTTACATGTTGGGTAGCCCTCCGTCAAATGCAATCGGAGTGCCGTTGTCGGAGGCGCCGCAGGGAAGTTGCAACTTCAGAAATGAATCTGAAAAAGCGCACCGTCAGGGTTTTCTCATGCAATGCCCTTTTGGTCGACTCGGGATTGCGGCAAGCAGCTACTGTTAACGGGCTGGCAATCGGCAGCCCGTCGGCGGAAGACGTTGGCACCTTACCCGGAAGGTCCACCGTTGACACGTTCCCGGCATGAATCCCCTTTCTGACAAGGTTCCGGCAACGGACACAACCAATCCCCAATTTCTATCAACGCAGCTGCCCCGATGATTTCCCCGCGCCCAGAAACCAACAAGAGCTCCCAAATGGCTACGCACCGATCTTGATCTGCGTGCGTCGCTCTCCTTTAGCCTTGATGAACTCCGGGCTGAAACTCGACAGCTGACTCAACGCTTCGATCCGCACCTCGACGACATCTCGAAGCCTGCAGTCAAGCAGAAGGGCGCACTCATGAACCGAGTATCTTTCTAAGACGGACATTACAAATACGAATCGATGGAGAGGCGCCATTCCAATCAGGCCGAGGACAGCAAGGTGTTCCGGCGATTCAGCCTTCGCTTCTTGTCTTTTGCCTGGCGTTCTAAACACACGGCAAATTGCATTGATGATCAAGCACCGCTTACTCCAGGAGTTCTCCCACCCTTTAAAGACCGATTTAGCTCCGATGCAATCGTCGATCGTCGCAACGAAGCATTGTTCTGCTTCGGCGTGGTTTCCAATCAACAGAAATGCAAGCAGGTACAAGCGCCTCAGATTCTTTGCAAGAATTGCGCAGAAGTCACCGCAAGTGGCATACGCAGGTAGGGGCGATGAGTTATCTTTCGGTAAGAACTTGTGCATGATCGACCTCGCTGTTGCGTGTCACATCAGCGGCTTAAGTGGCCTTCAGCTTGGGCGTCTTCTTCCGTCTTGCGCTTGAGCTGGGCTACTCGGCCAGTCGTGCGCGATCGTCCGAACAACTTCAACCATCACAACACCCTCTGCCGTCAGATGAGCGCCGCGGTCGCGCAATAGCGCCAGGAGATACCTGCCGGCCGTGTCAACGCGTTGCACTTCGGCTAGGTGCAAACGGAGCTGGCGGTCGGCTAGCTTGGGACTGACCGCCCGCCAAGAGTCTTCTAGCTCGATTACCCATGTCCCGGCGAGAGAGCCTTCAAGCTTCATCGTGACTAGGTTCGGCTCGTCCTGAATGCTGATTTTCAGCATGTTGTCGTGTGTTTAGCAGGCAATCGCATTGCCGGGCTTCGCAGAAACGCGACCGCTTGCAAGTAGCTGAGAGGAAAACAAAAGAGAAAACTCGACCTGCAAAGTCGCGTCTTCGGTGCGCACGCCTCAGTGATCGTGGGCTAGCGGGTGCTAACTAGCTGGCATTCTTGCATTGCGGATTGAGCTAGCATGCTCGGCTAAATCACGGAGTCGGGCAATTCCAAGCTTCTTCATCCGGAACTGGAGTGTCGAACGGTTCAAGCCCAACCGTATTGCTGCACCCTTGGGCCCCGACAGGACCCACTTGGTCTGCTTCAGAGTCGCAAGAATCTGAGCTCGTTCAACCTCTTCAAGAGTTTGGCTTTTTCCGCTGGAGTCACCGGATATGGCACGGTTGCAAAGGTCTTGGAGAGGCACTCTCAAGACAGGACCCGGGGACAGAATCACTGCCCGCTCAATCACATTTTCCAACTCACGGATGTTGCCAGGCCAGCAATAGCCGACGAGTCCTTCCATGGTTTCCGAGGGGATCGTATCAATCGTCCTGTTCATCTGACGCGAAAAGTGTTGAACGAAGTGACGAACAAGCACTGGGATGTCGTCCAGGCGCTCGCGTAGAGGGGGCACCTGAATGGGGAAGACATTTAACCGATAAAACAGGTCGGCGCGAAATTTCTGCTCGTCCACCATTGCCGCCAAGTCTCGATTCGTTGCGGCGATAAGACGCGCGTCTGTCTTCAGAGTTCGTCCATTCCCCAATCGCTCGAATTCCCGTTGCTGCAAAACGCGGAGCAGCTTCGGTTGAAGCTCCAGTGGAATCTCCCCGATCTCATCAAGGAATATGGTCCCATGATTAGCCAGCTCGAAGCGCCCGAGCCGTTGAGAAATAGCTCCCGTGAACGCCCCCCTCTCGTGGCCGAAGAGCTCGCTTTCCAGCAACCCGCTCGGGATCGCTGCGCAATTCAGGGTGACGAAGGTATTTGGCCGACGCGTGCTGAGGTCATGAATCGCCCGCGCGATGAGCTCCTTACCCGTCCCTGTCTCACCGAAAATAAGAACGCTGGAGTTGGTGGGTGCCACCGTCTCCACCTGTCTGAGCACCTTGCGTAGAGAAAGACTTTGTCCGATTATTCCTTCAAAGTGCATTTCACCCTGAATCTCGTCTTCGACCTGGATGCTTTCTTGGGTAACTCTGTCTTGAAGATCAGCGATATCACGGTGGGTTAGCCAGTTGTCGATCGCCAATGCGAGTTGGTTCGCTATCTGACTCAGAAACTCGACGTCTTCCGCAGCGAGCGAATTGGGCTGCGAGCTGGCGAGACCGAGGGCTCCGAGCCGACGATGCGGCGTGTTCAGTGGCAGCCCGCAAAAAGATCGATATCCCAAGTCGATATTCCTCAGTCTCTGTGCCACTGCGGCGCAGCCCTCATCAGTTTCGCAGTCTGCTATCCAGAGAGGCTGTTGATGTTGATAGACGAACCAAAACAGCGTCTCTTCGATTGGGAGGTCTGCATCGGTCTTCGGCCCGGCGGCGGGGAGGCGCCACTGCGCTTCATTCCGGTCTCCGTTGTAGACGACGACGTCGATAAAATCGAAGGCAAGCAAGCTTCGAAGGTCGGCTGTAAGGTTGCGCATCCAATCTTCAGGAGCAGCTGAGGCAAGAGACTTGGACAAGCGCGCCAATGCTTCGTAACGTCTCTCCAACATTTCGGACCCTGAAATACGCTGGTCGGCTTGTTTCCCTGGGAGGATGTTCGTCCAAGGAACCTGTGGTATGGGTCTGAACTCAGCAACGCTCGCCATATATTCCTCCCTTTCCGAGCACCAGTCGGTAGCATTCAAAGACCGGCACACAAGCGGCTTGCACCTAGACCGAGAGGCCAGGGCCCTGTTATTGGTTGGGGGAGGGCTCGTTCGAACCGCTTGCGTGCCATTGCTGTCGCCAAGCTCCCTGCCTCTGCGACGGCGTGAAGCGAGACTAGGCGAACTCCAATCTGAAGTCGTGAGCGTTCAGTGGTCTTTCGGTGGAATAAGCGTTTGAACTCGCATTCGGCGAACACGCTGAGAAACGGTCCGGCATGTGAAGCGTACAGGCCAGTTGGGCTCCTAAATCTGGGGCGCAACGCCCCAACGCGAAGGTCAATGTTCCGCCCCCTTCAGTACCAGCTTCCCCAAGATAGATCGACCTAGGTGATTGATCCATAACCACTTGGGCACTGTGTCTTGACTTTAGGCTACCTTCTGGCCGTCCGAAAAATGCACACAACCCCGCAAATCTTTCTTCTAACCCAAGATCGCTGCCGGGCTACGTAGGTTGGTAGATTTCACCAAAAGACTACCGAAAATCCACTCCTCTCATTTCAGTTCGTCCTACCCTTGCGCAGCCTATGAAACGCGCATTTGTCATCCGGCTAAGTCCGGACACCAACCCCGCCAAAGGCAAATTCCAAGGCCACGTTGAGGAAGTCGACACCGGCCGCGAACTCAAATTCCGCTCGGTTGAAGAGTTCCTTGCCTTCGTACAGGAATGTATCTCGGATGGCTCAGACGCCGGATAGCCTCGAGGTGAGCAGCGAGGGGTTATGTGTATTGAGTGGCGACAGAGCTACCGTGGTCGTGTCCAAGGGGGTGCCGTCAGCAATCCGAAGGCAGTAGTCGCTTGCAGAAAAACAAGCTTGAGAAAGGACTTCTTTGTCGCCCGGGTTTCGGGGCTTTAAGCCTTTCCATCTATCTGTATCATACGAGGGTGCAAGAGTGACAACTACGGGAGTCTGGGATAACCATGAAGGAGTTCCCTCCGTTCCGGCTGGACACAGTGAACCAGTGTCTATGGCGTGTCGATGCCGGGAATGAAGAGCGTGTCCGGCTAACGCCTAAGGCGTTCGCCGTGCTGCGTTATCTGGTTGAGCACGCCGGCAGGCTGGTTACCCAAGATGAACTGCTTAACGCCTTGTGGCCGGACACCTTCGTCCAGCCGGAAGTCCTTAAGAGCCACATCCTCGACGTTCGGGGCGCGCTCGGCGACAGTGCCAAAAATCCTCGGTTCATCGAAACACTCCCGAAGCGGGGATACCAGTTCATTGCTCCCGTGAGGGAAGCGTCTACGCCAACGGAACTCGCGGTCAAGCTCCCCTCCCGGAAATTGGTCGGCCGGAACACGCAATTGGGCGAACTGCGCGATTGCTTGCGTGCGACGTTAGCAAGTCAACACCAAGTTGTCTTCATCACCGGTGAGCCGGGCATCGGGAAGACGTCGCTGGTCGATGAGTTTCTGCGTCGGGCTGCAATCGATTTTCCTGCCATGAGGATTGCACGTGGTCAGTGTGTCGAAGGCTACGGAGGCAAGGAGGCTTACTATCCGATCCTGGAAATGTTGAGCCATCTGTCCGGCATCCCCGGCGGAAACATGGTCGTGCAGACACTGTCCACGCAGGCACCAACTTGGCTGGTGCAGTTTCCCGCTCTAATAAAGAATGAACAACGCGAGATGCTGCAACGAGAGATTCTTGGCGCCACGCGCGAACGCATGTTGCGTGAAATCGGTGAGGCTCTGGAGACTATCGCGTCCGAAAAGCCATTGCTGCTGGTGCTCGAAGATCTCCACTGGGTGGATCCCTCCACAGTGGATCTCATCTCTGCTTTGGCGCGCCGCCGCGCACCCGGCAAGTTGATGGTAATTGGCACATATCGCCCAGTGGATGTGACGCTTGCGCAGCATCCGTTGAAGGGAGTCAAGCAAGACCTCCTCGTGCATCATTTGTGTAGGGAAATAGCTTTGGAACCTCTGGGGGAGGCTGAGGTTGCCGAATATCTCGCAATTGAGTCGACAGGACAGGCGGTGCCAGAAGGCTTAGCCGGGCTGATCTATCGGCACACTGAAGGCAATCCACTATTCATGGTAGCCGCATTGGACCACATGCGAGACCGAGGACTGATCGCCATCGAGAACGGAGCCTGGCAAATCAAAGTGCCACTGGAACAGATCGGTTTGGAGGCGCCGGAGAGTTTGCGGCAAATGATCGAGCTCCAGATTGAGCGGCTGAGCTTCGAAGAGCAGCGCGTCCTTGAGGTCGCAAGCGTCCTCAGGAAATTTCCATTGTCGGTCACGATGGGAGCCGGGGTGGCTAACGTGGAGCCGGATACTTTTGAGGAAGTGCTCGAGGGACTCGCGAGGAAGCATCGGATTATCCGGTCAGCCGGCTTTAGGAACCTCCGGAACGGCAGCTCTCCGTGCTACGAGTTTGTGCATGTGCTATACCGCCAGGTCTTGTACAGAAGGATAGGATCCGCACGGAGGAGAAAGCTGCACCAGAGCGTGGCCGAATACGGTGAGACCCTGTCTGACTTGCGCGACGCAGATGTCACCACCGAGTTGGCATATCAGTTCGAGGAAGGGGGCGATTGGCTGCGGGCCGTCAAGTACCTTCTGTTGGAAGCAGACACGGCCGGCCGGCGGTTCGAACCTAAGCAAGCTGCAACTATTCTCGAGCATGCCTTGGAGTTGGTGAAACAAATGCCTGAGGGGGAGCGCGCCCAGCCCGAAATCGAGGTTCTGCAGAAGCTCGCGACGATCTACGCAATCTCATTCGATCCACGCGCGGTCGAAACCTACGACGCTTTGGCTGCACGGGCAGCTCACTACGGTTTGGCCGACGTGGAAGTGCGGGCGCTGCTGGATATGTCGTTACCGTTAGCGAACTTCGGCGCTACTGATCAGTACATACGAGCTGTGGAGCGCGCGGGCGACGCTCTAGCGCAAGTCAGCAAGGGAGATACGCAAAAGTGGACATGGCTACGGGCCCTTTATCTCAACCGCCGCCTGTGCGCGGGTAAATGGCATTCGGGAGAGATGGAGGAGTGTCGGAATCTGGTCGCGAACCTTTGCGAAGCCGGGAATCGACGCCTCTCGGGGGAGGTGCAGCAAGGGTTCGGCTACGTGCTCTTGTTTTCCTCCAAATACCGCGAGGCGAATCGGAGCGCGGAGGAAGGTTTTGCAAGCTTGGTAGAGGGCTACGAGGAGAACCCTTATCTGAGTTTTCACTTCCAAGCGAATGCACACCTTGTGACCTCATGCCTTTTGTTTCTCGGGGAGTGGGGCCATGCGCTGCGAAGGATCGAACAGCGAGTGCGGCTGGTAGAAAAGAACGGCGACTCTCAGACTACAACGATAGCGACTCTGGGACGATCGAGAATACACGTTCATGCGATGGATTTCGCCGGAGCCCAGCAGATTCTCGAGTCATCGCGTCTCGTCGTCAGCCCCGTTCCAACTCTGCATCGTTTTTGGCTGATTTGGGCCGGCGCGGCGGAGGCAGGCCTAGGACACTATGAGCGCGCCCTGGAGTACTTGTTGAAATGCAGGGAGGAGATGGACCGGCATCCGACAATCACCGACTGGTACAACCGCATGCCGTTGCAGTGGACCCTGGCGGAGGTTTGGCTATCTAAAGGAGATTTGGAAAAGGCAAGGGTAGAAGCAGAGCAGTTTCTCGCGGTCACGCTGCCCTCCGAGGAACGCACCTTCAGGGCGCTGGCTTTTGAAACGAATGCCCGAGTCGCCATTGCCGAGCAGAAATTCGCTCGCGCCCAAGATCTTACAACCAAGGCCTTGGAAGCGATGGACGGCTTCGAAGTTCCGCTCGCGCATTGGCGGGTGCACGGTACGGCGGCTGAACTGCACGGACGATTAGGGAATCGAGACTTGGCGGACCGCCATCGAGAATCCAGCTGCGCCACGATCATGGAGCTGGCAAGTTCCCTCCCCGCCGAGGAGCCACTTCGAAACACTTTTCTCTCGGCACCACTGGTTAGCAAAATCCTCGGCGACCGACAAGCTCCATCTTTGCGCGGTAGAGGTGTCGTATGACGGAAGGAACTGCTGTTTCCGGAACACAAGTTGAATCTGTGGAGACTGTGAGTCGCAGCGGTGAGTGGGCGAGAGGATCAAAGATAGTGGCAGTCTCTTTGCTGGCGTATGTCTTCGGTGCCATAGGAATGTTCTTTGCCTTCGGCGTATTCCTGAAGCCTCTCAGTACCGAATTCCACTGGAGTAGAGGGGCAATTTCTGGTTTCAGATCAATTAGCGGCGTGATGTACGCCGTTGCGTCACCTTTCGTAGGCAGGCTGGCCGACCGATTCGGATTGAAGCGTGTGATATTGACTTGCGCGGCCATTGTCGCAGTGGTCTATGCATCCCAGGGCTTTCTTACCCATCACATATGGCACTATTAC
>Ga0209624_10002914_pt1 | contig 12422 bp, 6 predicted proteins | sample JacPinW_OM2H0_O1_FD_188565 | JGI IMG/M metagenome (GOLD analysis project Ga0209624, IMG submission 188565) | Forest soil microbial communities from Algoma, Ontario, Canada - Jack Pine, Ontario site 1_JW_OM2H0_O1 (SPAdes) (version 2) | ecosystem: Environmental > Terrestrial > Soil > Boreal... | reverse complement strand
TCCCATCGACGACGTAGCTTTTGCCCCCGCTGCGCGTCTTCTCTCCGTTAAGGATTCGGAAGTAATAACCTTGAAACGGCTTCGGCTCTTGATTCGCATCTCCCGGAAGACCATCCACCGCCGCCGCAGCTACCATCGGGCCAATTGGACTCTCAGGCTGCCCGGCACTCGCTTCCCAATAAAGGCCGTTGTGCTTCCCCGGTTCACTGAACAGCTTCCCCGCATACTGCCGGGCCGATTCGCCATCGTGCGGTTGTGAATAGTATTCCTTCTCTGCATCAACCAGCTCGTGACAAACCTGAATCACCGATAGCTCGTTGCGTCCGATTCTCCGGTACAAGATCTCTTGCTTGCCCGCAGCTGTATCGAAATACCATTCGCTGCCTTTGTGCACCAACGGAATCGGAGTCGGCCAGTTTTCTGCGCCAATGTAGAGAATGGTTTTTCCGTCCGGCTCGTTCACCATGCGGTGCATCTGTTTGTATTTCTGCACAAACTCATCTCGGTTCTGCTTGTCCTCGGCCGGATCACCGGAGGAAACAATCTCTTTTGCGTCCGGTCCGAGAATCCTTAAGAGAGCGGCCTCGTCCTGTGCCTGCAGAGCCTCAAGTAGCGCGTGGCACGCCTTTCCAGCAGACGAAAATGTCTTCTCACCGGGCTGTTGAGCTGCCATACGGCTTGGAAAACATGCAAAGCCACCGGCGAGAATCGCGACCGCGGCGACTTTCGTGGCGATATTTTGTAACGAATGCAACGTATTTCTTTCGTCGAACATTGTGCTATCTCCTCACGGGCGGCTTAGGTCGCTTTGCTGTGAAGCGATCACCACGGTTAACGGCGACCACCGCCTCCGTGCCCGCCTCCGCCGTGCATCCCGCCCCCTCCGCCGAAGCTTGCTTGTCCCCGCGAAGAGAAGCCGCGCGCGTCGCCGCCACGGCTGATTCCACCAAAGGCGCCTGGCCGGCCTCCACCGACACGACCACCCGGGGCGACTGCGCGGCCTCCAGGATTTCCATATCCGCGCATCCCGCGATCTCCTCGGCCAAAAGCCGCGCCCCCGCGGTAGTTTCCGTGAAAATATGCATTCCGATCGTAGAACGCGTGGCTATGAAACGCGTACGGACCGCCTCCGTAGAGGACTCCTCGGCGTCCCCATTCATATCCCCAGTGATTCCAGCCCCACCCGTACCCAAAAAACGGTCCGATCCCGAATCCGACACCGAAGGAAATATACGGCCCTCCGACGCCCCACCACGGATAGAAGCCTGGCCAGAGCCCAATCGGATAGCCGTATACGAGCCCGGGATCGTATACCGGAACGTAAACCACATTGGGATCCGCCGGTTGAATATCGATGTTATCTCCCTGATCGGTCACGGTCTGTTGGGGCGTGCTCTTCAAAGTTCCGGCTTGCTTCGCTTTCGCGCGCAGAGACTGGATGGCATTCATGACATCCGCCTGCTGGTTATAATTCGCGTCTCCCACCTCGGACGTCCACGAAAGATCCTTGTCCATATTGGCCAGTACCGATGGAAACTGCGTCAGCGCCTTGACGCTCGGATCCCAATCCTGCTTATCAACTTCAGCCGCGAGTTGCTCGCCCTTTAAGTCCGGGCTCTGCTGAAGAAACCGCTCGGCCTCAACGATCTGGGTTGGATACGCGGAGGCTGCGAGGATCTGGGCCACCAACGCATCCGGATACAAGGCGATCGGCGCCAGGAGTTGCTCGAGTTGCTGCTCAGTCAACTGGGCGTTCTGCGGTTGCTCCGGAGGCGGCGCTTCAGTTTGGGCAGGAGGCTGCGCGTCGGTTTGGGCAGGAGGCGAAGGCGGAGAGGCGGGCTCCTGTTCCTGCGCCACCGCGAACGATGGCGCCGCAATAACCGGCAAAGTAGCAACCAACAAAATGGCTTTGGACAAAAGCTTATTGCAGAAAATCGTCTTTCTCATTATCGGCCGCCTGCCCGTGGCGCTACAGATATCTCACACCTACGGGATACATTGTTCGATGCTTCTGCGAAGCACGAGGATCGCTCTTTTTGTGTAAATCCTTGGGTTAATCCCGGGACAGACTCTCACATTCACAGTAACTCAGGCCGAGCTCGGCAGATCACGGATAATCGAACAAGCTCATGAATCCGAAATCCATGTGCAACTGCTGATGGCAGTGAAACAGGGTCAACCCTGGATTGTCGGCGACAAAGTCGATCTCTGCCTCCTGATACCCACCAAGCATTACTACATCCTTGAAAATTCCAGCGCTGAATTTGCCGGAGATCTTGGTCAGCTCAAAGCTATGACGGTGAAGGTGAATGGGATGAATATCGTCGCTCGCATTCCGCATGCGTATGCGATAACGCTTTCCTTGTTTTAAGTGGAATGAAGCGGGAGTGGTTTCGCCGGTCATCGGATACGCCACTCCGTTGATTTTCCACCGATTGAATCCTTCCTCGGCGGCGTTCTCTTTTACAAAGATCATGTCGAAAGTTTCATCCGGAACCGAGGCAGCCGCGCCTGGCTTTGCAAATCGCAGATAGTTCCAATGAAACGGCGTCGGCTCGATCCACTGTCCTTTGCCCTTCTGCCCCGCATATTCGACGACGATCCCCATGCCATGATGCCGGTCGTCTTTGTCCAGATCTCCGAGAATCCAGACTCCGGGATGATTCATCTCGACGATCGCAGAGACGCGCTCCGCCGTTCCCAGCCAAAGCACCGGCACCAGAGCGGGATTCGGTACAGGGTTTCCGTCGAGAGCGATCACGCGAAATGAATGTCCGGGCAATGCCAGGCTGCGAATTTCCGTCGCGCTCCCGTTCAGAATATGAAAGAGTACGCGCTCACCCTGCTTGACGCGAATCGGATCACCGTGTCCGAGCATGCGACCGTTGATCGTGAATGACCCGTAGCCAACCTCGTAGCCGTGAGGCATTCCTTTGGCGAGCGACGCCTTCATCGCAGACTCGCCCTGCTCTTCGAGTGATTTGTTCGTAACCGGAGGCAAAAAGTTCTGCGCCATATCACCGCCGCGGCTGAAGGTCGGTTCAAATTCTTTCAGCACTAGAAAAATCTCGCGATCATAGTTTCCAGGTTCGCTCTTGTGCTCGATGTACACCGGTCCGACCTGTCCGCTATATTGCCCCGCTGCCAGATTCGCGCCCGCCCGGTTGTGCGTGTGATAGAAGCGAAAGCCTGCGGGACGGGGCGTAAACGTGATCCGCCGCTTGCCATACGTTGGGATAAACGGCGTGCCTTCTTCCGACGCCCCATCCACATCCGGCGCAACCATCTGTCCGTGCCAGTGCAGCTGTTCGGGCACATCTGTGTCGTTGAAGATGTCGACCGTCATCGGCTGACCCTCTTTCAGCCGGATCAGCGGACCCGGAAACTGTCCGTTGTAATTCGCGATCGAGATGATCCGATCCTTTGCAATCTCGATCGGAGACACCCGGATGCGCAAGGTGTAATCCGCTTGCTTCGACTCGGAAGATTCCGGTCTGTTCCCGGTCTGTGCTGGCAAAAATCGACCTGAGCGCGGCAACAAAAGCGATCCCGTGGAAACAGCCGCAGCCTTGAGAAAGCTTCGCCTCGATTGAAAAAAGCCGCTCATGACGTTGCCCTTCCTTGGCAGAAGTTGGATTCACATATCGGTCGTGCGTTGCATGGAAATGTATCGAAGAAATATTCTCGGTCGCCAATCGCAGTCAGCGTGCGCTTCATATATGCATCCGTCCGCCGGCAATGCTACGCTCTTCGCCATGCTGCCTTTGCGCCATGTTTTATTCTTCGTCACCCTTCTCTGCATTCCGCTCTTCGCCCAAAATGCCGTCGACCTCAAGCCTTCGCCGCAACAGGTCGAGTGGCAGGATCTGGAGATGGGCGCGATCATCCACTTCGGCCCAAACACATTCCTTGATCGCGAATGGGGCGACGGCACCGCCGATCCGAAAGTATTCAATCCAACCCAATTTGATCCGGAACAATGGATGCAAGCTCTGCAAGCGGCTGGAATGAAATATGTAATTTTCGTCGCTAAGCATCACGACGGCTTCTGTCTCTGGCCCACGTCGCAGACCGATTACAGCGTCAAGAGCAGCCCCTGGGAAAATGGCCAGGGAAACGTCGTTGAACGCGTCGAGCAGGCTGCCAGAAAACATGGCCTCAAGTTCGGCGTTTACCTCTCGCCCTGGGATCGTCACGAGCCCCGCTACAACAATTCCGCCGAATACGACAAGTATTATGCCGCCGAACTCGACGAGTTGGCGCAAGGCTATGGCGACCTCGAGGAATTCTGGTTCGATGGCGCCGGCAGCGGAGGTCACGTCTACAACTTCCCACGCATCATCGAGGAGCTCCGCACCTATCAACCCAACGCGCTCGTGTTTGCTGACGTCGGTCTTTTCGAATACGGCGACATTCGCTGGGTTGGAAACGAAGACGGAAAGATTCCGTACGAAAATTGGAACGTCATCGACCGCCATGGATACTTGCGATGGCGCCCTGTCGAAGCCGACACTCCTTTGCGCAAGGGACACTGGTTCTGGCATCCGAATGACGAGGCCAGCCTCAAGAGCCTGCCGGAGCTGATCACGACTTATGAACAAACCGTCGGCCGCGGAGGACAACTCGTGCTCGGAATCGCTCCCGATCGCCGGGGACTGCTACCCGAAGCCGACGTCCAACGACTCAAGGAATTTGGCGCGGCCATTCGCCAGCGCTACGGCAACAATCTCGCGTTGAACCACGTCAGGTCGACGCCAGAGCAGGAACTCGCGCTCGATGGCAACCTGGATACTTTTTGGTCAGCACCTGCGGGATCCCATCATGCCGTACTCGAATTAGATTTCGAGAAGCCGGTCACCTTCGATCAAGCGCTCACAATGGAGTGGGTAAGTGCCGGGCAGCACGTCCAGCAATATGCCATTGAAGTCTTCAAGGAGGGAAAGTGGACCGCAGTCGCCCGAGGGCGTGCGATCGGGCATAAGAAGATCGATCACTTTGCTACGGTGACGGCGACTCGGGTGCGCTTAAATATTCTCTCTTCATCTGCCGAAGCGCACATCCGCGAGTTCCAGTTGTTCCGCTTAGAAGACACACCACATTAGCGCGTGCCCATAAATGCGCCCTCACTCAGCTAGACTCGCCGCACATCAATGCCGCGCTCGACGAACGGCGCAATCGCCTTATCCGTCGCGCGCGTGTCGGTAATCAACATGTGAATGCTCGATAAAGGACAGATCAGCGCTGGATTCACAATGCCGATCTTGCTTGAGTCGGCCACAACGACGGTCTGCTTCGCTTGCTGAATCATCGTACGGAACGTCAGGCCCTCCTCGGGCTCAATCACGGTGATGCCGCGAGCGATATCAATTCCGCATACGCTGACAAACACCCTGTCCATGTAGACGTCGCTCAACGAAGTAGTGGCAGCGTGCCCCACTAGCGAAAATGATCCGGCCCACTGCACGAAGCCCCCCGTAACGAATGTCTTCAGGCCTGGACAATTGCTCAGTTCCATCGCGATGTTGATGGCATTAGTGATCACGCGGATGTTGTGCCGGTTCCTTAGATTCCTCGCCACGTGAGTCGCGGTTGTACCTGCCGTAAACCCTACTGTTTCGTTTTCCTGAATAAGTTCTGCTGCGGTGAGGCCAATCCGCCGCTTCTCGGCGGTACGGTGCTGCTCGCGGTTTTGAAAGAGCGAGTCGTAGCGGAACGGCTCGTAAAGCAGTGGCTCGACCAGCGTGACGCCGCCATGTGTCCGCCGCACCAGGCCTTTCGCTTCGAGCTTGACGAGATCGCGCCGTACGCTCGCCGCCGAAGCCCCCAGTCGCGCCAGCAAATCTTCCAGAGAAACGCTGCCTTCCTGCCGCAACTCTCGCAAGATTTGGTCCGCTCGATTCCGTGCTTTCACCCGAGCCTCAATTCTTCTTTGGTCTTCCTACCGTCGATGTGCAAAATCGTTCTTCGGAAGCACCGCAATGATCGGATCAGCCTAATGCAATCATCTTTTCTTGACAATCTTCCACATTCGGTGCGATAAGTGATTCCCCCGGGGTGAGAGGTACTTCCCCTCCGGGCACCCATCTGCTTCAAGGAGTCGGTTATGAATCCCCCGAGTCTCTGCTTTCGAAGCTCCCTCATCGTTGCTGCACTCTCACTACTAGTCATTCCTTTTGCCGCAACCGGCCAGAGCACGAACCGGCAAATCGGCACCCAATTTGAAGTGACGGCCGACCCGGTGATTCCGCGGCCTCACGGGCAGCCTTGTAAAGTACAGCTTTTCACCGGCTATACCTTCGCGTTTTTTTCCGACACCACGCAAACGTTCCCGTTCGCTCCTCCATCCAGTTGCACCGGGCCTTGGAAAAAGGTCGTATTCGAAGCAGACTTCAGTGAAAACGGCGGCGTCCAGTTCGATCGCACGGCCAGTATTTTTCTGAACAACACAAACGTCTACTTTGGAACCACTCCCGAACCCCTCGCGGTTCTCACGAATACGTGGCATGTCGAGCGTGACATAACCGACTACTCCGCTCTGCTGGCAACTCCGCAGACGGGGACGATTGTTCTCGGAAACTGCACCACCGATTGCCCGCCCCCCTACAACACTTTGCTGAATGGAATTTTCACCGTGAACGCGGACCTCGAGTTTTATCCGGTCGAACAGGGCGAATCCGCGCCCAAGGGAATCCCCGACATGGTGCTTCCGCTTGAACAGTCGAACGGCAGCGGCGGCTTCAATCTTCCCGCTTTTGTTTTCTTGCCCACAGATCAGTTTTCGACAACGTTCACGCTGCCTACCAATGTGGAACGCGCCTATCTTGACGTGATCTCGCAAAGCCAGTCCACTGACGAACAATGGTACGCCTGCTTCCCCAACGACCTGAGCGCCATCAATGAAGTCTACGGATGCGGCAACACCGACTTCCGCGAGACCGAAATCACTATTGATGGTCAGCCCGCCGGAATCTCTCCTGTCTCTGCTTGGGTATACACCGGTTTCCTTCCGGACCAATGGGTGCCGTCTCCTGGAATCCAAACGCTCAACTTCGTGCCCTATCGGGTCGACCTCACTCCGTTTGCCAGTTTGCTGAGCGATGGCAACCCGCACACAGTCTCCATCAGCTTGTTCAACGACGACAGCTACTTTGCCGAGACTGCTTCACTGTTGCTCTTCCTCGACAAAGGATCCGCCAAGGTCACCGGCGCCGTAGTTCAGAACACTTTGACTGCTCCCTCGCCAATCGTGAAAGAAAACCTGAAGGGCACATCCACCGTAACGGGAACGATCGGCGTCGTCTCCGATCGTAAATTCACGATCGCTGGATACGTCAATACTTCTCACGGAAAAGTCTCGACGACTGTGGAACAACGCCAGCACTTCCACAGCACGCAAGCCATCGACTTCGACACTGTCAACTTCACTGTGCTTGACCAGAAGACGTCCGTGGAAAACAAAGTCTCGTCGGTCACCACTGTTTCGGCGCGAGGCGGCACGGTCGTCACTCACTCCGATTTCAGTTTCCCGATCACCGTGGACTTCACCTACCCGGTCACCGACTCGCTTTTCGGAGAGACTGTAAGCACCACGCAGGACTACAGCCTGAACCAGAGCATCATGCATAACGGATCGCTGAATGTCTTCAGTTCGGTCAACGATTCCGGAAAGGCCACGGATACAAGTCCGACCATGAGCACCCAGGAGTACACAACCTACAATTCGAGCGGCCGGTTCTACGATTGCCACATCACATCGAAGGACAACACCCTGACCAACGTCAGCCAGGGATGCAAATCCAACCAACATTAACCTCGATCGAAAGCAGTAGCCTCCCCCAAGTGGCCCGATCTTCGGATCGGGCTTTCTTTTTGTCCGAAGCATCTTTCGCTTGGCCCCGGGAGGAAAATCCTACTTTCCCCCAAATGCAACGGAAGTCACACAAATGGACGGATAACGCCAAATCAGGCATAGCAAATGATCGATTCAGCTCTAAACGATCATTTTATTCTTGACAGTGCTCAACCATCCTGTTTAGCGTCACCCTTTCGAACCCATCTGAAATAGGTTTCGATTCTGCCCTTCGGGGAAGCCCGCTTAGGGCCTGTAGAGGAAATTCCATGAGAACAACCACGTTCCGATGCCTTGTTGGAGTCTGTCTCCTAGCCTTGTTTTCCCTGTCGCCAGCTTTCGGGCAAACCGTCACCGGCACTATTACCGGCGAAGTAACCGATCCGAGTGGCGCGGTCATTTCGGGCGCCACAGTGACAGCCGAGAACACGGCCACTTCGGTCAAGACCACGGCACAGACCAACGCCTCGGGCGTGTACTCCATCCGCTTCCTGCCCATCGGAACCTACAAACTCACCATCGAAGCCGCAGGCTTCACAGCGCTGCATGAATCTCCATTTGCCTTGGAAATCGATCAGACCGTGAAACTCAACGCGACCCTCAAGATCGGAAGTTCCACCACGGTCGTGGTTCAGGAAGAGATTCATCCGATCCTCGATACCACCGACTCTTCTCTGGGAAACACGATCTCGGCCAATGAGATCCAGAACATCCCTTTGAACGGCCGGAACTTTTCGTCGCTGACGCTTTATCAGCCCGGAGCCATCGACACCGATCCTCAAGGGATGACCGGCAACAACGCGATCGAGCGTGAGACCTATAACAACGGCACCGCCTCGATCAATGGCAATCGCGCCCAGGCAAACTACTACACTCTCGAAGGCGCTGACCTGAACGAACCGCAGAACAACCTGATCGCCTACAATCCCGCGCCGGACGCCATTGACGAAGTCCGCGTGATATCGGCCAACGCGCCTGCGACCTACGGAAACGCCAACGGTGGCGCCATCATCACCATTCTTAAGTCTGGCTCCAACAGCTTCCACGGTTCCGCCTACGGCTTGCTCGAAAATCACAACCTCGACGCTAACTCCTGGGGCAACAACCACACTTTCCCGATTACTCCCAATAACGATTACACCCAGAGCATTTTCGGAGGCACGTTCGGCGGCCCAATCATCAAGAACAAGCTCTTCTTCTTCGGCGACTATGAAGGCGCGCGCTACCACAAAGGCGGTATCCAGTCCGCCAGCGTTCTGACTCAGGCTATGCGCAACGGAGATTTTTCAGCCCTTCTCGCCCAGGGAAGCAACAGCATCCAGCTTTATGACACGCAAAACAATTTCGCGCCCTATGTGGGAGACCAAGGCCTGCCGGTGATAAATCCGGTGGCCGTCTACCTCTTCGCCCATCCCAATCTTTATCCGCTTCCCAATGCGACGCCCACGGATGGACTGCTCCAAAATAATTACCAGGGCCACCAGACCAGCTACGTCAAGAACAACCAGGAAGATTTCAAAATCGATTTCACTCCTGGGAACGTAAACAAGTTCAGCGGTTTCTACTCTCAGGGCACCGGCAAAGATGGATCCACGGCGATCATCCCGGTGTTCTTCCCCTCGCAAAATGTGTATCCGACGCACGTCGGCGGCGGCAGTTGGGTACACACTTTCTCGCCGACCATCGTCAACGAAGCTCGTTTTGGCTTCACCCGCGTACGTTGGGATAACAGCATCCCCACCGATCCCTCCGGCAACTTCGGCCTCACGGGCGACCAGAAGGTCGGCATTCCATTCGTCGGCACTCAGCTCTATCCGGGTTTTTCGGGACAAAGTCTGAACAACAATGCCAGCTACCTCGGAACCAGCGCCAACACGCAGATTCTTCGCGACAACACCTTCAACTACTACGACAACCTCACCTGGCAGCATGGGCGACACTTCCTTTCCATCGGCGTGCAAGCAACTCGCTACCAGCAGAATTACCTGAACGCCTCCAATTTCGGCTTCCTCGGAACCTTTAACTACAGTGGAGTTTTCACCAGCAACACCAATGTCTCCACCGGCGGAGGTGGCTACGGTCCCGCAGACTTTGTTCTCGACCGTGTTTACAACAATCAGATTGGATCGACAGTGGGTCTCGTCGGCAACCGCCAATGGCGCACTGCCGGATACATTCAGGATGATTTCAAAGCCTCTTCAAGGCTCACACTCAATCTTGGCCTGCGCTACGAATTTGATCAGCCCTGGTACGAAGTGAACAACCGTACCGCCAACGTTTTGCCGGACGGTACAGTGGAATATGCCGGTCACGTGCCCGCGGGAGCGGTCCCCGGTGCCGTCGTTTGCCCGACGCGCGCCTGTTACAACGCAAACTATAAGCAGATTATGCCTCGGCTGGGTTTCGCTTTCCAAGCGACTCCGAGAATGGTGATTCGCGGAGGATACGGCGCGACCAGCTTCTTCGAAGGCAACGCATTCAATCAGCGGCTGACATCCAGCCCTCCGTTTGCTTTGGGCAGCAGCGTTAATGCCACCACACCGACCGGAACCAACTCGGGCAGTCCATTCACTGTGGAAGACGGCTTCGCCCAGCAATTCACTCCTCAAACTACTTACTCAACCTGGCCGCAGAACATGCAACCCGCCTACATCAATGAGTTCAGCCTCACAACTGAGTACGCGCTAACTCATGAACTGTCTCTGAGCGCCGGGTACTTAGGCGAGGTTGGCGACCATCTTGCCGACTATCGCAACGGCAACCAGTTGACGTTGTCGCAGGCTATCACCATCGCGCAAGGCGGAACAGCGGCCGCCCCCTACGCCCCACTCGTTGGACAAGGCGGAATCCTGCTGATCACCGAGTCGGAAGCCATCATGAACTACAACGCTGGCCAGGTGACTCTGCGCCAGCGTACACATCACGGACTGGAGTACACGCTCAACTACACCTACTCCAAGGCGATGACGAACTCGTCGGGCAACTACGGCACGCCGAACATTAACGGCTCCGACGGCGCCTATCAGGACGGCTACAACAGCCACGCCGACTACGGTCCGTCCGGCATGGATATTCGTCACAGCCTGAACTTCGTCGGTGTTTACGAACTGCCTTACGGCAGAGGTAGAACCTTCGGCAGCGGCGCCAACGGTTTTCTCGACGCGGTACTCGGAGGATGGAAGCTGTCCACCTCTGCATTCCTCTATTCGGGATTCCCTATTACCATCAACGGTCCGAACAACAGCAACACCAATTCCTACGGTCAGGCCCGAGCCAACCAATACCGGCCTTTGGTTGTGCACAACCGCTCGATCAACAACTGGTGGGGAACCGATCCTTCCACCGTCGGCTGCAGCGGAGCTGACAATGGGGTGTGCGCCTACGGAGTGGCTTATAACAACGGCCTGCCCGCTTTCGGTACCGCAGCTATCAACACCGAACGTGCTCCCGGTTATCGTCAGGTCGACACGTCACTCTTCAAGGACTTCCACATCTGGCGTGAACAGGTGGTCGGCTTCCGCGCTGACTTCTTCAACATCTTCAACATCGCTAGTTATGGAAACCCTGACAACGGAGTTGTAGACAGCAACTTCGGTCAGATCAGCAGCGTTCGCTCACCGGCACGCCAGATTCAGTTGAGCTTGCACTACGCTTTCTAACAATCCAAGTTGCAGGAGTCTGCCAAGATCTCTTTTGGTAGACTCCTGGAACCTTAGGCGGGGCGCCCCCGATCAGACCGCACCGCCGTCAATGCCAACAAAAAGAACCACGAGCGCTTTCGCACGCTCAGTGGACAGCTCGTGCAGGCTTCGTAACCAGCAGATCATGACAGAACAGGTGCTCATCGAAGTCTGCGTCGACTCGGTTGCCTCTGCGGTGGCCGCGGAGCGCGGCGGCGCACAACGTGTCGAGTTGTGCAGCGACTTGCTCGAAGGCGGCGTTACTCCCAGCGTTGGACTGCTGGAGGCTGTCCGCTCCCGGTTGTCGATCGGAGTTCATCCGATCATTCGTCCGCGCCCCGGTGACTTCTGCTACTCGGAAGAAGAATTCGATATCCTTCGCCGCGATATCGAGGTCGCCAAGGATGCAGGCGCCGACGGTGTGGTTCTCGGCATTCTCGATCCGGCGGGCAACGTGGATGTGCAGCGCACCCGACAACTCGTCGAACTGGCGCGCCCTCTTTCCGTCACCTTCCATCGGGCTTTTGACATGGCCGCCGATCTTTTCCGCGCCCTGGATGACGTCTGCGCCACGGGAGCCGATCGGCTACTCACCTCCGGCGGCGAACAATCCTGCCTGCAAGGCATTGAGACTCTGGCTCAGTTGGTCAAAGCCGCGCGGGGCCGAATCACGATCTTGGCTGGCGGCGGCATCGGACACAACAATGCCAACACGATCATCGAGCGCACCGGAGTTTCTGAGATTCATGTTGGATTGGCGACTCCGGTCATGAGCCCAATGGTCCATCGCAATTCACGCGTCTCTCTCGGAAAGGCGCAAGGTCGCGAATATCAGCGCACCGAAGTGCTCGAAGACAACGTCCGCAAGCTGAGCCGCACCATCTCAGCCGCGC
>Ga0209624_10002913_pt1 | contig 12424 bp, 11 predicted proteins | sample JacPinW_OM2H0_O1_FD_188565 | JGI IMG/M metagenome (GOLD analysis project Ga0209624, IMG submission 188565) | Forest soil microbial communities from Algoma, Ontario, Canada - Jack Pine, Ontario site 1_JW_OM2H0_O1 (SPAdes) (version 2) | ecosystem: Environmental > Terrestrial > Soil > Boreal... | reverse complement strand
TCTGCGAAACAGCACGATGGCCACTTTAATGCTTAGTGGGTCAGCGGTGCCGGATCGTTCCGCGGGCTACTCACTTGGGAGCCTTTACAGGGAGGCGTTATGAAGCGTGGGCGTGGGCGTGGGCGTGGGCGTTGGTTTTCGTTTGCGGCGGTAGCACTGACTGCATGTGCGTTGCTGGCGTCCGAGGCGATCGTCGCAGGGGCAGCCGACCTTGACGGCAGCATTCGCGGAACCGTCACGGACCCGGCAGGAGGTGCGGTGCCGCAGGTGACCATAACCGCGACCAACATGGCGACGAACGTGGCCCATCAGGCAACGACGCAGGAGGACGGCAGCTACTCTTTCCTCCAGCTCCCGATCGGGGATTACACCTTGAAGGTCGAAAAGACCGGATTCCAGACGTTTACGGCGGCGAAGATTCACCTGGATGTGAACACGGTTTTCATCCAAGACGTGCGGCTGACTGTGGGGGCGATGAGCACGGAGATCACCGTGCAGGCGAACCAGGTACAAGTGGAAACCTCGACAACCCAGCTGGGAACGGTGATCGAAGCACAGCAGATTGTGGACTTGCCTTTGATTGGGCGCGACTGGGTCCAGTTGCAGGCCCTCCAGCCCGGGGTTGTCGGAGCATCGGATCGTTTCGGAACTTCGTCAACAGCGGCTCCTGATTTTGCGACCAACGGGGGCCAGTCCCAATTCAATCTTTTCCTGATCGATGGCGCAGACACAAATGACTTGACGCTAAACACGGGGACGTTCGTTCCGAGCGAGGACTCCATTGCGGAATTTCGCATGGTCACCAGCACCCTCAATCCCGAATACGCTCGCACGTCCGGCGCAGCCGTGAACGCGGTGATAAAGTCGGGATCAAACTCGTTTCACGGCGATGCGTTTGACTTCTACCGCAGCAAGGGCTTTGACGCCTCAAACTTCTTCTCCCCTGGCGTCCCCAACCCGTTTCACGAGAACCAGTTCGGCGGCACTCTCGGCGGCCCCATCATCAAGAATCACACCTTTGCTTTCTTTTCCTACCAGGGGGTGCGCGAAAGCATTCCTCAAACGAACAACGGCGTGAACAACGGGGTACAGGTAACCCCTGTTTTCCTAGCAGGTCAGACCACGGGCACCACGGCCTTCCCTGGCTTGGCGGCTTCAACGGGCGTGTCCGCCACTCCGTTGGTCGGAGACAACGGCACCACGTACCCGGCGGGAACAGCGTACTCGACAATCTTCAGCGCGGGAACCGTTCCGGCAGTCGACATCAATGGAGAATCGGGCAAGCTTCTAAAATTCGTACCGCCCCCAAACACTGCCCTCACGGCCGGCGGCCCTCTGAATGCGTTCGCTTTTACCGCCACGCAGGCGACTTCGAGCAACCAGTATTTGTACCGTATAGACCAGGTTTTTAACGCCAAGGATACCTTATGGGGCACATGGTTTAACGAGAAACTCGCCCAGACGGAGCCGGTATCGTTCTTCGGCGGCAACCTTCCGGGTTTTGGAGAAAGCGACGGGGAGAATTTCAAGTTCCTGGCCCTGTCGTGGACGCACGTTTTCAACGATCATATGTTGAACGAACTGCGAGGTGGTTATAACCGCCTCAATTACGCCGCAGTGTTTCCCCAGACTCCAACTCTTCCGTCGTCGCTGGGCTTTGCGATCACGCCTCAAGACCCCGGGGGCGCGGGAATACCAGACGTTACGGTCCCGGGGCTCTTCAACCTGGGCTTCAGCATTTTCGGCCCTCAGCCGCGCATCGATCAGGTCTATCAAGGAACGGACAATTTCTCGATAGTCGAAGGGCGCCACACGCTCAAATTCGGATTCGATATGCGGCGCTGGGAAACCTTGAACCCAGCATTGAGCCAGAACAGCGGCGAGTTCCAGTTTGAGCCTTTTGGGACCTACAGCACGGGCTTGGTGGGCGTCGATTTTCTGCTGGGCGTCCCCGCACTTTACGAGCAGGCCAGCGGGGGATTGGAAGACGGGAGGACAAGACAATACTACAGCTACGCCCAAGACCAGTTTAAGCTTCGCCCAAATCTGACGCTCACCTACGGCTTGGGATGGACCGTCGACACTCCCGCACTCAACATAGCGTACGACGCACATGGCCAATTGGCGTTCCGGCCAGGCCAACAATCCGTCGTATTCCCGAACGCGCCCCTTGGCGTCGTCTACGAGGGCGATCCGGGAGTGCAGGCAGCGGGTCCGACGCAATGGAGAAATTTTGGGCCTCGCATCGGATTTGCGTACAGCCCTAACTGGGGTAGGCTCACCGGCGGCGCCGGCAATACGAGTATTCGCGCCGGCTTTGGAATTTACTACGACAAATCGGCGACTGAGGAGGCCGGCCAGGTGGGTTTTGGAGTGCCGCCCTTCTCAATCTCCACGCAACTCGGCGTGACTGGGCCAGGCGCGCCGGTGTCGGGAGTCAATCCGGGCTTTGCTACCCCATTTACCGATGTCGCCACCGGGGCTGTGGTCACCAACCCCTATCCGTTCACCGGTTTTCCCTCGTCTGTTAATTTTGCCACGACGCCTGGGCTTGAACCGATTTTCACACCATGCTGCGCTGTGGTGGCGGCCGATACGCGGGATCCGCGGGCCTCCAACTACAACCTTACCGTGCAGCGCCAAGTTGGCGCGAGCACGATTGTCACGGTCGGATACGTGGGATCGGTGGCGCGCCGTCTGTCGGATGGCATGCCACAGAATATCGTGAAGGGTCTGGGGCCTGGGGATACGTTGGTATACCCCTACAGCCTTCCGGTCTATGGTCCGATCGCCACCATTTTTAGCGATGGCACCTCCAGCTACAACTCGTTGCAAGCCAGCGTGAACAAGAAGATGTCCCATGGCCTGCAGTTTCTTGTCTCCTATACCTACGCTCATTCCATCGACGATACATCCGGGTTCGAAAACAGCAGCTTCGGAGAGGATGGTGGCGAGGGCGGCGGCTTTGGCGGGTCAATCCGCTCGAGCAACCCATACTGCTTCCCGAGGTGCGATGTCGGCTCCTCGGCTTACGACGCGCGGCAGAGGCTGGTAATCAGCTACGTTTATCAAATCCCGGGTGTGCGCGGGAATTGGGCTATCTCCAGGCTCACGCGAGGCTGGACAATCACCGGCATTACGGCATTCCAGACCGGCTTCCCGTTGGATATCGCCGATCTCTCAGACCCATCCGGCGGCTGCGATTTGGCCTCTGACTTCAATTGTTGGGATGGACCCAATCAAGTCGCTCCGGTTCATTACCTAAACCCACGCGCCACGAGGATGTGGTTTGATCCCTCGGCCTTCGTTCAGGTTAGCTGTGCGCCGAGTTGTCCTGCGGTCGGAGTTTCCCCGACAAGTGTTGTGGCATACGGCAACGCACCCAGGAATCCGATCCGGGGTCCGGGAGTCAACAACTGGGACTTCGTGCTGTATAAGGACACCGCAGTTACGGAGCGGACCAGAGTGCAGCTTCGGCTCGAGGCTTACAATCTGTTCAATCACACGCAATTTGATCCGAATGGCGTAAGCACGAATTTGACCTCGGGGACCTTCGGGGCGATCGTCGCTGCGCAAAACCCGCGGTTGATGCAGATAGCCGCCAAGTTCATATTCTAATTCCAAACCTGCCGATAAGGCACAATGTCGCAAGTAAGCGTCGTTTGTTAGGCGGGAACGGTTTACTGGTCATTCCAACGAGCCGGGATGGACGGCTCGCCACACAAATGAAAGATGAACGGGACTGACTTGCTATGTCTCGCTAGGTATCATTACGAGGGTTAGAGGGCGTTTCTGGATTTATAAGCGACACCAAACAAGCCATTTCGATTTGAACACAGCTTGTTTCGAACCAGAGGCTCGGGAGTTCGAATCTCTCCGGGCGCGCCACTTTTTAATCTTTTGTACTGATTAACTTACGGCAGTATCCTTCTACTTGTTTAGAACTTGCTTCAAGAGGTAGGCATTGGAGCCGAAACCCATCATCGAAATCGACGGTACACGCTTCGATACTCTAGATGGTTTTGGGGACGAAATCTCCGCTCGTCTGATCCCCGGAGCTAGATGGGGACGAAATTTCGATGCTTTCAACGACATTCTCAGAGGAGGTTTCGGAACACCCGAACGAGGATTTAGGGTTCGCTGGTTGAACTTTCAGCGCTCCCGCGAGGCTCTGGGATACCCGGAAACCGTGCGCTGGCTTGAGAAGAAGATTCAACACTGCCACCCCGACAATGTCCGGCTCGTTGAACAGGAAATCGAAGCAGCCGTCCGCGGCGAAGGCCCAACCGTGGCGGAGATAATCGTTGAAATTATTCGAAAACACGGTCCCGGCGGAGACGAAGCAGATGACAGTGTTGAGCTTGAGTTGGCCTAGTAGGCACATCCTGATTGACCCCAAGCGCCGCCGCTGAGATCGAGATAATGACAGGCGGTAACAAATTCACCCAGGAAAGTTCTAAAATCGTCCCCTTGGGCGCGCTTTTCAAGTCGAGCTCTTCGCAATTGAACACGAGACTACGTCTGACGGCGTCACATACGGATTTACCCAAACCCACCGCAAGGAAATCCAACTAGGAAAATTGATATTGGTTTCATTCTTAGGAGCGATGGCTGCAGGCTCCGTAAGCAAACGTATCTCCGGTGAACTCGACGCAAGGATTTACGATACCGGGGACTTCAAACGCACCGCCGGAGCGTTTAAGGCCCTCGGCATCGTAGATGACAACATGATTCTGCCTCTCTACAAGTACGTGCGAATGGAAGCGAACCCTGTCCTCCAAACAAATTGGCCCGCCGTGGTGGAGCTGGCCGAACTGTTGCTCGCGCAAGGGCGTGTTGAGGGTTCAGACGTGCGTGAGATGGTAGGAACTCATCGCGCTCGCAGCGCGAGAATTTGACGCCCCACTCGCGGGGACCCTGGGACCACATTCTCAGGCGCAGTATTTCATTGTGCGTTTCGACCAGCTCTGGCCGATTTGTTTGCCGGGGACTATCGGCGAGAATATTCTCTGGCAGCCTGCTACCAATTCTTTGGTCAAATCGTCTACACGTTCAACTCTCGTGTCAAATCGCAACCGAGCCAAGAGGTAACAAGACAGGTGCTTACTCGACGAGAAGCGGCTCACCTGCTCGGCTCGGGAAATCAGTCCAACTTTTTGTTGCGGGATCGGCCCTGTCTCACACGTGGGGGAAACTAAATTGATACGTAACCACGGTTCCGGCTGGCGTCGTTCTTTCTTTCTGTCACTCCCGGCTTTACTGATTGCTGCGGGATCGTCCTACGGCGATACCAACGCGCGCATGATCACCAAGCTAGCTGATGGCGTGTACGAGATTCAGCACGAGAATTCGCTCGGCGGCGCAAGCGGAAATACCACGGTAATTATCGGAGATCGGGAAGCTCTCGTGGTGGACTCCGCCTATTTCCCCTCCGTGGCGCGTGAAGACATCGAGCAGATTCGCAAATGGACGGACAAGCCCGTCGCTTTTCTACTCATTACCCATTACCACAACGACCACAACAATGGTAGCAGCACCTATATGGCGGCGTTTCCTAACCTGACCATCATCGCTCAAGAAGAAACCAAGAAGGATATGGACCTCATCCAACCGGGAAACGTCGAGCGGACTCCCCGGGAGTATGCGGAAGCAATTGCCGCCTACAAGCAGGGAAAGGACACAGACGGCCGGGCGCTGACCGAGGACGAGAAAAAACAAACCCAGAATGTCTTGCCCGGCTTGGAACGGGCGGTAGCAGAGTTCAAGAACATCGTTTACGAATCGCCCACGCTTACCTTTAAGCACAAAATTGATATCGATCTGGGAAACCGCGAGGTCCAGCTACTGCACTTTAAGCGGGGCAATACCCCGGGGGATGCCATGGCGTACCTTCCGAAAGAAAAAATCCTTGTCGCGGGCGACTTGTTGGTTTATCCCCTCCCATATGTAGGCGATGGCTACCCGTCCGAGTGGGTGGAAACGCTGCATGAAATAGGCCAATTGGACGTAACCACCATCGTCCCCGGACACGGTCCCATAATGCACGACAAGACGTATCTCTATCTGGTAGCCGACCTGATGCAAAGTTCCGTCGATCAAGTGCGCGCGCGAATTCGCCAGCTAGGCTTTCCCGGGGCCCACACGCTGGATGAAATCAAGGGCTCAGTGGACTTGAAACCCTTCCAGCAAAAATTCGCCGGTGACGATAAGGACCTGCAGGCGCAGTTCGACACCATGGCGGCAGCTTTGGTGAAAATCACTTTCAGCGAAGCCGCGCAGCGCTAAGACTGAGCCATCCCGGGCGACATGATCCAAATAGATTTTGCAAATCTGTGGGACTGCCCCTCGGAATAAGAGAGCAGACTTAAGGTCGGATAATTGGACAAGCGCTCTTGGGCCCCGAAACCGGCTAAAGGCTCAATCGCAGCCGAGACCTGAATGTATGTCACCACCGCCACGAATTCGCTGAGAAAAGTTGTAAAATCGTACCCTTGGGCGCACCACTCTAACCCGCGCAATGATCATGATATGCGCCGCGACAGCATAACCTGAGGGCGACTCCCGAATCGGGACTTACTCGTTTTCGGCGTAGACGTGCTTCACCACGTTGGGAACGGCGGTCAGGTTCGGCCAATCGGCGAACTTCGTCTTAAATTCGGCGAGCAGAATTTGTCCGGCCTCGTCCGCGGACTTGCCCTGGCGCTTCAATTCGAGCGAGCGCGCCTGAAGCTGCGAGACGAATCGATAGTCCTGCTGGAGCAGCGAACCATCGCCGAGCGCGCCGTGATCGGGCACCACGTACCGCCACGTCGACTGCCGGAGCTTCCCAAGAATTTTCACCCAGCCCTTCATACTGGCGTTTTCGTCCGGCAGATTGGGGACCATCTTATTTTGCACGACGTCGCCAGAAATCAACGTGCTGTCCGGCTCGACGTCGACCAACTCGTCCCCCTTTGTGTGCGCCTGTCCCAGCCAGAGAAGCCGCGCGGTCACGCCGCCGAGATCCAGCGTGATCTCTTTTTCAAACGTGATATCCGGTGCGCGAAACTTCACACCGGCGAGCAGCTCTTTCATTTGCGGTGACCGGCTGCTGAACATCTCGACGAACTGCATTCCGCGCTCCTCGAGTTCTTTCTGTTGCGCGACTGGCCGCACGAGAATGGTGTTCGGAGGAAACGCTCCTTCGCCGGCGGCGTGCTCGGGATGGTAGTGCGTGGTGGTGAGGTAGACCACCGGGCCCTTCGATAGCTTCTGCGCCTCGTGCAACGCGATGGCTCCGTTGCGTGAACCCAGTCCCGTATCGACCACGAGCGTTGCACGATCGCCCACGACGATGCCGATATTGGGAAAACCCAGGATGGCAGACACGTGATCGGACACGTGTGTCACCTGGCTTTCCGGAAGCATCAGCGCCGGCGGTCCCTGCGCCGCGCGTGCTACCGCCATCGCAGCGGTCGCAACGATCATCACAGCCGCCAAGAGATGTGCGCTGTGCATTCGAACAGGATTTGCAGGAGATGACATGGCCGTTCCTATGTACTACATTTGCGCACACCAGTCACTAGTCACACCTCTGCCCCTATGGATCGTCAAAGTGTCAAACGAAATCCTTCAGGCCAAACGAACGAACTGAACTAAAAGCCGATTTCCAAATCGCAGGGACGCTCCGATGGAGCGACGCGACCGCACTCGCAGGAGTGAGGTTCGGTAGCGGCGGCCAGCGGGGATGGAAATCGAAGAGCCTTACGACATGCCCTCCGGAGAGATCTGCTTCTGGCTGGCTAACAACGGGTCTTGCGGTTTGCAAGCCTCATCCGACAGTCGCGCACCGGATCCCGCCGGAAAATCGGCTGGGGCGACACCGATACGAATGGCTTGACTCGAGTGATAACATCGCTCGCAAGGAGACCGTAATGAACCCAACCTCCTGGGTCTCTCCGTTTACACGCCGCGAGTTCCTGAAGCAGATTTCAGTCCTCGCCGTTTCTGGTGGCGTCTTCTCGCACGATCTAATTGCCCAAGATACGAGATTTGTCATCGCCGAAACTGCCTTTGGCAAAATTCGCGGCGTCGATAACAGCGGAATCAAAATCTTCAAAGGCATCCCGTACGGAGCGAGCACCTCGGCCGCGAACCGCTTTATGCCGCCTGCGGAACCGGCTGACTGGTCCGGCATACGCGATGCACTTGCATACGGACCCAGCGCTCCGCAGCGCGACCCGGCCGCTCCGTCCCTCCCGCCAGGCGCTCTTTCAATCTCGGGTGAGGGCTTGCCGGCCGAGGGCGAGGATTGCCTCGTGCTTAATGTCTGGACCCCTGCCGTCGACGCTGGTGGCAATGGTGACCGCAAACGCCCCGTAATGTTCTGGTGTCATGGGGGAGGCTTCGCCACCGGTTCGGGATCGTCTCCCGACAATGACGGAACGAACCTCGCACGGCGCGGCGACGTGGTCGTCGTAACCATCAATCATCGTCTCAATGTTCTCGGTTTTGCGAACTTGAGCGAATTCGGTAAGGACTTCGCAGCCTCCGGCGACGCAGGCATGTTGGATATCGTTCAGGCGCTGAAATGGGTGCGAGCGAACATCTCGCAATTTGGAGGCGATCCAAACACGGTGACAATCTTTGGCCAGTCCGGGGGCGGGCGCAAGGTCGAAACTCTGCTGGCAATGCCTTCGGCCAAGGGACTCTTCCACCGCGCGATTATCGAAAGCGGCGCGGCGGTCAAAGTGGTGGATCGCGACGTCGCGGTGCGCAACTCGGAACAACTCCTCGCCAAGCTGGGCGTTGACAGGACGAATGTGCAGGCGTTGCAAAAGCGTCCGGTTGAAAAAATTATGGCGGCATACTTCGCCGTTGTAAAGGAAAACCCCGGCGTCGACGCATCGCTCGGTGGATTCTCGCCCACAGTGGACGGCAGGATCCTGCCGCAGCACCCGTTCTATCCAAACGCCTCGCCCGTCTCGGCCGATGTGCCGGTGATGATCGGTTGCACGCGAACGGAGATGACGCTGTTCTCTCTCAATGATCCCTCTGCGTTTTCGCTAAACGACGCGGACATGCGCGGACGTATCAATGATCTGCTGGGCGGCCAAGCACCGAAGTTGATCGAACTCTACAGGAAACTCAATCCCGGAGCGTCGCCTTCAGACATCTATTTCTTGATCGCCAGCGATTACCGCTACGGCGTTCCCACCATGATCGCTGCCCAGCGGCGAGCCGCGCTCGGCAAAGCGCCTGTGTACCTCTACTACTTTACTTGGGAAACGCCTGTGCAAGGTGGACGTCTCAAGTCGCCTCACACCATGGAGATTCCATTCGCCTTTGACAACGTGAAGATTTCGGCGCGGATGACGGGCGGGGGAGCGGACGCCATGGCCCTCGCCGATAAGGTCAGCGATGCCTGGATCGCCTTTGCGCGTTCCGGGGATCCAAACACACCGAAGATGCCCCACTGGCCTCCGTACGACGCCAAGGAACGCGCGACAATGGTCATCAACAACGTGAGCAACGTGGTCAACGATCCGCTGCGGGAGCAGCGACTTGCGATGTTCCAGGCACTGAATTTGACTTGAGGGAAATTGGGTTTCAAGTCGAAACGGGCATTTCCCCAGCCCGAGGTTCAACCCATGTCCTCTCGAATATGCCGCCCGGACAACCATTCGGTCAACGGGACAAAGCAAGCGCCGTAAGCAATCCGCAATGGTCTCTCACGGTGCCCAACGCGTTTCAATTTCTCAATCCTAACTCCCGGGATACTCATACCCTATTCAAGGGAATCATCTTCAACAACGAGGCTATCGCTTGTCGGAGAAATGATTGTGCTTCGAATACATCCGTTCGCCTGCCGGCGTTTTGCCCGTTTTGAATGATTCTCCGAAGGTCTCTCTCAGCTTGGATCAATCTTTCCAGAACACTTTGCACGTAACCGATATTCCCCATCGAATTAGTGACGGCCATCGCTCGCCTCCATTCGGGGATCAATAGAGACTATTTGTCCGGATGCTGTTGTTGTCTATAAGGGTAAGACTGTATAGACCCCTTAATAGTCGAGGATGTAAACAGCAAACGCCCTGAAATCGGCTTTTCTTTTTCAAATCGGCTTACTTACTGCTTGTCGTAGAACACAACATCGTGCTCTGCTTCGCCCTTTTCATTCTTGCCGCTGTAAGTGACGGTACGGCTCTTTCCATCCGCAGCGATAACGATGTGCACGCTCATCATCACTCCTCCACCCTTTTTTAGTGTGGCGACATAGTGAGTAGGGGAAGAGCGCTTGGTCGAGACGGTGTCAGCGTAGGGAATTCCGCTGACGGGTGCGTCCGTGCCATCCAGCTTGGCGCTGAACGATCCATGCGTGGCTTTGCCGGAGGCATCCACGCCTTCAGAGGCATAGATTTCGGTGTTGTTCTCGATCTTGATAGTCACCGTGGAACTCTGTGGGGCGGGTCCGGGACTGTACTTGGACTTCGCGAGGTTGACCTTCCAAGTGCCAGCGGCGGGGTCATCGGCAGCGCGCGTCGACGTGACCGCGGTTCCGATGAGCAAGGACAAAACAGCCAAGAACGCGAGTTTTCCGATTCGCACGTGTTGCCTCCATAAGGGGGAGTTGCTATGGCCCGGGACCGAGAGCCGTTGGTTTGCACGCAGGACACTACGTCAGCCATGAGATGGAGTCAACCGGGAGTTCCGAAATCACGCCAAACGGCTTGCGCTCGGCGCCATGCGCGATTTGTGTTTCAATGACGGGCGAGCGGCAGGGAATCTGGTATTTCGGGGACTGTAGTCGATTTTGTAGACGGTGATAGCTTTTGGATACCGTATATTATCAAGACGGTGTACCGACCGAAAACTCCGTCCGTGCCGTCTCGTGATCTCGAAGTTTGCTTTGACGGGCGAAAACCGCCTCCATTGTCGGCAGCTCGACCGCCGGGAGTCGTCCACAGAGACAAACGTGCGACTGAGTGCGAGGTGCGTGTCGAACCGCAAGGTTCCTGCAGCGACTCGTTCGTAGCGGCGATGCACGCCGATCGCCGTCATCCCATCTGTACGGTGAGCGCAAGCTGATCCTGGTGAATGGCATCTTCCAACCCGGAACCGATCCTTCTCGTTCTCTGAAGCTAAGAATCTTTGGTAATACTGGATTGCAGGTCAGTGCGCTCGGGTTCGGAGGCGGGAATATCGGGTTCCAGGACATACCCGACCAGACCTTGGATCGACTGTTCGGAGTAGCCTTCGACCTGGGAGTCAATAACATTGATACGGCCTCGCGGTATGGTGACAGCGAAGAAAAGATTGGTCGCTCCCTCCGAGGGAAACGGCAGCGGTTTCTGCTATTCACCAAATGCGGCCGCTCTCAGCCGCCGAGGCGAAGCCTGATGGGCCTGCGATTACGTGCCTACGGAAAAATCCGGCGAGCGGTGGGCTTTGCGGATGAGTACGAGTCCTGGGACTGGCATCCGACAGTCCTGCAATGGAACATCGACCAGAGCCTAAGACGCCTAAGGACGGACTGGATCGACTTGCTTCAGCTGCACAGCTGTTCGGAAGCGATTCTACGAAAGTCTGGGGTAATCGAAACGCTTCAACGGGCCCGCAAAGCAGGCAAGGTTCGCTTCATTGGTTACAGCGGCGAAGGGTCCGCCGCGTTGTACGCCCTTCGGTCCGGCCAGTTTCAAGCCTTGCAGATTTCCGTGAATTTGGCCGACCAAAATGTCATCGATACGATTCTACCTATGGCAATACAGCGAGGCGTTGCGGTAATTGCAAAGCGACCGCTGGCCAGCAGCCTTTGGAAAGAATCCACCAGACCTGATCCGATCCGACATCCTCGTCACCAGGTTTACTGGGAGAGGTTGCAGAAACTTCAATACGACTTTCTACGCGGCGATCGTGCTTCTGAAATCGCCCTGCGCTTCACGCTTAGCGTGCCGGGAGTCCATACGGCGATTGCCGGGACAACCAGCGTAGATCATCTCAAGAAGAATGGGGAATTTGCGGCGCTTGGGGCGCTCGACAAAGCTACTTTTGACTCGATCAGGTCACAATGGTCGAGAATCGCGGAGCCTGATTGGGACGGACAGGTATGAGATCCATTCAACAGGCCGCTGGGGATAATGCAATGTCAGAGTCTTTGGAGTTCATGAGCCGTACCTACTTGCCGATTGGGCGTGATTCCGCTTTTGTGCCGCCGGGCCACCCGGTGCCGCGCATGTAGCTTTGGGGACCCTCAAACACCGCCTCGACCCGCGAGATCTTGCCATCCACGAATTTGAAGATCTCAGTATTAAGAATCTCATTCGGGTACCTCATGCCATCGGGGTAAGGGACGGACCGGCCCTCAAAAGTCCAGCTCTCCACGTTTCCGCGTCGCATAAAGTCAAAGGTAGCGAACACGATCTGTCGCTTCGTGTCCACGATCGGG
>Ga0209624_10002912_pt1 | contig 12428 bp, 11 predicted proteins | sample JacPinW_OM2H0_O1_FD_188565 | JGI IMG/M metagenome (GOLD analysis project Ga0209624, IMG submission 188565) | Forest soil microbial communities from Algoma, Ontario, Canada - Jack Pine, Ontario site 1_JW_OM2H0_O1 (SPAdes) (version 2) | ecosystem: Environmental > Terrestrial > Soil > Boreal... | reverse complement strand
ATGGATGATAAAAATCAGGGGTTTTAACCCCTGTCGCCCTCTACATCCGAAACAATTCCCGCAACCTCTTCGTCTGCGCCCGGCTCACCGGAATCTCGCTTCCCTTTTTATCATCCATCTTCAGCATGTAGCTCGACTTAAACCACGGCACAACTTCCTTAATGTGATTGATGTTCACCAAATATCCGCGATGCGCCCGCCAAAACGTTTCCGCGTCCAGCGACCCCTGCAACTCTTCAATCGTCCGATAGTTTGACGTGCCCTCAACATCGCGCGCCACCACCGTAATCAATCCATCCGCGATGCTCGCGTAAGCCACATCTTCCGAATCCACCAGCAACATGCGCTGCTGGCATTTCACCAACAATTTCACCGGCTGCGATTTCACCAGCCCCAGTTGACTGACCAGCGTTTCCAACTTATCCGACGGCGAAATATTCGCGTCCAACATTTTCTTCGCGCGTGCAATCGCTTTCGCCAGCCGCGCTTTATCAAACGGTTTCAACACATAGTCCACCGCGTTCACATCAAAAGCCTGCACCGCGTAATGATCGAACGCCGTCGCAAAAACAATGTGCGGCACGCGCATTTTCCGGTCCGCTAATTTCTTAATCACGCCGAATCCATCCAGCCCCGGCATCTGCACATCCAGAAAAACCAAATCCGGCGAATGTTCCTTAATTAAATTCAGCGCCTCCACTCCATTCTTCCCCTGCCCCACCAAACTTATTTCCGGAAAACTCTTCAACAAAAACACAAGCTCGTCCCGCGCCGGCTTTTCGTCATCCACCACCAACGTGCTGATCGTCATAGTCGTGTCCACATCTTCATGGCAAATTTCAGTATAGGCGCGGCCCCAAATCGTTTCAATGACGACAAATTTAGACGCGGAATTTAGACGCGGAAATTACTTCCGGTTCGCAGGTGTTACGCTGCGCCCCTGATACACAACCGCCCTCACGCGTTCCAGCGCATGTATGTCGGTCAGCGGATCACCTTCCACTGCCACCAGATCGCCCTCTTTCCCAATCGCCACCGTGCCCAACAACGCGTCCAGCCCGATAAGTTCAGCGCTATGCTTCGTCGCTGCCACCAGCGCCTGTTGCGGAGTCATTCCGTATTTCACTTCGGTGATCGCTTCATCTCGAACCGTTCCCTGTCCCGGCTCGTAGGATTGGTCGGAACCCGCCGCAATAAATACACCGTTCGCCAGTGCAAGTTTGAAGGCGGCGAATTCCTTTTCGCCAATTTCGTGCGCCTTCCGCAAAGAATATTCCTGCATATGCAGCTCCGTGCCGTGCAGCAGAATATTGTCCACGATGTAGACGGTCGGAACATAGCTCGTATGCAGCGATTTCATCAGGTTCACCGCTTCTTGATTCAGTCCCGGGCCGTGCTCGATAGAATCCACGCCGGCATGTAACGCCGCAAGTATCGTTTCTAAATTTTCACAGTGCGCCGCCACCTTGACGCGCAGCATGTGCGCGGTTTCCACGATTCTGCGCAGCTCCTCCGGCGAAACTTGTTCCGCATCAGGAGAATCCAGCGGAGAAAGCACTCCACCTGACGCCAGAATTTTGATTACACCCGCGCCATACTTAAGTTGCAAGTGCACTGCTTTTTCGGCATCGTCGGGCGAGTCAATAAATCCATTCAGCGGCGTGTAGTAGTCTGTCAGCGGAATTTTCGCCGGATATGTGAAATGATCCCCATGTCCCGCGGGAATAGAAATCGCGTGGCCCGCCGGTATCATATGCGGACCGGGAATTGTTCCCTCGTCGATCGCATCGCGCAAAGCCACATCCAGAAAATCCGAAGTGCCCAGCACCCGCACCGCCGCGATCCCGGATTCCAATGCGTAGTTCATCGCTTTCTGCGCTCGCAGCGCTTCCAGCCCCTCGGAAGAATTCGATTCTCGCGGCCCGCTCCAAATATGGATGTGCGCGTCGATCAATCCCGGCAGAACCGTAAAGTTTGAAAGGTCCACCTGCTCAGCGCCTGCCGGCGCCGACAGACCTGTCCCCACCGCCGTGATTTTTCCGTCTGTGATGATCACATCCGCATTCGTCATAGGCGATTTTTCCGCGTCGAAAATCAGCTTGCCGCATCGAACGAACACGACCTTCGGCGCAGCAATCGCCGCCACCGCCGCAAGAAAGCAAACGCAAATCGCAAAGACGATCCGGATAAATTTCATCACGCTCCTCCTTCATCTCCCGATATAACTTTTCGTGGTGTCAACCTATTGCCCATCACACAAAATGTCAATCGCGCTTCGCCATAAACAAAAAAAACGGCTAGCCCGCATTTCGCGAGCCAGCCGGAAAGTAAATCTATATTGCGATTAATTAGAACCGGAAAAGAAGGCCGGTCGATCCCCGAAAGTTATTCACGCGTTCAAACGTGAAATCGCTCATCAGGTAATCAACCTGCAGAACGCGCCAGCCCCAACGATCTGTGAACATCCAATCAAACGCTCCGCCTGCGCCAACGGCGAAGTCGTTCTCTTTCACCTGGAAGTTGCTTTCGCTTTCCGAGCCGAAGTTCTCACCGTAGTGCTGTCGGGCGATACCCACGGTAACGTGACCCGAAATGCGCGCCTTGCCGAACGTATGCGAAACGACGGGACCAAACAGGAAGTAGTACTGGTCTTCTGTTTGATGCGTGGCGCTATCTTCCGCGAAGCCGTTAGCGGAGCCATTATGTCCGCTGAAGTCTGCCAAAATCCCGAAGTTCCTGTTGAGGTTAAAGGTCACCGAAGCGGCATAACCATGATTGAGCTGAGTGAATGCTCCGTCGTCAACAGTCGCGATCTCGTTGCTCAAGAACGAATACCCGGCAAAGAAATCAAATCGGTGAAAAGAATCGCTGCTCGATGATGCCGCCGCTGGTGCTGCCGCAGGCGTCGGAGCCAACGACGGAATCAAGTTAAGATTATTCGTCACGCTTGCCGGCGCGGGCGTGCTGAGCGGTGCTGCATCCGTTGCCGGAACCGAAGCGTTTGTTGTTCCAGCGGTCGTCTGCGCGCCTGCCGGAATCGCCGCAATCGCCAAAACGGCGCTTAATGTAAGTGATGAGATTACTCCCAGCTTCTTCATTTCTGTGTGTCTCCCTGTTTGAGTTTTAGTTCTACCATCTGCCACATCTTGGTCGAACGAATGGATCTTGTAGCTTAAAGTAACTATCCAAGTAGACGCGAGTTTCCTCGAAAAGGTTGTAGTTTTTGCAGTCTTTTGTGGTGAATCCGTTAACATTTCACCTGCGTTTTACTATTAATTTTCCACTTTTATGACTTTTTGTAGGCTTATACACTTTCTAGTAATCTAGGCTAGCACCATACTGAATTATGAAGAGCGCGGAAAACTTTTTCTCTGTATCCTTTCGCGCATCATACGCATCTAAGTGCAAAGATTTTTTTCGCGGCCAGCGCATCCATTATTATTAATTTAGCCTAAGAAAATATTTGCAGACACTCTCCAGATTCGAGCGCCGCCGATCGCTACATGCTCACCGGCAAATTCCCTGCTATCATCCACCGACGAAAACTCAACGAGACTATCGGAGGCATCCGTGCCGAAGGGCCGCGCAAAAATTATTTCCAGCAAAATGGTTTATCAGGGAAAAGTCTTCGGCGTTCGGCAAGACGTCGTCGTTGAGCCGGGCGGAAAACCAGCCACGCGCGATATCGTCACTCATCCTGGCTCCGTCGTGGTGTTGCCGGTTTTGAACGATGGACGACTCCTGATGATCCGCCAATATCGACACACCGTCGGCGGATTCCTGTTGGAAGTTGTAGCCGGACGCAAAGAGCCGGGCGAAAATAATTTGAAGGCGGCAAAACGTGAACTCGCCGAAGAAACCGGCTACCGCGCAAAACATTTCCGCGAAATGATGGACGTTTATCCCACTCCCGGATTCGTCGAAGAAACGATGGTCGCTTACGCAGCCACGGGACTGACGCTTGGCAAGACTAATTTTGACGCCGACGAAATCATCGAACCAAAACCGTTCACGCTCAAAGCGCTGCTGGAAATGATCCGCAAAGGGCAACTCCACGACGCGAAATCCGTAGCCTGTATCCTTTATTACGCACGATTTATTGTGAAGCGCTGAAGGAAGACCCAGACGCTAACTTTCGTAACAAATTAGCTTTTCCACATACAGCTCAGCCATCCCAAAAACTATGTCCCGCATCTCAGTTTACGGGGCGTCCCTTTGTGGTACACTCTGCACAGTTAACGCATTAGTGAACGCGCCGCCAGCCCGCAACGGTTGGACATTTCGCAATGCACGGAGGCTCGACATGATCGGAACGGTAAAATGGTTCAACAATTCCAAGGGATTCGGCTTCATCGGACGCGACGATGGCGCGGATGTTTTCGTCCACTTCACCGCCATTTCCGGCGATGGCTACAAATCGTTGCAGGAAGGCGAGAAGGTTGAATTTGAAATCGTGCAAGGCCCGAAAGGTCCGCAAGCCGCCGAAGTGAAAAAAGCTACAGCGGAAACCGGCGCTTCCGCCGGATAAATTTCCGCTCGCTCGCATCACGATTTTCTTGGGCGGTAAATCTCTGCGCGCTCACGCGCTCGAAGACTTTCCGCCTTTTTATTTCCTTCCCTTTCCGCCGTATAATGCCGCCATGGAAAATCGAGAAGTCGCACATATTTTGAGTGAGACCGCGCAACTTTTGGAACTTGATGGCGCGATGTACAACCGTTTTCGCAGCTACGAAAAAGCCGCCGAGCTTGTCGCGAATCTGAGCATACGCATTGAAGAAATTGCGGTCGACACGGAAAAGCTCACCGAACTTCCGGGAATCGGCGATCGCATGGCCGAACACATTCAGGAAATTCTTCGCACCGGAGATTATTCCACTCGCGCGAAATTGCTGAAGAAATACCCCGCAACAATTCTGCACGTGCTGCAACTTCATTCACTCGGACCGAAAAAAGTTGCCATCCTCTGGAAAACTTTCAAGTGCGGAACAGTTGATGCGGTGGAAAAACTTGCCGAAGAAGGCAAGTTGCGCGTGCTGGAAGGATTCGGCGAAAAGACTGAGCAGAATATTTTGGCCGCCGCCAAGAATTTCAAGAAATCTTCAGGACGTTTCCGATTGAATGACGCGGAAGAAACCGCGAATCAACTGATCGCGCACATTAAAAAAGTTGGTGATGCAATTGAATCCGTCACAATCGCGGGATCGCTGCGCCGCGGAAAAGAAACCGTCGGCGATCTTGATTTGCTCGTGACGCTCGGCGCGAAGCACACGCCAAAAACTGTTGATGCGATCAGCGAGCACATTCTGACTTATGGCGCGATCGAACAAACGCTGGCGCGTGGCGAAAATAAAGTTAGCTTCCGCCTTTCAAACACGATGCAAGTTGATGTTCGTCTGCTGGACAAAAAGAATTTCGGCGCAGCGCTTCTTTATTTTACCGGCTCAAAGGAACACAACGTAACTTTGCGCGGACGCGCTTTAAAAATGGGTTGGACTTTAAATGAATATGCGCTGACAGCTCTGAAAGATGAAAAACACGTTGCGGGCGCGACGGAAGAAGAAATTTATGGGAAGTTGAAACTGGATTACATACCTCCAGAACTTCGCGAAAACAATGGGGAAATTGACGCCGCAGCGGAACATAAACTTCCGGCACTGATTGAATTAAAAGATATTCGCGGCGACTTGCAAATGCACACGACTGCGAGCGACGGAAAAAATTCCATCGAAGAAATGGGAAATGCAGCTCGCGAACTTGGTTACGAATATATTGCGTTGACCGATCATTCAAAAGCTGTGACAGTTGCAAACGGCATGGATGAAAAATGCACGCTGGAGCAGATCAAAAAAATCCGCGACGCGCAAAATCGGGTGAAAGGGATTCGTCTGCTGGCCGGGATTGAAGTGGATATTTTAAAATCGGGGAAAATGGATTTGGATGATGAAGTTCTCGCGCAACTCGATTGCGTTGTTGCTTCAGTGCATTCCTACATGCAAATGGAGCGCGCGGAAATGACGGACCGGCTGCTGGCGGCAATTGAAAATCCGTATGTACAAATTATTGCGCATCCGACTGGACGATTGCTTTTGCGGCGCGAACCTTTTGATTACGACATGGAAAAAGTTTTGGACGCCTGCAAGAAAAATGGCGTTGTGATGGAATGCAACGCTTATCCGGATCGTCTTGATTTGCGAGATGTTTATTTGCGGATGGCGCGAGATCGTGGCGTGAAAATTGTGATTTCCACGGACTCGCATTCCACGCGGACTTTACCGTATATGAAATATGGAGTGACGACTGCGCGGCGTGGGTGGATTGAAAAACGGGATGTGATTAATACGTTGCCGCTGAAGGATTTTTTGGGGGCGCTGCGTGCGAAGCCGGGGGCTGAGAAGAAAGCTGAGGGGCGGGAAAAAGTGTCGGCCAAGGGGTCGGTGAAGAGCAAGAGGTAAGGCGGGAGGGTAAAGCTAAGAAGTGCATTATAATGCATGTTGGAGGGCCATTTTGACGAAAAGTGCATTATAATGCACTTTTTGGGGATGGAAAAAGACGGAAAAGCGGTTTTTGCGGAGTTTCGGAAGGGCCCAGAGAACATCTAGGGAGTCGGCACGCGCCAAAAAGTTCGGCCACCGCAAATTCACGATCCGAGGCTGCCACCCTCAAGGGTGGCTCTACAAGTTCAAAAACACGTTCAAGATCTTGCCTAAGTCCTTTATTTGCATAACGATCGACCACAGATCGCTGTAAGTCCTTTATTAGCACACACATCGCAAAATAGGGTGGGGGTGGGGGGTACGCGTTTTTGCACTTATGGTGGTGTAAGGTGATTCGTGTGAGGGAGTTACGGGGGCGAGGCGAAGATGCAGCGAAGTGTTTGATGTGTGCCACTTTGCGGGTTTAGTGATCATCAGAACGGTTGATGGCGGCCGCGTCCCTTTGGGAGTGACTGCACACGGTAACCCGAGCCGGTCCTTTGCAGTTTGCCCGGCTTGGAAGTTATCCCCGGCCGCCACATGGAACTCCCTGCTGGGAAGTTCTGTTCTGTTTACAGGTTTCAAATCCCCTCACAATATAATTTGACTTGAATATTATCCTGTGATAATTCAGCGCGACGAAGTTTCGATATTCCCATTTCTGCTGGCTCAACGCTGAATTTGATTGGAGGCGAAGGCACTATGTTTTGGCGCAAACCAGAGTTTGAAATAAAGGCTCTTTCTCCTGGGGGAAAACCTGACGGAGCGTCAGCGGTGCCGGCAATGGAGGGACGGCCGTTCGCGGAGTCCAGAGCTGTAGAGACGCCCAAAATTGCGGACGAGCGCGTGGCCTTTATCGTGATCCACGGAATGGGTCAGCAGGTGGAATACGAAACGCTGGGGCAGCTTGGCGACTTGATGGCCGATGAAGAACAGAAAAAACTGGGAGAGTATGCCGCGCCGATCAACGTGCACGTCGTGCGCGCAAAAATCACGAACGATCCCAGCGATAGTCCGCTTTCGCGCGCCGAGCTCACCGTCAAGCGCGTTCGCGAGGGTGTCGAGAAACAAATCGACGTGCACGTGTACGAAGGATATTGGGCGCCGCTGACGGAAGGAAAGATTTCTTTTTTGGAGACGGTTTCATTTCTGTTCGCGGCTGCATGGAATGGGATCAAGTCATCGGTGCGAAGATCTGCGTTCAAGCGATGGATGTTCGGCGGTTTCCAGGATTTGCCGATTAAAAAAAAGACGCTTCCTTTGCTTATTGCTTTGACGATTGTATTAATCATTGCATTTTTGCCATTTGGCCTCGCGTACTTGTTTTGGGACAAGCTCGCGAACAAAAGTTTTCATTTAAACGTCATCGGTGGTCATCCATATTGGTCGGGCGTTTTGCTGGTGTTGCTTGCCATTTACTGCTGGCTGATTTACTACGTGATGGTGGAATACGTGGGCGATGTGGTGATTTACGTTTCGTCGTATAAAGTGAGCCGCTTCGAGGAAGTGCGTGGGCAAATTCAGGACGCTGTTTTCAAAGTTGTGCGGCAGGTTTATTCAGCGAGAGACGAGGACGATGATTTGCTCCCTCTTTACAATAGGGTGGTGATCGTTGGGCATTCATTGGGCACGGTGATTGCGTACGACATGCTGAATGCGGCAATTTCATGGGACCTGGCGGAACAGAATAACAAAATGGATGTTGTGGGGCGAACGAGCGCGCTGATTACGTTTGGCTCTCCGCTGGACAAGACGGCTTTCCTATTTCGCACGCAAGTTAGCGGACCGAAGTTTCTGCGCGAGGCGCTTGCGGCGCAGAGACAGCCGCTGATTTTGGATTATAAGGATTTTCGTCCGAAGGATACTTTTGAGTGGACGAATATTTATTCACGCATGGATATCGTTAGTGGGTGCTTGTTGTATTACGACACGCCGGGAGACTCGGAACCGTCCAAGGATCCCAAAGACCCACGTAAGCCGGTGAATAATTTGATTGATTGGGGGGCGTGGTTTCCGCTGTACGCGCATGTGCAGTATTGGGGAGATCAGAGGTTGAGGGATGAGCTTTATCGGGCGATTAGGTAGCGCAAGCATGGTACATCCTTGTGTGAAGGGTTCGTTTTAGGAAGGTGGCGTAAATGATGGGACGTGTGGTCGTGCGCATGATTCCTCTTATTCTGGCGGTGCCTTTGATTGTGGCGCTGGCGGATAGCAGGCCCGCTGTCGATTCGCCGAAGGGATTTGACGGACAATATAAAGAGGTGGTGAGCGCTTACGTGGCGGGTGACGAGAAATCAGTCCAGTTATTGTTGGACGAATTCAGAATTCCATCGTCCTGGTTTGCAGAGACATTTGGACCGGAGAAAGGGGACGAACTGGAAAACCAATATCGGGATCAGCACACATATTTTAAGTTCATCACCCTGCGCAAATTTGAAGAATACAAGGTGAAAAAGGCTTCGTCCATCCATACATACTCGATGAACGGTGTTTCGCCAAAACCAGCGCCCGCGCCGCCACCGGCGGTACTGAAACCGCTTCCAAAGATCCAAGGATTTCAAATCGGTACATCCGCTGCTGCGTGGCTGGACTCCTTCACCTTTGTGGATGGAAAATTTCGATTTTTTGGTAAGGGGGCCTACCCATTTTGGGATCCTGTGAGAGTACATCTTGCCGACCCGTGCTCAGGAATCGGAGTATCTACGACCGGTGGCATCCTCCATAAAGTTGCTCCGGTCTATCCGGCTGAGGCCCAGAGCAAACACGTGCAGGGATTTGTCAGAATGCGGGTAACGGTTGCCACGAATGGGTCAGTTAAAGCGGTTGAGATAGTTGATGGCGATCCTTTGCTAGTGGAGGCGGCCAAACAAGCTGTAATGCAGTGGCGATACACGCCGTTCGTGATGTGCGGCAAGATAGTTGAAATGCAGTCGATGGAGCATGTGAAATTTCCGCCGGAATGATCGCAACTCAGGGCGAGCAAGAATGTCGGCGCTACCGGGGTATCGTTCGGATGCGCGACGAAAGACAAAGTGTTTTCAACGCAGAGACGCAGAGGGCGCTGAGAAAGATAGAAGCAAAGAAAAGAGGAAGCAGGTCAAGAACCCCACCTTTGCTTCGCAAAGATGGGGCACCCACAACAAAAAATTCCAGCCCGAAATCCTTCAAGTCAACGAACCTAATCGGTTCGTTTCAGGACGACGTCAAAATGCCTTCCGGCAAAATCGTGATGCGTTGCGGCTGCAATGCGGTGTAGCATCGCGTCGAGTGGGGAGGAATTTGCGATGAGGCGAAATTTGAGTTCGACGATGATTCTGAGTTTATTTATTGGGATTGGTGTGATCGGAGCTGCTTCCCTTTCGTTGGGGGCGCGGGTGCAGGGGGCGGGTGGAGGGGCGTCGGTGCGGGAAAAACAGGCGGCGCTGGAGGCAGCTACTCCGCAGTTGCAGATTGTGGAGGAGCATCTGACGCTTGCGATTCCGGGGCACACGATGGGGGAGACGGAAGGCGTTTCGATGAACTCAAAGGGACATTTGTTTGTTTATTCGCGGACGGGCACGGGCGGAAGCGCGCGGGGCGGAACGGCGGCGGAGTTATTCGAGTTCGACAATTTTGGGAAATTTGTGAAGTTGTGGGGGCCGGATAATTATGCGGCGTCATTCGCGCATTCGGTGCGCGTGGACCGGCACGACAATGTTTGGATGGTGGACGAAGGATCGGGAATGATTGTGAAATTTGATCCGAACGGGAACGTGAAGATGACGCTGGGTCGAAAAACGGAGGCAATTGATTATTTGGAAAAGTACGTGGAGCGCGGTGAGAAGGATACGGAGCGGCATCCGGCGGGGACGATGGGGACGTTTAATCGCCCTTCGGACATTGCTTTTGATGCGCAGGACAATATGTTTGTGAGCGACGGATATGGAAATTCGCGGGTGGTGAAAATTTTGAAGGATGGGACGTGGGTGAAGTCGGTGGGAAGTTTTGGGGATGGGCAGGATCAATTCAACACTCCGCATGGAATTGCGGTGGACGCGCAGGGGAATGTTTATGTGGCGGATCGCGGGAATCGCCGGATACAGGTTTACGATTCGGATTTAAATTACAAAAAAACTTTTGGTGGCGTGGGTGCTCCGTGGAGCGTGCAGGTGACGCCGAAATATATTTACAGCGGAGATGGGACAGGGAAAATATATCAGCTGGATCACGATGGAAAATTGCTGGGATGGGCGCAGACGGGATTGGGATATGGGCAGACGAGTTGTTTGATACACGAGCTGCACGCGGAGAGTGATAATGTTTTGTATAGAGGATCGTGTTCGGTTTGGGATGTGGAGAAGATTACGATTAGGTGAGGGAGGAGGCAGAGAGGCAAGGAGACAGGGAGGCATGGAGGGCGGGGACCAAAACCTGTGCTAAAATCCGTGGCATCACAAATGAAAAAGTTTCTTCCAATTTTGGCGCTGGCTTTGCTCGGCTTGCCGCTCGCGGCGGGCGCTGCTGTTTCGTTGAAGCGCACGATAATCTTTGACGGCAGAGCGACGGAAGTGACGGCTGTGCCACCGTCGTTCACAGCAAATTCCTCCACAGTAAATGGCGATCTGTGGATTACGACTGATGAGTTGACTCGCGCGACGGGATTTGAAGTGAAGCCACAGGGCGTTTGCCGGAAGGAATTGTGCTTCCCTCTTCCGTCCGCACGCAAATCTGAATTCGTGATCACGCGCGGCGCTAACGGAAGTAAAGTTCAGTGGTTTAATTTGAGCGCGTTTGCGCGGATGTTGCATCAGCCGGTGGCGTATGACGCGGCGCTGGCGACGTGGTATTTCGGTCCGCGGCCGGAAGTGCAGAACAATTATCTTGGGTCATTTCAGGCGCCGAATTTCACTCTTCCTGATATGGATGGAAAACCGCATTCGCTTTCCGACTTCCGCGGGAAAAAGGTGCTCATTATTACATGGGCGTCGTGGTGAGGGTGCCGATTCGATCTGCCCGGGTGGCAGGTCTTCTACCACGAACTAAAAAATAAAAATTTTGAAATCATTTCCATCGCGCAGGATACCGGCGGCGTGAAGGATGCCGGGCCGTGGATCACAAAAGCGAATCCCGAATTCATAGTTCTGATCGATCAGGATCACCTGGTGACGAAACTTTACGGGCTGGCGAACGTGCCTACCGGCGTGTGGATCAACGAGCAGGGAAAAATTGTGCGTCCCGGTGAAGTTGCTTTCATTGACGACCGCTACAAAGCATTTTCGCATCTGGAATCCGCGCCTTACGTGAACGCGATTCGCGATTGGGTGGAAAATGGCGAACGCAGCCAGTTTGTGATGACGGACGCGGAATTGAAAAAGCGGATGACTCCGGAAAGTCCGGAACGGTTGATGGCTGACGCGGAATTTAGTTTGGCGGAATATATTTATCACACGGGAAATTCCGACGGCGCGATTCCGCATTTTAAGGAAGCGCAGCGGCTGGCTCCGGACAATTGGAATTACAAGCGGCAGGCGTATCTGCTTTCGACAAATCCTGAACGCGATTATGGGACGACTTTTGCAAAAGAGGTACAGAGGTTGGGAGACAAGCCGTATTATCCGGCGCCGGAAATTCCGGGAGTGGTGGTGAAAAAGCCGGGAGGGTGAAGCTGTCTTTGGAAAGATGAAGATGGGAAGGATTTGGGACGCCTGCGTTTGAGTGCACGGGCGTTTTTTTTATTTTGCGGATGTGAAGAGGAAGGAAAAGCGTATTCAACGCAGAGACGCAGAGGGCGCCGAGACGAAAACAAAAAGAGCGGCTGAGGGCGCAGCAAGCAGCGCCCCTACTTACGGTGATGTTGGTAGAGGCCGAGAATGTTGCCGCCGGGATCGCGGAAACGCGCGGTAATTTCTGGGGCGTCGGCGCCGACGGGTTGTGTGATTTCGCAGCCATTGGCGGTGATCGCGGCGATGGTGGCGG
>Ga0209624_10002911_pt1 | contig 12430 bp, 11 predicted proteins | sample JacPinW_OM2H0_O1_FD_188565 | JGI IMG/M metagenome (GOLD analysis project Ga0209624, IMG submission 188565) | Forest soil microbial communities from Algoma, Ontario, Canada - Jack Pine, Ontario site 1_JW_OM2H0_O1 (SPAdes) (version 2) | ecosystem: Environmental > Terrestrial > Soil > Boreal... | reverse complement strand
GGCAGGCCGTTATCGGCCTTGCCAACCCCTGTTGCATGGCCACGATAGACCATCGGCTCGGATCGCGAATCGGCGGGATGCGATGCCACATATTTACCGACTTTCTCGACAATCAGCGTCCTTTGATGTTCGCGCGCTTGCGCGGCCCATTGCTCTGCTCGATGAACATTCTCTTCGCCCGCATTCAGGCTGACGAGAGGACAATTGGCAGGAGGTTGACGGTAAACATCCATCACTTGGCAGAAGGCGATGACGTTCGCTCCTACAGCAACGCCAGAGCAATCGCGGTGAGGGCAAACCGCAATGACCTCCGGCTCTTTGTAATATCCCCACAGCAGGCGGGTGACACCAACCCGCATTGTGGGCAGCAGCAAGATTGTCTGCGGAACACCGAGCGACCGTTTAGGAGTGACCCAGGTAACCTTGCCGATCAGTAATAGCGGACGGCTAGGCGTTAATTCCAGAGAGTCGTGAAGCAGGTAGTGCACTTTCAACAATTCAGGATTGCCCTCCTTGCCGGCAAGTTCTCCGATCCACTGCTTTACGCGAAGAAGGCGATTATCGGTAAAACGAACGGGCGCAAGGCAGTGTCGTAGCCTTGCCGCGGTAAAGCCTCGCAATACACGAGTACCCGCGTCCCCGTGGCCCAGGTTGGGAGAGAGGCCTGCCGGCAGTCGATGACTTCTTTACTGACGAGATAGCCCGGACGGAGCAAAGAGTCTGGATAGTCCCACAAAACCTGGTCAACACGGTATTCGATCTTGTGTTCGAGTCCGGAAGTGCATCGCGGCTGATGGATCGCGAGCTTCCTGTTGATCACGCCATCAAAGAGGAATCCCTGCTTTCTTATCAGACGATCGGGATCTTCGAGCGGAGCGTGGAGCGTCCATAGAATCGAGTCACCGCGGTCTTCGTGCTTCGACAGGCCGGGAGGGATCGATGCGATCCAGCCCTCGACTTTCTTTTGCCGTTCCTCGCTGAACTCAACTGGAGTGAGGCAACCCGGAAAGTTCGACAGCTCGCAGTACACAATCACGGTTCCATGCAGCGTAAAAGGCGGAGATGGTAGCGGCTGCCCGGTGCAATTGATAAAACCAGCTTGCATCACCTTCTCTGGAAATTGGCCGAACAGCAGGCGGGAAATCGTGAAGTCGACGGCCCGCGTTCGACAAAGAGACGAACAAGAATTGGTTGCCGGCGCTGTTCGTAGTGTTGAGAAGATACGAAGGCCCAGCATTCGGAGTGGTGGCGAGGGGCGAGCCGGCGATCGGGGAAAGCGACCCATCAGAGGCAACCGCGAACGCGAGAATCCCCCCGTTCGGGTCGCCCGAATCGGAGGCATAGAGCGAGGCTGCGAGCGAACTCGAACTCGTCAGCAGGGCAGCGGCCATCTGTGTCGGAGCAATGCCCGCCGCGTACGGTGAGCCGGGCAGAGCCGTCATCGTCGCGGCCCCGGGATTGCTATAGCCGACAATCGTTCCGTTCGGTTCGCTCGCGTACAAGTTTTGCCCGGATTGCCCGACGATGATGCTGTTCGGACCACCCGAAGCAGAACCTAGAGTGAACGGCGAGCCGGGAACCGGCGTCAGGGCTCCCGTCTCGATGGTTACCGATTCAACTACTACCTCGTTCGACGAGCTGTCAGCAAACAACAGCGCCCCATACACGCCGGCGGTGCTCTGTGAATTTGCGGGTCCTGCTGTAGATGCAATTGGAGTCAACGCCCCCGTGGACGCGATGGAAAAGCCCAAAATCTGATTGGATGTAGTCGTCGCATAGAGAAGAGGATTGTATTGGGCGGAGGGACCACAGGCGAGGCCGCAAAAGCGGGAGCCGCTGGTCCCACATCCCCAGAGCGCCATGCACAGCCCTACGATCAGAAAACATGGTGAGCGCCTCGCCATACTCGCCTCCCCCAGTGCACAATCATCGCCGCAACATTTTAGAACCCAGCACGCGTCAGGAAGTTGTCCGAGTCCGCCGATTCGCCCGCCAGGGTTCTAATTTAGTGGACACTTCGCAACACGTGGTGTCCCGGAAACTCGTGATAACGGATTGACCCAGAATGGGTAATCGTAAGGCAAAGACTCCGAGAACGAACCCGCCCGTTAAACGCCGTTGCCAAATCTCATCTGCGGACACAGGTGTAACTGATGAAACCAGATGCGATAGCGCTCACCGAGAATCGGCCCGATCTTCGGTCAAGGAAACGCGTTATGGAGATTTAACGCCAACCATCTGTCCGAGGACCTGCCAACTCCCCGGCTTTCGTTGACTTGACAGGCTGCCGCACATAAAATTTCGCCCTGATGATTGGTCAAACCATCTCGCACTATCGCGTTATCGAGAAACTGGGCGGGGGCGGGATGGGTGTTGTCTACAAGTCTGAGGATTTGAAACTTGGCCGTTTTGTCGCCCTCAAATTTCTGCCCGATGACGTGGCGAAAGACCCGCAGGCGCTGGCCCGTTTCCAGCGCGAAGCCAAGGCTGCTTCCGCCCTGAATCATCCCAACATCTGCACTATCTACGAGATTGACGATGAGGGCGGGCAGACCTTCATCGCCATGGAATACCTGGAAGGAGTGACGCTAAAACACAAAATTGCCGGCAAGCCATTGGAAATCGAAGCGGTACTGGATTTGGGAATCCAGATCGCCGACGCACTGGACGCGGCTCACTCCAAAGGAATTATTCATCGCGACATCAAGCCGGCCAACATCTTTGTCAGCGCCCGCGGGCAGGCGAAGATTCTCGATTTCGGGCTGGCCAAAGTCACCGCCAAGCCGGAGAGCGCCGGCATGAGTTCCCCGACTCTTGACGAAGTGGAGCATCTCACCAGCCCCGGCAGCGCTGTCGGCACGGTCGCCTACATGTCGCCGGAGCAGGCCCGCGGCGAAGAGTTGGACACACGCACCGATCTTTTCTCATTCGGTCTGGTTCTGTACGAGATGGTAACCGCGCGTCCAGCATTCTCAGGTGGGACTTCGGCCGTGATTTTCGATGCCATTCTGCACAGGGTGCCGGTCTCGCCTCTGCGCCTGAATCCCGAGCTTCCCCTGGAGCTTGATCGCATCATCAATAAAGCGCTGGAAAAAGATCCCGAACTGCGCTACCAGTCCGGCGCCGAATTGCGTGGTGACCTGAAACGCTCGAAACGCGATTCGGGCTCCGGACGTTCCAGCAGCGCTTTGCCGAGCGCGGTTGAGCTGCCTGCAGAATCGTCTGCAAGCGGCTCAGTGAAAATAACGCAGACGCCCACCAAATCATCCGGCAACAAATACATTGTCGCGGCGGCCGTTGTTGCGCTCATCCTGTTCTGCACGGTGGCTGCGTACTACTTTCACAACTCGTCCACCGGTCCGGGCAAAGTCACACAGATCAGCCATTGGAATAAACCCATGAACAGCGCCGTTCTGTCGCCCGACGGCCACACCGTGGCGTTTACCTCGCCAGTTGCGGGTTTCGACCAGGTATTCGTAATGCTGGCTTCCGGCGGCGACCCGCTGCAACTCACCAGCGACTCAGTCAGTAAGTATGTGGAGGCTTTATCCCCTGACGGCACCCAAATCTACTATTCCAACGACTTCACGGGAGAAGACAGCTTCAGTGTGCCCACACTCGGCGGCGCCTCCACCCTGGTCGCCTCTGGATTTGGCCTGGCGATCTCTCCCGACGGAAACGCTTTTTACTTTATAAAGAGGCGCCGCGAGAATGCAGTTTTCCGCAAGCCCAAGATTGGTCTGGGGGAAGAGCTGATCTTTCGCTCACCGGAGGGCTCGAGCCCGGTGCACATACTGCCTTTTCCAGACGGCAAGGACTTGCTGATCAGCACGGGAGACGACACGGTACTGGGTTCTACAACGGTGATGCTCTACCGGGTCAATCTGGCCACTCACGCTTCCCAGAAAATCGGCGAACTATCAGGCAGCCCAACCGGTCTCGTCTGGAGTGATCCGGGCAAAACCTTCCTCAGCAGCCGCACCGTCAATGACGTCACCAATATCTGGGAGTACCGGGTAGCCGATGGCAACCTGAGACAAGTGACAACCGGAGCTGGCCCCGATCTTTCACCCATGCCTGCAGCCTCTGGCAAAGGAATCTATTTCGTGAACGGCAGGCGGGCGGGCTTCCTCACGGTTTACCATCCGCAGTCCAAGCAGTCATTCGACTTGGTCAATGAAGAAGCCACTCAGCCCGCCCTTGCCTGGGATGGCCGCCACGTCATGTACATAACCCTTTCGGGCAACGCACAGCAGGGAGATCTCTGGGCTTCCGGTATAGATGGCAGCAACCGCGTCAAAATCACTTCTGGAACAGAGCTGACGACCGTTACGTTTACATCGGATGCTTCCAAGCTGGTGTTTTCAGCCACTGAGGGTGGCAAGGAGAAAATCTACATCGTTAAAACCGATGGCACCGGCCTTCGCCAGATTCCCTGGTCAGGAGCAAATGGCGGCTATGGGTCGGCCAGTATAGATCCAGACGTTTTCTACCTGGGTGGTCAGGAGACCGATTTGGCCAAAATGTCCACCTGGAAAGTCGCCGCCAACGGCTCCAGCGTCGAAAAATTAGTGGATAATTGCGGCGCTGTCATGGATTCATCGCCCGATGGCAAATACCTGCTCACCTCACTATACTCAAACGCATTGCCCGGCATCAGCGAGTTCTCTCTGGCCGATCGTAAGTGCATCCCGCTGCTAACGGAACTGACCACACTCATTGTGCACTTCTCCGCCGATGGCAAATCAATCCTTTACCTGGGCGCTTCGCGCGGAGAAACGACGATCTATCGCCAACCATGGCATGACGGAAAGATAACCGGGCCAGCCCAAGTGGCCCTCAAGCTTCCATTCGCGTTCCGCCAGGGCTACTCGGGCAATGCGTACGAATTCTCCAAAGATCTTTCCACAATTGTTTACGCGCGGCCTGCTGGCCACGCCGACCTCTATCTACTGAGCCAGAAATGAATCTTCTCCCGGCAAACGGGTACGCGAAGCTGCAACAGCAAGAAAAGACTCTGCGGTTGCTGTGTGCGACAGTTTACGAACCCAGACGTTTACATGTTTTGACCGCTGGTTAACCGGCTAATGTGCGCTCATTTTTCGTTCGGACTAATTCTCTTATCGCACCATCCCGTGAAATAGAGCGATCCCACGTTCGCCCGGACTGGCGGCATGTCAGGAAACGAGTCGATTTTGCCCACGCTTGTGCCAAGACGAGTGTGTTCCCGCTCCCTAGCAAAAGCTCAACTGTAGGAGGAATAACTCAGCTTCTCTTCTTGCCTTGGCTACCATGGATTGGCCGGTTAGTCGCTGGTCGGTGAGCGCTATAGAGATGTTACGCCAATCACCATCGCAACGGTTTGACGGGTTCTCGCTTACCGGAGAATCTCCACTATTTAGCGCGAAGCACTCTCAGATCGCGCCCGTCTGACGCAAGTAGAGTCCAACGAAGAGAAGAGCACCGAGGTAATATATTGCGACTACCCACCAAAACGTATTCGGTTCTTTAGCGCAATGGATCCAACGACCAGTGCGTGCCGACGTTTTTCCTACACACGTCGAAACCACCGCCCCGGAAAATGAGCTGATCCCGAGTATCAGGTAAATATAGTGCGAGTACCAATCAGGCATGGATGACCGTTCCATTTTTCCTACAGTTCGTCACTGCAAGCACCGGCAGCCATTATAGATGTTGAAATCCGGCGATATCACGTTTTGACCGCTGGTCATTGAGCGCTATGGCGATGTTAGGCCAGGGGGCGCATAATGTCTGGGCTCGCTCACAAACGCAGCGCTGTAGCAGACGCAGGAAGCGCTAAACCCACAAGAACGCTACTTGCTCATCCCCCGTCACCGCGCGCATGATTCGTTCGTTTACGTGCATCCCTCTTTCGCCGTTCGTGAACGCCACAATTGCGGTGTGACTTTCCGGGTGCAAGAGAAAAAAGTTCTTCCAGCCTCCGTTGTCTCCCCATTGCCACAAATAGCGGGGTTGCGTTGCTTCCTGCTCAATTCCGAAGCCGAGGGCCCATCCCAGCGCGCTGTTAATACGTGAGATGGGTGTGCTGATCTGCGCCCGAATTGCGGGAGACACATCCTCTTTTCGCCGCGACGCAACATGCGCCAGAAAGAGAGAATAGTCCTCTACCGTCGTTAGTAAACTGAAGGCGGCGTTCGGACTGATCTCGTTCGGCAAGAGCTTCGAGCCCTCTGGTTTGTCCTTCAGCATCGCCGCCACGATCTCTTCGTGATGCCAGGTCGCCAGAGGCTTTCCACTGGCCTCAATGAGCGTGAACAGTTTCTTGGCAAATTCCGTGTTGTAAAACGGTTCGTCTCCGCGGTGACCGGCCACGATCCGTGAGTCTCCATCCGCTCTCCATAAGTAGGTGGACGACTTCATTCCCAGTGGCTTTATGACGCGGTCTTGCATCCATTGCTCGAATCCAACGCCCGTGATGTGTTCCACGCACCGCTGCAAGCAGTAAAAACCTTCACCCGAATATCGGAACTTCGTGCCGGGTTCAAACGCTGGCGTCAGTTCCTGATCTTTATCGTCCCGCCAGTTCATCAATCCCGAAGAATGGCTCAGGACGTGTCTTGCTGTAATCTTGTCCGACCATTTTCCGGTCGGTCCCCCATCGTCTAAGTATTTCTTCAACGGCTTGTCGAGATCGAGCTTTCCTTCCTCGGCCAGCAGCAGCGCTCCAAATGCGAAAAATTGCTTACCCATGGATGCGGCTGGGAACAGAGATGAGGAAGCAATCGGCGCGTTCGTAGTCCGGCTCGAGACTCCTTCATAGTGTTGCCAGGCCTTGCCGTCTTCGACTACTCCGATGCCTAGCCCCGGTAACTGCGCCAACTCCATCAAATGCGGCAATGTTTCCAGAAATTCCTTGCTCAGCTGTCGAATCGCCTTCGCCGGTCCAAAAGTATCGGCCCACGCGGGGAGAGAAATCACCGACGCTGCCCCTGCGCCCGCGCTCAGCTGCAAGAATTCTCGTCTCTGCATGAGTGGCATGGTTCTCCGATTATTCCCCTCGTTGATAGACGAAGGAAACTTGGTAACGTCACATCAGTCCTTGTCAGCGCCTCAACCGCAACAGCAGCCCCATTTGGCTGTTGTAACCAGGCGATAACACTCATAACCCAGGGTTTCGGTTTCTCAAGGCAATCAGCCGATTCCTTCAGACTAGAAGCTAGTTTCCTGCCCCGGCCGGGCCCTTCTTGTCCAGCAATCTCTCCATCTCATCCATCACGCGATTCATCTTTTTGAGCGTAAGCTCGAGCGGTTCGTCGGTGGTCATGTCGACGCCAGCGTCTTTCAGCAGGTCGATTGGGTATTTCGACTTGCCGGAGGAAATGAATTTCAGGTAACGGCCGGTGGCTCCGAGCTCACCCGCGAGCACTTTCTCAGACAAGGAGGAAGATGCGGTGAATGAGGTCGCGTACTGGAAGACATAAAACGAGTTGTAGAAATGGGGAATGAACGCCCATTCGTTGGCGATGTAATCGTCGACGATGCAGACGCCTTGATCGTGGCCGTAGTATTTCTTGACGATTTCTTCGTAGAGTTTCGACAAAGAGTCACCGGTCAGGGGCTGCCCTTTCTCAACCATCTCGTGCATGCGCAGTTCAAATTCCGCGAACTGAGCCTGGCGGAAAACGGTTCCCTTGATGCTCTCCAGATAGTTGCCCAGCAGGGAAAGGCGAGTCGCGTCGTCCTTGATCTGCTTGAGCATGTAATCAATGAGGAGAGCCTCGTTAAAAGTGGAAGCCACTTCTGCCACAAAGATTGGATAGGAAGACAAGGGATAGGGCTGGGTCTTGTTCGAGAAGTAGCTGTGCATGGTGTGCCCGAGCTCGTGGGCCAGGGTGCTCATGTCGTCATACTTGCCGTTGTAGTTCAGCAGCATGTAGGGGTGAACGTCGTAGGCCCCGCCGTTGGAATAAGCTCCGGAGGTTTTGCCTTCGGTGGGATACATGTCAATCCAGCGTTCAGTGAAGGCGCGTTTGGCTCCCTCGGCGTACTCGGGGCCAAGCGGGGCAAGAGCCTGCAGGATATTTTGTTCGGCCACGTCGACGGGATATTTCGTGTCGACCGAAGACACGAGGGGGGCATACAGATCGTAATAATGGAGTTCGGTGAGCCCCATCATTCGTTTGCGGAGTTTCAGGTAGCGCTGAAACGTCGGCAGGTTGCGATCGACTCCGTCAATTAGCCTCGAATACACCGAGACTGGGATGTTGGGCTGGTCCAGGGTCGCTTGCAGATCGTTGTCGTAATGGCGGGCCTGCGCGTAGAAGGCGGAAGTCTGGAGATTGGAATTCATGATGGAGCCGAAGGTGCCGCGATATTTTCCCAGCGCGGTGAAGAAAGCTTCCATGACTTTCTGCCGGTCCTCGCGGGAGGGTGATGCGCGGTAGAGCGAGAATGCCGCTTTATCGATCTTGACGGTCTTGCCGTGGCTGAGGGTGACGGGAGGATAGGGAAACTCGGCATTGGCGAAGATGCGATAGACGCTGGAAGGCCCGCTGGCCATCACGGCGGACCCTGCGAGGAGCTTCTCTTCTGCGTTGCTGAGCGTGTGGGCTCGACGCCGCGCGATGTCTTCGAGGTCATGGCGGAAAACATGCAGGCGAGGCTCTTGCGCGAGAAATCGCTCGATGGTCGCGTTGTCCATCTTGAGGATCTCGGGTTCAATGAAGGCGGATTCGGTGCCCAGAACGGATCCAAGCTGAACCATTTCCTGCTGCATGCCCTGATAGGTGCTGACTCGGGTGTCCTCGTCGGACTTCATGGCGGCGTATACGAACAGGCGGTTGAGTTCTTTGTCGAAGGAGCTTTGAGCCTCCAGAGCGTCCGCCAAGCGGGATGCGGAGGAAGCCAGCGTGCCTTGAAACCGCCGCAGCTTGGGCAACTCGGAGGCAAGCTCATCCTTCGTCGCACGCCAAGCATGGTCGGAGGGACAGATGGCTGTCAGATCCCATTTGGAGTCGTCCGGTATTTTGCTGCGATCGCGCTCCTGGTTTGGTAAAACCTCGTTTTGCGAAACCTTCGCATGTGAAACCAAAGTCGAAAGGGCGAGCAGGGCAAGCGCTCCGGACAAGGGGCGCAGGACGGTGGCGAGATCGAAGTACATGGGCATGGCTCCTTCACAACTTAAACGGGCTCCGAAATAAAAGAGAAGCTGGATTGGAAGCATGCGGATCAGAAATATCGGACATCAGCATCAAACGCTGATTATGAAGCATTGTAGCTAAGCTGGTTTTTTGATGCTAAGTATAGAACTGACTCGATGATCGCGAGACGTCGGAAAGAGGCGTGATTCAGTGACAATACGCGATGCTTAGGCATTTGCCTTGTGGCTGCGATGATTACGACGGTCAATCTAGTCTTCGGGCAGACTGCAGCGCCGGCGCAGCACACGGAACGTCAGGCGCCGCCCATGCGAGACCCTAACACTGCCGGGTACGTAGTGGCGAACGAAGTTCTTCCTCTGGTGGAATTGCAAGCGCACGTGAAACTCACGAAAGATCCGAGGGCCGGGCGACCATGGGTGGCAGTTCAGGAGGCTCGTGCGCGTTGATCATGGCGTGGTATCACCCGGAGTGGTAGCACCGGGCATGGGTATACGGCGTTAGGGGTGAAGAAGTAATACGGCGGCCAAGGGCAGTTGCAGCGCCGCAGAGGTCAGGTGTACAGGCAGTTCACGACAGCCAAAAAGCGTCGACATCGTCGGGATGGGAAAGGTCGTGATTCAAGCAACAACCCGCTATGAAAGGCTCGGGTAGGAACGCAGCCAACGAAGTCATCGCAGCGATTGAGAAGAGGGCAGCCGCCAATCCCGCGACAACTCCACCTAGATAAAGACATCAAAAGCCTGATGGTGCAGGGTGAAATAAATTCAACTGGCGCAACCAGGCGAAATCACGTTTTGACCGTTGGTCATGAGCGCTATAGAGATGTTTTGCCATTCGTCTACCCGCTCCCGTTAATTTTCGATCTGGGCAGGCCGTGCATTTGGGTGTATCTTCCTATCGAGGCGATCATGAATGACCTCTGGAGTTACTTCTGGAGCTACTTGGCGGTCGTGATTTCCCTGGTTACTTTCCTCGGCACCCTTGGGTGGATCGTCTGGGTCTGTGCACTTGACGCACGCCGCCGGGGCAAGTCGCCTTTTCTGGTCAGTCTGTTGGTCTTTGTCTCGTTTCCGCTGGGACTGATCCTATGGCTCCTATTTCGGCCCGAGCCGCTGAACGAGCGGCGGCGGCAAGAGCTTTCGTCCAACTTTCCACTATCAGACGATGAGATACGTGAGTGTTTGAAGCTGGAAGGTCCGCCCGTTGCTCATTAGCCCGGAAGTTAATTGTTGAAAACAGGCGTGGCTGTTGAAAACTCACTCACCAGAAAATGCCAAAAAAACTTTGCAATAGGAAGCCCTACAAACGACTTTCTCCGTTTTCCTAGACATTTTCCATCCCCCAAATTTGGGATGTTTTGAAGAAAATGGACTTTTTCACCAGCCACAGGCGATTTCACTCAAGTGTCCCGCGCAATGCCCAGATGAGCGGAATGGGGATATTACGCCAGCATGGTGATGTAAACTCCGTATTTGATGACCGTGATTCTTCTTATCCTGATGGCAGGCGTGGGATTATTCGTGTTTTACGCACTCCATGCCTCCGAGGGTTATCGTGCAGATACGATTCGAGCCGTAGCGACTCGTTCGGGAATGCATTATCTTGGCAGCGCTACCGAGGTCGCTAACACTAGAAGGAACACCGTTCCAAAACTTTTCGAAAGTCTGGAACGTGATTGATGGGGAACCACGTGGAACCAGAATCATGGCGTTTGATTGCCAAGTGGATGTTGGCAAGCGTAGCTGGAGGCGTTCTGTCATCGCAGTGGAAGGCGACGGCAACGTTCTTAGCAACGTGCCGTTACATCCCGATATGGCAATTGACCGTTCAGGCCGATGGAAGATTCTCTATTACCGTCCGAAGACCCACTTCACCCTTCGCATAGCTGGACTTACGCCCGTCGAAGAATTAGAGGCGAATTTGAACGCCGCCGTAGCCGGCTCAGCAAAAACCCAGCCCGTGAGCTGAAAAGATGATTCGCCGACCGTCTGCTGCCGGAGTAAAGGGTAAATCGCGATCTTGCAACAGCTATTCGGTGATTATCCCCGAAGCCGAAGCAATCTCTCGAACCCCCTAAAAGAGATTATCGAAGGTCGGACGCTTTTGGCTCCGGCCTCTGCGATGCGGCCTCCCGCTTCATGTTGTGTCTCATGCAGATGTAAGCCGCCGCGGCTCCGAAGATCGGACAGAAAGCCCCGGCGAGGTCCCCAGCGATGCCGGGGCTGGTGCCCCAAACCATGAAGAGGAGACCGAGGCCAATTCCCAAAGCGGCGCCCCCGAGAATGTACAGCAGGTTATACAGCTTCTGCTTCCAAGGCTTGCCACTTGCGACAGCGATGACTGACAGCACAACGAACGCCAAAAAAAAGAGCCCGCTCGCAGGATTCTCGTAGGTCATAGAAATCCCCTTCAATCGCAATTGATTTCAAAATGAAATCCTACCCCTCTTTCACTCATAACGGCTGGGATTGTTGGTTCAACGACACTGTGGGGACGTGGGGCGCGATTCTAGGCCGCGCGGGCGCGTCAGCCGGTTATCATGGACACGCCTCTCGGTGGAAAGAAGGAACGACCGCGCCGATTGTGCTGCTGGAGAAACACCACTGATGCGAAGATGAGTGTAATGGGGATGTTACAACAATCATCTTGGGCGAGCACTGCCAGCATATACTCGCATCATGGACAGAAACATTTATCGACCGCCGGGCATCAGAGTCTGAGAATCGTCGGGCGAGGGATGTAGCACAGGCCGTGTTGGTTGGGCGAACCACGGTCTTGGAAGCAGTCAGAGAACTATTTTCTCTGGCACACACGGACGCAATTGCCGAGGTGGAGGATCGGAGATTCATTATTGGGATTGAAAGCGAAACTGACCATCTACCGGTGGGAGAGGTCCGCAAACTATGGGCTCCGTCCGCCTTGAAAGAAAAAGACGTGGAGATTTCGCGTGCCGAGGAACGGTACAAGACTGACTTCTTGGAGACCTGCCGGAGGATTGCGAACCCGAATTGCTCGGTCGATGAAGACACTGACGCCTACGCTGAAACATCACTTCCACGGCAGCGCGCACGCTCGTCTTCATATGTTCCGTTCGAGTCGCGGTGGTTGATCTTATGCCCCATTCAACCAACCGCCGGTAAAGCCTGCTCGCTTCAAACCGCGCACCAGATTGGGCACTTTGCGGGTGGCGTTCCAGATGATCCCCGTTTTGTAATTCGTGATCATGCCTAGAATCGGCCCCTGATTGTCGCTAAGATAATCATTGTCAACCCAGCCTAAGCGCCCAT
>Ga0209624_10002910_pt1 | contig 12432 bp, 15 predicted proteins | sample JacPinW_OM2H0_O1_FD_188565 | JGI IMG/M metagenome (GOLD analysis project Ga0209624, IMG submission 188565) | Forest soil microbial communities from Algoma, Ontario, Canada - Jack Pine, Ontario site 1_JW_OM2H0_O1 (SPAdes) (version 2) | ecosystem: Environmental > Terrestrial > Soil > Boreal... | reverse complement strand
CTGGATGGCGGCGGTGACGATCATCTCGGGAGTCTGGCGGAGGCCGGTGTAGATGACCTCCATGCCGGCGTCGCGGAGGGCGCGGGCGATGATTTTGGCGCCGCGGTCGTGGCCGTCGAGTCCGGGCTTGGCTACCAGAACGCGGATTGGGGGCTTAGGCATGCGAATGTGAGTATACGGTTTTCGGTTGCAGCCCTGGGGGGTACCCCCTCCCCCCTTGGGGGGTATTTTGCAGGGAAGTGGCTTGTTATCTTTGGCTTACAGGGAGTTGGTATCTGTAAAATATTGATTCTGTTTGGGTTGCGGCTAAAATATCTGGAATCAGTCACTTGCTGTGACTACTTTGGGATGGACTGGGTTGTTTTTGCCTCTTCTTCCATTATAGAGAGTTGGACGGGGTAAATAGGACAGGCGTTCTGAGCAGTGTTCCTGCGGGTTTTCGTGATTCTTGGGGTTGACACGAATACAGGGGTCTCTCCACTGCGCAACGAACGGTGAGATTGTCCGGTGCTTCGGTCGCTGCTTCAGTCGAGATGACGGTTGTCGTTTGTTGTTGGATGGAGCAGGAACTCGCAACGCTCCCCGCAACCAGCGAGGGCGCGATGAAAGCGACCACTTTTGTGGCGATTTCGGAGGGTTTACGGGTAGGACGTGTCACATTTCGAGCAATTTCGGTTGGAATTGGGCGCGAAATTGGCGATTTGTGAACCCGTCAGTAAAGCGAAACATCACCGTGGGCGCGGGGTTTTTCGTCAGCTTTCTGCATGGCGGCGCATTTTTGGGAGGTTGGTTGGTGGAGGACGGGCGATGGTGAAAGGTGACCCGTTTGTGGTCGCTTCGATGTGAAGGCCGGTCAGGTCGTGTCGAGTGTTTTGGCTCGTTCACTGGCAAGTTTGGGTAGTGGGTCAACCGTTTCGCGTGCACTACAGGAGGACAATGATTTACTTCCGTATTGCCGACCAACCGGGAATTGACGTCAATTCGGTCAGACAGGCTCGTTTCGTTTCTTATGTCACTCGGTTGAGGTGAAGCCCTGCGACGAGGGTGTCTGACGTTAGATAGGCCGTGGCCGATTAAGACCAGCTCACGAGAACGATTAGCCATTGACCGGCATGCTTCCGCAGTTCCCACGTGTGGCTTCCCGCTGCCTGTCTCGGAGCCGGGTCTCCCGCCAGGGAAAAAGTGGTTTTATAGTTCGCGGTCAGTGACACACTCTCGCTTGATCCGCGAAGTTGACGGTCGGATATCTCGATCGAGTGAATCTGAGCAGTTCCCTGGGCAAAGTGTGCGAGAACCGCATTGAGGCCATGTAACGAAGGGCCGTCCGGAGGACGCAATTCGATGTCCTCAGCGCAGAATGCCAACAGGCTTCGCGCTTTCCCGGCCACCTCCAGGTCGATCCATGCTGAGTGGATTCGCTCGATTGTTTGAATAGTGTCTTCAGTAAGGTGGTCCATAGGCTTTCACGTCATGATAGGTCCATCAAATGCTATTCCAAGGCGTGTGCTTATCCCGATCTCATGCTTAAGTAAGAGAGAGATGGAAATAAAAGGTCGCCGCGAGAATAGCGGTCGAGGGAGCGACGCGTGTGCTACTGACAGGATCGATCCCTGAAGTCGGCTTGTCGCTAGCTCCCGGAAGATTCGGCCACTTGGTGGATCACGGACAATCCGCACCTTACCGGCTGTTTGCTTCTGTTTGCTCCGACCGGGGTATAGGGGGAGTAATTGAGCATTCCGCCCAAACGCTCGCGCTGAAGGACCGTGCCGTCGATTCCGCCAGAAGCTCCCTATATCATAAAGAACTATCTGGACGATGCATTAGTGCGCGGGTGGTTGCGTGGTGGATAGCGACGCGAAGGCTGCGGCGGCTGCCTGGGCTATGGTTACATCATTATCCTTATTCAGGCTGGCTACTCCGACAGCACCTACAACCTGTTTACCTGCCATCAGCGGTACGCCGCCTCGGAGTGTCATGAGTCCTGCCGTGGCAAAGGCCAGTCGGCCATTATCCACATTGGCCTCGGTCTCAGCACTGGGCCGCTGCAGCAAAGCGGAGGTTCGGGCCTTTCCTACCGCAAGATCCGGGCTGCCGGAGCGGACTCCATCCATTTTGAGGAAGGCGACAAGGATGCCGCTGGCATCGACAACAGCAATGGCGCATGGCGCGTGAAGCTTTTCGGCTTCGTGTTCAGCCGCGATGAGGACCTGCTGAGCACCTGATTCGCTGATCGTCTTCACAGTTAACGTAGGATCAGCTGTCCAGGCATTGCGGCCTGCACAAGCCAGGAGCACAGGCCAGATAAGGTATGCGATTTTCTTTACGGATGAGGTCACTGGATGAGCCCTCCCGGTGACTCCATTGTACAAGTCCACGGGGCCGAAGCCCGGTGCGTATTCAAGCGATGGTGGCCAATATTGATTTCCCGATTTGCACCTAGGAATTGGGACTTCACAGCAATAGTGGCCAACATTGTTTCCTGAAGTGATCAGTACACAAGCAAAATACCCATAAAGCGAGTGTCAGAGTGGCCACTGGATAGACGGGCAAATACTTGCCGACGGTGGCACGTTGGGAAAGAGAAAGCCCTGGGACTCCGGCAAGTTCGGGTGGTCGCGGTTCGATCAGGACGTGGTCGGAGTCAGGCGCTGGAGAGTAAGGTGCGGTTTGCCGACCAACCGGCCGGAACGATGTCTCGCTTCAACGAGTGACTTGCTGTTATCGACAACTGACACTCAACTTCCGGCTGGACCGTAACTCGGGAGGCTCCGACAAAGTGCAGAGGGTTTTCGTGTGGACTGACAGTTTTTGCTAGTGGCCATTCCTAGAGCGTTCTTTCAGAATTCAAGAGGCGCTCAGAGCCCACCTGCTGCAGGCCTAGCTTGTTTTTGCTTTTGATATTCAAGGCAGGCTGTCGTCCTTGAAAGTGCGCTTGACAGCTGATCTAAGGGTAACTGGACAAGTACAAAGGCAACTCGTTGGGTTTGGTTTCGGCATTCGTTGCGATCGCCTTCATATCCCCTCCTTGAAGGACAACGGTTCCACCCCGTCGGGGGCGCCGGCTGAGTTCCGCGGCGGTTCAAACCTCCCTTTCCGAGGCGAATCGGGTAGTGCTCTAGAGGGGTCTCTGCGTGTGCCGTGCATGGTTAGGGGGCCGGGGAAGATCGCGCCCCGCGTGCGCAACGAGATGGTTTCCATCCACGACATCTTCCCGACGCTGGCAAAGATCATCGGCGCGAAGGTGCCCGAGGACCGGCCCATCGACGGCGTGGATCAGAGTGAATTCTTCACCGGCGAGCAGCCTCAATCAAACCGCGATAGCTTGCTCACGTTTATAGGCGATGAGCTCGCGGCGGTACGCTGGCATGAGTTCCGGCTCTACCCCAAGCGGTTCGTCAGCTCCGCAATGCATATGCAGGGTCTCGGCGGTTACCGTGAAGAAGGGAACGGCTTTCCCGCGATCTTCAACATTGAGGCGGACCCGCGCGAGGAAGTAAATACCCTCGCCACGAACGCCTGGGTGATCAACCAGTATTTGCGCTTAATCGGGGAATACCAGAAGTCACTGGAGAAATACCCCAACCCCAAAGCGGTCAATTTGACGGAGTTTGGTAAGTGATTGCCATAAGCCAGCGTTCAAGTGTGTGTTGTCACTTGATGCGAAATCGCCACGGCGCTCATTGAGCATTGTGAAAGCCTTCAAGTTTGCGGATTGTGGTCGGATGACGGGCAAACTGGACGTTACGCTGTTGTGCCTGTGAAGTCGGGTTTTCGGCAACAACAAGGTCGAAGTTTCTCATAACTCCGTTTCACAGGAATTGTTATATGGCTACGGCTTCAGAGCTCCGCCGCCTCGCCGCCCCAAGCTGCTGGATCGACATCCTCCACCGTCTGCGTCAGCGTCCAGATGTGTCCGGCGAAATCTTCCAGGGTGGCTTGCCGCTCACCGTACGGATGTGTCTGCGGAGCATGCACCAGACGCGCCCCGTGTTTTACTGCCCGCTCGCACAACGCGTCCACATCCTGCACGCGCAGCATCACGGAGCTTCTCGTCGCCCACTGGTTGTTAGCTCCTGTCTCCCCTGCAACCAGACAGGCGGAACCGAACCACATTTGAACGCGATGACTGCCGATTCTCAGGCGTACACGAAACCCGAGCGCTGTCTCCAGCCATGCGACGGCCGCAGCCACATCGGGATATGCCACCACGGGAGTAACTTCACAGGGCGGAGCTGACCGATTTCTCACCATCGGGCCTCCGGTCCATCATAAATGTGGCGAAATCCATATGTCGATGCAGTACAAGTCTTCTCAGAGGTGCCGGTTTGGTGTGGCAGGCGCAGCTCGTGTCACCCATGCAACAGCTACCTCTTCCCTGCCTCAGTCGGCAGGGCGGACAGCCCAAAGTCAGTTAGGTTTGCAGGCTGCATTGCTCTTGGTCTTGACGCACATGGAACCACCTGGACCCTGAGCTACGCCCCTTCCGTTCTTGGTCTTGGCCGTACCGCCAGTACTAGTCTGAGTAGTCGTCACGCCGTTTTGATTCTTCTGGGCAACCGCAGCCTTGCCGGTATTTGGGTTGACCGCAGCGGCAGTCGTACCATCGCTGCAAACGGTCTTGCCACGCGCATTTTTGACGCAATCGGCTTTCGCAGATAGAACCGATCCAAGACACATACACGCAACTACTAATAAAACTTTCATTTGCGTCTCCACGATGACGATCGAACAACTCGATCAGACGTTAGTCACATCATCGGAATGGAGTCTAAAGGAACCGATTTCCCCGCGATACGGGCAAAACACATAGGACAACGAAGAAGCCTCCCGAAGGATGTTCCGGCCCCCAGTTTTGGATCGTCGTTCGATGAACGACTCACCCGGTTGGCGATAGTTAGGCGTAAGATTCTGGTTGCACCTGAGGGCCTGCGGGTTCAACCAAACGACATAGAGATGGGAAGGAGATATCCGTGATGAGGAAGAGTCTTCTATCGCTCAGCATTGCAGCAATGGTGATTTTGACCGGCCTCTGTTGGAGTCAAAGTTCGGCGCAAACCCCGTCTGACAACTCGGCCCAAAGCGTTACGGATCAGGATATCGATTTATTAAGGAAAGATGTTCGGTCACAGAAGAGGCAGATCATCGATTCGAATCTTCAGCTGACTGATCAAGAGGCGGTGAAATTCTGGCCGCTGTATGACCAGTACACTGCCGATCTGGTGAAGATCAACGATGCGAAGTATGCGGCGCTCAAAGAGTTCGCGTCGAGCTACTCTACCATGACCGACGATCAGGCAACGGGACTGGTACGCAAGATGCTTGCCGTCGATCAATCGGTTGCGGAGTTACGGCTGAGATACACTTCGCTCTTCAACAACGTGATACCAGGGAGGAAAACCGCGGTCTTTTTCCAGATGGATCGGCGGCTGGTGATGTTGATTGACCTGCAGCTGGGTTCGCAGATTCCGATGATCCTGCTCTCTCGCGGAACTCCCAGACAGTAGTGCAGGAGGAGCGTCGTCTCCCAGGCGATAGGCACTTCAGGTAGGGCGTCTCCCGCAGCGTCAGCCCTTCCGAGCTTCCGGCTGGTCGGGCGTAGCCGGCTAGAGAGACATGGTTTAATCCATTGATAGGGAGCGCCTATCATATGGAATTAAGACACCTTCGTTATTTCACTGCGGTTGTCCAATGGAAGGGGTATCGGGAGGCTTCGCGCCACCTCCATATTACCCAGCCTTCGATCAGCGAGGCCGTATCCGATCTTGAGACTGAGCTCGGCATCAAACTTTTTTCGCGGGACGGTCGCGCGGCTCGGCTTACTCCTGAAGGGAAGGTCTTCTATGAAGAAGCAATCAAGACGCTCACGCAGGCAGAGCGATCCATTGCAACTGCCCAGCGTGCTGCCAAGGGAGAAATAGGCAGGCTTGGAATCGGCTTCATCGGATTTGCCGCCTACCCGTTTCTCTCCGACTTGCTGCGCAAATACAAGGCGCGTCATCCGGGGGTCGCGCTGCGTCTTGAAGAAAATGTGCCTAGCGGGCAAGACCTTGCATTCGATCGCGGAGAGATCGACATCGGCTTCACGCGTCCACCTTCCGCGGATCGCAGTTCGTCCTATGAGTCACTCCTGCTCTTCCGCGAACCGTTAGTCGTAGCGCTTCCCAAGACGCGCAAGGTCAAAGCAAAGCGCATTCGCATTGCGGATCTCGCGGGTGAGCGCATCGTCACCTTTCAACGTGCAAGCTCGCCGGAGGTCTTCGACACAATTATCCGCGCCTGTAATGACAATGGCTTCTCGCCGCGTCTGCACAGTGAGCTGAACAATATGCACTCGGTGCTTTCCACCGTCGAAGCCGGGGAAGGGGTAGCCCTTGTCTCCGCATCAGCCCGCAACCTGCGCGCGGACAACGTCTCCTTCTACCGCCTGGAGCCCGACAACGTCCGCATCGACTTTGTCGCCACATGGCGCAAGAAGGAACCTTCGATCGCCCTCAAATCGTTCCTCGAACTGCTCGATGAAGAACTGCCGGCGATTCGACAGAAGACGCATTTCCCATAATGCATTGCGATAGATAATTCCTATCGTACGATTGGAATTTACGACGAATCTCTATCAGCCGTCGCGAATCTCTTATGGTGTAGTCGCAGCCGTAAGGAGGCTGAAAATGGGAACCAAACAGAAAACAGTCATTGTGACAGGGGCATCACAAGGTATTGGGGCGGGGGTCGTGCAAGCGTTCCTCGATCGGGGCTATAACGTCGTAGCCAACTCACGCAACATCACAAAATCCGGTGCATTTACCGAGTCCGGCCAGCTCGTTCTGGTGGACGGCAATATCGCTGAAAGCGCCGTAGCCGCCAAGGTAGTAGAAACAGCGGTCAGCAAGTTTGGATCGATTGATGCGCTGGTGAACAACGCAGGCATCTTCTTCGCCAAAGCCTTCACCGACTATACGGCCGAGGATTTCAAGGCACTTTCAACCACAAACCTTGAAGGTTTCCTCTACGTAACGCAGGGGGCCGTAAAGCAGATGCTTGCGCAAAAATCGGGTGGCAGTGTGGTCGGCATCACCAGCTCACTTGTTGTGAACCCAATCGCCGGCGTCTCCGTTTCCGTGCCGATGATCACTAAGGGCGGTCTTGAAGCAGTCACACGGAGTCTGGCGAGCGAGTTCGCGAAGCAGCACATCCGTTTCAACACCGTCGCTCCTGGTGTCGTGGACACTCCCCTTCACAAGAACAATCCCAAGGACTTTCTGAAGTCACTCTCACCGATGGGTACGATCTCAGACGTGAACGACATTGTGGACGCAGTTGTCTATCTCACAGAGGCCCGTCATGTGACGGGGGAGGTGCTGCACGTGGACGGCGGTGCGCACTCAGGCAAATGGTGAGCTCGAAGGGCCCGAAGCCGGCAAGCGCGGAGCGCCGGCTTGCGGAGCTCGGCATTGAGCTGACGCCAGCACCTATTCCGTTCGGCGCTTATGTCGAAAGTGTCCAGACGGGCAACCTGCTTTATCTCAGCGGCGTTCTCCCGGCCATCGGGCATGAACCGAAGTTCGTAGGCCGGTTGGGCAGAGAGTACAACGTCGAACAGGGACGCGAAGCCGCCCGCATCGCAGCTCTGAACGTACTCTCTGCCGCGAGAAACCACCTGGGCTCGCTCGATAAGGTGACCAGGGTCGTCAGGCTGGTGGCGTACATCGCAACCGAAGGGGACTTCTTCGCGCAGCCGAAGGTGGCTGACGCTGCCTCGGAGCTGTTGCGCGATGTCTTTGGAGAAGACAAGTTGCCGGTCCGGATGGTTCTCGGCGTTGCGAGCCTTCCACTCGGGGTGCCGGTTGTGTTGGAGGTCCTTTTCGAAGTTGAAGCCTAAGGGCGCGAGAGCACTGGCCCTTTCCTTTTTGCGCGAGCTTGCATGATGGCGAAAGCATGGAATCAAACCCGCAGTTCAGAAGTTCTGGGGGATCGAGTGCCAGACGTGACTCGGGGTGTTCTGGCTCGCTAATCCTTCAACGTATGAAACTTTCTTTCACTATACTTTTGCCGGTTTTGACCGGCGCACGGAGAAAAACAATGATGAACACTTATCAAACAACCAACACAGTAGCTGGTTCAACCCAGGAGGTCATGAAGGTGCAGTACACCGCCAAGACCCGTACTTCGGGCGGTCGTCGCGGCGGCGTCTCCCGCAGTGATGATGGCCGCTTAGATGTTAGGTTCTCGGCTCCCGTAGTCCCGGGAACTGGTACCAATCCGGAGCAGTTGTTTGCCGCTGGTTGGTCCGCCTGTTTCATTAGCGCGATGGGGGTTGTGGCCAACAAAATGAAAGTCAAACTTCCGGCTGAGGTAGCCGTCGATGCCGAAATAGACCTGTGCAATTCTGGCGACGTTTACTTCCTCCGGGCACGGCTTAACGTCAGCCTGCCGGGCTTGGAGCGCGAAGTCGCCCAGGCCATTGTGGACGCCACGCACGGCGAGACATGTGCCTATTCCAACGCTACACGGGGCAAGATCGACGTCACCCTCAACGTGGTGTAGGCCGGACCTGGAGCAGACCGTTTTACAAGAACTGCGACGAACTATGACGTCAATCTTGATGCAAACCTGGAGTACACAGATGAGCGAGCATGCCCACGTAGATGGGGTTTATCCCTTCCCGGCTGTGATGCAGACGCGGACGATCGAAACCAACGGAACATCCATCCATGTGCGGGTCGGCGGTCATGGCCCGGCAGTGGTCATGCTGCACGGCTTCGGCACAACGGGCGACATGTGGGGTCATCTGGCGAGCGCACTCATCGAAGACCACATGGTTGTCGCGCCCGACCTGCGTGGGCTGGGCCTCTCGTCGAAGCCTGATGGCGGCTACGGCAAGAAGAATCAGGCGGCGGACGTGGTGGGCGTCCTGGACGCCCTGGGTGTGCGTACGGCTGAATTGGTGACGCACGACATCGGCATCATGGTCGGCTTCGCAGTTGCCGCCACCCATCCCAAGCGCGTGGGTCGATGGGTGGCAATCGATGCGCCGCTGCCCGGCGTTGGACCCTGGGATCAGATCACACAGGATCCTGCCATGTGGCACTTTGGCTTCGGTGGTCAGGACATGGAGCGCCTGGTCGCCGGCCGCGAGCGCATCTATCTCGACCGCTTCTGGAACGAACTTTCCCGGGACCAAAAGCGGTTTGATGAAGCGAAGCGCCAGCATTATGCGGCGCTCTATGCGCAACCCGGCGCAATGCGAGCGGGCTTTGCCCAGTTTCTGGCGTTCAGACAGGATGCGGCCGACAACAGGACTTTCCTTGCGCAGGGCAAGCTTCAGATGCCGGTCTTAGCCTTCGGTGGCGAAGCTACATTCGGCCCTATGATCGGCGCGGTGATGCGGTGTGTCGCCGATAACGTCGAAGATGTGATCATCCCGGATTGCGGGCACTGGATCACGGAAGAGCAGCCGCAGGCGACGACAGACCTGGTCGTCGACTTCCTGCATCGCCGTTCTTGAGTTAGTTAGCGTTACGTAGTGCGGCACCTCGCGCCGGCGGTGATTGCGGCAACAGCGTGACGCCAAATGACTTCAATCTTGATACAACGAAGGAGAAAAATATGACACTCTCGCAAACATACCGAACTACTTTGATTGCAATTGCAGGATTCTTACTGACAGCGGTGTTTCACACGGAAGCGGTCGCTCAGGCGAACTCCGCTCGAGAGGTTAGAAACATTGTCATTGTTCACGGTGCATGGGCCGATGGATCAAGCTGGTCCAAAGTGATTCCACTGCTTCAAGCCAAGGGCTTGCATGTGGTCGCCGTGCAGAACCCATTGACCTCGCTGGCTGATGATGTTGCCGCCACCAAGCGCGCCATCGCGTTGCAGGATGGCCCTGTACTGCTTGTGGGCCATTCCTATGGGGGAGCGGTTATCACGGAGGCAGGAAACGATCCAAAGGTAGTCGGCTTGGTTTATGTGGCGGCGCTCGCGCCGTCGGATGGTGAGTCCGTTGCTTCGGTCACCAAACCGTTTCCGCCGGCTCCGTTAGGCGGCGAAGTCCGGGCGGATGCTGAAGGTTTTCTGACGGTGACCCCAAAGGGAATCGCTGAAGACTTCGCCCAGGATCTGCCAGACAAGGAGAAGCAGTTGTTGACGGCGACACAGGGCCCAACAGCAGCAGCAGTTTTTGGGGCGACGATCACGACCGCCGCGTGGAGGACCAAGCCATCCTGGTGCGTGATTGCCAGCAACGATCGCGCTGTTTCTCCGGAGCTTGAGAAGACCGAAGCGGCGGCAATGAAGGCTACATCGATCACTGTTCCCTCCAGTCACGTGCCAATGCTTTCTCAGCCGAAAGCAGTCGCAGACTTAATCGAGCAAGCTGCTGGGAAAGCCGGGAGCCAATGATCCCGGTTCATGAAGACTCAGAGATGAGTACCACCACTCGCGAAGCATTGGCCGGTTCGAGGTGGTCAAGGGGGCAAGATTGTATGGGTAAGAGAATCGCACTACTGGCAATTCGCTTGTTTGTGTCTGTGAACCTTCTGTATGCCGCCATCTTTCTCAAGTTTGCAGGGGTGCCAGATTCTGTGGCCCTGTTCACGCAGATGTCGCGAACGGTCCACGGGTTGGTATCGCAGCCGGTATTCCGGCTAGGGTCAGGGGTGTTCGAGACGGTGGTGGCGGTTCTGCTCCTAATCCCGAAGACAGCCAGATTGGGAGCGGGATTGACTGTTGTGTGGATGACTGCCGTAATTCTCAGTCACATTTTCGTGTTGGGATATGGCTGGTTCTTTGTCGATGCTCTCATGGTGATGGTGTTGGCTCTCATTTATGTCTTGCTAACACGTAGGCACTCCCATCGGGTAGGGACCGAGCTGCCGATATGAACGACTATTGAAGCCTAAGGACGCGAGAGACACTCGCCCTTTCTTTCCCGTGCGAGGTGGCATGATGGCGAAGGCATGGAATCAAACCCGCGTTTCAGAGGTTCTGGGGATCGAGTACCCGATCATCCAGGGATCACTCGGCGGTCTTTCATCGCAAAGACTTACTGCCGCTGTATCGAACTTCGGCGGACTCGGATCATTCGGCGCGCACGGTCTTCAACCAACCGCGATTGAAGACGTGATCGCCGAGATTCGTTCGCTGACGGCGAAGCCATTTGCGATGAACCTGTGGGTTTCGATGGAAGATGCGGGAGCCCGGACATCGGACGCTGAAAAATTCCGCCAAGCTCTGTCGCATCTCTCGCCACACATCGAAGCACTCGGCGGCACACAACCGGAATTTGCACCGTACAAGCCTATCCGGTTTGAGGATCAGGCGCGTGTGCTTCTCGATGCGAACGTTCCGGCCTTCTCGTTTATCTACGGTATTCCACCAAAAGAGATATTGGACGAGGCAAGGAAGAGAGGGATCGTCACGCTCGGAACGGCAACCACGCCGGACGAAGCCATTGCTCTGGAGCACGCTGGAGTCGAAATGGTGGTTGCATCGGGCTTTGAGGCAGGTGGGCATCGCGGATCCTTTTTGAAATCGGCACAAGACTCGCTGACAGGAACCTTTTCACTTGTGCCGCAGACGGTAGACGCGGTAAAGGTTCCGGTCGTGGCAGCTGGCGGAATAGCTGACGCTCGTGGCATTGCCGCAGCCTTCGCGCTTGGAGCGGATGGCGTACAGATGGGCACGGTCTTTCTCGCCTGCGAGGAATCTGGTGCGCACCCGCTGCATCGCGAGGCCATTCTCACCGGCAGTGCCGGACAGACCGCACTGACTCGAGGCTTTACAGGCCGACTCGCACGAGGCATAGACAATGAACTGCTCAAAATGCTGAATAAGCCCGGCACCGAGATACTGCCATATCCATTGCAGAGGGGCCTCATGCGTAGCTTGGCACTCCCCGCGCAAAAGGCTGGTAGATCTGAGCTGCTCGCACTCTGGGCCGGGCAGAGTGCAAACCTGGCACGTTGCCAGGGAATCCCGGAGCTTTTGCGGTCTCTGGTGGAAGGCGCGGCGGAACGGCTGAATCGGATCTGATGAGGGCGTTCGTCGATGCGCCCATTGAGCCCAGATCGGGCACGCGAAGTCGGCATGTCTTTACTAATGCGGTCAGTTCCACTTGATTTCATAATTGGGCGCCCCGCTCCCTATCCAGGGAGTTCGAAGTAGTAATCATGGTCGAACGTGCGATCAGGGAGATGGTTGGGTCGGACCGAGTTCCGCCCGAAAGATTACATGCGAACCTTTGAGCGAGTTGGCTTGTTTTCGCCGGTTGAGAACCAGTTACTCCCCGAGATACCAGCCTTTCGATGTGATTCCGCCTGACCACGCTGTCCAAATGAGCGAGTTACTCGGAACGTAGCGCTTCCACCGCGTTCACTCTTGCGGCACGCGCCGCAGGCACAGCTGAAGCAATTACGGCCGCACCCAGAATGACCA
>Ga0209624_10002909_pt1 | contig 12433 bp, 11 predicted proteins | sample JacPinW_OM2H0_O1_FD_188565 | JGI IMG/M metagenome (GOLD analysis project Ga0209624, IMG submission 188565) | Forest soil microbial communities from Algoma, Ontario, Canada - Jack Pine, Ontario site 1_JW_OM2H0_O1 (SPAdes) (version 2) | ecosystem: Environmental > Terrestrial > Soil > Boreal... | reverse complement strand
ATTACACACAACTGGTAACCATTTCGAACAATGGGACTCAGGCGATCGGCGGACCGTTCACTTTGGTATTGAGTGGACTCGCCCCTCAAGTGAAAGTGGGAGGCAGTACCGGAATAACCTCCTGTATTCCGCCCGTAGGGGCCACCTATATGAAGCTAACTCGCGCGCCGTTGTGGTTGAAGCCTGGTGGATCATACGTGACAGAACTGGGGTTTGCGCTGAACGGAGCAACCGGGATAACGTACACTGCAACCCTGGCAGCTGGGACCGGAGGCCAATAAGGGAATTCGGCAACGCACAAATTGCGAAACTGAGCGCCGCCTTTGTTGACAGCATCGCTCCGCGCGTTCTGTAACCCCGCCGCGGCCATTGAGCCGATTTGCAATGTGCCTGCCCTGTGCGGCAGGATGGTATCCTGCGCGCCAATTGCCAATCGGTGCAACCATTGAATCTGTTATCCGAATCCCATGCGCAAGAGCGTAGCGAAAACTCAATCCAAGCCGCCGGCCCCTTCGGGACTTCTGCTCCTTCTGAAGCCCTATAGATTGCTGATCGCCCTCCTGGTCATCTTGACCATGGCCGCCAACGCCTTGAACCTCGTCGTGCCGAAGCTGATCTCCCGCGCCATCGACGCTTACACGCAAGGAAGCTACGTTCTTCACACCGTTGTACTGCAATTCCTCCTGGTGGGCTTCCTGGTGTTTGTTCTTTCTTACGCGCAGAGCGGTGTGCAGATCTGGGCCTCAGAGCGGGTGGCGAAGGACCTGCGAACGCGCGTTGCGGCCAAGATCTCCGTACAATCGTTCGCCTGGGTGGAGCGGCTCACGCCGGCCAAGCTCCTGACGAATCTTACATCCGATGTGGACGCAGTAAAGATGTTTGTGTCCATGGCCATCGCCTCCATCATTTCTTCGGTCTTCCTCATCGTCGGCGCCAGTGTGCTCTTGCTCTCCATCAACTGGCGGCTGGGACTCGGAATCCTGGGTGTGGTTCCGTTCATCTCGATTACATTTCAACTGGTGCTGCGCAAGGTCCGAACGCTTTTCAAGAAATCGCAGGAAGCGATTGACTGGCTGAATCGAGTGATCAATGAAAGCATCCTGGGAGCTTCACTCATTCGTCTCTTGAATACGCAACAGATCGAGTGTCAGAAGTTCCTGGATGCCAACACGGAATCGAGAGACCTGGGGTTGAGTATTCTGCGCCTGTTCGCAAGCCTGATCCCGGCGATAACGCTGGCCACCAATGTAGCCACTGTGATCATCCTCCTGCTGGGCGGCCATTACGTAATCGCCGGCAGCATGAGCCTGGGCGATTTCACGGCGTTCAATTCTTACCTTGCCATCCTGATCTTCCCCATCATCCTTATCGGATTCATGAGCAATGTCATTGCGCAGGCATCCGCTTCCTACATGCGCATTAACGCCATCCTGGGTACTCCCGAAGAGGAGAAAGGCGGCCATATCGTTGCCGATTTGCGAGGGGACGTAGGCATGGATAATGTTTCTCTGGCGTTCGGCGAGAAGATGGTGCTCAAAAACGTTTCGTTCCACGTACCATCCGGAACGAAAACAGCCATCATCGGACCTACCGCAGCGGGGAAGACGCAGCTTCTTTACCTGCTGACCGGACTCTTGAAACCATCCTCCGGCACGGTCACCTACGATGGAGAGCCGATCGACGACTACGACAAGGAGGCTTTGCACCGGCGCGTGGGATTTGTATTCCAGGACAGCGTGATCTTCAATTTGACGCTGCGGGAAAATATCGCCTTCAGCACCACTGTCGGGGAACGGGATCTTGGCAAATCCATTGCAACGGCGGAACTGGACGATTTTATCGCCGCATTGCCTCAGGGACTTGAAACCGTGGTCTCCGAGCGGGGGACCAGCCTTTCCGGGGGGCAGAAACAGCGCGTTATGCTAGCCCGCGCGCTGGCCCTGAATCCTCAGGTCCTGCTGCTGGACGACTTCACGGCGCGCGTGGACTCCAACACCGAGCGGGCCATTCTGGAGAATGTGCATAGGAATTATCCGGGAATCACCCTCATTTCCGTCACGCAGAAGATTGCGTCCGTGGCGGATTACGACCAGATCATCCTTTTGATGGAAGGCGAGGTTCTGGCGGCCGGAACACACAAGCAACTGATGGAGACATCGCCTGAATATGTCCAACTCTACGACTCGCAGCGCAGCACCAGTCATTATGAAGTACAAGCTTGAGACAGCGAATCGTCCTCGGGCCAAGCGATCGCTGCGGGAATCCAGCAAGAAGTTTCTCCCTCTGTTCGCCACGGAGAAAAACCATTTCATCGGAGCCGTGGCGGCCATCGTGCTCAGCTCCGTGGCCACCCTGGTGGCGCCCGTCCTGATTGTTCGGATCATCGATACCGACATACGTCTGAAGAATTCCCATGGCCTGTTGATTGGGTCGCTCCTGGTATTGGCAATTTACGTCTCGGGAGCCATCGCCAGCTATATACAAGTGATCACCATGGGCGGCGTGGGCAGAAGGGTCTTGTTTCATTTGCGGAACGCGCTGTTTCTGAAACTCCAGGATCTTCCCGTCGCCTTCTTCAACGAGAACAAGGCCGGTGATTTGATTTCGCGGTTGAACAACGATACCGACAAACTGAATCAGTTTGTTTCTCAGGCCTTCATGCAATTTGTGGGCAGCGTGTTCCTCATCACCGGCGCTGCCATCTTCCTGATCAGCCTGAATATCAAACTCGGCCTGGCCGCCTTGATGCCGGCTATAGGAGTCCTGATCTTTACGCGCGGAACCTCCGCCTGGATCAAGCGCAAGAACCTGGGAAGCCTGCAAGCGCTGGGCGGCATGAGCTCGGAGGTTCAGGAGAACCTGAATAACTTCAAGGTGATTGTCGCGTTTAATCGATTCGATTATTTTCGCTGGAAATTTAACTCAGCCAATGAGAAGAATTTCTCGGCTTCCGTGTCGGCGGGTTTCACCAACAGCGTCTTCATGCCTTTATACGGCTTAGCTTCTCATCTGGCGCAGCTCATTGTAGTCGCTTATGGAATCTCGCTCATCGAAGCCAGGCAGGTCACGCTCGGGTTGCTGATTGGTTTTCTGTTCTATGTGAACAATCTGTACGGTCCCATGCGGCAGTTGGCCACCGTATGGTCGTCGTTTCAGCTGGCCATGGCGGGGTTGGACCGCATTTCGGAAGTACTGGCGCTCGAATCGAACATGCCCGTGATCGACGCAACGGCGGTTGAGTCCGATGCAGTTCTGTCTTTCCGGCAAGTTTGGTTCGCATATCCGGATGGAAAAGAAGTTCTGCGCGACGTCAGCTTTGAGATGGAAAAGGGGAAAGCCTATGCCCTGGTTGGTCCAACGGGCGGCGGCAAAACCACCACTGCCAGCCTGATGGCGCGTCTCTACGACCCAACGCAAGGATCCATCCTGCTGAATGGGCGCGATATCCGTTCTTATACGCCGGAGGAGCGCGCGCAGAAGATAGGTTTCATCCTTCAGGATCCGTTTCTGTTCAGCGGCACCGTGCGGGACAACATCGTATATGGAAATGAGCCTTACAAGGACTACCCGAGCAAGCAACTTGCGGCGGTTCTGGAGGAAGCCAATCTTTCCACATTGATTTCCCGCTTTTCCGAAGGTCTGGACACCGTGGTCACCACCAGCGGCAACAGCATCAGCCTGGGGCAGAAGCAGCTGATTGCATTCATGCGTGCCGCGCTCAGAAGGCCCGAACTGTTGATCCTGGACGAAGCCACGGCCAATATCGACACGGTGACGGAAGAACTGCTGCAGGAAATTCTCCTCAAGCTGCCGGCCACCACCACCCGGGTGATCATCGCTCATCGCTTGAACACAATCGACAACGTGGATCAGATTTTCTTCGTAAATTCCGGAGAGATCACTCTGGCCGGCTCCATGGAACACGCGGTAGACATGCTGTTGCACGAGAAGCGAGCCAGCTGACTAGCGGCATGAAGCGAGCCTAGGATGAAGTTTGCATATCAACAATTGATTGGTGGCGCGTGGCAGGATGCGTCGAAGGGTGGAACGTGGGATGTCTTGAACCCCGCTACCGAGGAGGTGGTCCGAACGGTGCCGTTCGGAGCCGGCGAGGATTGCCGCCGGGCGATCGAAGCGGCCGCGGTTGCCTTCCCTGCCTGGTCCCGCCGAACTGCATACGAACGGGGCAACGCACTCAAACGCGCGGCCGAGTTGATGCGTCAGCATAACGAAGCGCTGGCACACACCACGGTGCTCGAAAGCGGCAAGCCTCTGGTGCAGGCCAAAGGCGAGTGGAAAGTGGCGGCCGATCTGTTCGAATGGTTCGCCGAAGAGGCCAAGCGCGCATATGGCCGCTGGGTACCGGCCCGCGATCCGGCCAGACGGCAGTTGGTAATCAAACAGCCGGTGGGTGTAGTCGGGATCATCACAGCTTGGAATTTTCCGGCTTATAACGTTGCCAGGGCTGGCGCGGCGGCGCTGGCCGCGGGATGCACCGTCGTACTGCGGCCTTCCGAATATACACCGCTCACCGCGATGGAGATGGTGAACATTCTGCTCGAAGCCGGCTTGGGCGGCGGAATCGTCAACCTGATCAATGGCGATCCGGCGAGCATGGGCCAGGAAATGCTCCGCAACCCGAGTTGCTCGAAAATTCATTTCACCGGCAGCCAGCGTGTAGGCCGAATACTCATGGATGGCGCTTCCGCCACCATCACCAGGCTCTCGCTGGAACTCGGCGGAAACGCTCCTGTCCTCATTTTTCCGGACGCCGACCTGGAGCGCGTGGCGGCCGGCGCCGTGGCGGCCAAGTTTCGGAACAGCGGTCAGGTCTGCATTTCACCACAGCGCTTTTATGTGCATGCTTCGCGGGCTGAAATGTTTTCCGAACTGGTTGCCGGACACGTGGCCAAGCTGCGGCTGGGTGAAGGGCTGCACGAGGAAACCAATGTCGGTCCGCTCATCAATTCGACGCAGCGGGACCGCGTGGAAGCGCTGGTGGACGGAGCACGCGACGCGGGAGCCCATGTCCTGGTGGGTGGGAAACGCCCGTCCGGCCGGCCTCGCGGATACTTCTTTGAACCGACTGTTCTTACGAATCCGGGCGCGGACTCGCCGTTATTCCAGCATGAGATCTTTGGTCCCGTCCTTCCAATTGCTACCTTTCACGACGCCGAGCAGGCCATCGCGCAAGCCAACAGCACTTCTTACGGCTTAGCCGCATATGTCTGGACCAACGATCTCCGCGCGGCGATACAGACCGCGGAGCGTCTTGAATTCGGCATGATCGGAGTGAATGACTGGGCGCCGCAAAGTACCGAAGTTCCGTTCACGGGATGGAAGCAAAGCGGCATAGGCCGGGAATCCGGCGCCGAAGGTCTGGAAGAATATCTCGAAACCAAAACTATCGCTCTGGGCGGCCTGCAATAGACTTCATACGCGTCAGATTCAAGAACGATGCGATATCATCGTGAAGGCGAAAAATATGTCCACCAAAACAGAATACGTCACACTCAAGGTCAACGATGGAACCTCGATGCGCGCCTACGTGGCCCATCCGGAAGGCAAGCCACGGGCGGGATTGCTGGTTTTCCAGGAAGCGTTCGGCGTGAACGGTCACATTCGCGACGTCACGGAACGGTTCGCGCGCGAGGGTTATCTCTCCATTTCTCCCGAGCTCTTTCATCGCACCGCGCCGGGCCTGGAAGCAGGCTACACCAACTTCGCCGAAGTGATGCCTCACATGCAGGCGCTGACGGATGCGGGTCTCGCGGCTGACATCCAGGCGGCGTATCAGTGGTTGAAAGGCGGCGAGGCGAAGGATTTATTAGTCGGAGCCACCGGATACTGCATGGGCGGACGCACCTCCATTCAGGCCGCGCTCACAGTCCCCCTGGATTGCGCGATCTCCTATTACGGCGGCGGTATCGCCCCGAGCCCCATGTTCCCCAACCTGCTAGACCGTCTCAAGAACCTGAACGCGCCGGCTCTCTTCTTCTGGGGAGGGCTGGATGCGCACATCGGTCCGGACGCGGTGCAAGCGGTCACCTCCAAGCTCGACGCGGAGAAGAAGGACTACGTGAACGTCGTGTTTTCCAAAGCCGATCACGGCTTCTTCTGCGACGCTCGTGCCAGTTACAACGCCGTAGCCGCACAACAGGCTTGGTCGCTGACGCTTGAGTTTTTAAAGCTGCATCTGGCTGGCGCGGCGGCCAAGGCCGGCGCTTAGCCCACTAGTTTAGCTTTATTTCGAGGGCTTCATGCTGGACAAATCGAACCGCCCTAAATAGATGGCGGCGGAAACCGGGGGCGTATTGTTGATGAAGTCCACTGGATAGGGGAGATCGGTGTTGGTGGGAAAGCCCCAGATGTCTCCATTTCGCAGGTCAACGAACATTCTGCCTTGCACTTGCAGTTCGCCGCCCGGCTTTCGGATCAGCGTGTTTCCCGGTTCGACATAGAACCGGGGCGAATCGGCCTGCGCCTGCACCGGCATGGGGCGTAAGGCGGGGCGAAAAGCCAGCATGGCCAGCGACAGGGCGATGATGGTCCAGATTATCTTGGTATAAAGGTCGACGGATATCGAACGGATTGGGAATGACATGAAGCCTCCTTCGGCTCTAACACCACTCCAGCACAATTCGCGCGGAGTGTTTCCGTTAGAGTTGACGGACGCCGGTCCAGCAGAGTTGAATGCCTAGGGTGATCAGCCACACCGAAAGTACGATGCGGAAGGCCCGCTGCGGCGTGACAGCGGCGATATAAGTGCCCGCGAAAGCGCCGAAAACGCCGCCGATCACCAACTTCGTCAGAATCGCCAGATCGTAATTGCCCGCGCTTAGTTGAAAGCCGCTGCCGATGAGCGACAGGCACAGGCCAAAGAAGAGGTCCGTTCCCACGACGCGCGCGGCCGAAAGCGGAGTAAGCCACAACAGCGCCAGCGATCCGATGGCGCCCGCGCCGGCCGATGAGAATCCCACCTCAGCGCCGATCGGCAGAGCGATCGCGGCAAGCCAGCGCGACCAGTCCCGCTCCACCTTGCGGGTCGGCTTGAGCCACAAACGGTAGAGATTCGCCGCCGCCATGATCACCACCGTGGCCCCCAGAGCAGAGTAGAGGATTCCTTGCGAGCCCTTGGTGTTGAGTTTCGCGAGAATATAGGATCCGGTGAGCACGCCCGGAATTCCGCCGGCGAGCAGATAGCCCAACACACGATAGTCCACCTGCTTGCGATAAATCTGCATCGGAACAACCAGGATCTTCACTGCGACGCTGAATGCCAGCGCGGTGCCCACGGCGTGCGCGGGGGACACGTGCATGAAAAGAATCAGTACCGGCGCGGTGATCACTCCAGCGCCGACGCCCGTGACGCCGATTGCCACCGCGATGATGAATCCCAGTACGATTTCCATCGATTACTCGCTTTGAATATGGATGCCGCACTCCAGCTTTTGGCCGCTCCAGCGGCCCGATCGCGGGTTGTCCGGATCCACCGGCGGCGTGGTGCAAGGCGCACAACCAATACTGGTGTAGCCCTGGTCATAAAGGGGAAGAACAGGAATGCTTCGCCGCTTCAGATAGGCCCAGACGTCCGCGTTCGTCCAGTCGGCGAGCGGGCTTACTTTTAGCAATTGATGGCCGGTGGGCAATTTGAAATGATCCACCGCCTGCAAATTGGCGCGCGTGGGCGATTGGTCGCGACGCAGCGCCGTGAACCAGATGCCATAGCCGCCCAGGCCCCGGAACAGCGGCTCCACTTTGCGAATGCCGCAGCAGCGGTCCGGCGCGGTCTGGTTGAGGATGCCGAACCGCGATTCCTGCTCCGCCACGGGCATCTTCGATTCCAGATTGATCAGGTTCAGATGCATCCGCTCGGTCATCCGGTCGCGGTAAGCATAAGTCTCGGGGAAATGATAACCCGTCTCGAGAAACAATACGGGGATGGTGGGCTGCTGCTCAATAACCAGATCCACCAGGACCATGCATTCGGTTTGAAAGCTGCAAGTAACGCAAGCCGGGTCGCCGTATTCGGCTAGTACCCCGCGAATCAGCGCGGATGCATCAGCGATTCTCTGGTCCAACGTCACGGTTGCCCCTAATTGTTAATGCCGCTGCGTCACGGTCGCGGCTCAAATACCTTCGCCGCCGGTCAGCGATTCATTGCGCAGCAATATCTCCGTCTCTTCCAGAGATGCGATCACGAAGTCCGCCGCTTCAGAATCGTCTCGCGGCAGCTCCCAATCCGCCAGCTTGCTCGAAACCAGCAAGACCAATAGCCCGGCCATTTCCAGCGCGGCCAGCGTCTCCGGCGACGCATGCTCAATCACCGTTACCGCGCATCCCCGATCGAAAAGTTTCCGCTCCAAAAGCCAGGCCAGCCCTTTGCGCTCGCCCAGCGAGACAGTTTCGCCGCCGTGCCGATAGCGCGCGATCCGCTCCACCGGCGTCACGCGTTCGTGCCGCAGATCGAGAGAAGCCATTTTGGATCGATCGCGTTCCACGATCACAGGCGCCAGAATCATCCCCGCGCCGACGGTGGCATTGGTTTCCGGATCGATCAGGATGACGCTGCCCGTGGCACGATTCTGCGAATAGGCGTCGAAATAAATCGGCCGGCTGGTCTCGATGCGCAACACGCCGATCCCGTTCATTTCCAGATGGTCGGCCGGCTCATGTTCCAGAGTCTTGATGTTGACGCGGTGCTTCACGGCCTTCACTTCGGCCGGCAAGGTTTGCGTCGTGTGTTTTAGTATGTAACGCCGGGTCAGATCCAGCGGCTGTTCGCTCATCCACACCACGCTGGCGTCGAACTGGCGCGCTGCGTCGGGCGGCTTCTGCGCCGATACCAGCATGTCGCCGCGGCTGATATCCACTTCGTCTTCGAGCGTCAGTGTCACCGACATCGGCGCCACCGCTTCTTCCATCTGTCCGTCGAATGTTTCGATGCTCTTCACGCGAGAGCGCCGGCCCGAAGGCAGCGCCAGAATGCCATCTCCCGGGCGAACAATCCCCGAAACTACCTGTCCCGCATAGCCCCGGAAGTCCTGATTCGGCCGGATTACGCGCTGCACCGGAAAACGAAACGCGGTAGCGCGAGTGCGGTGGTGCACCGGGACCGTCTCCAGAAACTCCAGCAGGGTGGGCCCTTCAAACCACGGCATGTTCCGGCTGGGCCGCACCACATTGTCGCCTTCCAGCGCGCTGATCGGCAGGAAGTAGACATGCGGAGCGGCGTGCTGCCCGGCCAGCCGCCCGACAAAATCGCGAAATTCAGTTTCGATGGGGCGGAATATGGCTTCCTCGTAACCGACGGCGTCCATCTTGTTCACTGCGATCACCAGGTTCGGAATTCCGAGCAGTGAGGCAATGTAGCCATGCCGGCGGGATTGCTGCAGAACGCCGTTGCGCGCGTCGATCAGGACCACCGCCAGGTCGGCCGTGGACGCGCCGGTGGCCATGTTACGCGTGTATTGCTCGTGTCCAGGCGTATCGGCGATGATGAACTTGCGCCGCGCCGTGGCGAAGTATCGGTAGGCCACATCGATGGTGATTCCCTGCTCCCGCTCGGCGCGCAGGCCGTCGGTAAGCAGCGAAAAATCGATGGGGCCGGCCGATCGGTTCACCGACGCTTTGGTCACTGCTTTGAGCTGATCTTCGTAAACGCTCTGCGAATCGTACAGCAGACGGCCGATCAGCGTGGATTTTCCGTCATCCACACTGCCCGCGGTGGTAAATCGCAGCAGGTCCTTGGCCTGCTCGGCGGCGAGAAAATCCTCGATCTCAAAGACGGCTGGCTTAGCCTGAGCGGCCATCAGAAGTACCCCTCACGCTTTTTGATTTCCATGGAACCGTCCTGATCGTGATCGATGACGCGATTTTCCCGTTCTGACCTGCGAAAAGAAACCAGCTCTTCGATGATCTTCGGAATGGTGTCCGCGTCGGACCGGATTGCGCCGGTGCAAGGGCTGCAGCCAAGCGATCGCATGCGGCAGCGCACCAGGTGCGTCTTTTCGCCCGGCAACACCGGAATGAACGGCTGCTCCTTCAGAATCAGCGATTCGCCGCGCACCAGCACCTCACGCTCCTGGGCAAAATACATCGGAACGATCGGTATTTTTTCCGCGTGGATGTATTGCCAGATGTCCATTTCGGTCCAGTTCGACAGAGGAAAGATGCGGAGGCTCTCGCCCGGATGAATGCGGGCGTTAAACAGGTTCCAAAGCTCGGGCCGTTGGTTCTTGGGATCCCACTGGCCCTTCTCGTCCCGAAACGAGAAAATGCGCTCCTTGGCCCGCGACTTTTCTTCATCGCGCCGGGCGCCGCCGATTGCCGCATCGAAGCCGCCTTGCCTCAGGCCGTCCAGCAGAGCCTTCGTTTTCAGCAGTCCGCAGCAGCGCTGGGTACCCAGCCGGTAAGGATTCGCTCCCTCCTCAATAGCTTCGCGATTGGTGTACACAATCAGCTTGGCGCCGATCTCGGCCGTGTAGCGATCGCGAAACTCGATCATTTCGCGAAACTTGTAGGTGGTGTCGATGTGCAGCAGCGGGAATGGGATGGCGGCCGGGTGGAATGCTTTCTGGGCCAGCCGCAGCAGGACGGAGGAGTCTTTACCGATGGAGTACAGCATCACCGGACGCTGGAACTCCGACGCCACCTCGCGCATGATGTGGATGCTTTCAGCTTCCAACAATCGCAGGTGGCCGAGTTGGGACATAGGAAAGCAGTGTAACAGGAGACAGTCTACCAAACAATCTACCGAATGTCTATTGAGATGGGGACGATCAGACTAAAGTCCTTCGTTTTTAATATCTTCCAGGAATCGGGTCCCAGTACTCCTAGGATAGCCGTAATCCCAGAAGGGGTCCGCGGCGGAACTTTCCCAGACCCGTTTGTCACGATTTGTAAGCATCGCCTCGAAGCGCCGGTCCAGGTCGGCGACTTCGGCGTCCAGGCCCAGCATGGCGATGATTCCGCGCAGATCCAGATCGTTGCGATAGTCTTCCAGCCCGAACCGGTAGCCGCGCTCCACTTCGGCCACGAATTTCCCCCAGCGATCGATCAACCCGGAGCGCCCGGCACGAACCACGTGCTCCGGATAGCCGTTGTCGCGGAGATAGGCGGTCATCTCTTCGTCAGTCATAGCGTCTGCGGGGCTGCCGCTCGAAGTATCGCTCGCCATTATTGGGGATGAAGAACGTGCGGATGGTTCCGTCGGGATTGTAGGCGCCGAAGTAACCATGCCGGCGGTCGAACCGGCTGAACTCGCCGTTGGGGCGACGCGCCTCGAGGATGGGACCTCCAGGGCGGGAGTCGCGCAACTCCTGTGCCAGGCGCAGGTAGTCGGTCTTGCTGATCGCTCCGAACTCGGCGCCATGCTTAGCGAAATGTTCGTCGAGTTGCGCCCGGCTGCGGAAGCCTGGGCCGGAGGCCAGAAGGAGCAGCGCGACGACAAGAAGTGTCGCGAGCCGGGCAGCGTTCTTCACCACCGTCCATTAGATCATTTTCGCCGCGGATCGGATTTCTGTGGCGCAAGCACTCGTGCTTGCCGCGTTCACACTCGTGTGAACGCTTTTCTGCTAAAAAAATCGCTCGGACAGCTTACGATTAGCCTTGTGGCACATGCAGTGGCACGACGCAGAACGGTCGTCTTCGCGCGTCGCGTCTCCAAGGCGTTCACACGAGTGTGAACGCGGCACGCAAAAGTGCGTGCGCCACAGCGGGCGCCCTGGCTCTGCTGCGCCGTTACGCTACACTCTAACTTTCCGATGCATCAGCAAATTTCTCCGGCCACCAGCGTGAGTGGCGCGATCCAACTACCTGGCGACAAATCCATCTCACACCGTTATGGAATGCTGGCGGCCATTGCCGAAGGCCCAACCAAGATCTCGAATTATTCAAGCGGCGCCGATTGCCAGTCGACGCTCGCTTGCATGCGAGCGCTGGGAGCCGGAGTTGAGAAACAAGACGGCATGGTCTGCATCCACGGCCACGGTCTGGACGGATTGCGCGAGCCTTCGGGCGCTCTCGACGCGGGCAACTCGGGCTCCACCATTCGAATGCTGTCCGGCATTCTCGCAGCGCAACCGTTTGTGTCCAACATCGGCGGCGACGAATCTTTGTCGAGACGTCCCATGGCGCGCATCATAACTCCGCTGACGCAAATGGGCGCGCGCATCGAAGCTCGCGAGAATCGATTCCCGCCGTTGACGATTCACGGCGGCAAGCTCCATCCCATCCACTACACGCTTCCGGTGGCGAGCGCGCAAGTGAAGAGCTGCGTCCTGCTTGCCGGGTTGTTCGCGGACGGGCAAACCACTGTCCATGAGCCCATGCGCACGCGCGATCATACCGAACTGGCGTTGCGCGAATTCGGCGCCGACGTGGACGTGGACAGGCTCTCTATCACGGTGACGGGCCGGCCGCGCCTGGAAGG
>Ga0209624_10002906_pt1 | contig 12438 bp, 10 predicted proteins | sample JacPinW_OM2H0_O1_FD_188565 | JGI IMG/M metagenome (GOLD analysis project Ga0209624, IMG submission 188565) | Forest soil microbial communities from Algoma, Ontario, Canada - Jack Pine, Ontario site 1_JW_OM2H0_O1 (SPAdes) (version 2) | ecosystem: Environmental > Terrestrial > Soil > Boreal... | reverse complement strand
GGCGCGATAAACACGATGACAAAATGTCTGGCGATTGAGCTGGCACCGTACGGAATTCATGTTAACGCGATCGCGCCGGGCAGCACCGCTACTCCGATGAATGAACATTTCCGCACAGATCCGCAATACAAAGACTATCTAGAAATGACAAGATCAAGAACACCGAGCCCTCGCATCTACTCAGAGCCAATCGACATGGCCAAGGCCGCACTATTCCTGTCCACCCCCGATAGCGCAGCAATGTACGGTGCAATCGTTGTCCTAGACGAAGGCATTTCGCTTGGCATTTAATTATCGGAACGCCTGCGAGATCCATTTTTGGGGAAGCGACAGATGGCCAAGATGATAATTCGCCCCGGACATTTCCGTAGCGGTTCAGTTCCGAACAGCCCCGTTATCAGCTCGAAGGACCTTCTGTTTACTGGCCTCCTGCTTGCGTCACAGCCAACTACTAATGTCGTGGACGAAGCCAATCTAGTACTCGAACAGCTGGAGGACGTTCTCAGCCAAGCCGGGGGCACATTGGACGATGTCGTTTCGGTCTTCGCTTTACATCTTGATTTGCTGACGGTCGATCAAGTCATCGAAACGGCGGCGCGCCGCTTTGGCAAGACGCCGCCGGCCTGGACGGCTGCGGGTACTACTGGCTTTGGCGTCGCGGGCGTCACCCTCGGGTTGCGGGTGATCGCCGATCTCTCGCCGAGCCCGCGTCGTACCTACCAACTGCCCGGACGGACCGGTTGGCGCACCGGAGCCGCATCCGGTAAGGGCAGCTTGCTGTTCGTTTCAGGACAGACCGCCGAAGCTGCCGACGGTAACGTCCCCCGACCAACATCTCATGTCGAGCAGGCGCGACTGGCATACCAGAACATCGGCGCACTCCTCAAACAAGCCGGAGGCAGCTTTGCTGATGTGATCGATTTCACGTCGTTCCACCTCGACATCCGCGGCGCGGAACCGACTTTCGCTGAGGTCTATGTGCCAGAGGTGATGGGCAAAGTGCCCGTCGACATTGCGGCGACAACGTCGCACGTCGGATCCAGCGGCCTACAGCGCCCGGGCGTTCTCGCTGCCTATTCGGCAATTGCTGACACGCGAGCTGGCGCGCGCAACGGCAGCACACCGGACTCCGTATGGTGGAAAGATTCGCTACCGATTGCGGCCGCGACGCGCAAAGCCGGATCTTCCTTCATCAGTCTAGCTGGTCATGTCGCTGCGCAACCTGACGGTTCTGCGATACATGCGGGCGACGCGCCTGGACAACTTCGCTATATCCTGGATTCGATGCGCGACACTCTTCGCGGGTACGGTCTCACTCTCGAGAACTTGGTCGAGTTGACCGCCTTCACGAAGGAGCCCCGCGCACATGAAACAATACGCAAGATCATAACCGACTACTTGCCGGGCGATCACCATCCGGCGCTCTCCATCATCGGCGTGCCGGGGCTCTGGCTCGAAAGTTTCGAACTTGAGGTCGCTGGGATCGCAATCGACGCATGAGGCGACCGGCGAGCCAGATTTAAGCGGCTATGGCATTCTCGTCGGTTCATTGGCGCAGATCTGACGGTGTACGCAGGCGAATTTGCCCGGACTGGATTTCAGGGCGGTCTACAATGGTATCGATGCACTTTTGATGGCGGCAAATACACTGCCGAGCTTGAAACGCTTTCAGGCCGCACGATCGATGTGCCGGCCTGTTTCATTTCGGGCAAGAGCGATTGGGGCGTCTATCAGGCGCCCGGCGCGCTTGAGAGAATGGAAACCAGCGCCTGCACCCAAAGGCGCGGCACCTATTCTGGTTGATGGTGCGGGACACTGGGTACAGCAGGAGCAGCCAAAAGAAGTCATTCGGTTGTTGTTGCGATTCGCGCGGATAGAGAAGAGGGGACACTTCCGCTTTGGGTCAAACGCGTCGGTCCAGCTGTCTCGGCATGTCGGCTTCACCCCCGACTCCGGACGTATCGCTGCAAGGCAACGAACCGACGCTTCGGGCCAATAGCGACCGTATCGCAAACCGTCAGCGCAGTCGCAATTGAGACGGCACATAAAGACGACGAGTGCTGGTTTAGGCGCGAGTGTGCAACCAGATGCGCTTCATTGGTGCCTTTCCGCGACCATGCGCACGAGGCGCTTTTGTCCAACGTTCCAATCGGACGTGCCCATCGTGTCCTCAAACCGCAGTATGCGAAATTGTTGTGTATTGGACGCGGTCAACAAACGCGCCGGGTCGATTGAGATGGGCGTCCGATTGGGAGTCAGATCTTCCTGCGATAGACTTTCGACGACAATGATCCCGCCCGGCTTGAGCGCGGTGCCCAGACGCTCAACGTACGGCGCCGACGTGATCGGGAATGGCTCGTAGGTGCGCACGATCAAGTCCCACCGATCCGCGCCATAATCGAACGCAGCCTCAGTTTCACGTATCGCGTTTATTTTCACCCCGGCACGCGTCGCGTTGCGCTGTGCCGTAGCGATGCCTTCATCCGAAGCGTCGAAGCCGGTAACGTCCCATCCTTTCAGTGTCAGAAACACGCTGTTTCGGCCCTGGCCAATCCCGATGTCGAGTGCCCGGCCAGGTTTACGCTGTCCGACGAACTCAACCAAAGGCGCATTGGGTTGAGTGGAGAAAATCGTGTTATCGGTTCTATAGATATTATTGAACATTGCACGGTAAGCGTCCGGCCGCTCACGCATCATGCGTTCGATGATATCCATTTGCCGATCGGCTTCGGAAGTGCACGCGCCTCTGGCGACCACTCCCTCACGATATTTGTTGTACATCTCCCATGGGCCGTCGAAAGTCATCGACGTACCGGCCCAGACTTGGCAGATTGGGGACCAAACGAATTTAGGCCATTCGCCGGGAGCACGCTGTTCGGGGAGCGCGATGACGATACGCAAGAAGATCTTCATTCTAGCGGGTATTCTTCTAGCATTATTTGGCTTAGTGGTGGGCGCTCTCGCTCTTGTCCAGAAGTTGAACAACGATCAGATAGGCAATATCGTTGCTTACGAGCTGCCTTTAACGCGATTAATTTCCGAGTTCGACGTCGACACGGATAAGTACGAATTGGTTATTCTGCGAGCGCTGGGCGAAGAGCCGTCCAACTCGATCAGCCAAAAAAACGCAGCCTTAACCGTGCAAGCGATCGCGGATGAGCTCCGAACCGATGTCGCGACTGCAAATTCGCTAATGGACAAGGCAATTCAGGACCCGCACTATCAGGTTGCGGACCGTATTGATTTGGCGCGCATCGGCGGCGCTCTCAAATATCTCGATCGGAATCTCGACGATTTCCTCACTGTCGGCGAGGTCACAATGAACCATCTTAGCGCCGGCCAGCGTCAAGAGGCGCTGTCGGCTTCAAAAGATTTTGCAAAATTTGCACAAGCGTTCGGTCCGGACCTTGCCCAAATTCGCCGAGACCTTGCCGCTCTTACTGAGCGCTCGACCCGTTCGGTTCTAGCGAGGCAAACGCTCGACACATATTCAAGCTTTGCCGTGTTCCTGGCGGCCTGCGCCATTGGCCTCGGAATAAGCGCGATAGGGTCGACTCGCGTCGTCAGCGGCTTACGACAACTGGTCGCAAGTGCGCGTGCTATCGAATCGGGACAGAAGACAGTTCCAGTTTTGATACCAAGCCGCGATGAGGTGGGCGAACTCGCATTGGCTTTCAATCGCATGGTAGAGGAACTTCGCACTCGAGAAAGAATCAAGGACACTTTCGGCAAGTTTCTCGATCCGCGAATTGTTAGCCGCCTCATCGACAGCGGTGCAGAGCATGCCGAACGTCGCACTCTTACGGTCTTCTTTTCCGACGTAAAGGATTTTACAGGGATTAGCGAGCAGCTAACAGCGACCGCGGTTGTCAACTTGTTGAATAGTTATTTTGGCGCAATTGCATCCGTCATTCACGCTCATAATGGCTTCATCGACAAATACATTGGCGACGGCGTCATGGCATTTTGGATTCCGCCTTTTTCGGCCGGCGACGCCCATGCGAGCGATGCGTGCTTGGCAGCACTGGCACAACAAGAAGCTATGGGGGCGCTGCGAACGCAGCTGCCCGAAATCACCGGGATTAGGCGCAATCCACCCAAGCTTATAATTCGTATGGGTATCGCTACGGGCGAAGCCATAGTTGGTACAATCGGTGCTAGCGCGGCTCGGTCTTACACGGTCATCGGCGACACAGTGAATCTTGCGGCCCGCCTCGAAAATATCAACAAGGTTTATGGCAGTTCCATTATCCTCACTGAGGAGACCTATCGATTATCGCAGAATGTCATCGAGGCGCGCGAACTCGATCTCGTTACTGTACCCGGCAAGACCGAGCCGGTGCGCATTTATGAAGCGATGGGTCGGGCAGGCGAACTCAGCGAAAAGGAGATCCAACTGCGATCGCTTTTCGGCGAAGGACTTGCCGCCTACCGACGGCAGGACTGGGACGATGCGAAAGCGCATTTCGAAAGCTGCCTCGAGATCTCTACAGAGGATGGGCCGTCGCGCCTATTTGTTGAACGCATCACGCGCCTTCGCAGCACACCACCGTCATCCGAGTGGGACGGCGTTTGGCACATTGCCGAAAAGCCGTGATGGGGGCCTACGGTCTTGTGATCGTGCCTGCGAGCCGGTGGCCGTCACCAGCCGTTGGCGGTCGGATATCCCGGCGAAGCGTCGTGCCTTTTGCGGTCGGACGGGTGGGGGACAACAGAAAACCCTACGGTCAAATGGCTGACGTTTGTTCAGGCAAGGGATCGCCTGCAACGCCAGCGCCGGCCTTAGGTCGGCCGCGGTCTATGGATTTCCGGTCGTAGCCGAGGGGCCGAGAAAACCGAAACGACTTTTTGGCGCGCTTTAGGCGAGAACGCACCTGGCAACCATTGCAGTCGCTAAGCTTCTGCCAAGCAAAATTAGCGCGCGAAGAGTAAAAACCAGGGCTTGTCGCCCACGACGATAATATGTCCTTTGCAAGGTGTGATGTCTTCTAACGAAACCACGTCGCCGGCGTGTAGTTGTCGAGTCTTACCGTCTGTTACGGTGATCGAGAATACACCCCGGAGCACAGTGAAAAGCTGAACTGCCGCGGTGGGGTGGTTGACGTGGTTCTGCAGGTCAGTAGCGCCCCAGTGCGCCCCGAATCCTGCGATGAACGCTCTTGAAGTCGCCTTGTTACCTCCAATGGCGATCGGAGCGGCAGGAGGCACGAAATTCTCTTTGACGAGATCGATTATCACGTCGGTGAAGTGCGACTGTTCGTCCGGAGCGCAATGCACGTGAAACGCCAGGTCGCTGCGCTGGTGTTATCGTGTCCTTTAAGCTGGATCACAATAGCGCTATGCTGCGTCGCGAAAGGCGATGCGCCGTGCTGCTGAGCTCTACGATACAGGCTTGGTTGATCACCTCGTCGGCAATGTGAATATATTGTTTCCAGATCATGGACATCTCCCAGCCGCACATACGTGAACCGCGACTACTGTTCAAGCTCGGTGCGGGCGCAGCCGAATGGCCAGAGAGATGGATGCCAGCGTTTGATTGCCGCCTCTAAGAGTCTCGCGCGCTTATTGAGAGGTCGCCACTGCGAACTACGCGCTCTATGCGAACGCCTCTCTGGGATCTACTTTCTAACTGTATAGATATAAAGTCCTCGTCGGAGGCCGATGTGGCAAATCGTTCAACCGCCAGGCCGTCACCCGAAATTAAAAAGCTTAAAGCCGCCAATTTGGCCTATTACAAAGCACTGTCTGCACGCGACATACGCGCCATGGCACTCGTTTGGACGTGTGCCGCGGATAACATTCTTATCGCGCCCCCTGAAAATCCGCGCGAACATGTTGGTTGGACAGCGATCAAGCGGAATTGGGAGCGCTACTGGCCAGCGTTCGAGCAATTCAGCGTTTCGATGCAGGTGAACAAGGTCAATGTCAGCGGCCCAGTCGCTTGGGTTCATGGCATCGAGAAAACGCGTCGACGCAAGAGGACAGGCGAACTTAGCAGCAGCCGCAATTATGGCACCAATATTTTCGTGAATCGCGATGGCCGATGGCTGATGGTGTTTCACCAAGCCGCGGAGATACCCAGAAAATCCTGATAACTGCCAGTCCGACGTGAGAGGTAAAGCGGACATGCTTCGGATTTCCTCGGGTGTCCACTTGTGACCCATGGGAGACGTCACACGCTTCTTAACTCGTGTCGGGTTGGCACCGCTCCGTTTGCTTACGTAGTCTCGGCCAAGATGGGGCGTATTAGCCCATCGTTCAGCTTGCGCTTGAGTTCACTGAACAAGCGGCGACGCCGTACGGCCTCCGACTACCAACAAATGCAACGCGGTAGGCTTGAGATAGAGGCCGACGCTGCGTTCGCCTTGGCCGACTTCCGCTTTTAACCCAGAGCGGACATGAGCGTGCCTCGCTCGGCTACAACGTTGCGGCGGGTTTTGGTAATGTGCCGGCTGGCCGGAGGTGCCCTGCAGGAGAGCGAAGATGAAAGGCTTGGTGAACATCTGCATCATCGGCTTGTTAGCGCTGATGGCCATGTCGAGTCGGGGGATAGCACAGACTGCATCAACCGCCGAAGCGCGACTTAAGGAGTTAAATATCACATTGCCCACAGTGCCGCCGCCAATTGCCAACTATGTTGACTCTGTACGGGTAGGCAACCTGCTGTTCCTTGCCGGGAATACGGCGGGTCCCGGCTGGAAGTACAAGGGCAAGGTTGGCAGGGATCTTACTGTGCAGGAAGGTTACGACACCGCCCGCCAGGTTGGACTCATTATGTTAGCCAAAGTACGAGCGGCACTCGGTAGCCTCGATCGCGTAAAGCGGATCGTCAAAGTGTTGGGTATGGTCAATTCCGCTGATGGTTTTGGTGATCAGCCGCGTGTAGTGAACGGCTTTTCTGATTTAATGGTCGACGTGTTTGGCGAAGCTAACGGTAAGCATGCCCGCTCCGCCGTGGGAATGGCGGGGCTACCCTCCAACAGCGCCGTGGAGGTGGAAATGATCGTGGAGATCGAGTGAAGGCGAACTGCCAGCGGAAGGTTTCGCTGTTCATTGATAACCGCTATTGGGAAGATCGCCGTCTCGGCGCTGTCAGGCTCTGCGAGCGGCTTCTGCCGCACTGCGGTCGCTGCCGAACCTAACGCTCTGTGCTGGCGACCGCCGAACCGGCCAAAAGTCCCATTGTCCATTCCGAGCGCGTCCTTGCGCGCCAGCGAGTTGGAGCGGGCGCTTTGCTTCTCGATGAGTTGGCCGATCACCGGCATGGCAAACAAGCGGATGGTGGTCACTTGAGCGACCGGCTAGTATGACGAGACAAAAAAGCGTGCAGGGGAGTTGAAGACAGGGAGGAAAGTGTGAGAAAGAAGACCAAGGAAATTGGTATGACCGTTGCGGCAATTGCCGTCGCCGCGCTATCGAGTGCGGTGTTGAGCTGCGTCCCTTCAGCTGCAGCCGCGCAGCAGGCCAATGAGCCTGCCATCGACGGCGATGATATCGGCGGGGTGGTCAGCGGTCCGAACGGGCCGGAAGCCGGCGTCTGGGTCATTGCCGAGAGCGTCGATCTTCCAACCAAGTTTGCAAAGATCGTTGTCACCGACGAACAAGGCCGTTACGTCATTCCCGACCTGCCGGCCGTTAATTACAGCGTTTGGGTGCGCGGCTACGGCCTGGTCGACTCGCCAAAGATGCGAGTAAAGCCGGGCGAGCACGTAGATCTCACCGCGGTGCCAGCTCCGAACGCGGCGGCTGCGGCGCACTACTACCCGGCGATCTATTGGTACTCGCTGTTGAGCGTTCCCTCGGAAAGCGAGTTGACCGGGGATTCGCCCCTTAACGATCCCGGTTCGCAATCGAAGCAGGCCAATTTTTTGCGCCAGATGAAGAACATCGGCTGCATCGGTTGCCATCAGCTTGGACAGGAAGCTACCCGCACTATTCCGGCACAGTTCGGCGTGTTTAAAACTGGCGAGGAGGCCTGGATACGGCGTCTTCAGTCCGGGCTGGCTGGGGAGGAAATGACCGGTGAGGCCGGTTTCTTCAATGCCGCACCCTTGAAAGCCCTTGGCGCGTGGACGGATCGACTGGCTAAGGGCGAATTGCCGAAGAGCTCACCTCCGCGGCCGCGGGACGTGGAGCGCAATGTCGTGATCACGACATGGGAATGGGGGAACGAGAAGACCTACATGCACGATTTGATCTCGTCGGATCGGCGCAATCCGACGGTCAACGCGCACGGTCCGCTGTTCGGCTCGCCCGAATATGCTAGCGATGATATGCCGATCCTTGATCCGAAAACCAGCACGGTGAGCTTCTTCAAGCTGCCTGTGCGGGATCCGGGCATGCCGGAAGTGCCCGGCTTCGGCTTCACGCTGCAGCCAATGCAGCCCTCCGCCTACTGGGGCGACGAGAAGATCTGGAACACCAAAGCCAACAATCACAATGCCATGTTTGACAAGAAGGGCAGGGTGTGGCTAGCGGCATCGGTGCGCGGTATGGATAATCCGACCTTTTGCAAAAAAGGCTCCAGTCATCCGTCGGCAAAAGTTTTTCCGCTCGACCAGTCGCCGCGGCAAGCGGCGATCCTCGATCCGAAGACGATGAAATACACCTTCGTCGACACCTGCTTCGCCACCCATCACCTACAGTTTGGCTACGACGACAACGACACGCTGTGGTTCAGCGGCACTGGGCCAGTGGTCGGTTGGCTCAACACGAAAATGTTCGACGAAACCGGTGATGCAGCCAAGTCGCAAGGCTGGTCGCCGTATGTGTTGGACACCAACGGCAACGGCAAGCGCGACGACTATGTCGAGCCTGGTCAACCGGCCGATCCAAGCAAGGACACGCGGATCGAGCTTAACGGTCTCTCAGGGGCTTATGCAGTGATGCCAAGTCCAATTGATGGATCCATCTGGTTTACCACTGGCGTGTTCGGAGGCAGGCCGTCCAGTGTCTTGCGGTTCGATCCGAAGACCGGGTTATCCGAAATCTACGACGTGCCGACCCCTGCTTTTGGCATTCGCGGCGGCGACATCGACGGCAATGGAGTAGTTTGGGCCTCGTTGTCGAGCGGTCATCTCGCGAGCTTCGACCGGCGCAAGTGCAAGGGCCCGCTCAACGGCCCAAAGGCGACTGGCAACCATTGCCCAGAAGGCTGGACTTTTTACAAATATCCCGGACCCGGCTTCGATGGGGTTGGCGATAACAGCGCCGAGGCGAGCTATTACACCTGGGTCGATCAACACAATACGCTCGGTCTTGGAGACAATGTTCCAATCTCCACAGCCAACCTCAATGACGGGTTCGCTGCGTTGAAGGACGGCAAGATGGTGATGCTGCGCGTTCCATACCCGATGGGATTCTATGCCAAGGGCTTGGACGGTCGCATCGACGATCCCAATGGCGGCTGGAAAGGCCGCGGCCTCTGGTCGTCTGCCGGCGACCGTGCGCCGTGGCTCAAGGAAAGCGGCAAAGGTGCAAAGCCGCTGGCAGTCCAGGTTCAGGTGCGGCCCGACCCGCTCGCCCACTAAAACGCCGACTTTGTTAAATGACTATCGTGTTCTTGTCTTAACGGAGGGCAATCGCTTCCGAAAACCGAACATCCTATTTTCAGGATTGCGCCCTGACGAGTAGGATTTCGTCTTCGACTGGGTGGATGCCCGCAGTCCAGGCGGGCATCCCAAGGGAGAACGGCCGACTCGAACCCGCTAGCGCTCAGCGCCCACTTTCGCGGGCATACCCTAAGGTAGCCAGAGTCTGCGGCACCCATCTCGGCCCTCGAAGCGTGTTCGATTGGGCCGGGTTTACAGTGTCATTTTTGCAGATAGTCGCGCGATTCCCGTTCGTCCTTCAGCGGTGTCACTTTGTCTGGATCGATGCGAATCATAAGATAATCGATATGGTCATCAATCCTGGTGAACCAGTGTCCTGTACCGGCCGGAATAACAACGACGTCGCCAGCTTTGAGTTGGTAGCTCTCTCCATTGCGAATAGAAGCGGCATTGTTGCCCGGTCCATTGATGAAGCGCACGATCGGATCATCCGCCGGGCGTCGCTTTTTGTCGATGAGATCGGGGCCAAGAACAAGTGTCCCCGATCCATCGATGACATGGTACACTTCACTGACTTGATCATGTTCGGCAACAGAGTACGGCAATGGCGCATCGAGCTTTCCGCGATGCACAAAGCCGATGGCGAGGCGTGCTTTGCCTATGTCGACATCCCGAACTTGCTGATCAATCCGCCTTTCGGCGATCGCCTTCCTCAAATACTCAGATAGTTCATTCTCCGAAATGTACGTCCCAGGGCAGTTTGCACAAGTCGGCTCTGGACCGTCGCTGTGCGCTGCTTGGCACGACATGATGCTGCACCACACGACCCCGATTCCGACGAGTATGTTTCTCATGTGCGGTCCTCCGCCTTGCTGACTGTTCTACGTCATGCTCTTCACGACTAAGCCGGTTGAGTGGCACATGCCCGCCGGCGTCCGTGGTAGGGTCCACCGAGTCCGTGCCTACGATCCCATGCGGACGCGGCCAATACGATCGAGACCCGCGCTTGGTTGCGCAATTCAACCTTGAACAAATGGCCGACTATCCAACCGAGGCGGCTGCTCCATGTTTACAACATCAAGCGGCCGATCGGTTTGTTAATTCGCAGGGCTGTCGCGACGCTTCTGCATCTTGAAGGCGTCGGCACCGTGCGCCATGAATACAAACGGACGGCAGCGCGGCTGCACCGCCGTGCCACTCTGGGTAGGAGCACGATCATTGCTTGGACCCCCGGCGACGGATGGCACAGGACGGCTTTTCTGGCAGTGCAGCAAAAGAGTACGCAAAAGACCGTAGCTCCCCGGCCCAGGTCATCCAGTTCTGTCGCCGGCTAGCCAAATGACGAGAGGGGAAATCATGCTGAAATCTTGGTGCACTGCTTTGATTGTGGCACTCACTGGCTTGATTTTTACCACCTTCGCCGCCAGCTCCCAAAGCCCCGCGTTCCGTGTTGACCCATACTGGCCGCGGCCATTGCCCAACAACTGGATCATTGGCCAAGTCGGCGGCATCTACGTCGATGCACAGGACAACATCTGGGTGTTCCAGCGGCCACGCTCGGTGACCGACGACGAAAAAGCCGCCGCGTTCGATCCGCCGCGCGCCAGGTGCTGTGTGCCAGCGCCGTCGGTGCTTGTGTTCAACCAAGCAGGCGACGTCGTGAAATCGTGGGGCGGTCCTGGCGACAACCTCGGCTACGACTGGCCGCTGCAGGAACATGGCATCCTCGTCGACAACAAAGGCTTTGTCTGGCTCAGCGGCGGCGGCAAGGGCGATAACATGGTGCTGAAGTTCACGACCGACGGTAAATTCGTCAAGCAGATTGGAAAGAGCGGACCGCTCACCTCAAGCACCGATCTCAGCCAGTTCGGCCAGGCCGCCGCGCTTGAATTCGACAAGGACGCCAACGAGATTTACGTTGCCGACGGCTATGGCAATCATCGCGTTGCCGTGCTCGATGCCGACACGGGCGCCATCAAGCGGGTGTGGGGCGCCTACGGCAAACCGCCGACTGACGATGCACTCCCGGCCTACAATGCCGACTCCCCGCAATTCGCCAACCCCGTGCATTGCATCGCGCTGAGCAAGGATGGCCTGGTTTTTGTCTGCGACCGCAGAAACAACCGTGTGCAGGTGTTCCACAAGGACGGTAGTTTCGTGCGCCAATACGTCTTCGACCCGGCGACGCGCGGGCCCGGTTCATCATGGGGTGTCGACTTTTCGCCCCGCGACAAGGAACTGAACTTTTTCGTGTTGGTCGACGGCAGCAATGAAGCGCTGGAAACCGTCCGCCGCGAGGATGGCATCGTCGTTGGCAGCTTCGGCCGCGCCGGACGTAACGCCGGCGAATTTCACTACGTGCATGTAGCCAAGTTCGACTCGCGCGGTAACCTCTACACCGGCGAGGTTGACACCGGAAAGCGGCTCCAAAAGTGGGTGCCAGTTGAGTGACGCTCAATCTCGCGAATCGTGCGAGCCGTGTGTGCGTGAGATCGCCCAGCTCGACAGGAGTCCGGTCGCCGCGCAAACCTATGCGGGACGTTGGCGCCAACTCGTCTGCGGCATCTTCTGCATGGTGATGATCGCCAACCTGCAGTACGGATGGACGCTGTTCGTTCATCCGATCGACCAGAAATTTCACTGGGGCACTACGGCGATCCAGATCGCCTTTAGCGTTTTCATCGCCACTGAAACATGGCTGGTACCCATTGAAGGATGGTTCGTGGACCGTTTCGGCCCGCGGATCGTCGTAGCCGCCGGCGGTGTTTGCGTGGCATGCGCCTGGACGCTTAATTCCTTCGCGACTTCGCTTGGGCAGTTGTACTTGGCTGCCGCACTTGCGGGCGTCGGCGCCGGAGCAGTTTATGGCACCTGTGTCGGAAATGCG
>Ga0209624_10002905_pt1 | contig 12439 bp, 6 predicted proteins | sample JacPinW_OM2H0_O1_FD_188565 | JGI IMG/M metagenome (GOLD analysis project Ga0209624, IMG submission 188565) | Forest soil microbial communities from Algoma, Ontario, Canada - Jack Pine, Ontario site 1_JW_OM2H0_O1 (SPAdes) (version 2) | ecosystem: Environmental > Terrestrial > Soil > Boreal... | reverse complement strand
TGCACTCTTCATGCCGATCGTCTCACGGAACACACACGCGCGCGGTGAAGGGTATTTCCGGCTCGAGTGGAAGCTCGCCATAGACCGGTCGCACCTGATTGCGAGCGACCTGCCGTTCCTCTTACCGGTGGTGATCGACGATACGCCGGACACAGATGATCGGGTTCCAGAGCGCTTCCGTGAGATTCAGTGGACACACCTACCTGGGGGAGCGACCTCGCCCGCCTTCGTCGAGCGGGTGAAGCGTTTGCTGTCGGGGGAGGCTTCCGCGCCGGAACTCGCCCGCTCCCCGAGCAGCGCTGTCGCCAGCAGTGCCCCGCCCCCGCGCGGACTCGTGCGGCGGCGGGCCGCAGTGTTCTACAGCGCGGTCGCAGCGGCAGTGCTGCTGACACTCGGGTATTTCGGGCTCGAGCGGCTCAACCGATCGAAGCTTGTCGCGCCCGCCGCGACCTCCATCGCGGTGCTGCCGCTCGCGAACGAGAGCGGGGAGGCAGGTCAGCAATACTTCTCCGACGGGATCTCAGAGGATCTGATCACCGCGCTCGGGCAGTTCCCAGGACTGAAAGTGATCGGGCGCAGCTCGGCGTTCCAGTTCAGAGATTCCAAGGAGGACAGTCGCAGCATCGGGGCGAAGCTCGGGGTGGCACACCTACTCGAGGGGAGCGTGCGCAAGTCGGGAGACATGATCAGGGTGAGCGCCGAGCTCATCGACACCGCGGACGGGAGCGCCCAATGGTCGGAGCACTACGACCGTCCGTATAAGGATCTCTTTGCCTTACAGGATGAGATCACACGCGCGGTGGCGGGGGCGCTGAAGACCAAGCTCCTGCTGCGTGAGCATGCGGCGGCGCAGAGCGAGCAGCCCCCGAGTGGGAACCTGGAGGCCTACAACGCGCTGCTGCAGGGCCGGTTCTATTATCCCCGCGGCACGGAGGCCGATTTTCGCAGGGCGATCGAATTTTTCGCGCAGGCCACCCAGCTCGATCCGCGTTATGCGCTCGCCTGGAGTGAGCTATCGCATGCCTGGATCGTCCTCAGTGGGGACTTCCTCGAAGGTGCAGCGGCACAGGAGGCAAATGCGAAGGCGCGCGAGGCGGCCGACCGTGCGCTTGCCCTCTCACCGAACCTTGCGGCCGCGCACAATGCCCGGGGTGATCTGCTTCAGTTCGTCGACTTCGACTGGCGCGGAGCCGAAGCGGAGTATCGGCGTGCGCTGGAGCTCTCGCCCAATGACGCCCAGGCGAAGTTCAATCTCGGGGCTCAGCTCGCGACTTACGGTGAGATGGATCAGGCGATCGAGCTTACGCGGCAGGCGCTCGTGACCGAGCCGCTCCGGGCGGAAGGGTACAAGCAGCTCGCCACGTATCTCTTGGGACTTCACCGCCTCGATGAGGCCGAGCGCGCGATGAATAAGGCCATCGAGCTGCAGCCTGCTTCGGGTGCTTTTCACGCATGGCTCACGGTCATCGAAATTCAGCGCGGTAACGCGCAGGCGGCGCTCGAGGCCGCGCAGCAGGAGCCAGCCGGACTATATCGGGACATGGCGCTAGCGTTCGCACGCCAAGTCAGTGGCGACCGAGGCGCGGCCGATTCAGCTCTCAAGACACTAAGTGAGAAGTACGCAAACAGCGCTGCGTACCAGATCGCTGAGGTTTACGCGCTGCGGAACGACGCGAAGGCAACCTTCGAGTGGCTCGATCGAGCCTGGAGCACCCGCGATGCGGGCATCCAGTACGTTCTCTTCGACCCTTTCATCCTGCGCTACAAGGACGATCCGCGCTTTGCTGCGTTCTGCCGCAAGATCGGACTGCCACTGCCCGGCGAAGCTTCCGCGCGCAAGTCCACCTGACAAATCCCTCCGCACACCGTCCGCTTCTTGCAAGCTGAGTAGGGGCTGTTGGGAATGGCGAGAGGCAGCAACGGGTCAAAACAGGCACTACAGGCAATCCGGCACCAGGCGGCCAACTTCTGTCGGCCGCGCGCTTGAATTGTTTGCCCGATTCCGGACAGTCGTTCTGATTATGCGAGAATCTGAGTGCTGTCCGACAGTTGCCAAGAATTGCTGTTGTGTTCGACGGATATGGAGTGATGTGCCGTGAAGTGGACTATTCGCCCGCTCACGCCGGATTTATGGCCCGCTTTGGAGGAACTGTTCGGGAAGAATGGAGCCTGCAACGGCTGCTGGTGCATGTACTGGCGGATTGGTGCGCGTTATCGCAAACGCTTACGTAACGTTAACAAAGTTGCGTTCCGGAATATCGTGAAGAGTGGGCCGCCGCCCGGCCTGCTTGTGTTTGATGGCGACATCGCCGTCGGTTGGTGCCAGTTGACGCCACGCGATGCACTGCCATGGTTAAATAAATCATGGCGACTCAAGCGCGTGGATGAGGCGCCGGTTTGGTCGGTGTCCTGTTTTTACGTTCGTATTGGCTATCGTCGGTGCGGCGTCACTGCAGCGCTTATCCGAGCTGCGCTGAAGGAGGCAGAACGCGCGAAGGCCCCAGCGCTTGAAGCTTATCCGCTAGACGCGATGCGAACGCCAAGCGCTCCGGTACCGGATACGCGTCCACATTTGCACGCGCCGGATTTAAGATCGTTGCTTGTCATACGCCACCGAGACCGATCATGCGCTATGAATTCAACAGCGCTTTTGCGACAAGGACAGAAGAGAAAGCGTAACTGCGACCTTATTTTGGCCGGCCGAAAGCCGCCGTCGAGTTAAGTGGCGGTGCGCATAAGTAACGCTATAGATCATGATAGGGCTTCGACAACTTTATTGTGGTTTCCGGAATCTGAATAGTACTTGATCGGTCCTGCCGCGAATGCGCGGATCAAAAATGGCCTGTTTGTGATCATCGTCGGTATTCCGAAGCGCATCACTATGCGATTCGAGCGCGAACCCTGCCGCTTCGATCTCGTTCTTCATGCGGATTGGATCGATTCGATGCCGTGTCTCCGTATCCCGTAGTCCAGAACCGGCTTCGGCGACATGGTCGATGACCAGAAACACCCCTCCAGGCTTCAACGCATCGAAGATGACCTTATTTAGAACCGCAACATTCGCCGGCCCGAGAAAGGAGTCATGTAGATCATGATAGCTTTGCGACATCCATATCAGATCGAGCTTTTCAGGCAATCGAAAGTTCGCGAGTGAACCAGTGAGCAAGGTCACGTTTCGATAGCTGGAATCGCGTGCAATGGCCTGCGTGCCAGCGATTTCTCTAGGTGAACAATGGGCGATCTGTTCAGATGGAATGTACGCGTAAACGTGGCCGCCCGGACCCACTACGTCGCTCAGAATTCGCGTGAAGTAGCCGTTGCCAGACATCACATCCGCGATACGATCACCCGCCTTCGCTTCGGAAAACAGGACCGAAATGGCCGGCTTCCGAGTCGCGTCGAGCTCGATCTGATCATCGGGTCTGCGGGGGTCCGAGATGGCCGCCTCGACGATCGCGCGCGTGAGCGGCACAGCATCTGCCCGCCCTGCGCTGCACACCGTTGCGCTCAAAATCCCTATTAGGCACCAGCCAGACTTGATATCCATGCGCTGTTCCCTTCTGTTCTGGGTAGGCCATCGGGCTACCTTTCCCTCAGCGTACAAGTTAAAGTGCACTTCAAGTCAAGGTGTTTTTTGAAGTTCGGACACCGAGGAGACAACGGTGGCAGGTCTCATGATTGGAGAGCTGGCACGCCAGGCGGGCGTGGCAACCTCTGCATTGCGATATTATGAGAAGACTGGACTGCTTCCCGCCCCGGCGCGGGCCTCCAAGCGCCGACAATACGATCCAGGTATTCTTGGTCGGATACGGATCATTCTTCTGGCTCGCGCTGCTGGTTTTTCGATCAGCGAAACCCGCACGTTCCTGAACGGCTTCCCTGTTGGTACTAGACCGGCGCTGCGATGGCGCGCAATGGCCAAACGTAAGCTCGCACAGCTCGATGAGCTAACCATCCGCCTCAGCCAGATGCGATCCATCCTCGATGCGAGTTTCCACTGCGAATGCCGCCTGCTCGAAGATTGTGAGCGACTAATTGCAGCCAAGGCATGTTGTGGTCCTGAATCCGGATCTCCCAGGGTAAGCACGGTGAAGGTCTCGCCGGCTAGGGTGCGCAGGACGCCATAGGCACTTGGCTCATGCGCACAATGCAGTGGAAATGGTTTTGGTGCTCCGAAGCGGCCGTTCGCAGAAGACCGCCGCGGAGTCAATTTCGCTCTTAGAAGAGCCGGCTTTCATCGAAGTCTAGCGTCGGGGATCGCCAGCAGACAAGTATTCGTAGCCCGCCGCTTATTTGAACCACAGTTCCGATCATCACTCGAGCCCCTGGTGAGAGCCGGGCTCTCTGGCTATTGGAATTAGGGACGTGCGTCGATCGACGCCCCTAGAGCTTTATATGCGGCCGATTTCATTTGCACTTGCGTCAAAGACCCGAAGCGGAGCCTCGTCACCCGGGGTGGCATCGAATTCAAGCATCTTTTGGCCACGCGAAGCAGATTAGCCGCTGGTCGCTAGGCGGATGTTGAACCAGTCTCCCGGACGCGCCGCAGCCCAACACCCGCTGAGTTCTTTGGCTGAGCCGTTCTTGTTGACGGGTGTGCTAACAACTAACGATAATGAGTGTCGAGCGGCGCTGCGCGTTTGATCGAGAGATTCCCGTTTTGACGGGTTCTGAAATAAACGCAAGTGTTGTCGGGGTGACCGGTTTGTTTGTGACAACAAACGCCAGGCCAATGTAGCAGCGGGTCAGTTTACGAGTACCAGACCCAGCTATGAGAGGTCATTGGACAGAAGACGGCGATGTCATATGCGAGCTCGCATGCGCAGGAAAAACACACACAATGGCGTAACTGCGGATCTTCGAGCCCATGGAAGACTGCAGATTGCCGAGGAGACCCATCATTAATACCTCATTGAAATGCATTGCTATTGCCGAGGAGACCCATCATTAATACCTCATTGAAATGCATTGCTATTGCGCTAATCGGTGTGCTGGGAAGCGCGGCTACTGCAGTTGCGCAGCAATCCTCGCCCGGTGTAACCACACAGCCGGCGGCTTCGACCTCTCCTGCGACGGCGCCCAATGCCGCCACAACTTCGGCTTCGACTGCTCCCAGTACGGGATCACAGGGTGAGCAGGCAAATAGCGCGCGGCCCGCACCTGAGATGATCAAGGAGGCGCGCCGGGATGGCTACGCATTGAAGATCAATGCCAAGAGCGGCCTTTATGTCTTCTGTAAGACCGACGCCAGTGTCGGGAGCCGGTTTACAAAGGAGAGTTGCGTTGATGTTGAGAAGTTCGCAATGATGCAGCAGCAAAAACAGAGGGACATGGATTACGTGCGGCAAACACTCGGCCAGCTACACTGTAATGACAAAGGTTGCACGTAATTTTAGGCGAAAACCGCTTTGAATGGTGGACGCCGGTCTCGCTGGCCCAGCGCCACCGCAACTGAAATCGCGAAGGTGGCTCTAGGGAAATGGTGGAGTGCCTTTGTTGCTGGCTGGCGCACAAGAGGGTGCCTTTGCGCTCCCGCTAGCAACTGCGGGTTCTAGTCACTCGTTTCAGATTGGCGTTCATTCAAATACCGCTCAAATCCGCGTTGCCTGACGCCACGCGAAGGTCTGCGTCGACGCGCCGCGACCTCTCGTGAATCGGAGTGACCGGATCAAGCGTGACCGGAGACATTGCGTAGAGCTAGCCCTTCGGCATGGACCGGTAGCGCGTTTCGGGCTTTGATCTGCGATTTGCGCGACCCGAAGGAAAATAATTGATTTGGGCTTGTCGGCGAACACTAAGGTGGGAATTTTTCGTCCTTCCCGCTATTCCCTGTGCCTACACCGCGCAAGAACGCGGCTTTGCTCAGATTGCAGTGCGCCATAGGGCCTCCGATTCCCGGCTTTTGGGCATCCGCCTTGCTATAGGAGATCGCCAAGGCACATGGCGGAACTATCAAGCTTGCTTCATCAGAGGAGGCGGGCACAACCTTCACTGTTCATTTGCCTCGAAATCCGCACGATAGTACGTAGCGGCCGGATTAATCGCCCGAAGCTGGGTGTTAATGCGATGCCCGACATGATGGGTATCGCCGTTCGCCAAATATTACCGGCCCGACTGCCCAACGGGACTTCTATACAGACGATCGGGCCCCGCTGAGCCCCCGAGCTGCTTCAGAGTGCGCGCGTTGACAAGCAGCCTTATGAACCGTCGGAATCCGGGAGCTCAAGAATTGTTTAAGCGAATACCTTCGTGAGGTGCGCGCGAATGCGCCGTGCCCGCCGGGCGGTAGGCCATTAGTTGCTACCGCCACAGCCGCTCAGGATTCCATATCACTTCAGGGAGGCAGATTCCGGAACATCAGGGTTTGATTGCTATTGTATACGGCATCCGTAGCGGATATCACGCGCGTGGAATCGCCCGAAGTCACTAGCAAATCACTGCCTTGCCCCTCCGAGGAACTATAGCTGGTTGTTGGAATGGCGCCCAGTAAGAACCCTGCTGTATTGAATACAAACACGTCGTCGGTCTGATAGATGCCATTCACACCGCCCACGAAGTCTCCCAGGGAGTCGAACGTCGCGTTGTTCGGATAGGGCACCGCAGGCAGCGTCTGTACTTGCTTCAAAGTACTCCAATCGTAAACGTCAAATTCATATGGGTAACCACAAGCGGGATACAACCTCGATCCGTCGCTCGAAAAGGCGAGGGCCGCGCAATTTTCCCCGGTTATTGTCGCATTTTGCTGCTCAGTGATCGTTAACACGCCAGCGGGGCCCGTAACGCTAAATGTGTATAGCGAGCCAGGGCTCAGGCCGCGTTCTACTATGGCAAGCCTGGTGCCGTCTGGAGTTGCCCTGATGAGCGGGTCATAGAAGGGAATCCCAATGCTGATAGGTTCCGATACCGTATTTCCAGTAGCGACATTGATCGCAGATTGACCAGGAGCGAAGAGAGTCCCGACTGCGTTCGGCCGCGCATACGCGAAACTGAAGTCTGAGGCTATGGGGCCGTCGAGTGCGAACGACGCGATCTCTGCTCCGGTGGAGGCGTTTAATTCAATAATTTTGTAATTTGTTGTGTCGACGACAAAGAGAATGTATCCATTCGGGCTGACAATCATTTGCCCGATGGTCGGCGCAACCTCGCTAAATATAGCGATCGCCGTTCCCGTATAGACATTCAACACCTCGATTGACGGGGTGCCCGAGCTCACGTAAACCCAAGGCTCCACGGGATTCGCCGCTAGGGACACAGTCTGTTGCGAGATGGTCACGGTCTGAGGGTCGGTCGAACCCACCCAGAGGGAAACTCGGATGGTTGCGGTGACTGGTGTAGGCCCCAGGTCACTGCTACTGACCGTAACAATGGCAAAGTGAGCAGTATTCTGTTTGAGATGCCCCGGAGTGGCCGTAAGAGTGATCAGTTGTCCGGTCATGCCGGACGGTGTAGCGGTCAGCCAAGTTTGGTTTGATGTCGACGTCCAGTTGATCGGCTCATGATCGCTGGTCAGCTCGATCAGTACCGACTGCGATAACCTATTGTACGAGGGAAACTGTGACAGAGCGACTCCATCGGTGGGAATAAAAAGCTTTTCTACTGGTGGGCTTGCCTGCACTGCCGAAGTCTGGATAGACCGATTGTCGGCTGAAACATATGAGGAGCCGATCATAAAAGCGACGGTCAGTGAAAAAAGGAGTGGATAATTGAACCTCACAGAATTCCTCCCTAGCCAAGGAAATTTGATTATCAAACACGCATTCGACCTTAGGTTCAATATACCGCAAGTCGAGTTCGCTGACCAATTACGGGCTCCCGGCCAATGCGATGCGCGTCTGCTAAGAAGGGGCGCAACTGAACGGCGCCACCGGAGACCCACGAAAAGAATGCGCTGCGTTTTATTGGCGTCCCTCGACGAGCGCCTCAGATAGCTTGCTGCGCCCTGATTTTTCCCAGAGTGTCTCCAAATAACAACTAATATGAACGATTCTAATTATTCCATCTAATTCATCCCAAGTTAACTGTCGCCAACTTAGGCTTTATCTCACTGGCGGACCAGTTCCCTGATCGCGCCAGGGGATCGGGGCACTTAGCGATCCGCGGCGGTTGGGACAAAAAAGCGGAGAGGAGAGCACCTCTTGGAATTGGGGTGAGAACCGCGATTTGACCCAATTCACCTAACAAGAGCAATCGTCTTGCCAATCATCCGAAACTTTTCACGGTCCGTCTCAAGTATCGTTGGGTCGCCGCTCCATAATCTCGTGGACTACGATGCCGCCGGCAGCGGCACTCAAGCGTCGACAACAAGCGGCCTTGGGATTGAGGTCAACGACGCTCTCGATATCGCGGTGCAGACGGAGGTATATCCGTGGGGGGTGGTGAGCGGAAGGGTCGGTGACCGGCCAACAACCGCCTTTCACCCGGGCCAAATGGCTACCCGGAAGCGGCCGCTCACAACTTCGGCTACGCTATAGCAAAGCTAACGAAGAGCCCTTGAATGGCCGACCGCGCCGCACCGGAAATGCCTCAGGTACCCGCAGATAACCTGAAGGCTGCGGGGCCTACAAATACGGAAGCACTTTCCACTCCGGAGGTCTCAGCGCCTATGCTTGACGTGCACGCTCCCCACCAGACCGTCCATTCGTGGAGGGATTTTCTGGTTCACATTGCGGCAATCAGCATTGGCCTGCTAATCGCCGTCGGTCTCGAACAAACCGTCGAGCTGTTCCACCACCGACACCAGGTCGCGGAGATTCGTCGCTCTCTCGCCGACGAGCGCCGCATAAACGAAGTTATCTTTACAAGTGCTTGCAACGAATTCCGTCGCTACGCCCCCATTCTGCTAGGCAGCTTGCAGACCCTCACCTATCTGCGTACTCACCCTGGCGCTTCACCCAGCCAGTGGCCGGGCCGATTCAGCTTCTACATGCTCACTATTCATTTCCAAGACTCAGCGTGGAAGACCGCCCTGCAAAGCGCTGCACTCGAGTACATGCCGCGCGCTGAGGTCCGAACTTACAGCGATGTCTACGCCCGTCTGGCTGAGGTAAGCGAAGAGTCCGTGGCTGAGCTCCACGCCCTCATTCGCGCAAAAAGCTTCATGCTTCAGATGACTGATCCTTCCACGATCAATTCAGAGCAGAGCATCCAAGGCTACGCTCTCGTCTCGGATGTCGTCACAAGCCTATATCTCATGGGCATCGGCGAGCGAAACATCGCCCGCCTTTACAGCGACTTCCACAGTCCTCCAACGGACATGGAACTCTATGCCCTCATTCCGCCAGTGCCAGCGAAGCAGGACATTGAAGCCGTTCGCGAGATCGCTGCCCCCATAAGTCGGGAGAAATAGAGAGCCCGATTGCTGCCGCTCACCGAGGGCAGCTTCGGGTCAGTTTTACCCATTCGCACCGGACCCAGCAGAGCGACCGGTTTCCGGAGTTGCATCGGACCGCAGGCGGCCACTTTGAGACATCGCTGCCACCGAGTTGAGCGCCGTGAAGCCGTCATCGGCTGAGGCCAGCTGGCAGGAAGATATCTCTGGTTGGCGGAAATCTCTCTCATTCGACGATGAGCTATGCTGCACCAGACTTGGCAGAGGACAGCCATGCCCACCCTCGCACTTCGCGCTATGCTGGCCGCTCTGGCAGCCGCCCTGCTGCTTTCCATCAGTGACATCGTCTTTGCCGAGCCCACCTCGGTGCCTGTCATAGCGGAGGACATGAGGTTGCTGCCCTACGTCAAGCCGGGTCAGCTGGTCGATATCGGCGGCCGGCGAATTAACCTGCATTGCACGGGCATCGGCCGCCCCACCGTCATTCTGATGGCCGGCTCCTTAAGCTGGTCGTTCACCTGGTACAAGACACAGCCCGAGATCGCGAAGAGCGCGCGTGTCTGCGCCTTCGACAGGGCCAGCTATGGATTCAGCGACCCCGCGCCTCAGCCACAAATCCTGCTCGACACGGTGAGCGACCTGCACGCAGCGCTCAAGGCCGCGGATGTACCGGGGCCTTATGTGCTGGTGGGGCACTCTTTGGGGGGTCTCGAAGCGCGTTTGTTTGCGCAGCGGTGGCCGCGGGAGGTTGCCGGGATGGTGCTGGTCGATACCAGCCCCGCGGCCGAGGCTCTGATTGAAGTAAACCAGCCGTACTACGATGCAGGCGACTCGATGGAGAGCTACACTTCGAAACAGCTGAAATGCGTTTTGCTGGAAGCACACGGGCCGCTCGACCTGTCCAGTCCTGAATACGAACACTGCTCGATAGGCCCGCTGCCTGTCGACACCCCCGACGCCCTTCGGAAAATCTGGCCCAGCTTCTTCACCGCCGACCACGCGGCCGCGCAACTCTCCCTAGTATCGTCACTCTTTACACACCGCTACGACAGCGCCGACCACCTCCACCTCGGAGATAAGCCGCTGGTCGTCCTTTCAGCCGACGTTGGCTGGGATTTGAGCGGGCCGACAGGATCATTCTGGCGAACCTATAGAAAGCGCTGGTTCGCCCAGCACGAGGCTTTGGCGCATCTCGCTTCTCGCGGCGTGCATCGTGTGATCGAGCATAGCCGACACCAGATTCAGTTGGATAAGCCACAGGCGGTCGTCGACGCCGTGGAGGAGGTGCTCCGCGAGCTTCAGGCCGGGGCGAAGTCTTGAGACGATCTGGCGCTGGCCGTCCTGGAAGCTGCCATTGCTGACTGACGGGTAGAGGTCAAAAGCGGCGACACGCGCCAATCCGTCAGCAAGCGGCCAAAAAGCCGTCCTACGGGTAACCGAAATTGCTGCCTCAAAGCGGACATCCCGGTCTTTGAATTAACGCTGGTTGCCATCCCCCTGGGCATCCGCGACCATTCGGACCCATAGAGGGATGCTCGACATGGTCGAGGGCGGCTGCGCACGTTGAGCGGGATTTCGCACGCGGTATTTCTGAGCTACGCCTCACAGGATGCGGAGGCCGCCGAGCGGATCGCAACAGCCCTGCGCGCGGAGGGGATAGAGGTCTGGTTCGACAAGAGTGAGCTCCGCGGCGGAGATGCGTGGGACCGATCCATCCGCCAGCAAATCCGCGAGTGCCAGCTATTCGTCCCGGTGATCTCAGCTCACACCGATGCCAGGCGGGAAGGGTACTTCCGTCGAGAGTGGAAGCTCGCGGTGGACCGGACGCACGACATGTCCGAGCGCGTGGCGTTTCTGGTTCCAGTTGTCATCGACGACACGAGTGACTCGCAGGCAGATGTACCGGACCGCTTTCGCGAAGTGCAGTGGACTCGCCTGCCCAGCGGAGAGACGTCACCGGCCTTCGTCGAAGGCATAAGGCGCCTGCTGTCGCCCGAGCTGGCGCCATCGAGAGCATCCGGCGCCGCGCCGGCAATCAGGCAACCGGCCCGGGCGCCCTGGCGGTTGGCGAAGTCGTTGATCTCGCCGGCCTGGGTACGCTCCTGCTGGGTGAGCCGGTCGGCTTCGCTGGAGAGGGAGTCCATCTTGCCGGAGGCGAGCTGCCGCTGGGTTCCGGAGAGCAGGTTGGTGGCCTCGCGCAGCCGGTCGGCGGCCTGCCGCGCGGCGTCGGCGCTTTGCTGCGGACCCCCGCTGCGCTTCATGGCATCGCCGGCCTGCTGCAGACGGCTCAAGGCCTGCTGGATGCGCTGGTCGGAAGACTGGCGGGAGGATGATGCGGAGGTCTGGCCTGAAGACTGGCCCGACGACTGACCGCCGGCCTGCTGACTTGAGGACTGCGCACCGCTCTGGCCGGAGGGCGATCCGGCGGAGGCCTGTTGGCTGGACTGGGATTGGCCGGACTGGGATTGGCCGGACTGGGACTGACCACTTTGGGATTGGCCATTCTGGGGCTGGCCGTTTTGGGCTAGCTGCTCCATCTGGCGCTGCAGCTGCTCGGCCTCGCGGCGCAGCATCTCCTGCTGCCAGCGCTCCTGGAAGCTTTGCTGGGGATTACGCTGCTGGTTGGCCAGATCCTCCTGGCGTTTGGCCAGGGCGTCAAGCCTGGCGAGCGCGTCTTCCACGTCCTTTTCATGCCGTTCGGCGGGCGAGGAGGTCTGCGCGGTCTCGTATTGATTTTTCTCGGTGTCCAGCTCGAGGTCGAAGAGGCTGGCCAGGTCGCGGCCTGCGCTGCCACCACCACCACCGCCTCCGCCCTGCTGGCCGAAGGCAACCTGAATCTGCCGGAAGGTGGCCTCGGCGTGCAGCAGCGCCTGGAGCGCCTTCTGCTCGAGCGGCATGGCGTCCTTCCACTGCGTGCCCCTGAGCTTGTCCGCCGAAGGGGCCATGGCCGCGGCGGCGATCTGCATGTCCTTGTCGAAGCCGGTGAACTCGTCGTTGGCCTGGGAGAGATCGCGGCTCTGGATGCGGGCGGAGAGCGCCATCACCTGATCACGCAGCTTCTGCTGGGCGTCGGAGAGGAACTGTCCTGCCGCGGCTGCGTCTTTCGGAGTT
>Ga0209624_10002903_pt1 | contig 12448 bp, 9 predicted proteins | sample JacPinW_OM2H0_O1_FD_188565 | JGI IMG/M metagenome (GOLD analysis project Ga0209624, IMG submission 188565) | Forest soil microbial communities from Algoma, Ontario, Canada - Jack Pine, Ontario site 1_JW_OM2H0_O1 (SPAdes) (version 2) | ecosystem: Environmental > Terrestrial > Soil > Boreal... | reverse complement strand
TATCAAAGTGCCGTTGCGCGATCGCACGCTCGAGCTGAAGGGCCTGCCGTTCCTGAAAACCTGGGCGCTGCCCAACTTCTACTTTCACATCGTCACCACCTACGACATTCTGCGGCACAACGGCGTCGAGCTTGGCAAGCGCGATTTCCTGAGTATGTAAATTCGGGTTTGACAGAAAGCGGCGCGCAGTCGCCGATCGGATACAAACGCGAGCGGAATCACGCCCGCCGCACGGCGGTCCTGCCATCCTCTTCCCGCCATAGCATTCGAGCGGGGAATTCTCTTGCCACCCTCAAGCGCCAGCGCAGCGCCGCGCCCTGCTGCCATCGATACGGTAGCCGCCGAACCGTTGGCAGAAGCCCTGCGCGCCGCACTGCCGGCAATGCGCATGCATTCGCTTTCCATCCACAACAGCGAAGCGGATGTCGTGTGGTTGAGCGAAGGGGTGCTCGGCCCTGATGAACACAGCCTGGTCTATGAGGCGACCGAGACACTGCGTTCGCCTGACAAAACGCACTACACGCGCGTTATCGATGATGACCATGGCGGCATTTTCCTCGCGGTGCGCTCGCCCCGTGCAGAACTCGTCGGACTCGTCATGGTGCTCGCCGACCCGGCATCCTGGAAGGGCGAAGCGCCGTTGCCATCGATCACGCCGCCGCTGCGCTCCGCGCTGCAGAAAATTGCCGTGCTGTTGCGCGTCAAATCCGGCAAGACCGGGGGCACGAGTTCCATCGCAAAATTGAGCATCGCTGCGTCCGGCGGATCGATTAGCGGCTCCGAGCTTGCACTGATTTCCGCTTCCCTGCCGGTCCTGCAGGCGGCACCCGAAACATCCGCCACGCTGCTCATGCCCAAGAAAGTGGCCGAGGTCTTGGCGCTCGAGGAGACTCGGCACTCGCCCCCGGCCGCGGCCGTCCCCGCCACTGCCACGGTCGCTCCGGATCCCGCGGCGGATCTCCTCCTGGATGTGCAACAGCTCACGCAGCTGCGGTCGGGCGGTCGGACACGCCGCTATGAGGTGTTTGCGCGCTCGCGCCGCGATGCGCAGCGCAAGCAGGTGCCACCCGCGTTCGTCGCGCCGGCGGCGCGCGGCCCGCAAGGCGCCGTACTTGATGCGCACGTGCTGCGGCAGCTTCTGAGCTGGCTCGGGGAGAACCCGGTCGTATGGGACTCGGAGCCTGCGAGTTTCTCGCTCAATCTATCCCTGGGCGCGGTGGAAGATGAGCATTTCCTGAGCAAGCTGCCTGCGCACCTTGAGCGCACCGGCGTTGCGGCTCAATGCATCGGCTTCGAAGTAAGCGAGCTGGCCTGTTCGCAATCCACGGCGCACGTGACGCGCTTCGTTGAGACCTGTGAGAAGCTCGGCTGCTTCTTGGTGCTGGACAATTTTTCCCTCGCAGAAGCTGCGCTGCCGTTCCTGCGCTCCTCCGCGCTGCGCCTGGTGAAAATTGACGCACGACTGACCGCGAACGCCATGCAGGACAAGCTTTCGCAGGCACTTGTCGTCGCCATTGCCCAGGTTTGCAAGGTGCTCGGGATTCACTGCGTCGCCAAGAATGTTGAATCCCAGGCGGCGCTGCAGTGGCTGACAGCCGTCGGGTGCGATTTTGGCCAGGGCTTTATCCTCGACCGCCCGATGCCGCTGGAATCTCTGACCGCCCCCGCGGGCGTTGCGAAGCCCGCAAGTGCCAAACGCCGCAAAGCCCGCTGACTAAGAGAGTGCCCGCGGATGCTGAGCGAGCGCAGTGTGCCTCAGAGCTCTTATTAGCATGAAAAATCAATCACTTATGGCGATTCAATCTCGTCTTGATGCTTGAGCGTGGCCACGAGCCAGGCTTGCTGCTGCCGTTTATCATCCGCGAACCACACGCACAATGCGCGCTGCTTGCCGTCCGTGAATCCGAGCGACCCGGCATCCTCGACGGTCATCAGCGGGCCGCCGCTTTTCAGCTGCACCACATCGCCGACCTTAATCTCTGCCATATCCGTGTTCCTTCACCATGTCCGCGGGGATAAACGCTTTGCACGGCCATCTGCTCCCACGCACCGCCGCGCCGTTTCAGCGTAAGGTTCCATAAAACCGGCTCGCACAGCCGGCGACGAACGGAGGCACCGGCTCGATAAGGCGAACCACACCGCGATGCTACACGTGCCAGAGTGGATTGACCGGGCGCTCAAGGAATCACCGCTGCGCAAGAGGATTCCTGTGACATCGCAAGCGTGCGCGCGCGCAGGTTCGAGCCCGGATGAAGTGGTGCCCAACGTGGCAGCGAAGCTCACAATGCACATGGCCAGTAGACCCGATCTGTACCGCTCTTCCCCGTCGGCGCTCCCGCAGGTGTCTGTGCTACGACAAGTTCATCCTGAGAAGGCCTCACTCCACAGGACGACCCGAAGCTTTCAGATGACGCTCGAGCAGTTTCGGCGTAGTCGCAATGCACTCTTCTGGACTTTGCACGCGGCGGGCTGGGGCGCTTACGCCATCAGCCAGTATTTTGGCGCCCTGCTGCAGACCGAGCCCGTCGCCTACCACAAGGTCATCGTCATTGCCGCCGTCTCCGGCTTCGTGCTGTCGGCGCCCCTGCGCTACATCTACCGGCGCCTCTGGGGTCATCCGCTGCGAACGATGATCGTGGGCGTACTGGCCTCTTGCTACGCGATCGCCCTTGCCCTGCGCGTCATCATCAATCTCGCCTACAAGTATCTCGTCGAGCCAACCTGGCAGTTCAAGACGATATTTGAGGTCCTGACGGGTTCCCTGGGGATGACTTATCTGCTGCTCTGCTGGAGCGCGCTGTATTTTGGTATCAAGTATTACGAGTCGCTGCAGCAGCAGCGAGAGGCGGCCCTCAAGGCCACCGCGCTCGCTCAGGAAGCGCAGTTGAAAATGCTGCGTTACCAGCTGAATCCCCATTTTCTCTTCAACACGCTGAATGCGATCTCCACGCTGATCCTCGATAACCAGAATCGCATCGCGAACCACGCGGTGGCGCGTCTGTCGGAGTTCCTGCGCTACAGCCTCGATCAGGATCCGATGAAAAAGGTCACGTTGCGCAAGGAAATGGAAGCGCTCGACCTGTATCTCAATACGGAACGCCTGCGCTTCGGCGAGCGGCTGCGCCTCGAGTACGCGATCGAGGAGAACGCGCTCGAGGCGCTGCTGCCGAGTCTGCTGCTGCAGCCGGTGATCGAGAACGCCGTGAAATACGCGATCTCGCCACGCGAGAGCGGTGGAATGATCCGCATCGAGGGACGCACACGCGCCGACATGCTGGAGCTTGTCGTCATCGACGACGGGCCGGGGCTGCGCGAAGGTGGCAGCTACAGCGACGGCCGGGGCGTCGGCTTGCGCAATACGCGCGAGCGCCTTGCGGTGCTCTACGGCCAGCAGCACCGCTTTGCGATATTGAACTCCAATCCTGGCCTGCGAATCGAAATGGCGGTGCCATTGGAGACAGCACAGGCATGAGCTCAAAGATCTCCACTATCATTGTCGATGATGAGGCGCTCGCGCGGCGCGGACTTGAGTTGCGCTTGGCGGAACACCCCGACTTCCAGGTCGTTGCACAGTGCGCCAACTCACGCGACGCGCTGCCGGCAATCCGCGCGCACATGCCGGATCTGGTGCTCCTCGACATCCAGATGCCGGGCTTGTCGGGATTTGAACTCCTGGCACAAATCCCGAGTGAGTCGCTGCCGCTGGTCGTCTTCATCACGGCGTATGACCAATTCGCCATCCGCGCCTTTGAGGCGCGCGCCGTGGACTACCTCCTGAAGCCCATCGATGGCGAGCGCTTCCGCGAGACGCTCGACAAGGTGCGCGCGCACATCCGCTCGCGCGACGCCATTCAGCAGCGCGATCGACTCGTGGGCCTCATCGCGGAAATCACGGGTTGTGGCGAAGTGGCGCTCGAGGACCTTCTGGAACGCGGCCGCGCGGCCGTGACGCGCCCGCGCGCCGAGATCCTGCCCATCCGGCAGGGCCGCGAGATCGTTCGGGTGCCGATCGAATCGATTGAATGGATTGATGCCGCGGGCGACTACATGTGCATTCACGCGAGCGGGCACACGCACATCCTGCGCGGCACGATGAAAGAGCTCGAGGACATTCTCGACCCAAATCTTTTTCAGAGAGTGCACCGTTCGACGATCGTCAACCTGCGCCGCGTCAAGAGCCTGCGGGCTCATATGAACGGCGAATATTTCCTCACGCTCGAAGGCGCGCACGAACTCAAGATGTCGCGCACCTATCGGGATAAGGTGGAGTATTTCCTCAAAGGCGGACGCCCAGAGTAGACTCGCCAGTGCGCCCTTGCGGCGCGCGGTTGTTTTGCACTGCGCGCTGTCGGGCTAAGCAGGATTCCAAAAAGTGATGATTGCGCCACCGGCAATGATCAGCGCGCCACCGAGGATAATTGGCACTGTGGGCAGCGCCTGGAACGCTACGAAATTGACGATCTGCCATACGACGAACAAGGTCGCCAAATAAAGGCCGACCACCTGGCCGAACTGCAGTGGCGCAAGATTGAGAACAGTTCCATAGCCGAACAGCAAGGCGGCGCCGGCGAGAAACAGCCCCAATCGACGGATGCCAACGTAATCATAAATCGCCATGCGAACCACGGCGTCGCCACTGGCCTCGAGTATGGTTGCGGCTAATAGGACGGCAATCGCCGGGAAGCCTTGCAAAGCGTTGGGCACGGTGCTGACTCCAACTGAGCGAGATCGAGGACTCCGGTGCGGCAGTATGCCATGCGCTCGCCCCTGTTTTGCCAGCGGCAGGAGTTCTCGGCGCGCTGCGCTCTTCGTCAGAGTATTGCTCGGGGAGCGCTGAGCTAAGGCTTGCGACCTCGGGCCAACATTCGCGAAGCAGCGTGCCGCTAGTTCTCGCTCACGAGGACCTGATGCTTGATCAGCATACGAACTCCGCTCGCCCAGCCTTCCTCGCCGCCTGCGAAATTCGCGCCTTGCTGATCGATAAGCCTGCCGCTTCGGGCGTCGCGAATTGTAATCAGCACGTAGTAGTCCGTCTGTGTAGCTCTGCGCACAACGCCGACCAGGGACTGGTCGGCCCCAAGCTGCGCGGCGATGCCGGCATCGCAGCCATCGCAGTTTCGCAGCGCCTTCTCCTTCACCGGCTTCGCATCAACTTTGCTCACATCAACGATGCTGTAGCGTCCGGACCGCGCCAGCGCTAGTCGTGCCTCGGTGCTGACCTTGCCGAGAGCTTCTGCATCGCTAGTTGATTTGTTAAGTAGCGCAGCGGCAGGCGTTGCGTCGTCGAGCTCAAAGTCGAAGACGGCAATTTTGACGGGCGCTTGCCTGACGGCATCTGCGGCAAGCGCAGGCGCAAATGCAAGGCCGAGCGCCAGCACGCATCCAGACGCGCTGTTCCCAAGAGTGCGCTTGACCGTACTTGTTCCAGCTTCTCTCATGGTGTTTCCCCCAACATGCAGCGCGCTGTAGCGCGCACAAATTCGCATAACCACCTAGTCGTAATCTTTTGGATTAGGCTCGGAAACGCAATCACCAAAAGACTCGCGCGCCGACGCCACCTCCGCGTGCTTCTCGTCGGGCGTAAGCTGCACGCCGAGGCGCGCGCTGCGATCCAACAGCAGCGCCGCGCCGAGCGGTACCACGCATCCCGGTCGCCTTGATCGAGTTCAGCGCGCATAGCGGTTTCAGCGTCACGAACCCGATACGACCAGTGCAGCGCTTCCATGGCCTGTTCAAGCCCGAGAGCGATCAGAACACCCAATACGATGACGCCGATTTCCGTGAAGAACTCGCGCCAGGTCCTGATGGGCTTTGGCTTGTGCATTGCCATACATCCCGCTGAGACTCAATTGAGTCAGGAAGGTTGGTTTGTCCGCCGTCGTACCCGGTAGCCTAAATCACCGTCGGCGACGCGAGAAGCACGTCAGAGCTTGCCCCATGCGGCATGGATGCGTTAAGCAGCTCTCTAGAAGAGTTGCGCTCGACCAGAAGATTGCGCGTGCGCGCTAGTTCTGTTGCTGCGCGCTCGGCGGCTTCGACGCATCGGTGAGCGCGCTGCCCTGCGCGCCAGGGATCGAGCTGCTCGGCGGTGGCGCAGCAGGCGTGGCCGACTGAGGAGGCGGCGACTGCGCGGGTGGATTCTCGCTTGTTCCACCGCTCGGCTTGGTTGCCTCGGCACTGGGGGCGGCCTTGGGCTCACTGTTCACCGCAGCATTAACCGCCGGGGCACGCGCGGCTTCCTCGGGAGTCGGCGGAATCTGCTGAGTCGGCAGCGCGGCCAGATTGATCACAGAGGGATCGTCACGCAGCTTTACGTAGAGCTGGCCATCTGTAGGGTGCGGGACGGGCAGCGAATATCCGGGAAACCCGTCCGGAACCTGCACGGCGTGGCTGAACTGCGGATCGTTCGACATGGCCTGCACGAGGAACAGCTCCGAACCGGAGAGCTTGCAGGCGACCGCGGAGGTTGCGGGGCACTTGAGGTCCTTCAACACGGGCAGGCGAACCAAGGTGACCAGATTCTGCCATTCACCCGACACGCCATTAGAAACGACACGGAAGCGTAACGGCCCATAAGCCGAGGGCCCGAATGCCTTGGTCGCACTGAAGCTGGCGACCGCGACGTTCGCATTTTCAAGTGTGATCTTGCCGTTGCCGATACTGAGATTGGTAGAGAACCCCTCATCGGCTGTTGCCACTTCGATGGACTCCTCATGTGAAAACGACTTGGGCGTTCTTGCGCGCACCGAGAAAGTGAGCTTCGCATCCTGCGGCAGCTCGTTCTGATCGGTCAGCTGGATGTTGCTCTCGCCCTGCGAGGGCGATGGCTGCACGCTCTTGGCAATGAGCGACGCGCTCGGCCTTGGCGCGTCGATAACGGTTTTCAGATCAATCAAGCGCCCATCTTTGAGCTCGATTTTGGACGTCGCATCGCCCTCCTTGAGTCCCGCGGCGGCCTGTGCATCCTGCGCCGCCACGGATAACTCATCGCCGCCTTGGGCGGTCGAGAGCTTTTGGGGAGCGAAGTTGACCCCGTTCATGGAAACGCCCGCGACCTCGTCAAGCCGGGCGCCTTTCAGACTGCCCTGGGTGTCACCCGCATGGATGATGAACTTGTCGATGTGTGCAGCCTCGGAATAGGCCTGGAGCTTGAAGGATTGCGGCTCAGCCACCCCGTATTGGCTGACAAGCAATGTCAGCGCACCGGGAAGCGCGGCCTGCAGAGGGAGTTTTACCTCGACTTCGTCGGCTTTCACGCCCTTCCATTCAGCCTTCAGCTCCTTGCCGGCCGGGTCTTTCAACACGATGTTGTCGATACAAGTGGCGCTGCCGGCTCGAAGATGAACGGTCTCCTCCCGGCCCGCGATCAGCGTCGCCGGATCGCTCAAGCCGAGCTGCCACGCCTGAGCGTGTGGATTCACGAAGTGAAAAACGGGTCCGTCGTACTTTTCAAATCCCCAATAGCCGTGCACGGAGCCTTGCATATTGTCATCCAGATGCGCTGCGGTCAGAGCGCTGGTGCTGACGGCAAAGCCACCTTGCACCGGGTCGGCTTTCACAGGAAGCTCGATTGTCTTGTGATCCTTCGTGGTCAGGCTCAGCGTCACCTCATGGGCATAGTCAGTGGAGAACACCAGCGGTGCGCCTTCCACGGGCAGGACCAGATTGGTCTTGGTGGCGCACAGCAGCTCCTTGGGATCGACGGCATGCAGAGGAGGCATTTGCGACTGCTCGACGGCCGGCAGCGCGGTGACCAGAACCGATTTGGGGTTATGGAAGGAAGGCGGTGTGTTCAGTGTCAGTGCGAGCTTGTCGCCATGCAGCGTGGTCAGCGCCGGAATGTATTGATACTGCGCAGTGCGAAAGGAGTCGAAGATTCGCGCGATATCCATAATCGACGCAATGTAGGGACTGTAGTACCCATAGCTCAGCTGTGGCGTGAAGCTCGCCTGCATGGCGAGGTCCCCCGCGGCGCCCGAGGTCAGCGCCTCGACGATCGAGGTGCTGTGGCCATCATCGAGAATCAGCGACCCCTGCCCCTGCATCAGGCAGCCCGCCTGCAGCTCGGGAATGCGGTCCAGGCACTTCTCGTCCACCTTGATTGCAAGGCTTCTGGCAAGAAGCGGCGCGGCTTCCTTTAGCTTGGCACGATCGCCTTCATTTAACGCTCGAATCGCTGCGAGATAGCTCTCAAGGCGCGAGCGATCGAGGGTTGCCTGGTTAAGATCCTGCGAAGTGCGCACAAAGACGCCCGGACGCCCACGCACGGCATTCATCAGCGTCTTGAAATCACCGCTGGTCTCGGGCGCGAGAAACATCAGCAACTGTTGAGCATCCTGCGGCACCGTCACATCCAGGCCGTCCTGCGCGCATTTGCCCTTCCACGTCTGGCAGCGGAGAAACCAGTCCTCCGGAGGTGGATTGGTGGATCCCCTCAGGAAAACCGCCACCATCAAATAATGCGCGGATTGTGTGGAAGGCAGATCGGCCTTGATCCATAGATGGTCGCCGCCGATGAGGTTCGGCACCTGCGACATCGGCAAAGTCTTGCCGTCGCGCGTGACTGTGACTTGCAGGCTGGGGCCGGCAAGATCAAATGGAGCTGGATCGGCTTGTGCCAGCGTGGCAACCGCGAGCATGCCGGCCAAAACCAGTGGGCGATATTGCATAACCATGGTGCGAGCTTAAGTCCTTCCGATTTCTCGATCTTAGAGATGCGACACGTATCTCGATATTGCCGCGCATTCATTCAGCCGGAACGCGGATACAAGCGTCAGCACAGCCGTTCGCCCTCTTAGGCGCACGCGGCGTGAACGCGCGAGAGCCCACGGATATCCGCATCTGAGTTATCAGACCTGTCGGTCAACGCCGACAATGTACTGCTGGCCGTGGCGCGTGAATTTGATCCATTGACGATGACGATCAGCGCGCTTGGCACATGAGTCAGGCACTCGCCTGCCGCAGAAGCTTGGGACACTGCGCGGACCGCACGGCGTTCTCTTGAGTATGAAGCCCCGAGCTCTCGCCGGTAACCGGCGGGGATTGCCTGGCTGGCTTCAACTCCATTCGACCGGGGATCGAGTTGAAGCACGGATCGCTTGCGGTCGGCTAGCAGTGGGTCATGTTCCGTGCGAAGCCCCATCTTGCTGCTATGCTCGCCCCGAGGGAAAGGCACCGATGCTCGGGTACAATGTCAGCCACAAGCGCCCGCCGGTATGCACGAAAGAGCCAGGACGGCGCTGATGATCGATAGAAAGACCCGGATGACCATTCCACTATTGAAACTGAGATACCTCCATGCGTAATGCTGTGTGCGCGTTGTTGCTGGTGCTGGGCATGAATTTCCTCACCGTTGCCCATGCGGATGAAGGCATGTGGACGTACGACAATTTCCCAAGCGCCAAGATGCACGATAAGTATGGCTGGGCTCCGGATGCCGCCTGGCTCACGCACGCGCGCCTGGCGAGCGTGCGGCTCGCGCAAGGGTGTTCGGCGAGCCTCGTGTCGCCGGATGGCCTCGTCATGACGAATCACCATTGCGCGCGCGAATGCGTGAGTGAACTGGCGGATGCCAAGCATGACTACATCGCCACTGGCTTTAATGCGCGAACCGCCGCGGAGGAGAAAAAATGCCCGGAGCTTGAGGCTGATCAGCTCGTGCAGATTACCGATGTCACCAAGGAAATGGAGGCTGCGACTGCGGGCAAATCGGGACACGAGTTCCACGATGCCGAAAGAATGGCCAAAGCGAAGCTTGAGAGCTCGTGCGGCACCACCGCCGACGTGCGCTGCCAGGTCGTCACGCTCTATGCGGGTGGTGTTTACGACCTATACAAGTACAAACGATATCAGGACATTCGCGTGGTCTTCGCGCCCGAGGAGAGCGCGGCGTTCTTCGGCGGTGATCCGGATAACTTTACTTTCCCCCGGTATGATCTGGATTGCGCCTTTGTCCGCATCTACGACAACGGCAAGCCGCTGCGCACCAATGACTACCTGAAATTCGCTACTACGGGCGTGAAGGATGGCGACATCGCCCTGATCAGCGGCAATCCCGGGGGCACTGATCGCGGCGACACCCTTACCGAACTTAGGTTTACGCGCGATGTGTCGCAGCCATTCGTTCTGAATCTCTTTTCCGAACTGCGTGGTGTGCTGAGCGAATTCGGCACAAAAGGCGCAGAGCAAGCGCGCACGTCCGAGACGATGCGCTTCTTGATCGAAAACTCCCTCAAGGCCTACAAAGGCAGACAGCTCGCTCTGGTGGAGGGCTCGCTAATGGCCGACAAGCAGCGCGCCGAAGAGGAGCTTCGCAGGAAGGTAACCGCTGACAAAAGGCTCACGGCGAGCACGGGCGGCGCGTGGGATGCCATTGCCGCGGCAATGAAGCACGACCGCGACATTTATGTTCGCTATGCCTTACTGGAGAGATTCGATCCGCGCTTTTCTCCCGCGCTGGCCCATGCGATAGCCCTGAACCGCTACGCAGCCGAGATTGAAAAGCCCGATGGACAACGCCTGGAGGAATATTCCGACGCGAACTTTCCGGCTCTGAAGCAGGAGATCATCTCCCCGGCGCCTATTCACAAGGAGCTGGAGAAGACAGCACTCGCCTGGTGGCTGACAAAGGTCAGGGAATATCTCGGCACTGGCGACGCTGACGTGCGGACACTGCTGGGTAAGGACAGTCCCGCAGAGATCGCAAACGCACTGATAGATGGCACGAAGCTCACCAGCGCTCAGCTGCGCGCCAACCTCCTAAAGGGTGGCAAGAAGGCTATCGATGCGTTCCACGACCCGCTTTTGGATTTTGCGCGCAAGCTCGATGGCCCCGCTCGCACAGTCCGGACTGACTACGAAGATTCCGTCAAGGCCGTCATCACGAAGAATTCTGCCCTGATCGCCAAGGCTCGGTTCGCCCTCTACGGAAGGAATAACTATCCCGATGCGACCTTTACGCTGCGGCTGACCTATGGGGCTGTCGCGGGATATCAGGAGAATGGTCACCGCGTGGACCCGATAACGAATTTCGCCGGCGCTTACGCGCACGCAACTGGACGCGATCCCTTCAAGTTGCCTGCCACCTGGCGCGCAGCGGAGAAAATGGTCAATCCGAACGCAAATCTCAATTTTGCCTCTAGCGACGACATCATCGGCGGCAATTCCGGATCACCCGTCATCGGGCGCAACGGCGAAGCGATCGGCGTTGTCTTCGACGGCAACATTCAATCGCTCGGCGGCGACTTCGGCTATGACGGCCAAGTCAATCGCGCCATATCCGTGGACGTTACGGGTATTACTGAAGCGTTGAAACACGTCTATCACGCGGATCGCCTGGTGAAGGAGCTGACGCCATAGGCCAAGCCTCTGCGGCAGTAGTGCTGGCGGGAAGCGTGATCAATGGAGCAACCCGCCAGTCTTTCGCGCCCCAGCATCCTCGGGATCAGTGCTTCGGCTTTCTGAACTTCAGCACGAAATTGTCGGCCTCGCCGATCGCGACGTACTTCGCGCGGTCCTGGTCGCCCATGGCCAAAGTAGGTGGCAGAGTCCACACGCCCTTCGCGTAGTCCTTTGTGTCCTTGGGATTGGCATCAATCTCCGAGGACGCGACGAATTCGAAGCCTGCTTGTTTTACGAGCGTGATTGCATAGTCCTGACGAACGTAACCGCTCTTCGCCTGCGGGTCCTGCGGCTGGTCGTTGCGCCCGCGATGGTCCTCGATGCCCAGGATGCCGCCCGGCTTCAATGCGCGAAAGCACGCAGCCAAGGCGTCGGGCGCATAGCCGCCCTCCATCCAATTGTGGAGGTTGCGAAAGGTCAGCACGAAGTCTGCGGAACCCGCCGGAGCGATATCAAAATGGCCAGCTCCGAGCGTCGAGTCGTGAATGCTTCCAAAGCGCGCCGCCTGCGCTGCGACCCGTGAGCGCCACTGGGCCACGGTGGTGCTGTCCTCGCCATTGTCCTTGGTCGGCGGCAGGGCTGCGGTGTAGTGGCCGTGCGCGGCCAGATAGGGGGCTAGGATCTCGGTCCAATAGCCTCCGCCCGGCCATAGCTCAACGACGTTTGAATCCGACTTGATTCCGAAGAAAGTCAGTTCCTCCGCGGGGTGGCGAGCGGCGTCGCGCGCAACGAAACTCTCCGTGCGCTGATTGCTGGCGATCGCTGCGGTCAGAGCCGGGTCCACGCTCGCCGCTGACGCGGCCACACTTGAGACGACGGCCAGAACTGCGGCAAATAATGAGGTGACGGAGCGCATCGCGATATCCTCCAGGGGCGGGCGTGGGATTCTACGTGATCGCGACGGTGAAACGCCGGATGACGCCTCCATCCATCGCCACCTGAAGGCGCCCGATCTAATCGGGAATTGCTTGGCCAAGGCGGCGGCTGAGGAGAGATCTCGCGCACCGCCTTGGCAGTATTACAGGCAGCGCCTGTGCCGTTTGGAGAT
>Ga0209624_10002902_pt1 | contig 12454 bp, 8 predicted proteins | sample JacPinW_OM2H0_O1_FD_188565 | JGI IMG/M metagenome (GOLD analysis project Ga0209624, IMG submission 188565) | Forest soil microbial communities from Algoma, Ontario, Canada - Jack Pine, Ontario site 1_JW_OM2H0_O1 (SPAdes) (version 2) | ecosystem: Environmental > Terrestrial > Soil > Boreal... | reverse complement strand
CGCATTCTACGAACTTTCCCTGTGGATCTCTTCAGTTTTTGTTTCACGTATCCAGACTTGCACCACGGGCTGCTAGGGGCGATAGATCCAGGTCTGAGCCGTGGCTTGGTCGTTGTTTGGGTAGCCCCCAGCCAGCAGCACGCTGCCGTCGCGAAGCCTGGTCTCAGACATGAAATGACGCGAGTCGTTCATCTGGCCGGCCACGACCAGGAATTTCCCGCTTGCCGGATCGAAAACTTCCACTTCCCTGCTCCCACCAACAACCAGAAGCCGCCCGGAGGCAAGCTGCACCGCTTCCTCGGGCAGCTTGAAGCGGCTATCGTTCAAAGGCGCCGCAGCGGTGAACTTCCCGGTATGCGGATCGTAGATTTCAGTGCTGTTCATGGTGCCATGCCAGTCACGTTCGTCAGAGCCGCCGGCGATCAGCACCCGTCCATCGGGCAGCAAACCTGCGGTATGTTTGTGGCGCGGCGTGTTCAGGCTGCCGGTTTCGCTGAAAGTTCCGGTCTTAGGATCGTACAGCTCCGCACCGGCGATCAGCCCTCCGTTGCCTCCTCCGGCAATCAGAACGGTTCCATCGTTCAGCAAGCTCGCCGTGTGACCCGAACGTGCACGGTGCAGGCAGCCCGTCGGCTGAAAGCGCAAGGTATCGGCACGGAAAATTTCTGCCGAAGCGACTGCTCCATCGGGAGCGTCATGGTCTCCGCCGCCCGCCAGCAACACGTTGCCGTCAGTCAGCAGCGTAGCGCTCGGCCGGGCTCGCCGCGCGGTCATAGAAGCGATCACGGTGAACTTGCCGGTGGCCGGGTCGTACAACTCCGCTGAGTCGGTCGTACCATACCCAATCCAACCTCCGGCAATCAGCACTTTCCCGGAACGCAGTAGCACGGCGATCTGGCCCACCCGCCCGATGCTCATTTCGCCGGTCGGCTGAAACTTGCTCGTGGCAGGATCGTATAGTTCGGCTGACTTATAGAAATCCTGATTGCGCCGCATGCCTCCGACAATCAAAACCTTTCCATCCGGCAACAGCGTTGCCGTTTGGCCGGAGCGCGGCTCGAGCATCGGCATCGTTGCCACAATTGATCCTACCCGGATTGATCCTGCCCGAATTGATCCTACTTGAGAGATCTTTGGGCGAGAGGCGCGAAAGGCGCTCGCAGCGACGGCAAAACTGATGATGATGCAGGCAACGAAAAACAGGTGCGATCGGTTCATGGCATCCTCCTGCAGTAAGAGACGCGTACGACCTGCCGGCTGTTAGCAAGCACCCAAAGTCCCGATGGCAAAACAAAATAACGCAGGATCTGCCAAAGCCTGGTGAGGCCGACTCCAAGACGTAGAATAACGGTTCGAGGGCGATTTCCACGGCAACTACCACCGGTTGACCAGCCCGAACGTGCAGCATCTCGCGACAAGAAACGCAATCGCTTCGAGAAGGCCACGGAGAAACTCTCTCACGCGATGAGCGCTTTCGCGCGACAGTTGATTCCAGGAACACGCTGCTTGGGCAAAAGGGGAATTGACTCGCGTGAAGAGCTCGAGCTCCGGTTTCGTCAGTTCGCCCAGAAAAGCTTGGGCTCGGGAGCGCGCGGGGATTGGCCTGCGGGCGGGCGCAAAAAGCGGGAAAGCCGCTGCGATCGAGTCGTAACTTTTGTCCTAGGTAGCTCTGTGAGGGAAAATGCCCTAACGTGTTCCGATTCGTTACGCCCCCACCAACTGCCGTTTCTCACTTGGCTCATACTCCACAATGTATCCCGCAACCGCGCTCGCAGCGACCGTGAAAGGCGAAGCTAGATACATCTGCCCTGGACCGCTCCGCCCAGGGAAGTTTCGGTTCTGCGCGCTGATCACAACCTGATCCGGCCGCGTCGAAACCCCCGGCCCGGCGTTGATACACGCTCCACAACTCGGTTCGATGACCTGCGCCCCGGCCTTCTGGAAAATATCGACGTAACCCTTGCGCAGGCAATATTCGCGCGTCTCCTGCGATCCAAACTGAATGTAAAACTTCACCGAATCGGCTACGCCTTTTCCCTGCTTAAGGGCGTCGGCGAGCACGGCCGCATACATGTCCATGTCTTCATTCTTGCCTGCGGTACAGGTACCGCCATACGCGATCTCTACCGGCACCGGCGTGTTCAGATCTCGAACATATTTGCCGTTCCCCGGGTCGCCCGGAGTCGCGACCATGGGCGTAATCTCGGCCGCGTCGAGTTCGATTACCTGCGCATACTTCGCCTGGGGATCGCTATACAGGCCTGCGATCAATCCTTCGCCCTTTTTGCGATCCATACCGCGGCGCTCGACCAGGAAGTCCACCGCCTTCTTGTCGGGTGCCACGATGCCGGTGAAGCCGCCAATTTCCGCCGCCATGTTCGTCATCGTCGCGCGCTCGTCCACGCTCAGCGCCTCGATCGCCTCCCCCGCATACTCCATGACCTTGGCCAGAGCTTGGCCGCTGCGCACGTAATCGAGACTCAGGATTTTAAGAATGTAATCCTTCGCCGTCACGTTGGGATGCTTCTTGCCGCGAATTACGATTCTCACCGACTCAGGAACCTTCACCCGCACGTCTTTCGTGATCCACGAATTGAACACGTCCGTCGTACCGATTCCAAAAGCCACGCAGCCGATGGCTCCAACATGCGGCGTGTGCGAGTCGGAGCCGATATTCAACTGCCCCGGCAGCGCGTAACTTTCCAGTACGATCGAATGGCAGATGCCCTCCGATCCCTTGCGGTCTTTCAATTCTCCATGCAACTTGATTCCCTGCTTGGCCGCGAACTCCTGCTGCTTGAGTTTGAGTTGGGTCGCGAGGTCCAGCAGTCCAAGCTTTTTCTTTTCCTCGGAAATCACCTCGTCGAGAAATGTCAGGTGGTCGCGGAAAAACAGGATGCTCTCGGGATCCCTGACCTTGGCATCTTTGCCCACGTAACGCTCGAAGAAAATCGCCGCCATCGGCGTGACGTATTCGTGACTGAAGCGCAGATCGGCCCGCGCGAAACCAGTGTCGCCGGGCTTTACCCCCGGCACTCCGACGTCGTTCTTTTCGTTGATCATGTGCCGGGCAAAAATCTTCTCGGCCAGCGTCATTGGCGGCGTGTGATACGTGCGCGTCGATCCCGCCATTTGCAAATTAACTTCTTGCTTGACCGGAGGTAGAAACACTTTCCCCTGCATCCGCGCCACATTGAAGGGGAACAGCCCGCCATACTCGATCACCTGCCGCGTAATTTCATCCTCGCCCGCGGTGAACTCACTGAGCTCAATCTCTTCCCCGCCGCGAATCCGGTCAATGAGAGAAAAGTTTGTCGATGTCAGCAGCCCCAGGTTCTGGCAATTCTGTTTGTAGATGCGTTCGATATTCTCGGCAATCACCACGCGAATGCCGGCGCACATCTCGGCATAGGGAGATTGCTCGCGGCTCGATCCCTTGCCGCGCCGCTTGCCGCTCACCGCGCATACGAATCCGCCGCGCTTCACGTCGCCGCGACCGATGGGCGTCACGCTGCCGCATTTCAAACCGAGATAAGGAATCTCGCCCAACGTTTCGTCGAAGTAAAAACAATAATGCGCCGGGGTAATTTCGTCAGTCGAAATGTCATCGCGCAGCTTGGGATTGTTCGCGGGATGGTTCGCATCCCAGGGCAAGTCTTCGCCCCCAAGCTGTCGCCGGATCAGTTCCGGATCTTCGGTGAGAAAAAGTATGCGTCCCTGCAGACGGACCCTGTCCGCCCGCTTTTCGATTTTTCGTTCCAACAGAGAGTTGATCACGGCAAACCTGAGTGTTCCAGAATGAGCCCGCGCCGAGCGGAGCGGGGCGGCGGCTACAAGTTCATTGTAACAAGGCAGGCAGGAGCTCGGGCGGCCATCCTGCCAGAGATCATGGGTGAATTCAGTTCCCGTGGTGAGCGTGCGCGGCCTTGTCGAACTTCTCCCCCGCAGGAATCGCAACTGCCAACCGGTTCTGCTTCGGCGCCAAGGGACACGTCGCATACGGCGTTACCGCGCAGGGAGGATTGTAGGCGCGATTGAAATCGAGAATGACACGTCCATTCACGACCGGATCGGAGTGCAGAAAACGGCCCGCCGGATAAGTATCGCTCTTGCTCGTCAGATCGTTAAAGACGAAGAATAGTCCAGTCTTGGCATCGCCCCCTAAGGCAGTCAGCTTCAACTCCGCGCCGTGCACCTTGAAGACCGCGACTCCAGGAATTATCTGTGCCGTGACGTCTCCCAGTACATTAGGAATTTCAATTGTCTGCTTGCCGTCTTCGGGAATCCAGGTCGCCGTAACACGGTAATTCAGATCGAGGGGAAAAAACATCATCCCTTTGAAATCACGTGCGGACGCGCTCTCTGTATCCAGCAGGCGAATTCCCACCCGTTCCCCACGCACAATGACGTGAAAGCGCAAGCCCCCCATCTCGACGTAAGTGACATGCTCAGAAGTATCCGGATCAAGCTTGATTGTGGTCGCCGGCTTGCCCGCAATTGTGGCTCCCGAGTCCGGGAGCAGTTTGAGAGTAACCTCTTTTTCTCCGTTCAGATTAAATTCGCCGGCGTGCGGCGGCCCCTTGGGGAACACGACCTGATTGCCCGGATCGCTGCCGAAACTGCTCGTCCCCGGTTTGAGCCAAAACAAGCCGGCAAGGGATAACCAGTTCTGCTTTAGATCGGCGGTTTCCCCGGCCTTCCATTTCTCAAAAGACTGCACATAAGCCGCATCCGGAGCCTCGGGTTTTGCCTCGCCCATCACCAGCAAGGCAGACGTCAGCAGAATCAAGGCGACCGCTGGCCTGAACTTACCGGTCCGATTCATGTGCTCGTTCGACCTCCGCGTCCGCTATGGTCTTGATTATCGTTTGTATTCACTGGGCTCAGGGAGTGGAATCAGTCCTCGTCCTGCGAAGATTTCTCCGAACTCGTGCACCAGCGCGTCGTGAACCAGTCCGTTGGACGCCAGGGTCTCGCGGCTGTCGATCTCAAAGGCAGATCCGTCGAAGCGGCTCACCTTGCCCCCGGCTTCTTCCACGATAAGGACACCCGCTGCCGTGTCCCACGAATTGAGATTGAACTCCCAAAAGCCGTCGAAACGCCCGCTGGCCACATTGCACAAATCGAGCGCCGCCGATCCCGCGCGCCGCACTCCGTGGGTGCGCAGCGTGATCTGATGATAGAAGTAAATATTCGGATTCTTGTGCCGCTTGTGGCTGGGAAAACCCGTTGCCACCAGGCACTCCTTCAACTGCGTCGCTTTGGAGACATGAATCGGTTTGCCGTTGAGATGCGCGCCAGTTCCGAGTTCTGCGGTGAAGAGTTCGTCGCGAGTTGGGTCGTAGACAACCCCGGCAATGCGTCGCGCCCGCTCCGGTCCCCGGCGTTCCAGAGCGAGCGACACGCAAAAAACCGGATATCCGTGGGCAAAATTGGTTGTGCCGTCCAGGGGATCGACGTACCAACGGTAGTCGCTGCCCTGGTCGTTCAACCCCTGCTCTTCGCCCAGCACGTCATGCGACGGGAACTCGTTGCTGATGCGCTCGCGAATCAGCGTCTCGGCAGCACGGTCCGCCGCGGTCACCAGATCGGCGTCGCCCTTATACTCAATCTTCAATCCTTGGTGGAAATAAGGCAGAAGCAAAGCGCCCGCCTCGCGAGCAATGGCTGACATGGCCGGAAGAAAACTTTCGGGATGGTGTGCGGTGGAAGACATGGCTAGTCGAATCGCGGCTTTTGGAAACTTCCTTCGCCACGGCAGAAACCGTTCAGGGGTCAGTCAACACGAACACGAAAGCGGCACTCTAACCCGGTCGCGCATTTCGGAAACCAGAAGCCGAGAGCCGGACGCCCACTCACTTCCGTCTCCTGCCATCCTCCGCGATGTACATAATCTCATGCTTGTAGATGAACAGATTGGGTGCGCCCTCGCGCGTCAACCGCACCATATTCTTATCGTAATATTCGATCCATCCATGGACGGTTTGTCCGTCCATGAGCTTAACCGAAACGGGTTCCTGTTTTTCTCCCAGCGCTTTAAGGAAAGCGGCCTCCTCGAACGTATCTTCCGGAGGAGGCGTACGACTGCGCTTGGCGGCATTGGGATTCCCTTGCGGAGCGCGGAACGACATGCAGGCATTGTACACAAAGCGCTGCGGACGAAGGCGAGACCCGGGGGAGAATAAGCGCGCGCAAGAATAGTACAATTCCGAAAACCGTCGCTCGTCCGGCCGGAGGCGTACCCGTGAAGAAATCTGCGTGGCTTTCACTCTGTTTGCTGCTTGGACTGCTGGCGACGACGGCGACTCCACAAACTGCGGGCCATCACTTTCCCACGCCCCCAGAGCCTCTTGATTCCTCGACCACTGCGAAAGAACCCGCCACTTCCTCAAGACACACCGATCTTGCGCAACTGCAAAAAGAAGCTGACGAGCTGGCGCGCACGGCACAAACCATTCCCTCGGATGTGGCCAGCATCCGCCAAGGCATCCTGCCCAAAGACGCGATCGAAAAACTGAAACAGATCGAGAAGCTCTCCCGGCGCCTGCGAACGGAACTGAACCCCTGAGAAGAGCTTTCCGCTTTTAGGTCCTGGCGAAATGCCAAGAGCGGAAAGCTGCCCCGTTCATTCCAGGCACAGCATGCCGGACCGTCAAAACAAGGGGCATCGCCGGAACCACGCTAGAAAGTGACTTTCAGGGCGAATTCCGCGACCCTGGGTGAAGCTAAGCCAAATACGCCCGTGCCCGCACCCACGCGGAACAAGTCACTTTCAATGCTGCTCTCTCCCGGCTGCCGGCTGGTGTGCGTACTGTTGATCGAATTGGCGCCCGAGGTCAGCCAGGCGCTCATCACGCCCGGAGGCTGGTTGAAGTTGGAGAAGTTGAAAACATTGTAGAAGGCAACACTCGGTTCGATGGTAAATCGTTCCCGGAACTTGTGCGGCCAAGCCACCTTAAAGTCCAGGTCCTTGGTCCACGGAGATAACAATTGATCGATGGGAACCGGACTCACCCGTGGAGCGACCGCGCCGACCTGCGCCAGTTGTGCCGCAGTAAACAAGTTATTGGTAATCAGCACCTCGCCCGCCGGGGTGGGAAGCCCGGCATCTGACGTGTTGTATTTACTGATCGCCCTGTTCATGGACGTGACACTGACCTCATGGCCGAAAGCGCCGTTTTTGGTGCCGGGCAACGGCTGGCTGTAAACTCCGCCTCCGGTAAAATCGGTCTGGAAAATCTGACCGCCGCTTCCATTGCTTCCGACGATGGCCGGACTGGAGAGCGGACTATAAAAATGGCCGATCAGTCCCAGGCGGAAACCGAACGGTATTTCGAAGCTGCCCCCGAACGACACCTGGTGTTTCCGATCCAGCAATGACGGCCCCATGAAGCGAAGGGGATCGTTGTTGTCCGCGGCCTGCAGCACAAAGTCCTGGTCGTTGGCACCCACCGGATTCGACGACGGAGCGTTCCCGGCGAAGGCTAGTGGATTCGTGAAACGGGACAAGGCATACGACAGCTGGAAATTTGCCGCCTTGACCCACCGCACCGGGTTGGTCATATTTTCGACCAGCTTCATTTGCAGCGCGGTGTAAACCGAACGGCTGATGGGTTCGAGGAACTCGGCCGTGCCGTAGTTGCCGTTCTTTCCGCTGAACGCGCACTGGTAGCCGAGCGTCGTGGTCCCCCCGGTCAGTGGATTCGGGGCATCCATGCAACTACTGCCCGTATCTTCGGCAGAGCCCAAACCAAACTCGGTGAAGTTGGATACCGTTGCGCCAATATTCGCCTGGCCGTTGTTCAAGCCCGGACACGAGGTGATCGCTCCCTGCAGCGAGGTTGCTCCGCAAGCAGTGATGGTATTTTGAATGGCTTGCTGCGCGGACGAGAGACTAAAGTGGCCGGGATCGCCTACGTCGTTCGCGTCGATGCCCAATAGCCCGTGGGTCTCCACGTTGCGCACGACGTCCAGGCTCAACACCGTGCCGTGACGAATTTCTTGCTGAACTCCGACGTTCATCTGTAGCGAACGAGGCGTGCGGTAGTTCGGGGCCAACAGTCCCAGCGGCAGATTGATGCCCGCATTCAGCAGGCTGCCAACGTAGGCTCCATTCGGAGAGGACAAAGTAAATGGATAGGCTGCCTTCAGCGAATTTTCCAACGCCGCAATGTTTTGGCCCACCTGAAAGATCGGAAGCGGCGTTCCGGCACCATCCACGCAGTTTGAGGCGGGATTGGCAAGCGCGCCGCTGGGAGTCGCAATGGGCTGTGCCTGGCCATTCAGACAAGCCGATGGCGCGTACAAAAAAGCCCCATTTTGCAGACGCAGGGGACGATCGAACAGAACATTGTTGTAAATAACATTCTCATAGAAGAGTCCCGCGCCGGCACGAAACACGGTGGTTCCGTTCTTTGCCGGATCCCAGACAAGACCAAATTGCGGAGCAAAGTTCGCATTCGGCTGCCGGACCTGATTCCCCATTCCTGGGAAAGCGCTGTTAATCGCGGCGATGGCGGGCAAGTCGCTATCGGTGCGGCCGGTGTCTCGCACCCAGCGCAGTCCCGGGGAGAGCGTTACGTTGGGACGAATCTTCCAGGAGTCTCCGATATACAGTCCCAGGCGGTTGTCCGGCCCCAACCCTCCCGCCGGAAATCCGAGCGCCGCTTTCCCCGTCGAATAGCCTTGCCCATTACTGATAATGGCCTGCACCATCTCGTAGTCCAAAGGATTCGATGCGGTTGTGCCATCCGGCCCGAGCGGGCAGTTGGAAGTATTTCCCCCCGCACATCCCGGATAAATCGTGCCGTTGCCGAACACGGTCGGGGTGGTTCCGTAGAAGTCGGCGAAACCGCCGCCCTGGATGCGGTTCCAGCCCGCGCCGAAGCGCACCAGGTGTTTTCCGAGGAGCTTACTGCCGTCATACTTCAGTTGCAGGTCGGACTGCGCCGTGCTTTGCGGAGCCAGAAAATTTGGACCAGCGCTAAAGCTATTGATCTGAACGCTGACCGGATAGTTGGCAAATGGAAGGTTCGTCCCCATCGTGGCGTCCGCGATCTGGTTGCGGAACTTCAGATAGGAAAAGCGGATGCTATGGCTATAAATGCCCCTGCTAAAATCCGCGCCCACCATTGCGTTGCGCGTGATGTCCCGAGTGTTATAGACCTGGAAACTGCTGGGGAAAAATGTTGCATCGCTGGAATTGTTGAAATAGGTGACGCGTCCGAACAGACGCGCCATCTCGTTCAAGCGGTAATCCAGCCGGCCCAGAAGCTCATTCTCCATAAAGGGAGCGGGGAAAAAGCCGGAATACGAAGAAAATGGCGCCGACTCCAGGACCGGAGCGCCCAAGTGCTGCGACGTCCGCTCCCCATCGCCAAAGAAAAACAGTTTGTCTTTGAGCACCGGCCCGCCCAAGCTGGCTCCTTCCTGGTTACGCTGGAAATATGGGGAGGGCAGCGAGGCCGCGTGGGGCAGGCTGGCGGCAGCGATTCCGTGGTCGCGAAAAAAGCCAAAGGCCTCACCGTGAACGCCGCTGGTCCCCGATTTTGTGACCACGTTGACCACACCCGAAGAAGTTAATTCGTTGGCGAGATCAAGGTTCGACTGGGCGATGGAGAATTCCTGAATGGCACTGGCGGGAATATCTTCGGTGGTCGTGCCGACGGTTTCATCGCTTACGTCAACCCCATCCACTCCGATGCGGGCCGAGCGCCCGAAGCGGCCCCCGAACGAGACAGAGAAATAGCCGACTTTTGTAGGATCGAAGTTCGTACCGTCCTGGATCTGCACGCCCGGCTCAAGTTGGGCGAGATCGAGGAAGTTGCGCCCGTTGAGGGGCAGATTCTCGATCTGATTGGCGTTCAAGACTCCCTGTATGGTGGCTTGCTCGGTGTTGACAGACACCGCCCCTCCCTGAACCTGCCCCTCTCCCGGTTCCAGGCGCAAATCGCCCGAAGAGATCACTCCCCCGTGAGCCATCACGACAAACTCAGCTGTCTTGAAGCCTTTCGCCTCGATGCGCACCTGGTAGTCGCCCGGCTGGAGCGGCCCCGATAGATATATCCCGTACGAGGAAGTAAGCAACTGAACCATCCAGGCCTTAGCCTTATCTGTAATGGTGACCTTGGCGCCGGCAAGCACGGCGCCCGCTTGATCGCTTACGATTCCTCGAATGGCACCGGTACTAAGGGTCGCCTGTGCCGGCAACATCCCGGAAAACAGCAGGGTCGTGCAAAGAGTACCCAAAACCAGCAGGCCCAGTCGCCTGCCCGGGGTGCAATTGAGCTTCCGCATGTCCACCTTTCTTCCCAACATCATCCTGACTTCCAGATAAACACAACCAGATGCTTCGTGGCAAAGACGCCCGAGTTGTGCCATCGAAACTGCTTCAGGCTCAGGCGCTGCTGCGTGTGCTTCAAAATTCAGACTTCACGGTGTAGTAACCGGCGCGATTGCGAACGCGGTAGGCGGCGGCATCGGGCACGCCCGCCACTCTGACCTCGATGCGGCGGAACTCGGAAAACGATGCATGCTGCGAAGGATAATAAGCCAGCAGATACTGCGTCCGCAGTTCGTCGCTGATTTTGCGGAACGCCTCGTCGAGCTGTGCCGTTGAGGTGGCGTAGTAAAACTTCCCTCCCGTATCGTCCGAGAGCTGGATCAGGGCATGCTCACCGCCGGTTTCGCGCCCAGCGCTGCTCTCGATCGGAACGATGATGATCGAATAGACAATGGCTTCGGCTTCTTCCGCGGCCCGCACCGCTTGCTTATAGTCAAACCTGCTGATCGTGTCACCGCCATCTGTAATCAGGACGATGACTTTTCGTCCCTTGCGATGATCGAGCGCCCGCGAGGCCAGATAGATCGCATCGTAGAGCGCGGTAGCAGCTCCGACGCGGATATGATCAATGCCCTCGTCGATGCGCCTGAGATCCGAAACATAGCCGCGAGTGGATTCGTTCACCACTTCGCTAAAGCCATACACGCAGAGTGCGTCCACCGGGCGCAGAATGTCATGGGCGAAGCGCTTGGCTGACGTCTGTTCGAGCGGCAGGTCGTGACGCGTGCTCAGACTGGTGTCAATCTCGAGAGCAATCGAAAGGGGCAACGCGGATTCCTTATCGAAAACCTTGATTGTCTGCTCGTGATCGTCTTCCTTGAGAATGAAATTCTCCTTGGTGAGCCCGCCGATAGGAGCGCCGTGCGCGTCGGTGACCGTCACGAATACGTTCACCAGATTGACGTCGACCCGCAGCGTGGTGGTCGGTTCGGACTGCCGCTCGGAACGAGCCGGATTCTGCGGGGTGGAACTTTGCCGGGCCGTCGTTTGCTGCGCCCCTAGGCCGCAGACGGCAACCAGCCAGCCAATTAGGAGCAGAATCGTGGCGGGTTTTCTCATCGAATGATGGAATTATACCTTTGCCAAGCGGCACCTCCCGGCAGACCAAAAGCTTTTGAACCGCAAAGATTACAAACCGCGATTACAAACAACGCTCGCAAGATCGCAAAGCTGCTGACCGTTTTGCAGTGCTTTGCGCTCTGGGGCGAACTCTGCGGTAAACCGTTTTTTGGATTCCCCCGGGATGCGGGAAACCGCGCCAGGCCGCGTGCAGTTAGATGCGGCCTGCGGTGTCGGGCTGCCTCCGTCTCAGGAATTTGCGCGCGGAATCTCCGCCGGAAACGGCTCCCCATCCGCCCACACCGCCCCGTCTTCGAAGTACTCCTTCTTCCAGATGGGCACCGTGCGCTTGAGCGTGTCGATGAGCCACCGGCAGGCATCAAAGGCCGACGCGCGATGCGGTGAAGCCACCGCAATCAGCACGCTGGTTTCGCCGATTTCGAGCCGACCCAGGCGATGCACCACGGCTACGTCGCGAATCTGAAACCGCTGCAGCGCTTGATCTGCCAGTGACTCCATCTGCTCCAGCGCCATCTCTTCATAGGCTTCATAGTCGAGGCAGAGAGTCTTGCGTCCGCGCGTCTGGTTGCGCACCACGCCCTCAAAAACAAGAGCCGCTCCATCTTCGCCGCGCTTGAGGCGGCCGAGGGTTCGCTGGGTATCAATCGTTTCGCGGACGATCGAAGCGCAACGCCCGCGTCCCGCCGGTCTGGAGCCCGTCCCCTCTGCCGCGCCCCCACTCACCGGCGGCAGCAAAGCAACCTCATCGTTCGGCCTCAATTCAGTATCGGGCGCGGCGTATTGCTGATTCACCGCCAAGGCAAGCGACGGCAGCGATTCTTTCAGGCCTGGAATCTGCGATTCGTAGCGGGCGAGCACATCGCGGACCGAAGCCCGCTCGGGCAGGTCGATCAAGTCCATCGATTTCCCCACCAGTTCCTTCAGAAGACCGAAGAAAAGAACTCGCACTCGCATCCGTCATTCAGTTTACCCCCAGTTGCCGCCTCAGCATGACGCGGCGCGCTCGAAAACCGCCCCCCCCCAGAAAAAATG
>Ga0209624_10002901_pt1 | contig 12457 bp, 10 predicted proteins | sample JacPinW_OM2H0_O1_FD_188565 | JGI IMG/M metagenome (GOLD analysis project Ga0209624, IMG submission 188565) | Forest soil microbial communities from Algoma, Ontario, Canada - Jack Pine, Ontario site 1_JW_OM2H0_O1 (SPAdes) (version 2) | ecosystem: Environmental > Terrestrial > Soil > Boreal... | reverse complement strand
CCGAAGGCGAGCGAACACAATGAAAAGCTGTATCGCTGTAATGCTGCTCCTCCTGGGTTCGCTCGCCTTCGGCCAATCGCGAACGAACGTCTCCGCGCAAACCAAAACCCCGCGAGTCTACCTTGACGCCACCTACGGCCACGTCTATCTCAGGGGAGTCGACCACGCCGTCCCGCGCCTAGACGCGTATGGTCACAATCAGACGATGGAACTCGCAAAGACGTTCCTGCAACGTTGCCCGGAAGCGCTGCTCACCACCAACGAGGACAGGGCCGACTTCAAGGTATCCTTGAACTGGGCCGACCAGACGCGCTTGTTCATGCTCGGTAAGCTTCTTCACAAGCCGGACCAGATCATGGTCACCAACAGGGACGGCGACGTGATCTTCTCCGGCGTCGCACGGAGTCTGGGCGGCGACACGCAGGACGCCTGCCGGGTCATCATGTCGGCTGTCGTTCCCGTGCAGCACGGCGAACCCTTGACGGGCAGGATGAACTATTGGACGCCCACGGCCCCTGCTCCAGCAACTCCAGCCACGGCCGATCCGGTCAAGATGGCCGATACGGCAGCGCCTGGACCGGCGTCGTATCAATGCAGCGAGTACACGCTCGACAGGCTCGGCATGAAGAACTGCACCAAGTGGATACTCAAATAAGTTCATCCTCCGGGCCGCTCGAAAGCAACGCCTGGGCCACGCCGAAACGGTGGCCCCGTTTTTCTTTTAGAGTACGCAATGAATCACGACAAGACGACGATGCGGGGTGAAGTTTGCCAGGGAGCGGAGAGGTGTCACTGCTTCGTGAACTCGGTTCGCCTCCTGTGCTCTCGAATCCATGAAAGCCGACTCGATCGGCACACTGTCGGGCGCGCCGAACAAAAGCTGCTTCTGCTCGTCGCAGCGATCCACGCGAAGCCACGTCCATTCGCCGACCCCGGTGGCCGCGTCAGGGAACTCCACCTTCACGTAGTCGCCGCGATTGTATATCGGCATCTTGGCTTCCCATGAGTATGCCAGCTTGTCGCTCGGGCAAAGCAGGTGCCAACAGGAATTGCAGCATTCCGCAACGGCGGGAAGCAGTGCGGGACCCCCAAAAACGCCGTACCGCTCGAACGTGCACAGAATGCGCGTTCCTCATCCCCGATACGAGGGCCAAGCGGTTTACACCTCTTCGTTCCCCTGGCTGTTAAATTTCAATGTTCGACAATTCTCCGTGACAGTGCGTACGACATTCTCTAGAGCACCCCACGGCATGTCAGCTTCAATTTCAAGGGTGATCTTCACCTTCGCATCGAGCAGGCCGGCAAGATGCTGAACTATCTCTTTCGGTTCCCAGCGCCATAGTCGTGTTCTCGACGCACCTGGGTTAGGGATTGGGGATTGCGGGCTTATGCCCTCCCGGAGGTGGTTGCCGGAGTGAGGTTTTTTAGACGTGCTGCGCACGGGGAGGGGGTGACATTACCAGTCGAAGATGCTTCCTGCAAACAAATGGCCGCACAAAATTTGATATTACGATCTTGATGCCCGCCGCACCATTGGATGCCGAGCCTGACCGGGCGGAATGACGGTATAATCTCGCCATGGCTGACCATGTGATCCACATCTCAGAAGCAGAAGCCGCCAGCAACTTTGCTGAAGTACTGGCGCGTGTGCGCGCCGGTGCAGAGGTGGTGATCGAGAGCGGCAAGCTGCCTGTGGCCGTACTTCGTCCCGCCGAGCCGCATGTGAGGTTGCTTTCCGAGTCTTTACGGCTCGCGAAAGAACATGCTTCCACGGCCACGCTCGACGGAGATTTCGCTCGCGATCTGGAAGCCGCTATCAACAGCCATCGTGAGCCGTTGAACCCGCCCGCATGGGACTGATCCTCGATTCCAGCGTGGTGATCGCTGCCGAACGGCGCGGCGACACGTCGAGCAGTTGATCGAAAAGATCGTGAAAGCGACAGGCGAAGAGGAAGCGGCACTCTCGGCCATCGGCCTGACTGAACTGATCCACGGTCTTTATCGCGCGCAAACCCCGGAAATACGACAGCGCCGCGAATCGTTCCTCAACGAACTGCTGACTGATCTAACGGTCTATCCCTACACGAAAGAGACCGCGCTTCTTGCGGGAAAGATCGATGGAGAGCAGCAGGGCCGGGGTGTGGTGATTCCGTTCGGAGACTTGCTGATCGGAGCCACGGCGCTGACGCTTGATTTCAAGGTGCTAACGGGCAATCTCCGCGACTTCCAACGCATCCCCGGCCTGACGGTGATGCAGTTTTAGTCCGATGCCGACACATTCACCGGGGAAGAAAAGACGCTATCGGCACTCGCAAGCGAGGCTTGCTCAGGTCAGTCTTCCGACCTAGCGTTCGGGAGCGGGAATGTATCTGCGGATCTTGCGCGACTGCGGCGCGTTTAGTTCGAGCTCTTCAAAGCGTCCTGAGTTCCTCGAACCTCAGCCCAGACTTCTGCAGAGGCTACAGTTGAAGGCCAGAAATTTACATCGTTCTTGCCGACTACCGCACGCGACGTGGTTTCAGGCCGGTGTGGTATGATGCGCCATCTTCGTGGACGAAAGCTAATGTGCCACAGCCGCCTGCCGCCCCGGTAGTCGGCCTTTTTGTTTGGACGAGTGTTGATGGTTAAATCGCTCACTGGGCAGGCGGAAGGTTGATGGGGTTGATTAGCGTGCTATCACGCCCAAAGGTTCACCGGCGAACTGAACGGAGAGTCGGTCTGGTGGCGCACGCCGCTCCAAATAGCAGAATGATGAGAGCAGGTGATCGCGTGTGGTCTCGATACCACGATGTCTAGACTAGCCTGCTGCGAGGGTTGTGAGGCGCTGGCCGGGCAAGTTACCGGGGTCATCTGCTGCTCCGAGTAGCGACAGCGCGTTCCGCATCCCGATAACATGGGCCAGTTCAGGCGTCCCTAATGTCTGTCTTTCCTGCCGCCTCACTGCTGAAAGGAATAGTGACCTCCACGCACGTCCCCGGATTAGCATTTGCCAGCCGCAACACACCACCAAATTCCTTTACCCGTTGGCCTATACCTCCAATGCCGACGCCAATGCTACGGGACTGCAACTCCGCGACACGTTCGGAAATTCCCTTGCCGTCATCGCGGACTGTAATGACCAGTTGGCCGTTCTGCCGCTTTAGCGTGACCCAGCCGTTTTTTGCGCCTGAATGGCGGAGCACGTTGTTCAAAGCTTCTTGGATGATTCGAAAGATTGCCGTTTCCAACTCAGAGGCAAGCCGGGGAAACTCCGGTGGTTGCACATCGAGGAAGGTCTCAATGCCGCTACGTTTTGTCAGTCCTTCGATGAGCCACCGGAGGGCAGAAAGTAGGCCGACTTCATCGAGCAACGGCGGGTGGAGTAGATGAGAAACGCTCCGGACCTGTTGAATCGCCTTGTCGATCATTGCACTCGCTTCCGAGCCGGCCGCCCTGGTTGTGGGATTGATCGCTTGGTCCTGCAAAACAATTCCATCGATGGCCATCTTGGCAGCTACTAGCTCCTGGCCTAAACTGTCGTGCAAGTTGCGTGCAATGCGGCGACGTTCTTGGTCCTGCGCTGCAATCAGACGACTGGAGAGACGACGGAGTTGGGCATTGAGTGTTTCCAGTTGTTGAGCCCGGCGATGCAACTCGGCGAAGACCGACACCTTGGCCCGCAACAATTCTGGGATGATCGGTACGGAAACGTAGTCGACCGCTCCGGCCCTGTAACCTTTAACGCGGTCGATGTCGGTCAGTAGCAAGGCCGAGATAAAAATGATCGGGATCTGCTGAAATCGCGGGTGCTGGTGAATGATATCTGCAAGCTCAAAACCGCTCATCTCCGGCATACTCACATCCATCAGAACCACGCCCACGTCAGTTTTCAACAAAAGGTCGAGTGCTTCCGTGCCGGAGTTGGCCTTGATCAAATTCTCCCCAAGCTCACCGAGCATGACCTCATAGCTGAGCAGCTTGCCCGGCTCATCGTCCACCATGAGGATATTAATCTTGCTCTTGGCGCTCATTTGTCCCTTAAGAGTCTAGCGCAGCCAATGCCCTTTTCTTGGTAGTGTCTGGTTTCAGGTGTTCTAGCGAAATCCGTGCCCAGTCGGTCTATTGACGTGAAAAGTTGCAGTCTTATAGGAATCCTGACGGCATGGTAAACGCACGCCCATCCGTTCTTATCTGCCTCCACCGGCTTGTCGAAGGTGGCCTTAACGAGATATTTGTGCTTAGCTGCTTCCAAATTCTGCCTTGTGGCAGCGTAACAGTGTGCCTCAGACCACTGTACATCGATCGATGGACAGTCATAGGCTTCGCCGACGGTCATCCTTTGAACGGAGACAAGCGGCGCGCAACCCCACCTTAAGACGGCCGGTGTCCCATCTCCGGAGCACCCGTGCCGGCGCTAACCAGAAGCGCGACGCCAGCTTTCAAGCACACGATCAATGTCGTCGCGAACTGTGTCTCGCGCATCCATGCGGTCAAGTCCCCTCATAAGAAGGCGATCGTATTTCGTATGCCTGTGGCGGATGGCCGCCACCACCGCCGCTCGTAGCGCTTCTTCCTCCAGTGCTCGCCCGGAGGCGGTTCGACCCACTCGGCCGCTGCCCCGAACCGACGTATGCGCTGCGATGGCCCGCGCCTCCTCAGGCGGGCAGCCTGGAAACATCTGCCGAATTGATTCAGCCATTCGCATTGCCAGAACCTGATCCTGTTTGTCGCGATAGATCTCGGCTCGCTCGCGTCGGACATTGCGCTGGTCAGCATCGGCCGAGCACTCTGCCTCGGCCTGCTCGAGCGCAGATTCTTCGACCAGCACTCCCTGGCGTTCGTAGCGCTTGCGAGCCCTGCTAAATCGAACCACCACGGCGGAAAGTGCGCTGTGCTTGCGCGCACGGCGGGTCAAAGCGGTGTCGCCTCGGGGCAGGTAAACCAAATGGTCGAGATCGGCACATGTGAGGCAAAGCGGTCGTCCGCCCTCCATAAACAGGAAATCACCCCTCAATAGCTCCTTTCCGCAATCGGTGCACTTCGACTCCCGGAGGATGTCGAACACAACGAGGTCCTTCGCTTCTGACGATTGCTGATCGGCTGAACCTGGTTTCATGTCACGCTATCTTGCACTTGCCCCGATCAATCCGCCGTTTAGCGGAAAGATCTGAGTGAGGTATTTGTGCGGCGAGCAGAGATGCCGCTCTGGAAAGGTCATCACTGCAGCCGTCTTCGTTCCGGAAAATAGCTGAGAACTGGCGGCGCAGCGGAACATGCAGATCCAAGCCCATCCGGCTGGTCTCGATCATCGCTGCAGTTTGGATCATCCGGGGGGAAGGTCGCGATGCGCATTCTTCTCTGCGAATCGCGCATCTGAACCAGCATGCGTTCACGTCGTAGTCGACTGCGATCTGCTAAGGTAAAGTGCGATACAGGTCCGATCTCAGGTTTTCGCTTACCGTTATGTGACATCCAACCTTGACGCTGCCAAGTGTTTTTTCGCACGGCCACAGCACAAAAGACGACGATTACGCGGGATCGTAAAAGCAGCTTCCGGATCAAGACGCTTTTCCGGAAGCCGGAAGACCGCCTGCGCTCCGCCGCTCTCCCCCCTAAAATGTATGTAACTTCCTTCGATTTGCAGCGTACTGCTTTATGGATGCCAAAAGCAACATGGCGAACGAACCGCAGCCCCGCGAGGGCGAATCCAGGAAGATGGAAGGGCTCGGTTTGGAGAGCGTAATACAGCGCGCCCAGATCCACGATGCCCAGGCCCTTGGCGAGATTTATCGCCGCTACGTCCGGCGCGTATTCGGATTGTGTCGTTACATGCTGAACTCACGGGAGAGCGCAGAAGATGCCACCAGCGAAGTCTTCCTCAAGCTGCAGCGATCGATCGAAAGCTACGACGGTTCGATACCGTTCCCCAGGTGGCTGCTACGCGTGGCTGGCAACCAATGTATTGACGCTTTGCGGCGCCGGCAGCGTGGGCAGAAGGTGTTTGTGGAAGTCGAAGACGGAGCCGTTGTCGTCGAGGCGGCCAGTTCGGAGCCGTCGCCGCTGGGCGCTGTCATCAGCACGCAAGAGAAAGCGCAGGTGCGGGATACCATCGCACGCCTGCCGGAGAACTATCGCGTGCCGCTGGTCCTGCGCTACTACGGCGAGCTGAGTTATGACGAAATCGCGGAGGAGTTGGGCCTGGAGAGGAACAACGTGGCGGCGCTGATATTTCGCGCCAAGCAGGAGCTGCGCCGGAGACTGGCCCCGAGGAGCAAATGATCATGGAATGTTATTCGGAACAGACTTGTGCCCTTGCCGTCGACGGCGAACTCGCGCCGGACGAGGCGCAGCGCCTGCGAGACCACCTGCTCACGTGCCGCCGTTGTCGCGAACTGGTGGACGCATTGCGCGCGGAGAACCGCCTTCTGAGCGAAAGTCTCCAGGAGCTTCCGGAAGAAGCACCCAGCCCAGCAGGATTCTCGCATCTGCGTAGGTCCTGGGTGTGGGGCGATCTGGCGGTGTTGGCCGTCGTGCTGGCGCTGGGGTCGATCACTTCCATCTGGTTCGACGGGCTGAGTATTCCGGCTGCGCTGGAATGGTTCAATCCCTTCAGTGCAAGCGGCCGCGCGAACCTGCTCTTCACTCTTTTTGACCAATTTGCAAGCGGAGGTACTGCCATGCTGACGGACTATGCTGCTGTCGTGGGATTTGTTTCTCTACTGTTGCTGTTGGGCGGCGGGGCACTGCTGTTGGCCCGAGGGCGGCGACGCCAGCCTGGCCTGCGTCTGCTGATCGTGCTACTTGCGTTCTCCCTGCCCAGCTTTGGGCTGGAGCGGCGTGATGCTGAGTCCGTCACCGTTGCGGCGAACGAGACGGTGGACGACACCCTGGTAGCTGCGGGCAACACGGTGCGCATCGAAGGCGTGGTCAATGGCGACCTGATCGCTTTTGCCCGGACCGTCGAAGTACTCGGCACCGTCAAGGGCGACCTGGTCACTCTTTCCAAGAGAACTGTGGTCAGCGGAACCGTGGAAGGCCGCATCTACACATTCTCGGAGTCGCTCGACTTGGACGGGCTCCTGGCTCACAACCTTTACGGAGTTGCGCAATCCTTGCGTGTGAATGACCGTGGCCATGTGGGGGAAGGTGTCGTGGCTGCCGCCGGCGATGTCACCCTCGAGGGCGACGTGAAACGCAGTGTTAACATCCTGGCCAGCGGCAACACCGATGTCAGCGGCACGATCGGCCGCGATCTGACCATTTCGGGGGTCAGCCTGACGCTCACCAACACGGCCCGGGTCGGCGGCAACCTGAGCGCTCGCTTGCGCCAGATGAATGAGGCGCACATCGCCGACGGAGCCACCATTGCGGGCAAGCGTGACATCCAGGTGCACGTGAGGGAGAGCCAGTTCGTCCGCCCCAGATTCTACTTTCACCAAGCCGTCTGGTTCGCTGCCGCCCTGCTGGTGGGATGGCTGGGCCTGGTTCTGTTTCCCGCGTTCTTCCGGGCCACGACTCAGGAGGTGGGCTCAGGCTGGCTTAGCCTCGGGCTTGGGGTCGCGGTTCTGACGGGTGCGCCAGTGGCGATGATCGTGGCAGCCATCACGCTGGTTGGATTCCCGATCTCGCTCATGTTGCTCGCTCTGTATCTGACTGCGATCTACCTGGCGAAGATCTGGGTTGGAGCCTTCCTGGGGCAGATCCTTCTAAAGCCCTCGGGATCAACCAAGGGCGATTGGTTTCTGGGACTCTTGCTGGGCCTGTTGATTCTCACCGTCGTTCGATTCATCCCCTATCTCGGCGGATTGGTCCACTTCGGTGTGGTTTGCCTGGGGCTGGGAGCTTTTGCCGTGCATCTTTATCGGGCTTCACGCCCGGCAATAACGGCCTGAAGAGGTCAGCTTCCCATCGTTATTGAAATCCGCCGCTACGATCGCGTCCGGTTGATTTCCTACCGCGATTGGCGAACCTGAAGCGGAGGTAAAGGTCCCGTCGCCATCGCCCAGCAGGATCGCGACGCTGTTGCCCAGGTTGTCGCAGACGGCTGGATCAAGCCTACCGTCGCCATTGAAATCGCCCACGACGGCGAAAGATGCGCCGGAACCCGCTGGAAGAGGCCGAGGTTCTGCTTCCTCGAAACGGACTTCTTCTTCCCCCCGACAGCCGTTTTGTGTGAAACTTGGACCCCGAAGAAAGCAAATCAAGAACGAGGTAAAATGACTCCTTCCAAACTGGGCTTGCTCGTCCTCTCCTTCGTCCTCTCCGCCACACTGCCCCTGCGTTCCCAGGAATTGAACTCAACTTTCGCCCGCGATCCCGGCCAGTCCGTCGATCGGCAATACACGGACCAGATTCTCAAATACACGACCGATCCCTCATTCATCTCGCCGCTGGTGGATTACCTTCCGGCCTCGAAAATCGTCCCCACGCCGGCCAAGGTGCTGGGGGACATCGCCGGAGCGCCCGACATGCTTCCCTATGCAGAAGATGTGTACCGATACTTCCGCCTGCTGGAGGCGAGCAGTCCGAAGGTGAAGGTCTTCACCATCGGCCACTCCGAGGAAGGACGAGAGATGATCGCCGTCGCTATCGCCGACCCCCAGCTCCTCGCCGGTGCGAAGGAAAATGACGCGCGCCTCGCCCAGCTGGCCGACCCTCGCAAGATCGGTCTTGAGGACGCCAAAGCTCGCCAGATCATCGACCAATCCTGGCCCGTCTATTACATCACCGGCACTATCCACTCCCCCGAGACCGGAGCTCCCACGGCCCTGATGGAACTCGCCTATCGTCTTGCCGTCGACGATGCGCCCTATATCAAGTACATCCGCTCCCACATGATTGTGCTGATAACTCCTGTGGTCGAAGTCGACGGCCGCGACCGCATGGTCGACATCTATAAGTGGCACAAAGCTCATCCCGGCTGGGACTGGCCACATCTTGTTTACTGGGGCCATTACGTCGCGCACGACAACAACCGCGACGCCATGGCCATGACCCTCGATCTGAGTCGGAACGTTCTCGACACTTATCTGAGCTGGCATGCGCAGGTGTTGCACGACTTGCACGAGTCGGTCCCTTTTCTTTACGACAACACGGTGGGCGATGGACCTTATAACGCATGGGTGGATCCCACCCTCGCCGACGAGTGGGCGGAACTGGGCGCGAACAACGTCGCCCAGATGCAGAGCTTCGGCATGCCCGGAGTCTTCACTCACGGCGACTTCGATACCTGGAGTCCCGGCTACTTAATGTTCATGGCCGGCATGCACAACGGCATCAGCCGCCTCTATGAAACCTTCGGCAATGGCGGCGCCGATACCGAAAAGCGCATCCTCCGGCCGGAAGACTACTCGCGCACCTGGTACCGTCAGAATCCGCCGCTCCCCGTGGTGAGCTGGTCCCAGCGCGATAACAACAACTACGAAGAAAGCGCTCTGCTCTCCACCCTCTCTTACTTCTCGCGTAATACCCACCATTTCCTCGAAAACTACTACGGCAAGAGCAAGCGCGCAGTCGAAAAACCATTGCTCGAAGGACCGGCGGCCTATGTGATCCCTGTGGAACCAGCTGACACCAATCGTCAGATCGAGTTACTCAAGGTATTGAAGCGTCAGCACGTCGAGATCGAACAGCTATCCGATGCGATCACTTCCGCCATTCCTGTGGAAAAGCGCGGAGACAAGCCGAAGCAGGCAACCTTCCCCGCCGGCAGCATTGTCGTCCGGATGGATCAGCCCTACTCCCGCGTCGCCGATGCGTTGCTTGATCGGCAGTTCTGGGCCGCAGGCGATCCGCAGAGGCATCCCTACGATGACACCGGATGGTCCTTCACTCAGCTCTTCAATCTGAAGGTTGTCCGCGTCCTTGACCCCGCCATCCTCAAGTCCAAGATGACTTCCCTGGATGATCCGGCGACACTCGCCGGTAAGATCTCCGGCTCCGGACCGGTGCTTGCCGTGGCCAATACCAGCCAGGTTTCGCTCTTGCCTCTAGTCTATCGACTCAAAAGCGCGACCATCCAGGTTGCTGAAAAGCCTTTTGATGCCGACGGCAAACATTTTGCGGCCGGTTCGCTGCTCATCGCGGCCTCTCCCGATGACGGCATTGCCAAAGTTCTGCACGATTTATCTCTCGATGCATCGCGGCTCGGCGCTGCGCCTTCCGTGCCGTTCCACGCGGTCACCGCTCCCCGCATTGCTTTCATGCACACCTGGCTTAGCACACAGACTGAAGGCTGGTGGCGTTATGTGTTCGACAGCGCCGGCGTGCCCTTCGATTACATCAGCACGCAGACAGTAGCCAACCAGCCCGACCTGCGGGCAAAGTACGACGTCATCGTCTTCGCTCCCGTCGGCCATTCTTCCGCGCTCGAAATTCTCAACGGCATTCCCCTGTGGAATAATCCGATGCCGTGGCAGAAATCCGAGCTGACCCCAAACCTCGGAGCCGTTGACAGCACCTCCGATATTCGCCCGGGCCTGGGTTACGAAGGCCTCGCTCATCTGAAACAGTTTGTTGAGCATGGCGGGCTCCTCATTACCTGCGAAGATACCGCTCAGTTCGCCATCGATACGGGTCTTGCCCCCGGCGTCAGCGTCGCTCCCCAAGGCGAGGCGCGTGTGGTCGGCACGGTGCTGAACACGGTTTTCGTCGCCCCCGACAATCCGGTCGCATTCGGCTACGGGTCCGGTGTGCCCGTCATCAGTGCCAACGGCATGGCCTTTAATGTCAGCAATATACTGGGCCGCACCGGAGGCCGCGCTTTGATGGACCCTTTGACGGATCCCCTGGACCCCTACGCGAAGCGGGCCACCGGCCGCGGTAGCGTCGACGACAGCGACGAGCCCCTGGGGAGAAAGATCGTCGAACCCGAGCCGCTCGTGAAGCAGCAGCCATGGGAGCCAAAGCCGTTAGATGAGGAACAAACGCGCAACAACCCGCAGGTAATTCCGGTTCAGGAACGGCCCGATGTCATCTTGCGCTTCTCCGATGCCAAGACCCTTTTGCTCGATGGCTTGCTCGACAAAGCTTCGTCGATTGCCGAACATGCCGTGGTGGTGAACGCGCACCTGGGTCAGGGAAATGTGCTGCTGTTTGCCAACAACCCCGTCTATCGCGGCGAGACCGTCGGAACTTACGCTCTGGTGTTCAACGCCATCCTCAACTATCAGCACTTCGCGCACGTGTCTGTACCAGCAGACAAACAGCCACCCGTTGCTCAGGCTCTGTCGCGCGGGGAAACGCTCTTCCGCGGCAGCCCAATCTCGGAGCAAGAAGCGGGACGATAGAGCGCGAATGGGGTACAGGGGTGAGATGAGAGAGCGCTGATTTTACCCCGGAAGCGATCGGCGCCAATGCTGACCCATGGGTTGGATTGCTCCCCGTGACGGTCAAACCGAAACAACGTACCCGTCAGGCGAGGCGGGCTCTCAAAACTGAGAAGGTCACTCACGCGGTATCAAGGTAGTCTTCATCTTCCTGGTTTTCCGTTGTTCGTCGCCAATGGACGACCAACCGGTGGCGGCGCTTCGTGGGATCGTGCGCTCGAGGGTTCGCTTCCAAAACCGCCCGACTCAATGTCTCGCGCGAGAGCGGCTTCGCTCTTGCGCCCATGCGGCGGATGAAAGTCTGCTGGTGGGCCGCTTTTGTATGCTCACCGTGGCTCGCAAGGCTTCAGGGTGTGATGGCAATTACTCGCAGAGGACTGCCGGAGCCGCCGACGATTTTCAGTGGCGCGGCGATGACAATGGCGCCGGTTGGCGGAAGCTGATCTAGGTTGGACAGGCTGGCCAGCCCAAACTTGCCGCTGCCGTGCATCAGATAGTGGTTCGGAAAGGGGGGATCAAAGGCGGCGGCCTGACCGGCATCAGTCCCAACCGTTTCCACGCCGACGCCTAGCACATCCCGTTCCTCGGCGAGCAGGACAGAACTTTCCTTGGCCAATCCCGGAGTGTGGGGGCCATTCTCCTTCAGGTTGATGTAGTCCTTGGGGTCTGTCCGCTTCGACCAGTCTGTCCGTAAGAGAACCCATGCGCCCGCCGGAATAAGGCCGTGCTGTTCTTCCCACTGGCGGATTCGGTCCGGAGTCAGCAAATAGTCAGGATTTCCTGCCACCTCTGAACTGATGTTGATCACACAGGCAGGTCCCACGAATTTTTTCGGTGGGATGCGATCCACGGTGTTTTCCGGAAGGTCTTTCCCCGAGACCCAGTGGACCGGAGCATCGAAATGGGTGCCCGTGTGCTCGCCGGTCTCGAACCCATTCCAGTACCAGGCGGGGCCGCGTTCATCGTACCGCGACAGCTCCCAGATTTTGAATGCAGGCGTGTTGTTCCACTGCGAGGGCAGCGGCAGCAGAGGCGTCTGCGGACTCAAGGTTTGGGTCAAATCCACCACCCGCAGCCGGCCGGCGGTAAGTTCCTCGAGCAGTGTGGCCAAAACCAGAGACATTTGGGCTCCTCCAGAATATTTTCGCCCG
>Ga0209624_10002900_pt1 | contig 12459 bp, 7 predicted proteins | sample JacPinW_OM2H0_O1_FD_188565 | JGI IMG/M metagenome (GOLD analysis project Ga0209624, IMG submission 188565) | Forest soil microbial communities from Algoma, Ontario, Canada - Jack Pine, Ontario site 1_JW_OM2H0_O1 (SPAdes) (version 2) | ecosystem: Environmental > Terrestrial > Soil > Boreal... | reverse complement strand
CCGAAGCCCCCATAGGGATATTTTTTGCCGCGCGGCAGGTGTGTGGAACCGCGCTTTTGAGGAAAGCCTTGAGTTTCATCAACTTCGCAGCCCGCGAAATCAATTGCAAGATCGTGTACTACGGCGCCGGGTTGGGCGGCAAGACCACGAATCTGCAAGTGATCTACCAGAAGACCGCGGAACAGCAGAAGGGCAAGATGATCTCCCTCGCCACCGAAACCGAGCGCACCCTGTTCTTCGACTTCCTGCCGCTCGATCTGGGGTCGGTGCGCGGGTTCAAGACACGTATCCATCTCTATACCGTCCCGGGGCAGGTGTTCTACGACGCCAGCCGCAAGCTGATCCTGCGTGGTGTGGATGGCATCGTCTTCGTGGCCGACTCGCAGGAACAGCGCATGGACGCCAACGTGGAAGCTCTCGAAAACCTCATGTCGAACCTGCAAGAGCACGGCTACGACTTCAACAAGATTCCCTACGTGCTGCAGCTGAACAAGCGGGACCTGCCGAATATTCTGTCCCCGGAAGACCTGAACAAGGAACTGCGCAAAAAGAACGAGGCCGTAGTAGAGGCAGTCGCGTTTCAGGGCGTAGGCGTGTTTGAGACGCTAAAGGAAATCGCGCGGCAGGTGCTGACGGAATTAAAGGCTGGCGGGTAGGAAGGCAGTTCTCAGTTCCCAGTTCCCAGTTTCCAGTTGTCAGTTCTGAGCTTCCAGTTCTCAGCTTGCACCACCATGAAAGAGCGGCGCTTCAGCGCCGCGTGACCTCCAAAATCAACAAGGGTTTCAGCCCGCTGTGTCTACTGCATTGGCTGTCCCGTCGCCAACACCCCTTTGCCCGTGCCCCAAGGATGCATTTCAGGTTTAAGCAAACCAGCTTTGACGGTTGGATCGTCCTGCACCAAGTTGGCGGTTTGCTCAGTTCCCACCCGGAAAATCTCGACGCCTCGCAGTTCACCCTGATCCTCGAGCGGGAACGGTCCCGCAACGGCCAGGCTTCCCTGCTCTGTCATCCGTTTAAGGAGAGCATGATGCTGCTTCACCACATCCATAAACTCCGGCGCTTGGGGGTTCCAATTACTACCCCGCTTCAGCAGAACCAGCGTGTACTGCTCGAATCCTGCAGGCTCAGCCGGATCGTGAATGGCATTTGAGTCAACCCGCCACGGCCCATGCACCTCGGCCGAGAGCCGACCGGCTTTAACCGCCGGATCGCTATCAGCCCACGCTTGGGCCTGCGCCGCTGACTCCGCCTGCAACACGAAGATGCCGCGCAGCGCGGTGTCATCCAGAAAAGGACCGGCAATCACAAGTTTGTGTTCGGCCGCCATCTTACGAATGTTGGCCATGTGCTCTTCCTGAAGCTTCTCTCCCGCTTCTTTACTTAGTTCCGGAGCATTCGCGGGACGATTCAAGAGTACGAAGAAGTACTGCGCGGAGTTTGCGCTCGACTGGGCTGGGGCTTGCGCGAACGCCGGGATTGCAGACGAAATCAGACTGAACAGAAGTACGCCGCTGAAGGAGATTCTTCTCATACTCGATAACCTCCCAATTGCCCGACAATTCTAATCTACCGGGGCGTAGTCGCAGACAAGAACGGTCAGATCGTCGTCCTGTAAGGCGGACCACCGGCGGACTGAGGAGATGATCTGATCGGAGGCAGCGGGCGGTGGAAGCTCAGCCGTTTGCCGCAACAGGGCGGACAGAGCATCCTGTCCAAAGGAATCTCCCTTGGCATTGGCGGCTTCGATAAGTCCGTCAGTATAGAGCAGGAGGCGATCGCCCGGCCGTAGCGGGTGTGTTGCGTTGGTGTAGGTGGCAAAGTCGAATGCGGCAAGAATCAGACCATTCTCGACGATCTCTGCCACTTTTCCGTCGCGCAGCAGAAGCATGGGCGGATGCCCGGCCGCGGAATATTGCAGTGTCTTCGAATTCGAGTCGAGATGAACGTAGGCGGCGGTGACGAACTGGTTCTGGGTATTGCCGCAGAGAACGGCATTCATTTCCGACAATAATCGGGCGGGATCGGCGGCATTGGCGCGTTGCGACGTAGCCGCTACTTTCACCATGGAGGCGATGAGCGCGGCTGGCACGCCGTGGCCGGAGACGTCGGCAATGAGCAGCCCAGCTTGCTGGTCGCCGGACACGATAAAGTCGTAGAAATCTCCTGCAACGGAACTCATGGGCACGTAGCGCGCGGCGACGTGGAAGTTGGCGGAGCTGGGGAATTCGGCAGGCAAAATCGATAGCTGGATCCGCTTGGCGACCTCAAGTTCCTTTTGAATCTCGCCGAGCTGCAGGTCCCGCTCGAGCGTCTGGCGTGCGGCAACATATCCCAAAGCCACGAGAAATGCCACAAAACCAATGGGTTCGATATTGGGCAAGGAAATTCCGAGCAGGCTCCTGAAGTTCTCCCAGAAAGCGAAAGCGGCAAAAATCAACAGGCCGCGGCGTATTACGACGGCATCCCGATCGACCGAGCTCTTGCTCATCGAGATCAGGACTAGAGTAGTCAGCCCGGCGATCACCAAGACGGCATTGATCTGGTAAAAGATGCTTCGCGGTCCCACCGCGAGCGTTGCCAGAGCTAGCAGGCCCAGCACGGTTCCCATGACATAAAGCGCATTTCTCGCCCGGCGGTGCAGGAATCCGGCGGCGTTGAGGAAAAGGAACGCAGGGATGGGAACCACGAAGTCGATCGCATGACTAAGTCTCGGGTAGAAAGACCAGCTCTGCAGCATGGTGAACATGCCGGTCTGGATCCACATGCGCAGGCCATACACGCCGGCGAAGAAAGCAAGGTAATTCAGGATACGATCATGCTTGCGGCGGATTTCGGAAACCGCCGCCGCGACCAGCCCCACCGCCATGATCATGGCGCCGAAAAGAAGAGTGGGGACATCGTGGCGAAAGGTCTGCAAGACCTGATCTGCAGTCAACTCGGGAGCGATAGCATACATGAGAGAGGATGCTAAATCATTTTCCTCCCGTCCACCTTTCAGAAGAAGAAAATGACATCTCCCGCCGCCGTGAGCTGGCTCTTCTTGGTGCCGTTCCGGTAGGCGGGGTTATCGTACGAGTGAATCCCCGTTCTTCTCATTCTTGTCACCCTAGAACTCAATCCTGAGCGCCATCTGTCCGGTGCGGTTCCCAGCGTTCTCGGCGGTTTGCGGAGCGCTCAGAACGCCGAATGTCGGATTATCGATCTGCGTGGCCGGAGGAGCGAAATTAGTGTGGTTAAGCACGTTGGTAAATGTGGACTCAAAGCGCACTCTTAACTTCTCTGTGACATTGAAGACTTTGGCGAGACCCAGGCTGGCCGCGGCTGTGCCCGGCCCCTGGAGGATGCCCACTCCGGCGTTGCCAAAGCGTCCCGCGCCCGCAGGGGTGGGCGCGAATGCCGCGAGATTGAAGTATTGCGCGCGAGACTGGCCCTGGTAGAAATTCTTCGAGACCTGGTCGGGTCGAAGGAATGCGCCACGATTGACGACGTTAGTGTTGGACTGGTCGAAGGAATCGCTGATGCTGGGTGTGAGCCAGGGGCCGGTTTCAAGCAGAGTCACGTTGGTTAGTTCCCAACCACCGAGCAAGGCGTTCTTCCAGCCGCCAGTGTTAAGGAAAGTGCGGCCCTGACCAAAAGGCAACTGGTAGAGACCGGTGAGAAGAAAGCGCTGGTGGCGCGTTCCTTCCACATTGCCATAATCGCTATGGACGTGAAAGCGATCGGCGATGGGGACGCCATAGTTGACTTCGCCGGCGAATGCCGCGGGAGTATCGCCCTGATTGTCAGCGAGGTTCTTCGCCAGTGTGTAGTCGGCATCGAAATAGAACCCGTTTGACGTTTTATGGCTTTCCTCGACTTCCAGCGCGTTGTAGGTGGCCTCTGCGGCGTTGAAGGTGCTGTAGAGCGTGAACCAGTTGTGATAGGGCGCGCGCGGATCGACGTATGGACTTGTGGCCGTCGTCTGATATGGTGTCGCGCTGGCCGGAATCTGGTTGAGGTCCTCGGTGACGCTCAGGCGGTAAGTGTGCATGCCGACATAACTGACACGCAGGCTGTCGTTAGTGGCGAGCTGACGTTCGACCGTGAGGTTCCACTGATTCGCTTGCGGGTCGCGGTAGTTCGGATCAACCCCTTGATCAAGGCCGCCCCCGCCAAACTGTACTCCGACCGTCGGTGGCGCCGTGTTGGGAAACTGAATGAGAGGCGCGGTTGCTGTACCGCCGTTGGTATAAGTGTGCAGCGCTGAGGTCGGGTTACCACTATTGTTGAACGACAGCGGGCCCAGATTGGTTACCGTAAAAATCCCGAAGCCTGCGCGGATCACGGTCTTCGTATCGTTAAACGGACGGTAGGCGAGAGAAATGCGCGGCTGGAAATTGCCCTTATAGATGTTGCGTAGTGACTGCGGAAGGTGATCCTGACTGGCAGTAATGTAGTTGCTGCAGGGCAAAGCGGTATGCCCCAGGTTGCAGGCATTGAACGACTGCTGGAAGCCAAGATTCGAGGCCTGGATGTTCTGCTGCGCCAGATATGCGGCGAGATTGTCGGGCACGACGATGGAGTTGTTTCTCTGGTCGAAGTTTGCCAGGTTGCCGCCGTCTTCGGTGAACCCCGGAAGGATCTGCCAGCGCAGGCCGTAGTTCAGCGTGATCCTGCCGTTGACCCGGTATTCATCCTGGCCGAAAAAGCTGTACTCCCAGGCTGTTCCGGCTACGTCGGGGCTGGAAACGGCGAAGAAGATAGTTGTAGGCAGCCCTGCAAGGAAGTCGCCAAACGCATTGCCGGTGAATGTAGGCTGAAAGGTAAACTGTCCAAAATCATCGGAAGGCAGGAAGGTCTCGATGTCGGCGTAGCGCACTCTGCGCGCGTCAATGCCGGTCTTGAAAGTGTGTTTTCCCCGCGTCCAACTCAGATTGTCGGTGAATTGGGTCGTCTTCGATTGCGTCACCCCGGTCTTGTCGCGGCCAATGGGAGTAAACCCCGTTCCGGCACTGAAATTAAATGTGGGAAAGGCGTGCGTGCTGGGATGCTGGCTGATGTTCACTCCGGTCAAATCAAGTTGCGAGAGCGCGTCTGCGCCCTCAATGGGGAAGCCCACGCTGGTCGTCACGTTCGTAAAGCCGAAGCGGAACTCGTTCAGCAGACGCGGCGTAAGCACCCATGTATGCGAGACCAGAAGACTGCGATTGTGTACGCTGTCGGAATCGTCGGGTAGCAGCGGGTTGGCGTAGTCTTCCGTAATGTTCTTGCGGCTAAAGCGCGCGTAGACCGACTGCTTGGAATTGAGGGTCTGGTCGATGCGGAGATCGGCCCCGTCGGTGCGCGCGGGTGTGGATTGAAAGTTCTCGTAATTATAGTTGGACTGGCCGGTGACGTTGGGCAACGGATAATAGTTCAGCAGCGCCGTGGCCGTGGGATTGATGTTCGTAATCGGCGTGCTGACGCCAAGCGCGCTCAGGTCACCGTTGCGTTCCGCCTGCGTGGGAACCAGGAACTGCTCGGCAAGCGCAGTGGAGCGGCGGTTCCCTTCGTAATCGAAAAAGAAAAACGTCCGGTCCCTGCCGTTGTAGAGATGCGGAATGCTCAAAGGACCGCCGAGCGATCCGCCAAAGGTGTTGAAATGTTTTGGCGACTTGCCACTGAAGCCATAGGGATCTGCGTCGAGCGCGTCGTTTTGCAGATATTCAAACAGGGTGCCGTGATACTGGCTGGTGCCGCTTTTAGTGGTGAAGGTAACGTCGCCCACCTGCGAAAACTCCGCGCTGTTGTTAAACGACGTGACTCGAACCGCGGAGATTCCCTCCTGCGACGGATAGGCATCCTGCAACGCGCCATTCTGCCGTACGTTCGCCGTCGAAATGCCGTCGACCGAGAAGTTCACCATCGCCGAACTCGCCCCACCCAGCGCGACATTCCCCGAACTGTCCTGTTGCACATTGGGCGAAAGTGACAGCGCCGCCAGCGGGCTCGTGGTGGTCGCGCGATTGTTCAACGGGAGCTGGGTGATCTCCTGATTGTTCAGGGAATCGCTGATCACTCCGTTTTCAGTGTTGATCACAGCCACCGTGTCTGAAACTTCCACGACTTGCGATTGGCTTTTGATTCCGACGGTGACATCGATTCTAAGAGTCTGCCGGGCGGCCAATTCCACGGACGGAACCTGGAAGTCGGCAAAACCCTGAGCCTGCGCCGAAAGTGTATAGTTGCCCGGCTTTAGGTTCACAAATTCAAACGACCCGTTCTCGTCCGACGTGGTCGTGCGCGTGCTGTTGTCGTCCAAACTTTGGATCTTCACCGACGCCCCAGGCACCACAGCCTGTGCCGGATCATGCACTACTCCGACGATGCTGCCAAACGTAGACTGCGCGCGGGCGCAGACGCCGATACCAAGAACACACAGAACCACAAGTGCCGCCCCAATTCGCCGATAAACTGTAGCTTTGGTCACTGCCTGACCCTCCCCCGACCCGGAGCTGGACTCACCGACTTCCCTTAGAATTCACGCCCGGTGTTAGGAAGCTAGCACTCCGGTCATAAAGAAATAGCTGACAGGTGATAAGGGAACCGTAAAGTCAAGCGCGGAAATAAACGATAAGTTGCATCGGAAATGCTGATCGGAGTGAGTTAAACTCTCATGTCGAGCTGCGACTACAGCTTCGGAGAGGCTCTATGCACATCTGGAAGGTGAGGCTTGCGGTCTGGTTCTTGTCTGGGTTTGTATTATTTTCCTCCGTTCTTTTCTCTCAGGCTCCATCCCTGCACGGCATCGACGTCACCGATCTGGATCGCAAGGCGGATCCCTGCAACGATTTCTATGAATTCGCCAATGGCACGTGGCGGGCGAGCCATCCGATTCCGGCATCCATGACCCGCTGGAGCAAGCGCTGGGCCGCGGGAGAGTCGTCCAAGGACAAGCTCAAGGAAATTCTCGACACGGTCTCCGCCGACAAGAGCGCGCCCAAGGGTAGCGCGGAGCAGATCATCGGCGACTACTACGGCGCTTGCATGGATGAGTCGCGGGTGAATGCGCGCGGCATGGAACCGCTGAAGCCGTGGTTGGCACGAATCGATGCCGCGAAGGATATGCCGGAACTGCAGCACGTGATAGCCGACATGCACGACATCCTGGTGTCCGATCCGTTCGAACTCGGCAGCCAGCAGGATCCGCACAAACCATCCTGGGTGCTGGCCGACATAGGCGCCAGCGGGCTGGGGTTGCCGGATCGCGATTATTACCTGAAACCGGAGGCTCGCTTCAAAGAAGCTCGAGAGAAATATGTCGCGCATATCGCGGCCATGTTCAAGCTCGCGGGATGGGACGAGAAAACATCGTCGGCCGCGGCCCAGACAATTATGAGCATGGAGACCAAACTCGCCGAGGCCTCGCTCGACAACGTAGCCCTGCGCGATCCGGCGGCTACCGATCACAACACCACGTTTGCCCAGTTGCAGGCGATGGCGCCGCACATCGACTGGGTGGAATATTTCAAGCACAGGCAGATTCCGCAAGATGTGGACATGAACGTCGACCAGCCGAAATTCATGCAGGAGCTCGACCGGCAGATGCACGACGCTCCGCTGGCTGACTGGAAAGTCTATTTCAAGTGGCATCTGTTGAACTCGACTGCCAGTTCCCTTTCGACGCCTTTCGTGGAAGAGGATTTCGCCTTCACGGGAAAGTATTTGAGCGGCACCACAGAAATGAAACCGCGCTGGAAGCGCTGTGTGGAGTCGACGGATCAGCTTTTCGGCGAAGCCCTGGGCAAGAAGTATGTGGAGAAGTATTTCCCACCCGAAGCCAAGGCGCGAATGCAGGAGATGGTGCGGAACTTGCTGGCGGCGATGCGCGATGACATTCTCAGCCGGCCGTGGATGAGTGACGACACCAAGGAAAAGGCGATGGCCAAGATCGCCACCTTTAATCCCAAGATCGGATACCCCGACAAGTGGAAAGACTACAGCCACGTGGAGATTCGGCGTGACGCGTTCTTTGAAGACATGATTGCCGGCAGGAAATTCGTCGAAGAAGACGACCGGCTTACGATCAACAAGCCCGTGGATCGCGGCCGCTGGGGCATGACGCCGCCGACCTCCGACGCTTATTACAATCCACTGATGAACGAGATTGTGTTCCCCGCAGGCATCCTGCAGCCTCCGGCGTTCGATATGACAGCGATGGATGCGGTAAATTACGGCGCAATCGGAGTGGTGATCGGCCACGAAATTTCCCACGGCTTCGACGATCAGGGAGCGCAGTTCGATTACCTGGGACGACTGCGCGACTGGTGGACTGACGCCGACCTCAAGCAGTTCCAGACGCGTGCCGCTTGCGTCGCCGATCAGTTCGAGAGCTACTTCATCGAGCCCGGCGTGCACCACAACGGCAAACTGGTACTCGGCGAGAGCATCGGCGACCTCGGCGGCGCGAAGATCGCGTTCCTGGCGTATGAGAAGTCGCTGCAAGGCAAGCCTCGCCCCGCGGATATTGACGGCTTCACTCCTGAGCAACAGTTCTACATTGCGTGGGGACAATTCCGCGGCGATGAGACTCGCATCGAGGCCCAGCGCCTGATGATGCAGACCGACCCGCATCCCGTAGCCAAGTATCGAGTGATCGGGCCACTCTCGAATCTGCCGGACTTTCAGAGAGCGTGGAGCTGCAAAGCGGATGCGGCCATGGTGCGGCCGGAGGGGAAGCGGTGCGAGGTGTGGTGATTTGGCGTTGAGGAGACGAAATGCCCGACTGGAAAACTCACGGCCTTCGCATCATTCGCAGCGGCGAACTTGACAGCAACACGCCGCAAACGCCGGGTATGACCCGCGCCGAAGCCATCTCGCGCGCCCGCGTCGGCGCGCAAAAGCTCTGGGCGGGAACCGTCGTGGTGCATCCCAATGCCAAGACTGGCCCCCATCACCACGGAGAGCTCGAAACCGTGATCTACGTGGTGCGCGGCCGCGCCCGCTTTCGTTGGGGAGATCATCTTGAGTTTGTCGACGAAGCGGGCCCGGGAGATTTCGTCTACGTTCCTCCCTACGTGCCTCATCAAGAGCTGAACGCGCGCAAAGACGAACCGGTGGAAGCAGTGATCGTGCGCAGCGGTCAGGAACCAGTCGTCGTCAATTTGGATATTCCCAGCCCCGAAGACGCTTCCGATTCTCCCGAGGACGATCCCTTTCACTCCGCGCCGGGAAAGAGCTGAGCCGCGCCCAGCGCACTGGACAAAAAGAAATTCTTGCGCGGCGATTTTCAGCGGAGCGCGTATCCGGCCGCGCCCGGCAGCAGGCCGTCGACCTTGATTACTTTCATTCCGGGTTTGACGTCGCGGGCATTCACCAGACTGACGGCCCCTGGAAAGAGCCGCATGGCCTCTTTCTGCATGCCCACGGAGGGAACGGTCAATGGCTCAGCGTCGGCCTCACCACGAAACACCTGAGCGGTCCAATATTGCTTGTATTCGCTTTCTGACATTGCGAGAAGCTTCAGCAACACGACGCGTTCAGGGCACCCAGGACCACGCGTGATAAGTTTGATCGCCTGGCCGCCCGGCCATGAGTGTTTCGCGCCAACGAACGTCTTCCGCAAGTCTCCGAGGCTGACGTTGGTTGCAGGATTGTCAGGACTGACCACCACGGCTATGTCGCTGGACTGAGCCATCGCCTGCGGGTTGAGCGAGAAGATGGCTAATCCCAGGAGAAGCAGCGTTGTTATCGACTTAATCCCCATGCTCTCTCCTGCCTCAAAAAGCAAACGCAAGCTGCAGATGCAGTCCGTTCAGATCCGGCTCGCCGCGGCGAACGGTGTGGTCCAACTGGGCCTTGAAGGCGATGTAGTCATTCAGATCGTAACGAGCGCCGAAAGAAGGACCGAAGCGCAGGCCGACATCGTTGTAGATCGAGTCGTTGGGGCTCGCGTTCACGTACTGATAACGGACAAACGGACGAAGGTGGCCGATCTGTTTGGAAAATTGGGAATAGAACGCGGGCGTGTTGAAGAGCGTGTCGCTGGAATGCAGAGGTGCGTCGCGAATGAGGAAGCCTTCGTTAAGAAACTCGATGCCGTGGCCCACGTAGACAACATAACCGTTGACAATGCTCTGCCCGTATCGCAACGACGGTCCCTGGATCAAATTGCTGATCTTGTCGTGATAGTAAGAGGATCCGATCTGCAAGCCCCGGACAGCATCAGGACGAAGATAGAGCCCGACGTTCACCTGATTGCCGTTGTTCTCGTCGTTCACTAAACCGTCGCCGTTAATATCAGGCCGCTTGGTGTCGGAGGATCCATACTCGGCAACGTAGTTCAATCCCAGCTTCCCGGAAAGAATCGAACCGGTCGCGGAAACACCGATCGCCTGCGTCGGAAGCAGACCGCCATTGCTGGAGTATTCCATTATCAGCGGTCGATCGGCGGTGGTTTGCAGCCACGCGGCGCTGAGAAATGCCCAGTTGTAATACCCGATGCTGGTCTGGTAGCGGCCAAAAGACATCTTCAAGTGGTCGTTGTATTCGTACTTGAGCAACATCCTACGCAGATCTATGTCGTACCTCTGGGCGTCGCGTTCCTCGAAAACAATCTCGGAGAGCACACTGGTTCTGTTACTAAGTCTCGAAGTGAGAAATAGACCAAAGTCGCCGGTGTAGAAGTTTGCCGCTGAACCGGGGACAAACCCATAAGTCCCCAGTTCTGGCCGGCGCTGGTCGAGAGCTTGGTAGTCTACCTCTCCAAAGCCGCGCCACTTTATGCCGCGCACGTCATGCCAATCGCGGGGCGGCGCAGTCGGCAATGGTGGGGGCGGAGTTTGTTCCGCAACCTGCGGGGACGGGGCTGGCAAAGAGGAATCGGCTCCGCTCGCGGGAGAGGCTTGCGGCTGCTTGGCCTCCAGATTCTTGATCCTCTCCTCCAGGTCATGGTCTTGCTGCTGCAATTGTTTGATCTGTTCCACCAGTTGGGTAATGGTTTCCTGATCGTGATCGCCGGAGTTAGGTCCCGCACTCTGCGCCCAACTGAAGGTGGAAACCAACAACAGCGCAAGCAACAGGCGATCGAAGCGAGTCCTGATTCTCCCTCTGGGCACCGAAAGTCTCCTTGACCGTCCGCACAGGTGCGGAACGTTCCCTGGGTTAACCTTCGGCAAGACCGGCTGAGAGCTTTCGGTTACTTTGGTATGTCGCGGCGGACTCAAAGCTTTGCCGCCAAGAAAAAAGGCGCCGGAGGGTTCCGGCGCCACGAGGCTCGCGAGATGCGGTCAAGCGAGTCCGACAAATCCGAAGAATCTTATTTGCTTTCCGCGATGGGGCTGGCTCCGAAGTCGCGGCGGTTGTTGACCGCGGTGCGCGCGGCGCGGGCAGCCGGCATATTGGCCGCAGCGGCTCCGTAGCGCTCCAGCAGAACCGGCGCCATGGTGTTTTCGGCTTCCTTCACGAAGATCATTTGATTCTCCGAAGCCATGTCGACGCGGACAAAGTCTCCCAGCTTCACCTGGCTAGTCGCAACCAGATTGGCCAGCGGGAAAACCAGATGCCGTTCAATCGCCCGCTTCAGGTGGCGCGCGCCGTAACGCGGGTCAGTGCCTTCCTTCAGCAGGAATTGCTTCGCCCCGGCAGTGCAATTGAATACGAACTGGTTGGCACCCGCGGCCATCAGCACGCGCTGCTGCACCATGCCGAGTTCGATATCAAGAATCTGCGCCAGATGCTCGTCCCGCAGAGTCTTGAATACGACGGTCTTGTCGATGCGGTTCATGAACTCAGGCGTGAACTTGCGTCGCGCAGCTTCGACTGCGGTGCGCTGGATCTTGTCGTCGAAATTATTGTCGACCTCCACCACTTTGGGCGCGAAGCCCAGCCCACCGTCGATCAGATTCGTCATCTCACTGGCGCCCAGGTTCGAGGTCAGAATGATGATGCACTGCGATAGATCGACGCGGCGATTGTCGCCGAGTGTGAGCGTGGCCTTATCGAGAATGCCGAGCAGCAGTTGCCATAGCGAATCGCTCGCTTTCTCGATCTCGTCAAACAGCAGAATCGAAAGCTTCAGCTTCTCCGTGAACCACTGATTCAACGCTTCCTGCGTCAGCAGGGGATGAGTCTCGCGATGTCCCAAATATCCCGGAGGCGAGCCGATCAACTTCGCAATCTCGTGCGAGTGCTGGAACTCCGCGCAATCGATCTTGATGCAGGCGTGCGCATCGCCGAACAAAGCCTCGGCCATGGCTTCCACCACGCGCGTTTTGCCCGAGCCGGTCGGCCCCAGGAAAAGCAGGTTGCCCACGGGGCGTCCGGGAGCGTTCAGGCCAGCCAGAAACATCTGGTAAATCTCGGCGACCTTTTCGACCGCCTGGTCCTGACCCACGATGCGGCGTCGCAGAGCGGCTTCAAACTCCCCAGCATCAGCGCTGCGGCGGTTCGGATCGAGCACGGTAGCAAGGTTCGGTCTCATAAGGTCGTTATCTTTCAGTC
>Ga0209624_10002899_pt1 | contig 12460 bp, 11 predicted proteins | sample JacPinW_OM2H0_O1_FD_188565 | JGI IMG/M metagenome (GOLD analysis project Ga0209624, IMG submission 188565) | Forest soil microbial communities from Algoma, Ontario, Canada - Jack Pine, Ontario site 1_JW_OM2H0_O1 (SPAdes) (version 2) | ecosystem: Environmental > Terrestrial > Soil > Boreal... | reverse complement strand
AAACCTGCGACGCCATGGGTGTCGTCGAAGCCAAAGCCCTGGTCGATTTCCGGATTGGCCCAGAATTCCGCGCCCCGCCACAGCTTGACGCCGACGGAGAGCGTAAGATCGAAGGTTTCCTGCGATGCCGCGCCGCCGGTGAGGCTGTTGGTCCCTTCAAAGGGTGAGCGGAGCGCCGGATGGGCCTGGTCGACGAAGGTCGCCTGCCCGTGCACGGAGAAAATGTCACTGGCTGCAAAATTCGGGGGCGCCAAGGCCGCCGGCCGCGACGAATCGTCGAAGCGGTAGTTGAACCCCAGGCGGAACTGTTGTTCCGAGAGCCCGGAGCTGACGCGTTGGCCCGACAGCGGGAAGTTTTCGCTGAACGATGGAAAATCGGTCCAGAGATATTCGCCGCGAACCGTCCAGTTCGGCGTGATCGCGGTCTCGATGCCGGCACCTAGCGCCCCCCCGAAGCGCCAGACGAAACGGTCTTCGACATTGCCGGTCGCATTCTGCGTCAGCTCCTGCTGATCATAGCTCCAGGCCAGCCCGCCCGTGGCATAGAACAGCCAATGGTCCGGCGCATAGCCGATACGGCCACGTAACGTGCCCGACGCCAATACGTTTTCGCTGAAGGTTCCGGCGCCGAAAGTTGGCGAGGTGAAATTCGAGATGCCGCCGATGGTCAGACTGGAGACCGGGTCGGGGAAGGTGGGAAACGAGCCGTCGCCCTCGATGCCCAACACCAGGCGGTTCTTGAGTATCCAATTGTAGCCGCCTTGCACGCCCTCGAACCAGCTACCGCTGTCCTTGAAAGCATTGGGCGATTGGTAAAGTCCGAAGGAGCCCGCGACCGCGGCGCCGCCGCCGAGCGGATCGAGCGTCCAGCCCGAATTTCCGGTCGCAAGGCCAATATGGCCGCCGGCGTAAAAGCCGGTCCAATCGTAGAGGCTCGGGACCGGTGGCGCTTTCACGGGATAGGAAACCGGCAAATCGGCCGCCGCCGCGAAAGGACAAGTCGCAAGAGCAACCCAGGTCGTGCTTCCAATTATGTAGATCCGCTTCATCACGCTCCTCATTACTCTGATCGTCTTGTGGATGACGGTTATTCAATGATTGGTCCGACGCTCCAGCTCGCAGCTGAAACGGTGGCCTCCAGGCTGAGGCGGCCCACCACTTGTTCGAGAACGGCGTCACTCTTCGAATGGGCCGAGAGCTGCGCGACGACTTCGACACGCCCGCTGTCATCGAGGTCGGTACTGTCAAGCCGCCGCAAGCTGAGTTGTCCGTTGCTCGTGCTCTGCAAGAGCAAAGCCCGGACATGCGCCTCTTCCGGGTTTCGGCAGACCACCCGGACGCGGTAGTGAAAGTCGGTTTCGGTCTGCGTAATCGGTTGCCGGTTGATGAGCCGAACCAACGGTCGCAACAGCAGGTTGACGAGAATGACAAAACTGGTTGCCAGCGCCGCATGCAGCGAATGCCCGACGCCTGCGAGCATTCCCACCGCCGCCGAGCACCACAAAGTGGCCGCGGTGTTGAGGCCGGTGACATGAAGTCCCTCGCGAAAGATGATCCCCGCACCCAGGAAGCCGATGCCGGAGACGACCTGCGCCGCCACGCGGGTGGGGCTGCCTTCATCGGGAAACAAGCCCGCGAAGATCACAAAGCTCGTGGCGCCGATTGCGACCAGCGTGTTGGTTCGCAAGCCCGCCATTCGTTGGCGCCATTGGCGTTCGAACCCGATGCTCGCGCCCAGCAGCGTCGCCGCCGCCAGACCGATGGCCGCTTGATCAATCGATGTGTTCACAGTGAATCACTTTCTTGACTTCCTGACGCTTTCGCCAGCGGCGGCCCAGAGCGAGAAATGCTCCCGCTCGTTCCAGAAATCGTGTGCCTGACAACACGGTTCGAAGAGCGCGGGGTGATATCCTGCGCCGCAGATGCAGGGTCATCGCGCAGCGCAAGATGCTGCTTGCCAGCCGGAAAGCTCCGATGGCGCCCCACCGTCTCGCGTTTGCAACCGCGTTCCTGATCACGCGCCCGACGTCGCAAGCTGGAAGATGCGGAACAGAACAAGGCTGCCGGCGACGATGAGATAACCGCGCAACACAATCATCCAGATGCGAGAGGCAAGCGACAGACGCGCCGACGGTAGCTGGTCGAGAGGTGGCATGCGCCACTTGTCGTCGGCGACATTCGCCGGCCTGGATATCGACCCGATGTTTCCAGTCTCCAGCTTTCTCGAGCCGCGCTGCGCAAACGCGACACCCAGAGCCGCCACGACCCCGACGACGCTGCCCCCAATCAGGATGCTCAAGATGACCGTGTCGGAAATGTTGGAAAAGAGAACCGATCCGGTGAGAATAACCGAGAGCATCACCAGCACCGCGACGACACCCCCGGTGAAGAGGTTGAGTCTGCGGGAATTGATCCATGGACCGAGCACCGCCTTGTCGTTGCAGAGCAGCAGAAGAAATACGGTGGCGCCCGGCAGCAATACACCGGCAAGCGTCTGGACGGCACTGGTCAGTAACCCAAGCTGGATTCCCGGCGTGAGGACAAGCACGGCAGCGAGGACGATAAGGCCGCAATAGATGGCATAGAATCCCTTGGCTTCGGTCGGCCTGCGGTGCAGGGAATGCCGCCACGAGAATACGTCGCCGAGGGCATAGGCGGTGGCAAGCGACACCGCGGCTGCTCCGATGATGCAGGCATCGAGCAGCGCGAGCGCGAAGAATATCGCAGGCGCTTTCCCGAAATACTTCTCCATGCCGGCGGATACCGCGCCAGCATCGACGAAATTGCCGAATTCGGGACGACCGGCAAACGTCTGGGCGGTGAATGACATGATCGCCATCGCACCCGCGATTACGATCGCGATGCCGATCATGAGATCGACGCGCTCATACTTGATGAAACGCGGCCTGATCCTTTTGTCGACGACATAGCTCTGCTGAAAAAACAGTTGCCAGGGCGCAACCGTGGTGCCGACAATAGCGATGATCAGCAGCATCACTTCGTTCAGTGCCGCTCCTTCCGGCATCTTCGGCACCATCATGTCATGGATCATCTGGCCAGCCGGTGGATGGATGAAAAGGAGGACCGGAAAGACCAGGAAACTTCCTGCGACGAGGGTGAGCGCGAAACGCTCGAAGCGCCGGAAGTCACCGGTGCTTGCTGCGATCATAACCAGCGCGGCGGCCGCCACGATGCCCCAGAACTTTGGCAATCCGAGATAGTCGAGCGCCAGCGTGATGCCGATGAACTCGGTGACGATGGTCAGCGCGTTGAGGATAAACAGATCAATGACGCTGAAGGCGCCCCAGAATTTGCCGAAACGCTCGAAGATGAGCCGGGCATGGCCGACGCCGGTGACCGCGCCGAGACGAAGTACCATCTCCTGATTGACGTAAAGAACCGGGATCAGCAACACCAGCGTCCACAACAGCGTCGTGCCGTAGTTCTGGCCAGCCTGGGTGTAGGTGCCGAACGCACCGGCGTCATTGTCGCCGACCATGACGATAAGGCCAGGCCCCAGAATCGCGAGCAGGGTCTTCAGCCGTGCGCCTAAAGTTGACCTCGGTGCGAAATCATCTTCCGCGATGCTGCCGAACGCACCGCGGATGTCGCCGAGATGGGCTTTGTCGAGCACCGCTGTGTGGATTGTTGGTGCGGCGGCGCCGTTACCGGTCGTCTGCGGGCTCAATTCATTCAAGACAGCCATCATCTACTCCTGTTCGGTCTTGGCCGGCGGCCCGACGTTTCGGGTTGGGAAAGAGAATTACATTCGCGCTGTTCGGCGCGACCGGGCTCGTCTGTTTGCTGACGCGTTGTCGCCGGGAAATCTCCGGGCCCGATACCAATGCGATGCCAAGTCCGGCGATGTGATAGAGAAGACAGGCGCTCTCGCGCACGACGCCAACGGCGCTTCGCATGACGGGATCGCGAAGCGCTCGGTCCAGGACGCCATCGACACCGTATTGCCGCGTGTCTTTGCTTTGGCGCGGCTCATCGTTTCCGCGCAAACTCCCGACCTTGCTGGGCGCACATCTCCGCAGATTGAGAATTTCGGGATCGGATGGTTCTACAGCGTCGATCATGGTCTGCCTCCGATATTCATCTCGATGCCGGAAACCCACGGCATCGAGATGAGCGGAGGGACTAGATGCCCACGCCACCTCGACCGGACTGGATCACGGCCGTCTCGAATCTGATGTTGTCCCCTGAGGGGGTTCCCGTTGCTGCACCGGATTGGTTCACAACGGGACGACTAGGTCCTTCGTCCATGGTGATCCCTTGCCTATCCAGCCGCTGTCGAAAGCAATCGAGCGACGCTGCTCAATCGTCGTTCGACAGCACCCGGTTCATTCGCCGTCATTGCGCCCCTCGATAAATCGCGGCGAGCATTGCGATACAGAAGAGGAGTGTAACGAGACCTAGAGCGAGTAGGCGGGTGGTCAATTGCTTTCGCTGAAAACGATGAGGCATAGGAACGCCTTAGTTGACGGCCACCGGGCTCCTCATTGGAGTTCTCATCGAGGCAGTCAGCGGTCCAACGACATTCCAGTCGGCCGTCGTCGACGAAGATCCAATGACACGCCAGCACCGGCTGTGGAGACCGACACTGGCCCGTGGGGCGGCGACGATCCCACGGTTTGTCATCGGAACACGCAGCCTCAAGCCAAGGCGGCAACCTGTGCCGCGGCCCAAGACGTCGGAATTTTGCGAGTCTTGTGAACATCGCTCACCTCCATATCCGCTTTGCGCGGCAGGCCGGTGAGCGAGACAGTCAGCTAGGTGCGACCGTCGCCCTCACGCGGCGAAAGCCGGCGCGATCGATCTTTGATGTCTTGCGGCATCGCCGGCCCGACACCTGTCGAACCGTCGCTGCCAAAGGTGGTACTGCCCATTGTTGTTCGAGATCGCTCATCGTCAGGGTTGAACGTTCGGGTCGAACGTCTTGCCGGGAACTATCGGTTCCAAACAATGACAGGCCATTACGCCCGTCAAAAATCGGTGTCAAGCGATTTTGGTTATCCCCCACGGGGGATAATCGATATCCTGCTGGGGGGATACGATAAAGCATCTATGTAACGATCATCCGCCGATATTCACGCGGCCAAAGCGCGCGCCGAAGGCGTCGGACACTCGATGCGAAGCTACTTTCTTTATCCTCCATGGAGGATGTATTGTGCCAACAGGAGGACCGCAGAAAACATGCCCCACGAGAATCATCCCGCCATTGTCAGACGGCTCAAGCGCGCCGACGGCCACCTTCAGACCATCATCGAAATGATCGAAGAAGACAGGCCATGTCTGGAAATCGCTCAACAATTGCAGGCCGTCGAGAGCGCGATCGAAAGCGCCAAGAAAGCCTTGATCCATGATCACATCAGCAATTGTCTGGAACGACCACAGAAGAGCACAGGCTCTTCGGGCCGCGCTCTCAAGGAATTCAAACTGATCGCCAGGTATCTATGACGGGCGAAACGGGCCGTTTGGGCCAGACGCGCCATTCAGTTTCGGGAAAACGCTAGCCGTTCGCTGGATGGCAGTGCCGGACCTCCACGGTCACATGGGACAAGTCGGCAAATCCGGCCAATCGCTGTCGATAATGCGCCGCCTCGTGGGCGCCGCTGGTGGCGACCGAGACGATGGCGCCGAGATGCCCGGGGCCAAGCCGCCAGAGATGCAGGTCGGTGACTTGATCTCCATCGCCTTCGACGGCCATGCGGATTTTCTCGGCCATGCGCGGGTCCGGGGTGCGGTCGAGCAGGATGCCGCCGGTATCGCGCAGCAGCCCGACCGACCAGTTCGCGATCACCAGTGCGCCGATCAGGCCGGCAAGCGGGTCCATCCATAGCCATCCGAACGCGCGCGCCAGCAGCAGTCCGACGATGACCAGGACGGAGACGCCGGCATCGGCCAGGACATGAATGACGGCGGCCCGCATATTGTTGTCGCGGTGATGCGCACCATCCGCGGCATCATGGTCGTGCTCTTCGAATTGCAGTTGGTGGTCTTGCGGGAAACCCCCATGCCCTACGCGGACGTTGGCGACAAAGGCATGCGGCTCCGGAATTTCGTCGCGCGACTCCAGATATCCTCCCTGATCCTGGAACTGAAATAGCTGGCGGCTGCCATCCGGTCTGACGGTCTCGATGGTGACATCGGAAGCGGCCGGCAGCGCGATCATTTCGGCCTTCAACCGGAACCGGGGCGGCACATTGTCTTCAAAGACCTCGATTTCGATAAAGCCGGCGCCGAGCGCGATGCGGCGAGGGTACTCGCCATGTTGATGGCCGTGGCCATGCGGGTGATCATGGCTGTGACCATGATGATGGCCGCCGGACAACAACCACACGCTGGCGACATTGACCGCCAGGCCAAGCACGGCAATCGGGATCGCCTCGTTGAAGCTGATGGGCACCGGATTGAGCAGCCGCGATACGGCCTCATAGCCGATCAGCAGGGCGATCATCGCAAGAATGATGGCGCTAGTGTATCCCGCCAGGTCGCCGAACTTGCCGGTACCGAAAGTGAAGTTGCGATCGTTGGCATATTTGCGGGCATAGGTATAGGCCAGCGCGGCCAACAGCAGCGCCCCGGCGTGGGTCGACATATGCAACCCGTCGGCAATAAGCGCCAACGAGCCGAACAGCGCGCCGCCGATGATTTCGGCGACCATCATGACGCTGCAAAGGATGATTACCGCCCAGGTTCGGTGTTCGGATTTTTCGTGGTCTTTGCCCAGAAAAAAATGATCGTGCCGAGCGAGTTCGGAGACATCAGTCATGGTTGTGCTCATTTCAAATAGGTGTGGACCACTTCGATGAGTTGGTCCGCCGCCTCGGCGTTAAGCGCGCCCGGACTCCTCTCGGGGTCGACGAGATGGGTGCGGATATGGTCCTCGACCACCTCCGCCATCAGGCCGGCAACGCCGCCGCGTATGCCCGCGATCATGTGCATGATGCGCTCGCATCCTGCCTCTTCGGACAACGCCCGCTCGATTGCTTCGACCTGGCCGCGAATGCGGCCGACCCGGGCAAGCAGTTTCTTCTTCTCTCTGATCGTGTGTGTCATGGCAGACAATATAGGGTACCCCCCTATGCTATGTCAATCGGTGCACCAACCATTCCTGGCTGGGATCGGGGAAACTTCCTGGGTTCAAAAGGATGACCCGCCCGGCCGCAGTGGCGGTAGCCGTGAGTCGTCTTGTTCCGATAGCGATCACAGACGGTTACCCGGTCAGGCGTCAGCCCTCGGGTTGGCCGACAGCGTCGCCGGATCGAATTTATCGATGTCAGCCAGCAATTCACAGAACGCGGTTGCGCCGTGATCGAGCAGAAGATGGCCCTTTTCCGCGGACGCCTGCGCGGCATCGCCGGCGCCGCCGCTTGGATGAAGATCCTGGGCCTGCCATGCGAACGGCGCTGGCCGGTGCGCGGCCAGCCAGCGATAATCCTTCTCCATCACGATGCTCGCTGGACGAAAATTCGCGATCGCTTCGTTGCGCACCTGCTCGGGATATCGCGCCAGCATGATCGATGTCTCGACCGCGCCGCCGTGAATGCCATGGCGCAATTCTTCCGCGGTGAACAGTCCCTCCGGCGCGCCGAAGCGGGCCCATCCGGTGCTGACGACGAGAAGCCCGTGTCGCGCGCGCAGATCCTGCGCGACCAGGCTCATGGCGGCACTGTTGCCGCCGTGGCTTGTCACCATCACCAACTTCTTGACGCCTGCGCGTGCGACGCTGGTCCCGAGCGCCATCCAACTCCGCAGCGCGACTTCGGTGGGCAGCGTGAGCGTCCCCGGATAGTCGACGTGCTCGGTGGAAATCCCGACCGGTTGCAGCGGCAGGAACGTCGCTGGAATGGCGGCGTCGAGAAGCTCGCGGACCCGCGCCAGATAGGCCTGCGCGATCATGACGTCGGTGCCGACGGGCAAATGCGGACCGTGCTGCTCGGTCGCCGCCAGCGGCAAGACCGCAATCCATCGCGCCGGCCCGGCCCCGGAAATGTCGGGCCAGTGAATCTCGGTCCAATCACGGGGAGGGGCCATTGAAGTCATCGAGCGAAGCGTTTCTTTAAGGAGATTTGCAAGGTAGCTTGTATTCAATCCCGGCGACGAAATTAGCCATGTCCGGGTCGGTAGGGAGTTCTTATCATGGGCCAGAACGATCGACAGAGTCCAATTGTGAAGCCGCCTCATTTGCTGCGAGCGTTAACGGCCAGCCTGATGGTCGTTCTGATGGCGATCTCCTCCGCAGCCGCCCAGACCGCGCTGGACAAGGTGTCGTTCGGAACCAATTGGGTCCCGGAGGCGGAGCATGGCGGATTTTTCCAGGCCCTGGCCGACGGCACCTACAAGAGTTACGGACTGGACGTCACCATCGTGCCGGGCGGCCCCAACGAAAACAACCGCATGCTGCTGCTCGCCGGCAAGATCGATTTCTTCATGAGCGCAAACACCCTGCAGTCTTTCGATGCGGCGGCCAACAACGTGCCGTTGGTGGCGGTCGCCGCCATGTTCCAGAAGGATCCGCAGGTCTTTGTGACGCACCCGGAATCGAAAGTCACCAAACTGGAAGACCTCAAGCCGCTGACGCTGTTTGTGTCCAAGGAAGGCATCCCGACTTACTTCCAATGGCTGAAGTTCGAATACGGATTCAGTGAGGAAAAGGTCAAGCCCTATACCTTCAATGCGCAGCCGTTCCTGGCCGACAAGCAAAGCGCGATGCAGGGCTACGTTACCTCGGAGCCGTTTGCGATCGAGAAAAGCGCCAAGTTCAAGCCGGGGGTCATCCTGCTGGCGGATTATGGCTTCAACAGCTACTCCACCTTGATCGAGACGCGCCGTGATCTTGTCGACAGGAAGCCGGACCTGGTTCAGCGTTTCGTCGACGCCTCGATCGTCGGTTGGTACCATTATCTGTACGGCGACAACGCGCCAGGCAACGCGATGATCAAGAATCTCAATCCGGAAATGACCGACGAGTTGCTGGCCTATTCCGTCGCCAAGATGAAGGAATATGGAATTGTCGATTCCGGCGACACCTTGCACGACGGCATCGGCGCCATGACCGACGCGCGGGTCGCCAGCTTTTTCGACAAAATGGTGCGAGCGGGTGTCGTCCGCAGCGACATCGATTTCCGGAAAACCTACACGCTTCGCTTCACCAATAAGGGCGTCGGGCTGGATTTGCGGCCCAAAAACTAGATAAGAACCAGACCGGAACCAGAGGCGCGATGGCCGATTCCATAGCGGTGTCCGAAGCAAGCGCCCGCGCCGCGGGCCTGGCGGTGAGCCTTCGTGGTGTCACCAAGGTGTATGACAACGGCGTGACGGCGCTGGGGCCGCTCGATCTTGATGTGCGTAAAGGCGAGTTCGTGTCCTTGCTTGGACCGTCGGGTTGCGGGAAATCGACGGCGCTGCGCCTGATCGCAGGCCTTAATGCGCCGACATCGGGGACCGTCGGCGTTTCTCAAACTCGCCGGCAGGCGCCTGGAGGGCGTGCTATCGGTTTCGTTTTTCAGGAGCCGACCCTGATGCCGTGGACCAGGGTGCGCGAGAACGTGCGATTGCCCCTGAAACTGGCGCACGCTCCCGCTGCCGAGGCGAACGCCCGCGTCAGCGAGGCGCTGGCACAGGTCGGGCTTGCCGAATTCGCCGATGCCTATCCGCGCGAATTATCGGGTGGCATGAAGATGCGGGTCTCGCTTGCGCGGGCGTTGGTCACGGACCCGGACATCCTGCTGATGGATGAGCCGTTCGCCGCGCTTGACGAAATCACCCGTTTCCGGCTGAACAACGATCTGCTCTCGCTGTGGCGCGATCTGCGCAAGACGGTCATTTTCGTGACGCATTCGGTGTTTGAGTCGGTGTATCTATCGCAGCGCGTGATCGTGATGACGTCGCGGCCCGGCCGGATCGGCGCCGAGTTTCACATCGATGCCGCGGAGCCGCGGGGTGAGGATTTTCGCACCTCGGCCGATTATGCCGGTTATTGCCGCAAGGTCTCGAACGCGCTTGCGCCGTTGCGCCAGGGGCTGCCCGGTTCATGAATTCGTCGCAAACCCTGCCATTATCTGCCGAGCAGAGCGCGCCGGACAGTCGCATCGAGCGCCTGGTTCGAATCATGCTTCCCGTCGTCGTGCTTGCGATGGGCGTGGCGGCGTGGGAGATCGTGGTGCGTGTCAACGATATTCCGCCCTACGTGTTGCCCGGACCGGGCGCGGTTTTCCGTACCCTGCTCAATGACTGGCCGGTGCTGTGGCGATCGCTGCTGACCACCTTGCAGACGACGCTCGAGGGGTTCGTTGCGGCGACCGTCGGCGGTATCGTTTTGGCGCTGTTGTTCAATCAATCGAAATGGCTGGAATATTCGCTGTTTCCCTATGCGGTGATCCTGCAGGTCACTCCCGTCATTGCGATCGCGCCGCTGCTGCTGATTTATCTGCCGCAGCAGAGCGCGGTGATTGTCTGTGCCTGGATTGTCGGATTCTTTCCGGTGCTGTCCAACACCACGCTCGGCCTGAATTCGGTGGATCGCAATCTGGCCGGTCTGTTTCAGCTTTACGGCGCGTCGCGGCTGCAGACCCTGCGATACCTCAAATTGCCTTCCGCGCTGCCTTTCATCCTGGGTGGATTGCGGATTGCAGGCGGCCTGTCGCTGATCGGCGCCGTGGTTGCCGAGATCGCGGCGGGTTCCGCCGGCGCCGGTTCCGGATTGGCCTATCGAATCGCGGAATCCGGCTACCGTCTCAACATTCCCAGAATGTTCGCGGCGTTGTTGTTGCTCTCCGCCGCCGGAATTGTCATCTATGGGCTGCTGGCGCTAACGTCGCATCTGCTGCTGCGACGCTGGCATGAGAGTGCGCTTGGAAAGGAAAGCTGATGGTGGGTGGGAATATTTCTCCTGAGAAGATCGATTTGCTGGTCTATGGGCCGAGCAAGCCGATCGTCGAACACGGTTTTTCCGACCAGTTCGTGCTGCATTCCTTCGAGACCAAGCATGACCTTGAGCGATTGAGTCCGGCCATGGCCGGGAAAATCCGCGGCGCCGCGATCACCTACAACAGCGTGCGGGGCGACAGCGCGACGCTGTCGCGGTTTCCGAAGCTCGAGATCGTTTCCAGCTTCGGCGTCGGCTATGATCATATCGATGTCCAGTACGCACGCGAGCACAATATCGTCGTCACCAACACGCCGGATGTCCTGACCGAAGAGGTCGCGGATATCGCCCTGGGGCTCTTGATCGCTACCTTGCGCGAGTTCATCAAGGCCGACCGCTATCTGCGTTCCGGCTTGTGGAGGACGCAGAATTTCCCCCTGAGCGTCGGTTCGCTGCGCGACCGCAAGGTCGGCATGGTCGGCATGGGCCGGATCGGCCAGGCGATCGGACGCCGGCTCGACGCCGCGCGCGTTCCGGTCGTTTATCACTCGCGCAACCCGGCCGCCGCTGTCTCGTACAGGCATTATCCTGACCTGATCGAGATGGCGAAGGCGGTCGATACGCTGGTGGTCATCGTCCCCGGCGGCGGCGCGACGGCCAAGATGATCAATGCCGATGTCCTGAAAGCGCTGGGGCCGCGGGGCGTCGTGATCAATGTGGCGCGCGGCTCGGTGGTCGATGAGCCCGCCCTGATCGCTGCGCTGAAGTCGGGGACTATCCTGGCCGCGGGGCTCGATGTGTTCGACAACGAACCAAACGTGCCGGATGAATTGCGCGCCATGCAGAATGTGGTGCTGCTTCCGCATATCGGCTCGGCTTCGGTGGTGACGCGGAATGCGATGGATCAACTGCTGGTCGATAATCTGAAAGCCTGGTTTGCCGGCAAACCCCCGCTGACGCCGGTCGCGGAGACCCCCGCGAAAGAACGCTGATGACAAGCGGTCGCGCTGGCATCACGCTTGCGGCGTTGTTGGCGTCGCTCGGCTGCGTGTCGCCGGCGCGGACGCAGGATGCCGCTACCTTGAAAAAGGACATGGTCGGCCAATGGGAGCTTTCGACCACCGAACGCAGCAAGACCTGCGTCGTCACGCTGAAAGGCGATTCCGGGCCGCAGGGATTGAAGCTTGAGCTTGAGCCCGGCTGCGCCGCGGCGTTGCCATTCACCAAGGATATCGCGGCCTGGAACATCAAGGGATTGGATATTGTGCGGCTGCAGGATGCCGCCGGGCAGCCGGTGATCGACTTTACCGAAGTCGAGAGCGGAATTTTCGAGGGCCTGCGCACCGGCGAGGGCATCTACATCCTGCAGAATCTCGTTGCCGCGCGTTCGCTTGCGAAATCGATGGACCAGATGATCGGCGACTGGGCGATGGTTCACAGCAACGGCCAGCCGATCTGCGGCCTGACCCTGACCAACACCGAGGCGACGGCAGACAATTTCGCGGTATTTCTCAAGCCGCATTGCGATCCGGCGGTCGCGGCCTTTGCGCCGACCATGTGGCGGCTGGAGCGCGGCGAACTGCG
>Ga0209624_10002898_pt1 | contig 12461 bp, 14 predicted proteins | sample JacPinW_OM2H0_O1_FD_188565 | JGI IMG/M metagenome (GOLD analysis project Ga0209624, IMG submission 188565) | Forest soil microbial communities from Algoma, Ontario, Canada - Jack Pine, Ontario site 1_JW_OM2H0_O1 (SPAdes) (version 2) | ecosystem: Environmental > Terrestrial > Soil > Boreal... | reverse complement strand
TATGCAGCCCTGAAAAGGCTGGCGTCGGCGGTTCAACTCCTTCCCTGGCCACCACTTACAAACCCTCTTGCCATTCGATTGGTAGCAAAACTTCACGAAAATATGCGGGCGGAGTCTGCCGAGCTTTCCGTCGCGCTCCCTCTTTTATCCTAAGAAAGACCTCACCAAGAAATACACACGGCTCCCATGCCCGGAGTATTGCACCTCAGTGCGCGCGCAGTTCAACGCTTCTGGTATGGATGGAAGATGTAGTCCTTCGCCTTCACCGGCGTGTGGCACGCGTATCCGCAGTCCGAAAAACTTTTGGGATCGGGCGAGAACTTGTCCGATGCGGTGTCGTAGTTGAACACCGCGTATCCCCAACCGCCGCTCTTCGGGAATCTCTTGCTGTCCTTTTCCATAACGAAGGCCTGGGAAAAGACGTCTGGCACTTCCACGACGAAGGGAGCCTCAGTGCTCTTCTTGTGCTTCCACTGAAGCTTCACGATCATAGAGCCATCGGGGAAAGACTGGCCGTTGCCCGGAACGCCGGCCTTGAACGCCTTGATCATCGTGGGATTGGCGACGATTACCTTGAGTATTTCGTCGGTCCGGGCGGAAGAGACGTCAGCCCAGTCCTCGTATCCTTTGAAGTCGGAGAACGCGATTCCGCTCGGCGATTTCAGAGAGTACTTGTCGTTGTTTTGGCCTTGCGCGTAAAGCGCCGTGGCGACGAGGAGGGCGAGCGCTGTCACTGCTGTCGTTACGATGGTAAGGTCGGCGATACGTTCCACCGCTGTCCGTGTTTCCATCTTCTGTTCCAGTTGTTCTTTCGCCACAGATTTCATCAGAAGTTCAGACATGGTGTGTTTTCCTTCGCAAAGAAAGTTTTCTAAGGCCAATCAACGTGCGTCTCGAACGATTGTGATTAAGCCAGAGGTGAGGGGAGCAACGCAATTGGACCATGGTATCGACGGTACCTTCGTATCAGGCTTGCGAGAGGAAGTTTCCTTCGCTTTCATCGATTTTCAGGGCTAGGTGGATGGAGGAGAGCCGCATGCCTCAGGCGGACACTGCAGTCGATACGGAAGCATGAGCGATACCATCGTCCAATTGCGCGGCCCATTTTGTTCTGGCTGAATGGTGACAGGTTTGTGTGGGCAGGTGGCGAGTGTCACCCGAGTGACGATTTCGGATCGAAGCTCCAAGTTCTTGAGATTATCGCTGGCGCATCGTGCAACTGCTGCGCCAAACGAACTACGAACGACCAATGGCCGTTTTGGTCTTTTACTCAACCAGTTTCGACAGTAATGAGTACGGAGGAAAAATCCATGGCAACTATGAATGTACCTACGAAACTCACACAGATGAACGCACCTGCGAAGCACGCACAGGTTCGCCTGACCCGGCGGTCGCCCGCCTACTGGCGTGTCACAATCGACAACCCGCCGATCAACGTCATGGGCCCGGAAATGGTCCGGCAGTTCCAGGAAGTCATCGACGCTCTCGAAGCCGACGAGCAGGTCCGAGTCGTGGTATTCGACAGCGCGGTTGATGATTACTTCCTAAATCACTCCGATTTCGAGGCCAGGCTTGAGGACTTGACCGGAATGCCGGCGGGGCCCACAGGCTTGCCGCCTTGGCCCGACTTTCTGGTGCGTCTGACTCGCTTGCCAGTCGCCTCCATCGCGCTCATCCGCGGACGTGCAACCGGCAACGGAAGCGAGATCACGCTGGCCTGCGACATGAGTTTTGCCAGCCGCGAGAAGGCCATCATCTCGCAATGGGAGGTGGGAGTCGGGATGGTCGCTGGCGGCGGTCCCATGGCTCGGCTTCCAAGACTCATCGGGCGAAATCGCGCCCTGGAAGTGCTCTTGAGCTCGGAAGACATCGGAGCAGACCAGGCCGAGGCCTACGGCTACATTAATCGTGCGCTGCCCGATGCCGATCTAGATGCATTCGTAGAGGCGCTCGCGACACGGATCGCCAAGTTCGACAAATGGGCGATCGCTCAGACCAAGCGCCTCGTCAACACCAGCCTGCCGCCGGACGTCGAACTTGGCGCCGGGTGGGATGCGTGCATCGCTTCGCTCGGGCGACCCGCAGCCCAGGAGGGGATCAAGGCGCTGATCGCGCGTGGCTTCCACAAGCCGGGCGATGTCGAAAATCGGCTGGGGTACTACCTGGGCCAAATCGCGCGCTAGGCCATCAGCATGGTCATTCTTGCTTGCAAACACGTCCCGTTGCCACTGGCGGGCGCGTGGTTGAGACGCGAAGAACACCCAAGAGTTTGATAAAGAATGGAGGATCAGATGACGATTTCAAATCAAACAGTTGAGCGATGTATAGAGGAATGTTTGCAGTGCTCACGCTGGTGCGCTCAATGCCGCGCTGAGTCCCTGGACCAGGATCCGATCATGATGAGGGACTGTATCCGGCTTTGTAACGAGTGCCTCGAATTGTGCCGAACGTGCGTAATCCTGCTTACGGGCAGCTCTGCGTTCGCTGACCGGGTGTGCGGTATCTGTTCCGAGCTATGCACAGCCTGCGCGACAGAGTGCGGCAAATCCGATGGCGAAACGATGAGGAAGTGTGCTCAAGCATGCCGTCAATGTGCAGCTACGTGCGCTGAAGTCGCACGAGGGGGACCAATTCGGCGGGTTGCTGCATGAGAGCCTGGGCTACGGGTGCGGGCGCTGGTGTTGAGTTTTTGATTTATGGCGCCTTCCTGAAGCGAGAGTCTTGGTCTACGCCACCGGCGAGTGGGCTCCGCCACGCTGGTAGCGCAAGTACAGATGCTCAGACCTTTGCTTGATGCTGAGTAGATGAAACCAAGGAGCACAGTCCGGTAAGAACTCCATCCCTTGCACAAGCGCAGGTCGGATTGTGTCGCCCTTGCGGCCGGCGATTTGCGGCGACAGCGTCAGAAAGAATTCGTCGACAGCTTCCGCCGCTAAGAATTGTCCGAAAAGTGCAGGCCCGCCTTCGTGAAGGAGCCTTCGAACCCCAAGATGCGCATAAAGCAATCGCAGCATAGCCGTCGGAGCGACGGTTCCACCTTTCGCATCCAGAGCATGAATCTGAATAGAGGACAGCTTATTTGCGCCCGCCCTTTCAAGTGCATCCCTACCGGCCAAGGTGGTGATCACGGCTGTGCGCAGTCCAGGCGTTCGGAAAATTGCTCGCTCAAGCTCCAACCTGCCACTGCCGCTGACGACGACTAGAAGTGGGCATTCGGGTTGATGCAGTACGTTTATCCGGTACTCCTTGAACAACTGCTTGGCACCGGGGTAGGTGTATTCAGGAATCCAAAGACTTTCTGGGCTCACGTCGTGGACAGTACCGGCTCCGACGATAGTTGCATCGGCAGAAGCTCGCAGCAGGCCCATGATGAAGCCGTCCGCAGGGTCGGAACCGCTTATGGTCGAGCCGCCAGCCTGACCCTTAATCTCGTAGCTGACGACCCCATCTAGAGTGGAAACGAAATTCGCGATGACAAAGGGCCGCTCAGCGAATGACTCTGGGAAATGCAGATCCCCATGGTAAAGCTCTCTCAACCCCAGCGGAAGTGACGGTTCAGAGTGATTCTGGGCGCGATCAATCAGGGTTCGCACAAGCCCCATATGCTTCCACTAGGCTGAAGTTGTTGAACCACGGTGGCCTTTTTCTAGCAAGGCCACCGTGGTAGGTGGGGAGTGAATTCTACCGAATCCCTGATGACCGCGGTAGGCTCACGCCACGCGCGCCACTTGAGTCGAGGGCTCGTAGCTGTCGATTTGATCCGCACCCGAAGACTTCAACATGTCGTGGGCTTTCGCTACTTCCTCGGCGGTTCCATGTGCGACGAGAACGAACTTGCCGGCTTTGATCGACGTCTCGTATTGTACGACGCTGTTTTTCGGAATGCCGAGGCTGTAAAGCCCTGCACCCAGGGCACTGAGCCCACCCACGACGACTGCTCCCTCCAGTCCCGCGATGATCCAGTCGACAACAGAGCCGGCAGCAACAATGGGTCCGACGCCCGGGATGATTAAGAACGCCGCACCGGTGAGCAAGCCCCAGAGGCCGCCCCAAAATGCGCCCCATTTGCCCCAGTATTTCATTCGGTCGCCTGTGTTATAGAAACCGACGACATCCGATTCTGTTTGATAGTCGCGGCCGACGACAGCCAGCTTCTTGATGTCAAACCCGCCACTCTTCAATTGCTTGATAGCATTTTCTGCTGCCGAGTGTTGGCTGAAAACTGCAACGACCGAGTTTTGGTCCTGTCTCGGAGTGTTACTCATAGTTCGTCTCCTTATTCATATATCCGCGATTCGATTCGCATTAGTTCAGGTTTGTTTGGCGTACTCCAGTCATTTAAGTCCTAAACTACGCCCTATGTTTGTGATCGACCCGCAAGGGTGCGAGGTTTCGTCCCGCACCGTCGCGGCGTACCCTACGCTTTCGAGAGATCGGTATCATTTGATTCTCGCCGGAAGTTTGTTAATTACTGTGGAGGCGAGCATCTCGCCGTCCATTCGTTGGAATGAAACTAAATTTCCACCAGAGTCGGCTACTGCCAGGTTCATTTCCCAATTCCGAAATGCAGATTGTGATTGAACCTTGCAGCCTGACGTCATCAAAACAGAAGGATGGGCGTTGAACAATTAGACGATGGTATCGGTTGTATTTTTTTGCCGGCGTCCTCGAAAAACTTTGTAAAGAAACTTTGAGGATGGTAATCGGAAAGTGAAAAAGACAGGCGAGGTTTTTACGATCTGCTAAATGAAGTTTTGCGATCTTGCGGCCGAAAACGCCTAGGGACTAAAGGAAGCTTTTCATCTGCTGGCTACTCTATTACGGGGAGCTAGTTCAGGAGTGATTCCCAGTTGGCTGGAACTTTGCCTGCGGGTCCGGGTGCGGGCTGACTTTCGGGATGCGCGTGCGGCGGGAGCAATTCCACACCTTTGATCATCCCCTGCTTCTCGTAATCGTAGAACCAATCCTCACCCGGCTCGAAGCTCGCGATGATCGGATGCCCTGTTGCCGCCGCATGCTTTGATGCATGCTGACTCGGAGAACTGTCACAACACCCGATATGCCCACACTCCGCACATCGACGGAGATGAAACCACCAACCTTTCGGCGACGCCAGGCATTCCACACACCCATCGCCACTTGGTTTCGAAGCCAGGTTAATTCCGCGCAGAGCCTTTTTCATTTCCCATTTTTCCTTTCGTGTCCTCTGTTCGCAAAAATAATATTACGCCACCAGCAAGATCTTCCCGACACCACCCTTTTCTGCGGCTGCTTGAGCCTCCGCCGCTTCACTGAGTGGCAGTTTCTGGCTAATCGGAATTACTAGCTTGCCATCTCGCACAGCTTCAGCCATGAATTCGAGTGTTTTCCTGTCGAATTTCGAGAACACGTGCACGACCTTCACTGACGGATATTTCGCGGCGTTCTGTGGTGCCTCGAGAACGGTGGCAAACATTCCTCCCGGCTTGACCTTGGCGATCAGTTTCTCGGCGGTTCTTCCGCCGACCGTATCTGCGACCGCATCCAGCGGCAGAAGATTCGCAATTGCGCTGTCGTCGTCGGTCGCGACCATCTGATCCGCGCCGATGGTCTTCGATTGATCCATCTGGCTCTTCAGCACCCCCGCAATCACGACTGCTCCCCGTTGCTTCGCGGTGAATACTGCCGAACGTCCGACATTTCCAGCAGCACCTATGACGAGAACCGTCTGGCCCGCTCTGATTCCCGTAGCCGAAAGGAGTTGGTTGCCGGTGGTCGTGACCAGCGGCAGCGCCGCCGCTTGGATTAAATCGAGCCCCTTGGGAACTTTCGCCAGAATCGCGGCTTTCACAACACAGAGCTCAGCGTAAGTATTGTCCGCCATAGCAAACACCTGGTCGCCAACGGAAAAATCTTCCACTCCCAACCCAACCTTCACCACGGTCCCCGCCATATCGACTCCTATGAGACCCGGGAACTTGAGGGGATAAAAATCCTTCGTTAATCCAGCACGCCGCTTGTAATCGATCGGATTCACGCTCGCGGCGGCGACCCGCACCAGCACCTCGCCCGGACCCGGAACAGGGTCGGGGTATTCCTCGAACTTGAGTACTTCAGGCCCGCCATATTGATGAACAACGACTGCTTTCATATTTCATCTCCTTCTACGGTGCGCAACAGTCGATAATAAAACTTGGATGGGCGAAAGTAGAATTGGCGCCGGCGCGATGGATTCCCAAAGGTCGAAGCTGAAAGTCGCATGGACCGGCATGGCGAAATAATTTAGTGAGAAACGGCGTACACATTCTTGCGATCAATGTGGCTCGCCTTCGCTGCAGTTCGGTATTTCGCCCACTTCAGCACATCCCAGATCTCACACTGCAAGTAAAAGCCTGACGAGATAGAAGGCGCTATCACTCCCTCGCTAACGGCATCGTGAACCAGTTCGTACACTGCTTCGTAGCCCGGGATCTGCACTCGCTTGGCGAGTTCGATCAGTTCTTGCACTGGAAGCTCACGTTCAGCAATCATCGAAAGCAGTAACATAAGGCCGTCCGGACCCGCGAACCGGTCAAGAGCTAGTCCCTCTACGATGCCACGGTTCTTTCTGAATTCGTGTTGCGGATTGTACTGACATCCGTATGGTTCTCGACATCTTGGGCTGGTGTTGCGACGGTGCACTAACCGCAAACCGCTTACTTTTGGTTTTCCCTTAGTGTCTTCTGCCGCAAGCCACTCCACCCAGCCTGCCTGCAGATCTGGCACAAGTTCGCCGCAATTATCGCATCGCCAACCGGATCGAATGGATTTACTTTTGGGCATAACTCTCACCAACATTCATCCTGTGGCTGACTCTCGGACCAGTGGACTCTTAGCTCTGCACTCGGCGTTCGCGCGTCACGACGCCTTTGGCAGCAGCCTCTTTCCTATTCTTTTGAGGATGAATGCCCAGGTCGTGCCATGACGTTTCCGCGAGGTTGACGTCGTAGTGCTTTGCCGCTTTCTCGATGTTCGCAAACGCCAAAGCACGATCATCATCGGAGACGTCGATGACTTGATCGAACCGCGCGACCGCGTTACGCACATGTTCTGCGTCGGTCAGTGGTTCTTTGCGCTGCTTCGGAAATGCGTAGACGCTGTCGGGTAAGTCGCTCTGCATAGTAAGCCGTCCGTGTTTCTCGTGAGGTTTCCAAGTTGCTTCCGGCATCTTATTGCCACCCTTTCTTTAGATACTTGGCTTGAGGGCAGGGCCCTAGCCTTCTTTGACTTTCTGCGCTAGCTCGCGAAAGTCCTTGGCTTGTTTACGACTGGCTTTTACCCGGAACTGTGCAAACTGTCGAGACTTCTCACTGGGAGGAGCGAAACCAGAGCTTCAAGTTCGGTCGCCACCTCGTGGGCGTGGTCAGCCTCTATAAGCATCAAAAGGCCAAATTTCCGGGCTACCTCATTGTGATCCATGTTGCCCTCTTTCACGAAAGTGTGGCGCGAAACGAGAAAGATGAGGCGATTACACCGCAGATGCTCCGGCGAATCAATTGGACGATAGTATTGGCGACGCCTTGGTCTCGGGCCCCGTGGATTAAGGTACGTACCAGTCTGTGCTCATAGGTCCAATCGATATTTTGGTATTGGTCGATACGTTCGTCCAATAGATTTCGTTATTGCGATTCTGGCTTAATCGGAGTCAAGAATATGGCCGCAATTGTTGGATGAAGAATCTAGGGAGAAAATATGGCAACTCTGCGTGCAATCCCGAGCAGTGACGCGATTAGCGCCCCCATCCCGGAGAGAGTAGATATGAAGTTCGAGGTGGTCGTCATTCCGGTCGCGGATGTTGACCGCTCGAAAGCGTTCTATACCAAGCTGGGGTGGCGGCTCGACGCCGACTTCCCGTTTGATAATGGTTTCCGGGTTGTCCAGTTCACGCCGCCCGGGTCCGGGTGCTCGATTCAATTTGGCACGAAGATGACATCCGCTGCGCCAGGCTCGGCCCAGGGCCTCTACCTGATCGTCTCCGATGTTGCGGCTGCGCGCAAAGAGCTTCTCGCACGCAGTATTGACGTGAGTGAGGGGTTCCACCCCGGAACGCCAGGCGCTCAGTTCCAGACCGTCAGCAGCGGTCGAATCAGCGGGCCAGCGCCCGAACATGCCACTTACAACTCGTTCGCCACGTTTCGTGATCCCGACGGCAACGGATGGCTGTTTCAGGAAGTCACCACGCGGTTGCCTGGCCGAGGTCTCAGCAATTTGGATGTCGCGACCTTGACCGAGCTCTTGCAAGAGGCTGAGAAGCACCACGGCGAATACGAACCTACCGCTCCGAAGCACCACTGGTCGGGCTGGTACGCCGCTTACATTGTCGCCCGTCAGGACGGTAAGACTCCCGAAGAGGCAGCCCAAGATGGCAAGATCCACATCGAGGGGAGACGCTGACGAGCTTTTAGTCGTCGAACACTGTCGTGGTCAACGATGAACCTCTGCAAGCCGACAAGGTCTCTACCAACGTGGTCGAGCCGAGCTCCGGTTCTGGAGATGCCAGGAATTCACGACGTCCCATTTCTATCTGACTTCGGGCGAAGTGCCGAATTAACGGCCTCAAGTAGAGCCATATCGCTGAATGGCTTGAACAGGCACTCAACCGCACCCTGCTCGAGCAGTCGCGGGCGAACGGTCTTATCTGTGCTACCAGTGATAAAGATGATCGGGATCTCCTGCCCGCGGAGCTTTAATTCCCGCTGAAGGTTGGGGCCGCTCATCCCCGGCATGGCAACGTCGAGGATCAGGCAACGGGTCTGCTCGACGCAGTCGGAGGCAAGCAACTCTTCCGCGGATGAGAATACACGGGCTGCGAAGCCAAACTCGCAAAGGAGGTCGGGCAGCGATTCGCGCACAGACTGATCATCATCAACGACTGACACCAATGGACGTTCCGCAGGACGCCTTTCCTGGCGCAGTTCCATGTCGCAAGCATGCGCCTCGTGTGGGAGAGCGTCCATTGGACCTTAGTATTGGGTTTACGGCCGAATTCAGTTGTTGCCGAGCGATCCCGATCGACGCGTCACGCCGCATCCGTCACGTCAGGAGTCCGAATGTCGCGATTGCTTTCGGCGCCTGTCGCACCCTCGGATGCGCGAGGAATAGAGAATGAAAACGTTGCCCCCGGACCGCTGTTCGGCGTTGCCCACAGTCGACCATGATGACTCTCGATGATGGACCGGCTGACAGAGAGTCCGATTCCCATACCGTCATTCTTCGTGGTGTAGAACGACTCGAAGAGTCGGTCCGCAGCCTGTGGAGCAAATCCGACGCCCGCGTCCTTCACTATTAGACGCACATGATCGTCTTCATCTCCATCGGTTCTGATCAGCAGCTGCCGCGGACGATCGTCAACCGCACTCATTGCGTCGGAGGCATTCCGTAGCAGGTTCAAGATGACCTGCTGCAACTGCACGCGATTGCCTGCGACAAGAGGCAGGCCGTCGGCAAGTTCCTGCTGCACGAGAATACGATTTCTTTGAAGTTCGCTCAAGGACAGCGCAAGCACTTCTCGCGTAGCTTCGTTCAAGTCCACCGATTCGATCGTGGCGTCCTTTCTGCCATAGAGTGCGCGCAATCGCGTGATCACCTCAGAAGCACGGTTGCCATCGCGAATCGTGCGCCGGGCGGTCTCGCGAGCGCCGTCCACGTTGGGAGGATCGGCGGCCAGCATCCGCAGACAGGTACCGGCGTTGGTGATGATTCCCGACAGGGGCTGGTTGACCTCATGCGCGATCGACGCCGTCAAAACTCCAAGACTCGTGATCCGCGCTACGTGTGCGAGCTCCGATCGAGCCTTGCTCAGCGCCTCTTCCGAGAGTTGGCGCTGCGTCACATCCTGCACCGCCCCGATATACTCCAGCCGACCATCTCTGTCGCGGGTCGCATGGGCAACCATGTTTACGTGCTTGACCGAGTGGTTCGGCATGAGCAGGCGGTGCCCGTAATCAATGTCGCTGCCGTCACGCCTAGCCCGTTCCACCATTTCATGCAGCAACTGAATATCGTCGGGGTGGACTCGAGAAAAAATTCGCTCAAGAGTCTGAGGCGTGTCCTCATCAAACTCGAAGATACGGTAGAGCTGTTCTGACCAAGTAATTTCGTCAGTTTCCACTCGCCAGGAAAAGCTTCCGACTCGAGCGAGGTGCTGGCCTTCGGCGAGAAAAGCCTCACTTCGCCGCAAGTTCTCTTCCGCCTGTTTGCGTTCCGTAACGTCTTCGGAGAGAGCCATAAGGAATCGCGGCACTCGCTCTGTTCCCGGCACCATAGAAACATTGTTGCGAACCCACATGAGGCTGCCGTTCTTCCGCCGATATTGCTCCTCAATCTGAAACTGCTGGCGCTTTTCCGCCAACAGCTCCCCGATCAGTATCTGGGTCGGTTCGCGATCCTCTTCATTTGTGACTTCGAAAAAAGAGAGGTTGCGCAATTCCTCTTCGGTGTAACCCAACATTTTTTCATACACGGGATTCGCAGCAAGAAAGCGGCCGTTCAGGTCAGCAAGCGCAACGCCGATGGCTGAGTTCTCGTAGACAGAGCGCCACCGTTCCTCGGCTGCGGCAAGCTGAGCGGTTCGCTGCGCAACTTGCTGATCAAGCTCGCTGGCAACTCGCTTCTGATGGCTCAAGAGCCGTGCCTCTTGTAGCCCGATCGACGCCTGATTCGCCGCTACGCTGAGAAGAAGCGCCTCCGTCTGCCGTGGAAAATCCGTCCGTTCAGCCGCTACCACGATCACACCGAGTTCGCCTTGTAACCCCAGTGGCAGAGGCACGATCGAAATGTCTCCCTCGCCCATAAGGTTCCGAAGCACCGGGGGCCATTTCCGTGAGTCGTTTTTGAAACACTGGCTAAGCGCTTCGCAGATCTCATGCGCCGAAGGCACCGGTCTTCGCAGCTCGGCGAACCGGACGATCTCAATAGGCGGCTCGCCCACTGGATATGTCAGCCGCACAGAGGCTAGGTCCAAACGCAGCATGCGCATTAGCGCATCGAGCAGGGTGTGGAGAACCTGGGATGGATCACCACCACTCCAGATGGCAGGAAGAGCAAGCAGGCTAACAAGATCGTTAATGCAGCGTTGAAGGTGCCTGACGTCGCCGGAAGCAAGTTCGTGTTGGACTTCCATATCAGGCAGCCGTGGAGGACAAGGAAGGCCGTATGGCCCGGCGTTGGCGGACCTCGCGCAGGAATTCTTCGGGAGGCACGTAGAACGGATTCCGGTGCAGGAGACCACCGATGATGATCATCGGATGCGTCCGCATGATGTCGATCACCGTATCGCCTCCAAATTTGCCGAGTTGGTAAGTGCAGATCACCGCGTCGTCGTGACTACGCCACACATCATTGACGCGGGATTCGAATTCAACGAGATCGTCAATGTAGGATCGATCTTCAATTGCCCAGTCCATCCGGCAGCAAATGCGACTTAGCGGAAACCCTCCCTTGGCATTGCCGCTAGCCATCTGCTCGAACGCCGCCAGCATTCGATCCTGATCAAAACGACCGTCCCGAATGTAAGCTTCGGTGTTGATCCGAACCTCTAGTTGTCCATTCTGCTCGGCCGCTGCCGGGTCGATTCCGACTGCGCGCAACCGTTGCAGATGGTCCCGACGTTGATCCGGATTCACTACGTGAACAGCTTTGTCGCCACACTCGAACCCGTCCCTGATAAACGGAAGCAGCACGCGATACTCTTCGTCGTCGCTATTGAAAAATGCGCAGACGTGACGTACGTCGCCGAGCTGGGAACCAGCAAAGGAAATTGGTGCTGTGGTCTTCTTCATGCTGTTCTCCTCCGATAAGGGTCGACCGCACTGCAGGTTTCTATACTTCCAGGCTTCGCTGGGTTTATCTTGTCCGTCCGGTTTCAGGGCCATCTCGCCACTCCGGCAAAATGCTGGAAGGATGGCGTCTGCGGATTCCGCAACTTCAGGAATAACTACGATGAAGATGGCCGTTACGCCGCGGTAATCGCTGCTGGCACGGGGCGGAGTCTCGCGGCCATTTTCACCAGGTCCGCAAGAGAGTCAGCCTTCATCTTCTGCATCACCTTGCCCCGGTGTGCCTTCACCGTGATCTCGCTGATACCGAGCTCCCCAGCGACTTGTTTATTCAACAGGCCGGAGACCACCAACAACATAACTTGCCGTTCTCGCTGCGATAGTGACGAGTACCGGTCCCGGAGTACCCGCATCTCCGCTTCCAGGCTAAGAGCTACTCGGCTTCGTTCGAGCGCCGCTCGGATAGCGGTCAACAGCACATCATCATTGAAAGGCTTGGTCAAGAACTCGACAGCCCCCGCCTTCATCGCTTGGACTGTAATGGGCACATCGCCGTGGCCCGTGATGAAGATAATTGGCATATCCGTCCGTTCACCAGCGACCCGCCCTTGGAGATCTAGCCCGTTAAGACCTGGAAGAGAAACATCAAGTACGAGGCAGTTCGGA
>Ga0209624_10002897_pt1 | contig 12463 bp, 11 predicted proteins | sample JacPinW_OM2H0_O1_FD_188565 | JGI IMG/M metagenome (GOLD analysis project Ga0209624, IMG submission 188565) | Forest soil microbial communities from Algoma, Ontario, Canada - Jack Pine, Ontario site 1_JW_OM2H0_O1 (SPAdes) (version 2) | ecosystem: Environmental > Terrestrial > Soil > Boreal... | reverse complement strand
GTCACTTTGTCGTAGGGCTTGAGGTTCTGAACAACTCCCTGAGAGACGAGGAACAAGGACCCAACGACGCAGAATGGCAAAAGCACCCACAAGCAGCAGCGGACGAAATCGATCCAGAAATTTCCGATGGTTTCCATCTGCCGGCGGGCAATGCCGCGAATGAACGCAATCGCAAGCACGATGCCGGTCGCCGCGGAGGTGAAGTTGTGATACGCCAATCCCGCCATCTGGGTGAAATAACTCATCGTGGTCTCACCCGCATATTCCTGCCAGTTCGTGTTCGAGGTGAAGGATGCGGCGGTGTTGAATGCGAGGTGCGTCGGATTTACTGCGCCAAACTTCTGCGGATTGAACGGAAGAAATCCCTGCACGCGCTGGATCAGATACAACAGCAACATTGAAACCGCGCTGAATAACAGCATTGAAGTCGCATATTCGGTCCAGCGCATTTCGTGTTTTTCGTCGACACCTGTCAGACGATAAAGCAGCCGTTCCACCGGCCGCAGCGCGGGATCCAGAAACGTACGCTCTCCGCTGAAGACCCGCGCCATGAACACGCCAAGCGGCTTGGTCACGGCGAGGATCAAGGCGAGGAAAAACAGAATCTGGAACCATCCATTTGCGTTCATGTCAGATATGTACCGTTGCCATTCGCATCATCAGAACTTTTCCGGACGGAGCAGCGCGTAGATCAGATAGACCATGGTCAAACCGCTGACCACCAACATGACGATCGATTCTCCGTTCATGGCTCTGTTCTCACTTCACCCGGTCGCAGAAACGCACATATGCGATCGACAGCGCGAAAAATGCAATTGTTACCGCGATCCAAAGTAAGTCTTCCAAGGCAACCTCTCTTTAACCTTCTTTACGCAAGCGAGTTCACCGATGGCAATGATCGGCATGAAGCGATGGTGACAAAATCTGAATAAAGAATTTGTAAATTAAATCGCAGTGCCTGCTATTGAACGCAAGTCCAGCAGTTGCACCATCAGCGAGCGGAAAGGAGTGTGTTTCTTCAGCGAGCGTGTTACCTTTACCCATCAAAAAAAAGGATGGACGAAGAATGACCATCAGCAGACGTGAATTCGTCGGCAGAATAGCGAGAGCCGGCGGATACGGCGCCGCCTTCATGACCATGCACTCCCTGGGACTTTTGGGCATGGCGGAGAGTGAGCGGCGAAAGGAGTTTCCGCTGTCGCCATCGTCCGGCCGGGGAACAAAAGTGATCATTCTTGGCGCAGGGATTGCCGGGCTGGTTTCCGCATACGAGATGCGGCGCGCGGGATTCCACTGCACGGTACTGGAAGCGCGCGAGCATCCCGGCGGGCGCAACTGGACTCTACGACGGGGATCGAAGCTGGTGTTTGACGATGGGATGTCGCAGGAGTGTAGTTTCGAGGAAGGGAATTATTTCAATTGCGGGCCGGCCCGTCTGCCTTCCATACACAAGACCATGTTGGGATATTGCAACGAACTGGGCGTCGAACTGGAAGTCGAGGTAAACACTTCGCGCCGCACATTGCTCCAGAACGACAACGTCTTCGACGGCAAACCGGTTCGCCAGGCGCAGGCTATCAATGACACTCGCGGGCATATTGCGGAATTGCTGGCCAAGTGTGTGCAGCAGGGTGCGCTCGATCAGGCATTTACCCAAGACGATCACTCGGCTGTGATGGAATTTCTTAAGTCCTATGGCGCACTGGGAAAGGATTACCAGTATGCCGGATCGTCACGTTCAGGAGACCGGCAAGAACCTGGTGCGGGCGATCAAGCCGAAATACCCAATGTTCCGCTTTCTTTTTCGGATTTACTGAAGTCGAAGTTCTGTCAGCCGATGCTCTTTGAAGAAGCGCTCGATATGCAGGCCACAATGTTCCAGCCGGTTGGCGGCATGGATCGCATTCCTTATGCGTTCGCGCACTCTCTCGGAAAAATCGTCCGCTACAATTCGCCGATTACGGAAATAAGAAAAACGACGGATGGCGTTCGCGTGACTTATCGGAAAGGCGAATCGGGCCCGGTCGAATCGGCAGAGGCGGCCTATTGCATTTGCACACTGCCACTGCCCATTCTTAAAACGCTGCCCAATGATTTCGCTCCAAGTGTGAAGTCGGCGATTGCGAGTGTCATTTACGATTCGGCCTACAAAGTTGCGTGGGAGTCGCGACGTTTTTGGGAGCAGGATGGCGACGAGATTTACGGTGGCATTTCGTTCCTTACGACCGGTCCAGTTAATGTTGTGTGGTATCCGAGCGCGAACCTGATGTCGAAACGCGGAGTGCTGGTCTCCGGTTACGCCATGGAAAACTTTGGCGACTTCGGCAAGCTGCCTTCGTATGAATCCAAGCTTGCCGCTTCCAGAGAAGCGGTCGAAAAACTGCACCCAGGCAAGGGCGGGGAACTGGAGAAACCGATGTACATCTCCTGGGGCAAGGTGCCTTACAGCCTGGGGTCGTGGGTCAGCCGTGGTCCGAATTATCCACCCACGAACGAAGACGCCTACTACAACGGTCCCTACAGAGATCTCATTGTTCCTGACGACCGGATTTATTTTGCCGGCGACCATTGCAGCCACATCATCGGCTGGCAGGAAGGTGCGGCGCTGGCGGCGCAGCGGTCGGTTGCGATGATCGTGGACCGGGTTAACCAATCCTAGTAACAGATCAAGGGGCTCGCGCTCCGAGAACGTGAATCGTGTGCAGCCAGGTTTCCGCCAGCTTTGGCCACGCGGTGATGGGAAGTTCGGTGCGGCGAAGTCCGTAGCCGTGTCCGCCTTGCGCGTAGATGTGCAATTCCGCAGGAACCTTCGCATTCTTCAACGCCATAAAATAAACGGTCGAATTTTCCACGTGCACCGTATCGTCTTCGGCTTGAACAATAAATGAGGGCGGTGTCTGGTCTGTGACATGGATTTCGGAATTCGGCGCGAAGTCCTGCTCGGCCATGGCGAGATATCCGGGATAGATGATTGCGGCGAAATCGGGACGGCAGCTGAGTTGGTCGGCCTCGTCGACTGAGTCGTAAAGACGCTTATCGAAGTGCGTGCTAACCGCGGCGGCGAGGTGAGCTCCGGCAGAAAAGCCGAGCACGCCAATGCGATGGGGATCAATATGCCATTCGGCGGCGTGGGCGCGGACGATGCCGAGGGCGCGCTGGGCGTCCTGCAACGCGGCCGACGATTTGGGATATGGACCGGAATCTGGAACGCGATATTTGAGCAGGAGGCAGGTGACGCCGATGGAGTTAAACCAATCGCAGACTTCGCTGCCCTCGAGATCGATGGCCAGACTGTGGTATGAGCCTCCGGGAGAGACGACGGCGGCGCCGGTGTTTTGGCCTTCTGGTTCGTACAGAGTAAGAGTCGGCACCGAGACATTGCCGAGACGGATGAGCGGCTTGCCCGCGATCAGATTGTCTTTCGCTGTTGTGGTGTCAATCTCAGGCGCGGGATTCGTCTGCGCGCCGGGGGCTCCGTGCGGCCAGAGATTGAGAGTCGTGTGACCGGGCGCGGGCTGCCATGCCGGCTTTTGCGCGAAGACGGGAGTGGACGCGAGGGTAATAACAATTAGAAGAAAATGTTTATGCATAGCGAGTCGTTGCCTTGAGGATTAAGCCGCAACTTCAGGATGATCGCAGTGAGGCGGAGGCTTACGCAAGCGGCTGCAAAGCACTTGGCGCGATTGGCCTTGCGTCAAATACTGGGTCGCAAGGAGCTGCTTGCGAAAATATTCAGTTCCCGCCTTCGGAGATCTGGCAAGAGAGGCATGGAAATAGGCAAAGTGCGCGAATTTAGGAAACTATAATTGGACTTCCGGTACGCTTGAGGGCAATCGGAATTTCGAAACGAGGATAAGCGATGCAGAAACGCAAACTTGGAAAAAGCAACTTGGAAGTTTCGGCGATTGGGCTGGGGTGCATGGGAATGAGCTTTAGTTATGGCCCGCCCAAAGACAAGCAGGAGATGATTTCCGTTCTGCGCGGAACCGTGGAACGCGGTGTCACGTTCTTCGATACTGCCGAAGTTTATGGGCCGTTCTTGAACGAAGATCTGGTGGGCGAAGCCCTTTCTCCGTTTCGCGGCAAGGTGGTGATCGCTACCAAGTTTGGATTCGACGTAGGCGGCAACGTCAAGCCTGGAGCGCTGCCTGTGAACAGCCAGCCGGAGCACATCAAACAGGCGGTGGAAGGCTCACTTAAGCGCCTCCGGGTGGAAACCATCGACCTGCTCTATCAACATCGGGTGGACCCAAACGTGCCCATCGAGGATGTCGCCGGCGCCGTGAAAGAACTGATTCAGGCGGGCAAGGTCAAGCACTTCGGCATGTCCGAGGCAGGCGCAAAGACGATTCGCCGCGCCCACGCAGTCCAGCCGCTCACCGCACTTCAGAGTGAATACTCACTGTGGTGGAGAAGGCCGGAAGCAGAGATAATTCCAACGCTTGAGGAACTCGGGATCGGCTTCGTGCCGTATAGCCCGCTGGGCAAGGGTTTCCTGACGGGCGCGATCAAAGAAGATACGAAGTTCGACAATACCGATTTTCGCAGCACCCTTCCTCGCTTCACGCCGGAGGCTCTCAAAGCGAATCAGGCGCTGATTGATTTGCTCGGCAGCATCGCGACGCGTAAGAATGCGACGCCTGCGCAGATCGCACTCGCCTGGTTGCTTGCGCAGAAACCGTGGATTGCTCCGATTCCAGGCACGACGAAGCTGAGCCGATTGGACGAGAATATCGGAGCTCTGGGCATCGAATTGACGCCTGGGGACCTTCGCGACATCGAGGCCACTGCTTCGAAAATCAGGATAGAAGGGGATCGATATCCGGAACGCCTGGAGAAGATGACAGGTCTGTAATCGCTGTGTCCAAAAAAGGGAGCCATGCGAATCGGAATTCTGGGTTCGGGATTGATGGGCGCGAAGCTGGGAACGATTTTCGCGCGGGCGGGACATGAAGTTGTATTCAGCTACGCAAGAAGTCAGGAGAAGCTGAAGGTGCTGGCGCGCGATGCCCAAGGCAGGGCGAGCGCCGGCACGCCGCGCGAGGCTGCGAAAGATGCGGAGGCACTTCTGCTGGCCGTCCATTGGTCCCGAGTCGACGACGTGCTGAAGCAGGCGGGTGACCTTTTGGAAAAAGTGGTTGTGACTTGTTCGCTGCCAATGGATGCGGACAACACAAAATTAATTGTTGGCCCGACGACATCGGGAGCGGAGGAACTGGAGAAGAAAGTTCCACGCGCACACGTGGTTTGCGCTTTCAATACCGTGCCGAGCGAAGTCCTGTTTGGCGTATTCGAAGCGAAGGACAGGAAGCCCAGGCCCAGCCTCGTCTACTGCGGGGACGATTCGCAGAGCAAAGGGATTGCCTCGCAGTTGATCCGCGACGCAGGATTCGATCCTGTCGATGCCGGTCCGTTAAGGATTGCGCGCTACACCGAGCCATTCTCCCTGCTTATAGGCCAACTTGCGTACGAAGGAGAAGCAGGCCCAGAATTGGCGTACCGCTTCGAGCGGTTTAAGGAGTAAGCGAAATCATGCCAGAGCTCGCCAAGTGGGATAACTTCTATGTCATCGTCGGATCGGCTGCGGGCGCGCTGATCGGATTGCAGTTCGTCGTCTTAACGCTGATTGCCGACAGGCCAATGACAGGTTCGGCGGAGGCGGGCGCGGCCTTTGGAAGTCCCACGGTCGTTCATTTCGGCGTCGTTTTATTTCTGTCGGCGCTGCTGCACGTTCCCTGGCAAACGATCACAGTCGTCGCGATTCTTTGGGGCCTTCTGGGCTTCTGCGGAGTGGTGTACGAGTTGATCGTGATCCGGCGCATGCGAAAGCAAGCTGCATACGAGCCGGTGTTCGAGGACTGGTTGTTTCACGTTGTGCTGACTTTGGCCGCATACGCAACACTCTCGCTGTCAGCGATCGCGGCACCCTCGCATACGCGCGAGGCCTTGTTTGCCGTTGGCGGTGCGGCGCTGCTGCTGCTTTTCATCGGCATCCACAATGCGTGGGACGGCGTCTCCTACCATGTGCTCGTCAACATCGCGAATGCACACGATAAGCAACTTCGAGAGAAGAACGAGTCGCAAAGCAGGCGGAGCGATTGAATATGACCATAAAGAGAGTTGGCTCGCAACCTTCCGCCGAGCGTGCGGCGGAGTGGTTCACCGGCACAGTACGAATCGATCCGCTTTTTCAAGCACCCGATCCCGTGGCGATAGGGGTCGTTACGGTGACTGCCTGTCAAGAGCGAGTGTCAGAATTTTGGCTAAAGCCACCGCTTCGTCTAATGCAGGTTCTCTACGGTGTAAAGCACTGACGAGTAGCGAGGAAACGGATAGGCGTAATACTTCAGGTCTGGCGTCGCGACCAGGAGTTGATTTGCGTGTGAGGCGTAGTCATCCGGAATTCGTTTCCATGGTTCGCGATGGCCGCTGGCCAGGTCGATTACGGTGAGCACTAACTCGCCGCCGGATTGCCCTACCGTTAACAAGGCTTTTCCGTCCTTCACAAAGCGCACGGGAAATTCGTCCGCGGTCGCCACTTTCAATGCGACCGGTTGCTGATCGGTTCGGTGATAAAGAGAAATCCCGCCGCGCGCTTCGCGCAAAGCCACCGTCTCGCCGTCCGGAGAGAGAACGGGATACGCTTCGCGCGCGTCAGTCTTGATCAGAACCGGAGCGCCTCCGGCGACCGCTTGCTTGTAGATGTTCCATTTGTTCTGGTCGGTCTGAGCCTCGTAAACGATCTGGCGGCCGTCCCCGGACCATGCATAGTGATCGAAGGCGATCAGCCCCGGTGTGGGAAGCTCTTTTGCATCTCCCGGCCCGATAGGCTGAAGTTGCAAGGGCAACTTTGGATTGCCGTGATTCGAGGCGAGAACCACCCATTTGCCATCTGGGGAGATGGCCGCCGTACCGATTCCCAAACGTACGGCCGGCGAACCATCGGTGGCGCGGTAGTAAGCCAGACTGTTGTTCTCCAACGCATAGACCTCTCCCGCTTCATAGATCGAGACGACGCGGCCGTCGTCGGAGATGCCGGTCGCTTCCGTGTCGTCGAGCCACGAATAGGGATGTTCCGCCTTGTCCCCAGGGAACAGGCCCCGGATTTGCCGCCGCCAGGTTTCACGCGACAAAAGCACCCTTCCATCTTTCGAGATGTCGTGTAAGCGAATCGATGGGAAAGTGAGGATCGTTCGTTCCTTGCCGTTTGGAGTTACAGCGAAAAGTGTATCGGCCCATCCAGAGACTTTTGTTCCTGCGAACCACACCTCTTTGCCGTCGGGTCTCCAGGCCAGGCCTTCGACGCTGGGGTCTGTGGAAATAACGGTATGATTTCCGTTCAGATCGACCAGATCGATGGAACCGTCGTCGTTGCCGAGAATCGGATGACTTTCGAATGCGATCCTGGCGCCGTCGGGAGAAAACCGGGGATGGCCAATCCATCCGCCCCTTTGCTGAAAGAGCACGTGCCCCGGAGGGAATTCCAAACGCGGGCCTTCTGGTGACTGCACCGCAATCACCATTCGCTTGCCGTCAGGATGCCAATCGGCTTGAGCGACATGTTCGGCCAGAGTGCGCGGCGATCCGCCAGCCAGGCTGACCGTCGCCAACGTTCCGCCGCAAGTGAGAAAGTACACTTCCTCGCAACCCAGAAATATTGCCAATTCGTCGGAAGAAGATACTGCGGCGATCTCGGACGAAGCAATTCCCAGCGGCCGTGACTCGGGGCTGCCGACTCGCGCGACTGAGATCTGTGGCGGTTCTCCTTCCCACTTGCCGCTATAGACAATTGTCTGACCATCGTGCGAAAAGCGCGCGCCCAATAGAGTTCCGTCGCGGTAGCTGACATTGGTGTAGTGGGCGGCGGGGCTTTCACGGCCCGTCAAGACGAACATTCCGATGGCCAGCAGGACCGCGGCGGCTGCGATGATCCAGGGCAATGCTCTAGCCACCGGTTTCGCAGTTTTTGTCGCACTTGAAACGCCGAGTTGAGGAAGGTCCGCGGCGATCCACTCGAGCTCCAGCCTGACATCGTGCGCAGTTTGGAAGCGGTCATCGGGATTCTTCGCCATGCAGGTATTGACCACGCGCTCGAACACGGCGGGGATCGAGGGCTTGAGTGTTCGGATAGGATCGGGATCTTTTTCCAGAATCGCGCTCGCCACGCTGATCTGGCTCTTACCGTCGAAAGGCCGCTTGCCGGTTGTGGTCTCATATAAGACCGCGCCAAGCGCGAAAAGATCGGAGCGAGCGTCGGCTTCTTTGCCTTCGATCTGTTCCGGGGCCATGTACTGGATTGTGCCGATCACCATCCCCACGCTGGTGAGCGGGGATAGCGGCGTGGCCTCGCTCATGGTCCTGGCGCCCGATAACAGTGGCGCACTCGAAGCCGCTGAGCCAAAGCCCGTAACCATTGCCTTGGCCAGCCCGAAGTCCATTAGCTTCGCTCCGCCTTTGGTTAGCATGATGTTTCCCGGTTTCAGATCGCGGTGGACGATGCCGGCGCGTTGCGCGGCTTCGAGAGCCTGGCACACTTCGATTCCAGTTTTCAGAGCTTCTTTCAGCGGCAGCGGACCCTTCTTCAGCCGCTCGGCCAGCGACTCGCCATCCAGGTGTTCCATTACCAGAAAGTCGACGCCGTCTTGATGTCCAACATCGTGCAGGGTGCAAATCCGCGGATGGTTTAACGACGAAATCGCCCGCGCTTCCCGCTCGAACCGCTGCTTCAAATCAGGATTCGAGGAAAGATGATGCGGCAACACCTTGATGGCTACAGTGCGATCAAGGCGCGTGTCGCGAGCGCGATACACCTCGCCCATGCCGCCGGCGCCCAAGGGGGATTGAATTTCGTAAGGACCGAGTTTTGTGCCAGAGGCTAAGGGCATCCGTGGGCGCAATTATAGGGCATAAAGGCGGGACTGCTGTTACTCAAGGGATTGCGAATCGGTCAGCCGCTGGTTCGGACGTATCACACAGAGAAGTCAAAACCCCCACCCTCCTCGCAAAAGCGCGAGGAAGGGTGGGGCAACCGGTTTCGTTAGTGATGCAATTTGCAACTCGCCACCATGTCGGCTTCGATTGCGTTGAAGCCATTTTTTCCGTTTGCAGCCAGAGTTCCGCTGGTTACGCCTTCCTGTCCACTGCATTGGTCGACGCGCCAAACGTTATAGGGTTCGGTACCAGTGCTGACCTGCACGTAAAAATACTGCCCTTCCGCGGCAGAATTGTTCTGGCAAGGTTGGCTTCCGCAGCTCACGCTGGTGTTACTGCAAAGCCATCCGGCGACCGCCGTGTGTGGGTAGGAGAAAGTCGAGTCGCTCAGCCCATCCACAATGCTCATTTGCTTCCACGCGGTATTTTGCGCGGTCGTTGTGTTCGAGCTGCCATTGCAAGCGTTAATACCCGACCAGTTGTCGATGGCGGTTATGTCTCCGCCGATGTATTGCGGCGGATCGGGCCAACCGCCTTCGGTTCCCGTTTGGCAATACGCCTGGCTCTTCGGACAAACGGTGATTGATGGGGTGTTGGGCACGACGCAGCCTTTCTCGATGTCCCCAAACACAGGGCCGGATAACAGTTCAACGTTATCCAGATAAGAGCTGGCCCCATATTCGGCCAGCGAGTAGCCGATGGCTCCGGAACCCGCGCTCGTGCCCTGAGCGCACATGCCGCCGCCGCTATAAACGCTGGTGAATATGTAGTTGAGGACTGTTGCCGGCCGGCAGCCTGCCACCTTGATACTGGTTCCGGTGCCGTTTCCGGTAAGTTCCCAGGCGGTATTCCACACGACCTGGACCACTCGATAGCCAGCTGTGGTGTAGGGAGAGACAAAATTCACACCACCGGGACCCTGACTAATTACGCCTGTCCCGCCGTTGAAGATCACGATGGTTCCGCTTGTGCCGCTTCCAATCTCCCCATAGATAAATCCGAGATTTACCGTGTTGGGACAAGTCACCGTGGCCGAAAAACAGGATGTGCCCGTAGCGTAGCCGCTGGGACACCCGGTTGAAGAAACTCCAGAGACGCTGCCTGTAGACAATGGTGTGTAAGGCTCCTGCGCCCACGCCGAGCCGATGCCCATCACGACACAAAAGCCTACCGCAACGACGAACAGGACTGCTAGCCGTCGGGTCTTCATAAATGATTCTCCTTTCAAATCTCAAAGTTCGAACAGGTGGTGAAGAGAGAAGGGATGAGATGCTGCCCGCCCCCATGCCGGGCGATCTCAACGCTCGCGTGAAAAATGTGAAACGGAGATGTAGGTCACCGATGCGACCGCCGTAAGACTGAGGTGATAGTAAGCAGGCAGATTTCCTTTGTCTTTCAGGGAATTGAGGTTCTATCAGCGGATTGATGTAATCCCGTGCCCCTTGCGATATTCGGTCGGTGTCATCCCGGTCGCGCGCTTAAACACAGATGCCATATGCGCATGACTGCTAAACCCGGCGCACAGCGCAAGATCGGTTAACGAAGCGATGTCTTTGTGCGGGTGGATTAGCCGCTCGGCCACGAATTCAACCCGCAGCTTACGCAGGTAGTCGCCAACGGTCATCCCGTAGACACGGTGAAATTCCCGTGCGACGTGCGAGGGATGTACTCCGGCCGCCTGTGCAATCTGGTTGAGAGACAGCGGGTCGCGGAATGAATCCTGAAGCAAGGCTTTCACGTTGCGCAGCCAGGAAGCCGCATCGCCATCCTGGCGGATTCTGTCTCGAAACCACCGGCCAAGCAACTCCAGAAAGGCGCCTTCGACAATCAGATCAGAAAGCGTGTCGGGACTCTTGAACTCGTCGTACATCTTGAGCGCCAGCCCTTGCAGGTAGCCTGCGGGAGCAATTCGCGGCCGGTCTGCCTCGGCGCTGACGATCTCCAGGCGATTGCCGATCCACGCCGGGTCGATGGCCGTGATGAACACTTCTGCCCCGTGAGAACCGAACGCGTTCGCATGTGTCTCGCCCGCCGGAACATAGAGCAAGCTCCTCGTGGTGAGCACATTGTCGCTGGAGCGCATGGTCAGTGAGAACGACCCGGAAAACGTGAATACGACCCAAGTGCTGTCGTGATAGTGGGGCTGTAACAAAGTACCGGCGTGGTAATGCGATTGCCTGCAATCAATCCTCGAATTCGAGAACTGAAAGTGCGAAGGAAGCATGACGTGAGCAGCCCCGGTTGGGTGTGAGTCTAGCTGAGGGTGAGCAGTGAGGCAAGTGAACAACCAAGATGTGATTATTCTGCCGGGGGATATAAAATTCTACGTTTCGATTAAATCCTGCTTTGCTGCTGAGGCCCCGGACGGCGAATGAGGCTACGTCCGAATTTGGCGGCGGACAATCCTCAGGCCGCCGCAACGGTTACTAGGGCTTCGACTTTGGCATCCAAATCCCGCGCTACTTGCAGAGCTTTCGCGTTTCCGTAAGGGGAAAGAAAGCTCGCCATCCTGTCATAAGAAAGATGAACGCCGTCCGCCCTCTCGTCGATCAGAATGGTAACCGGCGCATAGGACCCTGCGTCGGGAACGTGCTCCACCATCTGACTCATGGTGACGGGATTGCCGACTATTAGGCGCAAACTCCGTGGCGCTTCGGCGCCATGCCGCTTGCGCAAGACTTCGCCGAGTTCGAAGCGGGCGAATTCCATCAACTCCGACGAGCCGACGGCGACCTGAACCGCCTTTTCCAGTTCGGCGAAAGTTTTCGCCGAGCCGAGAGTCTTTCGAAATTCGTTCATGTCGGGATGCCCGACGGATCTTTGCAAAGCCGCAATAACGTCTTCGTAAGGCTTGGAAGAAGTAAGGCTGAAGCGCTCGACCTGGATTTGTCTGATCGCCATATCCGTCTCCTCGAGATCGTTGGGTGGTGCCGCGGTTATCCCGTGTTGTGAAGTCCAGCGGCGATTCCGTTAATGGTCGCGCCCAAGGCGTAGTTCAGAGCTGCGGTATTTTCCCCGGCGCGCTTGCGGCGCAGAAGATCGACCTGTACCAAGCTCATTGGGTCCACATAAGGATTGCGCAGGCGAATAGAGCGGAAGAGCACCGCATTTTCCTCGAGCAATTCTTTTTGACCGGTGATGGATAGCAGAGCGCTGCGCGTCCGAACAAATTCCTCCTCCAGCAGGGCAAACACACGGTCGCCCAGGGCTCTGTCTTCGACGAGGTCGGCGTAGAGACGCGCGATAGTGAGATCCGCTTTTGCCATCGCCAATTCCACGTTGCGGATCAGTTCGGAAAACAGGGGGAAGTGCGTCATCATTTCGCGCAACAGCGCGACATTCTTCGGCGAGAGTGCCGCGAATTTTTCAACGGCATAACCTACACCGAACCAAGCGGGGACGGCGTGACGGCTCTGCATCCATCCAAAGACCCAGGGAATTGCGCGTAGATCTTCGAGGCCACGGTTTTGGCTGCGCCGGGCGGGACGAGAGCCGATCTGGACATTTTCCAGTTCGTTCACCGGCGTGGCCT
>Ga0209624_10002896_pt1 | contig 12466 bp, 9 predicted proteins | sample JacPinW_OM2H0_O1_FD_188565 | JGI IMG/M metagenome (GOLD analysis project Ga0209624, IMG submission 188565) | Forest soil microbial communities from Algoma, Ontario, Canada - Jack Pine, Ontario site 1_JW_OM2H0_O1 (SPAdes) (version 2) | ecosystem: Environmental > Terrestrial > Soil > Boreal... | reverse complement strand
TGGCGACTACGAGGGCATTCGCAGGCACACGGCACAACCCCTGCAACAAACCAGCGTTCTCACCCCGCAGATGCTCAAAGGAGATTTCTCGGCCCTCACAGCCCAAGGCATTCAACTGTATGACACGCAAAACAATTTTGCCCCATTCGTAAACAACCAGGTACCGGTAGTGAGCCCGATAGCCCAATTCCTTGCCGCGAATCCCAATTTCTACCCGGCCCCCAATCGAGCGCCCGAGGATGGCTTGATCCAGAATAATTACGTCGGGCCGCAAAACGGCTTTGTGACCGATAACCAGGAAGACTTCAAGGTGGACTGGACACCGGGCAACGTGAACAAGTTCAATGGCTTTTATTCCCAGGGCACGGGCAGCGATTTTACGTCGGCAATAATCCCGATATCGTTTCCCGCGCACAATTCATACCCGACCAAGATTGCGGGCTTAAGCTTTGTGCACACTTTCTCGCCCGCCATCATCAACGAAGTGCGCTTCGGATTTACGCGCGTGCGTTGGAACAACGGAGTGCCCAGCGACCCCACCGGCCAGTTCGGCCTGACTGGCGACTCGAAAGTCGGCATACCGTTCGGCACGCAGCAATACGTGGGCTTCACCGGGCAGAGCCTTGGCAATAACGCGAGCTATATCGGGACCAATGCGAACCCGCAGGTCTTTACCGATAACACTTTCAACTACTACGACAACCTCACCTGGCAGCGCGGACGGCACCTCTTCAGCATTGGCGGCCAGGCGACCCGCTATCAGCAAAACTATCTCAACTCCGGCAACGTAGGATTTCTGGGGCAGTTCAGCTACTCTGGTGCCTACACGGGAGACCTAAACGCGTCCAATGGGCCAGGGTACGGCCCGGCGGATTTTGTTCTGGGCCGCATTTCTAATACTCAACTCGCGTCTCCTCTCGGCAACGTGGGAAACCGGCAATGGCGAGCCGCAGGATATTTTCAGGACGATTTCAAAGTCACTTCCCGGCTGACACTTAACCTCGGACTGCGCTACGAGTACGACCAGCCCTGGTATGAGCAGAACAACAAGACGGCCAATGTTCTGCCCGACGGCACGGTGGAATATGCCGGCCACGTCCCCGCGCTGGCGGTGCCAGGCTCGATAGTGTGCCCCACTCACGCCTGCTATAACGCCAACTACAAACAGATTATGCCGCGCCTGGGGTTTGCCTACCAACTGAATGCCACGACTGTGGTTCGCGGCGGTTACGGCACGACCAGTTTCTTCGAGGGCTACTCTTTCAATCAGCGCCTGACTTCCAGTCCGCCTTTTTCGCTATCGATCAATACGAACGCTTCCAGCCCAACGACGACTTCGGGCGGTACTCCGTTCACGGTCGCCGATGCTTTCAGTCAGCCCCTCAGCATCAACAACTCCACCTACTCCGTGTGGCCGCAGAATAATCAGCCAGCTTACATTCAGCAATACAATTTGACCGTCGAGCATGCGATTACCAATGAGCTGTCGCTGAGCGTGGGATATCACGGACAAAACGGGGACCACCTCGCAGATTATCGCGACGGCAATCAATTGACCCTGGCACAGGCGCCAGGAGTTTCCGCAATCCTCAATGCTAGTGGCGGCAATTGTGGCGTGCCGTTTCCAACCGCTCTGCAATCGCCTTACTACTCGCTCGTCGGAGAGTGCAATGCGGTCTTGATCACCGAATCCGAAGCGCGAATGAGTTACAACGCCGCGCAGGTAAGTCTGCGCCAGCGAACCCACCACGGTTTGGAATACACGCTTAACTACACCTGGGCAAAATCGCTAACCAACTCCTCGGGAAATTATGCGGTCGGCGCATTGTCCAATTCCAGTTGGAACGGCAACTCCTTTCAGAATGGTTACGATGAAAATGCCGACTGGGGGCCCTCTGCAATCGATGTTCGCCATAATCTGAGCTTCGTGGGCGTTTATGACCTTCCGTTTGGTCACGGACGCTCCTATGGCGGCAATGCCAAGGGTCCAGTCGACGCCGTGCTTGGCGGCTGGAGACTCTCGACCTCCGCCATACTCTATTCCGGGTTCCCCGTGACGATCTTCGGCAATGGCAATAATGACGTAATGAACGCGTACGGATTTAATCGCGCAAACCAATATCGCCAGCTGATTGTCCGGAATCGGTCTCTCACCAATTGGTTTGGAACCGATCCCTCGGCAACGCCCTGTCTGCAGGCCGGAGTCGATAACGGAACCTGCGCCTACGGCAACGAAGGTTCATTCCAATTCGGAACCGCGCACAACAGCAGCGAGCGTGCCCCAGGTTATCAGCAGGTCGATATGTCCCTGTTCAAGGATTTCCACGTCTGGCGCGAGAATCACGTTCTAGGCTTCCGCGCCGATTTCTTTAACATCTTCAACATCGCCAGCTACGGTTACCCCGACAACAACATCAACCACAGCAGCTTCGGCCTAATCAGCAGTGTGCGTTCTCCACCGCGCCAGATTCAGCTCAGCTTACATTACAGTTTCTAGCTGCGAACTCGGAGGGCCGCTGTCGACGGAACAACGTCAATAGCGGCTCCACAAGCTCTCCATACTCTCAGTTCATGCCCAATCACCCTACTCTGGAAATCTGCGTGGAATCGCTGGACCACGCCGTCGCGGCGGAACGCGGCGGGGCACACCGTCTTGAACTGTGCAGCGATTTATCGTCTGGAGGAATTACTCCCAGTGCAGGCCTCATGCAGACCGCTCGCCGCCATGCGAAAGTTCCCATCCACGTTCTGATTCGTCCGCGCCCCGGCGATTTTTGTTACTCCGATTATGAGCTTGAGATCATGCGCTGCGATATCCAGTCGGCCAAGCAACTCGGAATGGATGGCATTGTCCTGGGTGTGCTGCGTGCGAACAATCACGTGGACATTGCACAAACAAAAGCGCTGGTGCAACTGGCCAATCCTTTGCCGGTAACGTTCCATCGGGCTTTCGATACCTCTTACAACTTGGAAACGTCTTTGGAAGACGTAATTCAAACTGGAGCTTCGCGCATCCTGACTTCCGGAGGCGAAGCCAGCGCCATGGACGCGCTTTCGACTTTGGCGCGGCTTGTGCAAGTATCGCGTGGAAGGATTATCGTGATGCCATGTGGCAGCATCAATTCGGAAAATGTTGTCCGCATTGCACAAAAGACTTTGGCCCAGGAGTTTCACACTTCCGTCGGGACATCTCGTGTGGCGGGTGCGAGTGGCGACAATGGATCGCCTCACAACGCGGGTACTTCTCCATCCCGCCCTTTATCTTCCGTATTCCAGGAACAAGTCGCGCAACTCGTGAGCTTGCTTGGCAGCTCTGCAACGACGTACGGGTAAGCCAGAATTGCTTCGTATCGCCGTGCGTGAGGCATCCGGGAGTTCCAATTGCTCGAAGTAGTGCGAGGAAATTGATTTCGCAAGGGATGAAGAGGCTGAACTGAACATTACACCGCTCAAAGTGCGGCCAGCCGCCGTTGCACCACCACAAAGTACAGAGCCAGCAGCACTAGCAGCAATCCGTTCACGCCCAACACCACCGGCGCGGTAAACAGAGGAACAAGCCAACCCGAAAGCAGATTGCCCATCGGCATGCCGCCGCGAAAGGCGAAGTTATAGACGCTCATCACGCGGCCCCGCATTTCGTTGGTGGTAATCAACTGCACCAGCGAATTCACCGTCGCAAAAACCGCCATCATTGAAGCGCCCACGACAACCAGGAGGCTCTCGCTCAACGGCAACGACTTCGAAAGGGCGAATCCGGAAATCCCCGCGCCTAAGCAGGCGAGCGCGCCCAGCGCCACCAGGCCCTTCTTTTTGAAATTTCCCGCGCTGGCGATCGCCAGCGAACCGCAAATCGACCCCACTCCCATCAGCGCGAGCAGATTGCCAAAGGTCTCTGGACCGCGGTGGAAAATGTCCTTCACGAAGACGGGAATATAAGTGCGCATGGGCATGCTTAAGAAGGTCATGAAAAAAGCCAGCACGATCAGCGCTTCCATCGAACCTTGCTTGCGTGTAAACCGAATGCCCTGCTTCAAACTGGCCAGCATCGACTCGGTGGTCTTGAGCGGAAGGAAGCGAGCGCTGATGATCGAGAGAGAAACGATAGGCGCCAGAAAAGAAAGCGCGTTCAGCCCGAAGCACCACGTTTCCCCGAGCTTTGCCAGGGCTTGCCCGGCCAGAGCCGGCCCTACCATGACCGCCACGTTGAATTGAATGGAATTCAACGCGATGGCGTTGGGCATATCTTCTTTTTCGACTAGTGTGGGAATCAGTGCCTGGTATGCCGGACCGCCAAAGGCTTGTGCGAATCCGGAGATAAACGAAAGGCAAAGTATGTGCCATACATGTACTAAACCGGTCGCCACCAGAATGGTAAGCACCGCGGCACTGGCCATTTGCACATATTGAGAACTCAATAGAATTTTGCGCCGTTCGACGCGATCTGCGACTACGCCGCCGATCAAAGAGAATAGGAAGATAGGGATGCCGCCGAGAAACTGATCCAGCGCCAGCAAAAATGCCGAGTGGCTCAGCCGGTAGACCAGCCAGCTTTGCGCCACGATTTGCATCCAGGTGCCAATGCTGGAAGTACAGGCGCCCACCCACATGAGCCTGAAATCGCGATATTGGAACGCTTTAAAGACTCGGCCAATCACCTTCGCGTTCAGCATAGGGTCTGCAAAAGCCTAACATGCTGCTTCCTCTTAGACGGCAATGGACGGATTCAGATTCCGATACCGCTCACTTTTTGTGGCAGGCAGTCGTTTTTTTTATTTGAGTTTAGAGGTTGGACCTGAGTTACCCAGGTGAGTCGCCGCAAATACGAAGGAATTACGAAAGAATATGGTGCGCAAGGCCGCGGCAGGTTCGCCAGCGGCAAATTGCGCAAAATTGAGATGCCTCGCTCCACGCCAGAGTTGCGGAGAAATATCCGAATAGGGCTGGAGGCGTCGGGCATCACTGTCATTCCTTGTCACGCTGGTGTTAACACTGGATTAATTGTGTGTTTTCTTCCGGTTCCAGCAAATGAGGTTGAGCATCGCCGAGAGGAATGTGAGCATCTAAGCTTAAGTGAAGAACACCGCAAGCAATTCGATCTTCGATGAGAAATACCGGGTCGTCGCTGTCCAAGGCGATCGCTTGCTTGTGCGAGGGGTTTCCAGCGGTGAGGTGCTCACCATCATCAACCCCGAGCCCGATACTTTCCTCAATCAGGAGGATTACCCGCCGGGAAAATTAATCGCTCTTACCGATCCATCCACTGTGCTGCCCAATTAAGTTCGTCCGCTCGGTTGCCGCTCCGCTACTAACGTTTGCGTCCAACTCAACGGATTGCCGCCCCTTGATGCCGTTTGCGGCACTTTGTTCGTTCGTTCGCCACTCGAACTTGACCACCGCGAACCGTCCTTCGTGCCCGATTGAGGTGTTATTCTTCAAATCGGGTATTGAGTACTGTCGGTCAAGACCGCTTCCCTGCGAGCGATTTCCTTCTTCACAGAGCTGTTTTACCGCCAACAACCGGCACGACCGGATGAAAGGACAACTGCGTGATTGAGGTTTGCGTGGTGGGTGAGCTGAATCTGGATCTGATTTTGTATGGTCTGCCCAAAGAACTTGTGCCGGATGCAGAATTGCTCGCGAACGGCATGGCGCTGACATTGGGGAGTTCTTCGGCGATCTTCGCGCACAATTTGTCCATGCTTGGCGCGAAGGTTGGTTTCATCTCCAGAATCGGCAATGATCCACTCGGAACAATTGCGGTGGAGCGTCTTTCTCTTGCGGAGGTTGATACGGCACGGGTGAAGAAAGGAACTGGCGACACTGCTACCGGGCTCACGGTCATCCTGCCCCATGCGGGATCGCGGTACATGTTGACCTATCCGGGGACGATGTTTGAGATGGAGTATTCCGACATCGACATGGATTATGTACGTAGGGCGCGCCATCTGCATCTCTCTTCCTTCTTCCTGCACCGCGCTTTGCGCCCACGAATCCTCGAGCTGTTCCGGCAGGCCAAAGAAGCGGGCCTTACAACGTCGCTCGATACGAATGACGATCCGGATAATGAATGGGGCCATGACCTGCACGAAGTTTTGAAATATGTCGATGTGGTCTTGCCGAATGAACGTGAGGCGAAAAAGATCGCGGGGACGGACGATCTCACACAGGCGGTCAACTTCTTGGCTGGGCTGGCGAAGATAGTCGTCGTGAAACGCGGATCGGGTCCTGCGATCTGCCGGACGAGAAACGAGCAGTGGCACCTCGCTCCACCAGCGGTCGATTTTGTCGACGACGTCGGCGCCGGCGACACTTTCAATTCCGGCTTCATTTACCTTTACTTGCGCGGAGCCAAACTGGAAGACTGCCTGGCATTTGCCAACATCGCGGCGGCGTACTCTGTGACGAAGGCCGGAGGCACCGAAGCATTTCGCAACCGCGAGGGATGGCTCGCCTTTCTTCACCGGCAATGGGCTTCCCTGGGACGCGGACCTCTTCCCGCGCAGGACTAGGCAGACTGCCGGGCGTGAAGAGTCGCGTGCGGCGACGCTGAAGACTTGACAGTGTTGGACCCAATGGCGAGATCCCATTTGCATAAAGGACATCGCGTGTCCAATGTGTAGACCACGCGGCCGTGACCCACGCATTGCGGATTTTGGCAGGCTTTCATCGGAATCGATTCTCTCCACCTTTACATCTGCAAGTTAGCACGCGTTCACGACGGCGACATCCCTGTTTCTTGTTCACGCCTATTCGTTTTTCTTCTAGGACCGCACGCTCATATTTGCAGCTTCACCAGCCAATTCGCGGGCTCCGGCAGAATGGCAAACTTAGGGAGTTCGCCACGCACCATCGCTACTTCGTCGCAGCAGTGGAATCTGGGGCACGCGTGACAATCTTTGTAAATCTTGTCCGGAAGGTCGTCGCGTTGGGCCACGGAAAATCCCTGCCGGCCAAAAAATTCAGGACTTCTAGTAAACAGGCAGATGCAACTCACGCGATGACGTTTCGCTTCCGCCATCAAGGCCTTAACCAGACACCCGCCGCCACCGCGCCCCTGGGCCCATGGAGCGACTGTGATCGAACGAATCTCGGCAAGATGCGTGCCATATAAATGAAGGGCGCCGCACCCGATGATTCGCCCTCCGTCTTCCAGCACCACGAAGTCTCTGACGTTTTCACAGATTTCGGGCAGCGTCCGCGGCAGGAGAGTGCCATCGCCGGAGTATCCTGCGATCAGTCCGTGAATCTTTTCCGCATCCGGCAAGATTGCTTTACGCGTGCGCATGGACCTCCTCGCGAAGCGATTCGATTTTCTTTTTGGCCGTGGCAATCGCCTGCCGCACCCGGTTAGGCGCAGTTCCGCCCGGCACGTCGTGAATCGCAAGAACGGACTCCAGTTTCAAACAAGAAAAGACGTCTTCGGCGAAAGCAGGATGAATCGCTTGCAGATCATCGAACGAAAGATCTTGAAGTTCACACTTCTTCCGGATGCATACCTGCACTGCTTTGCCCACGTGTTCGTGCGCCAGCCGCGAGGGCACACCCCGCTTAGTGAGGTAAGTAGCGGCAGCCCATGCGTTCATAAATCCGCTTTGCGCCGCATTCTGCATGCGGTCGAATTCCAGAGTGATCTCTTTCATCAAACCCGTGGCGAGCGGCAGCAAGGCCAGCATAGTGTCAGCGGCATCGAACAACGGCTCCTGTGTCTCTTGCAGATCCTTGTTGTAGGCGAGTGGCAGGCCCTTCATGGTGATCAACAGGGATGTTGCGCAACCCACCATGCGGCCGCTCTTGCCTCGGATCAGTTCCAGCAGGTCGGGATTTTTTTTCTGCGGCATCGCGCTGCTGCCCGTGGAATACGCCTCCGGCAGGCTGATGAAGCCATATTCGCGGCTGGAAAACAGAATCATCTCTTCCGCCCAGCGGCTGAGGTGCATCGCCAGAATGGAAAGGACATTCACGAACTCAAGCGCGAAGTCGCGATCCGACGTGGCGTCCACACTGTTTGCGGTTGGCGCTTCAAAATCGAGAGCTCTGGCGCTGAGGTCACGGTCCAGCGGCAGTGTCGCTCCCGCAACCGCTCCCGATCCCAGCGGACAAAGATTCAATCGCTCGCGGCAATCGGCAAGCCTCGATGCATCGCGCAGAATCATTTCCACGAATGCCATCAGCCAATGCGCCACCAGCATCGGTTCAGCTTTCTGCAAGTGCGTATAAGAGGGCATCGCCGCCTCGCCGCAAGTTTCCGCCCGGGAAACGAAGACTCCGCACAACTCCGCTAGCTGGTCACGCAGTTCATCGATTCCCGCTCTTACATAGAGCCGAAGGTCGGTGGCGATCTGCTCATTACGGCTGCGGCTGCTGTGGAGTTTGTATCCAGTTTCGCCGATCGCAGCGGCCAGCCGCTTTTCCACGAAATGATGCACGTCCTCCGCTTCTGTGTCTTCGAGGAATTCTGGCGACTCTGCCGCTCGCTTGCCGATCTGCTCCAGCCCTTGCAGAATTTGGATTAATTCGTCGGACGAAAGAATGCCCGCACTCTTCAGCGCCCGGGCATGCGCATTACTTGCGGCGAGTTCGTAGCGCAACAACCTGCGATCGAACGCGAACGATCGCTGCCAGCGTTCGAAGTCTGGATCAAGCGGCTCGCGAAATCTGCCGGACCACATCTTCATGGCGTAACCTCCACCCGCGAGCGGGCACGTGAGCGCGAAGGCAACCCGAGAATGCGAATGAATCCAGCAGCGTCTTTCTGGTCATAGCTTTCGTCCATGGTGAAAGACGAAAGATCGGTGCGATATAGAGAATGCTCGGGCTTGCGGCTCACAATCGAAACATTTCCCTTATATAGAGAAAGTGCGACTTCACCGGTTATCTCTTTTTGCGTGCTGTCCACAAACGCATCGAGAGCTTCGCGTAACGGCGTGAACCACAAGCCGAAGTAGACCAGTTCCGCATACTTCAATCCCACATGCTGTTTGAAATGCGCGACATCGCGCTCAAGGCATAGCGCTTCCAATTCCCGATGTGCCGCGATGAGCAGAGTTCCACCGGGAGTTTCATAGCATCCGCGCGACTTAATTCCGACAAAGCGGTTCTCGACCAGATCGACGCGGCCCACTGCGTTGCGCGCGCCGATTTCGTTGAGCAGTTCGACCAGCGCCACCGGGTCAAGTTTCATCCCGTTGACGGAAACCGGAATTCCCTTCTCAAAACCAATTCGCACCGCTTCTTCTTTATCCGGAGCTTCTTGCGGGGAGCGAGTGATTTGCCACGTTGTGGGCAGCGGCGCGTTAGCCGCGTCTTCGAGCTCACCGCCTTCGTGGCTGATGTGCCAGAGATTGCGGTCGCGGCTATGAATCTTCTCGCGGCTAGCAGCAACGGGAATTCCATGCTGCGCGGCATAGTCGAGACAGTCTTCCCGCGACTTCAGCGTCCACTCGCGCCACGGCGCGATGATCTTCAACTCCGGCGCAAGGGCCTGATAGGTCAATTCAAAGCGCACCTGGTCGTTTCCTTTGCCCGTGCATCCGTGCGCGACCGCCGTTGCACCTTCGCGCAAAGCGACTTCCACCTGATGCTTGGCAATCACCGGGCGCGCCAGCGATGTTCCCAGCAAATACTTGTGTTCGTAAACGGCTCCCGCCTTCAGCGCGCGAAAGACATAGCCGGTTAGAAATTCATCGCGCAAGTCCTCCACCACAACTTTGCTCGCGCCGGTGGCATATGCTTTTTCGACAACCGCATCCAGGTCATCTCCCTGGCCAACGTCTCCGACCATCGCGATCACATCGTAAGAATAATTTTCCTTCAGCCACGGAATGATGATCGAAGTGTCGAGGCCTCCGGAATAAGCGAGTACGACTTTTTCAGGCATGAGCGCTCCTTGCAGGCAGGCGAACGGCACCACCTAGCAACAAGTATAGGATCGCCTTCTGCACATGAAGTCGATTTTCTGCCTGGTCGAAAATCAGAGAGGCTTCAGAATCCATGACTTCGTCCGTAACTTCCTCGCCGCGATGCGCGGGCAGGCAGTGCATGAATGCGGCTCCCGGCGCGGCCAGAGACATGAGCTTGCGATTGACTTGATAGGGCGGGAAGACGCTACCGCGCTGTTGCGTTTGCTCTTCCTGACCCATGCTGGTCCAGGCATCGGTATAAATCGCGTCGACTCCTGAAACAGCCACCCGCGGATCGATAAACAGTTCGACGCGCGCATTTGTCTTCTTCGCAAGTTCCCTCGCGGTGGCAACGATCTCCGCGTTCGGTGCGTACCCGCCGGGAGTAGCGATGCGAATCGAAGATCCCAGACATGCCGCGGTGAGCAGCAAGGAATGCGCTACGTTGTTGCCGTCGCCGACGTAAGCGAGACTCACACGGCGCAAATCCCCGAAGCGCTCCAGCAGGGTGAAGTAATCGGCCAGAGCCTGGCAGGGATGCTCCAGATCGCTCAGCGCATTGATCACAGGAATCGAAGCATATTTCGCCATGCCCTCAATCGTTTCTTGCGCGAACGTGCGCAGCACGATTACATCCACCCAGCGCTCCAGGTTGTGTGCGATGTCGCTGAGCTTCTCGCGCGCGTCGAGACGGCCTTGCGTTTGATCTACAAATATCGCGGAACCACCAAGGCTCGACATTCCCGCTTCGAACGTAAGCCGGGTTCGTAGCGACGGCTTTTCGAAAAACATGGCCATCTGTTTCCCGGACAGCGTGCGCTGAAACACCGATGGCCGCGACTTCATAAGTCCCGATAGATGGAGCACCGCCTCGACACCCTGCGGGCCGAGATCGGCAGTAGAAATCAGATCGGGGCACCAAAACGCACCGGGATAAGCCTCTGGTACAACCGGCGCCCTATTTTGCAATTGAGTATTCAAATCTCGCTCCTTCTTTCATGGCATCGGCGGGATGAAAATCGCCGCGGATCACTTCCGTTCCAACCGCGTCCTCAATCAGAGGAAGCCTCGGCAATAATTGCGCCTGCGACGCGGCCAAGATTCGCACGAAGCCCACCCCTTTCAGCAGCGCGTCGGAACAAGCTCGCAGCTTCGGCAACATTCCGCCACCGATGACCGAATTGGCCGCCAGTACGGCAATCTGGTCCACCCTCAGCGAGGACATCACGTACCCAGACGCATCTTTCACTCCCGCGACATCGGTGAGGAAAACCAGCATCTCGGCTCGGCACGCCGCCGCACAGGCTGACGCCATTTCATCGGCATTGATGTTGTAATATTCGCCGTCGTCGCCGATTGCGACGGAAGCCAGTACCGGGACTCCACCGCGATTCCAAATCGCTTCCAGCCAGTGCAAATCGACCTTGTCGATCTCGCCGACGAATCCCAGGTCGTGGCCGGCAACTTCTTTCTTGCGTGCACGAAACATTTTTCCGTCGCCACCGCAAAGGCCAAGTGCTGAAACTCCCGCCGCCTGAATCGCCGCGACAAGATTCTTACTGACCAGTCCAGCCAGTACCATCAGAGCGACCTCGCGCGTCGCGGCATCGGTCACGCGCAGTCCGTCGACAAATTCGCTTTTGATTCCCAATCGGTGCAGCGTCCGCGACAGTGTCTTGCCCCCGCCATGAACAATCGCGACACGCTGGCCTTCACGCGTGAGCTCCGCGACCGCTTCGGCACAGCCGCGCAAGATGCCTGCATCTTCAATGGCCGCGCCCCCTATTTTTATGACGGTCGTCACTGCAAGCCTTCGCCCTCGCCAAACCCGTACATCAGATTCATGTTTTGCACTGCTTGTCCTGCCGCGCCTTTGAGCAGGTTGTCGATGCAGGAAATCAGCACCAGACGTTTTCCATCGGTATCCAGACAGAAACCCACATCGCAATAATTTGTATGCAGGCAGAATTGCAGCTCGGGAAGTTTGGGCGTGGCAAAGATGCGAATCCATCGCTTCCCTGAATAAAAGGTCTTGAAACAGGATTCCACTTCGAGCGAAGTCATCGCCGAACTGAGCTGCACATAGATGGTCGAAAGAATTCCGCGCGGTATGGGCAACAGATGCGGAGTAAAGGTAAACTCCTGCGGTTTCAACTCCAGTTGCTCTACCACCTCACCTACGTGCCGGTGGTTGAAGATCGAGTACGCAGATAAATTGTCGGCGACCGAGACAAAGTGCGTTCGCGCGGTCGCCTCTTTTCCTGCGCCGGAAACGCCGGATTTCGAATCCGATACAATGCCGTGCTTCCGATCCACGCACCCAGCCTTCAATAACGGCGCTAACGCCAAAATGATCGAAGTGGCGTAGCAGCCGGGGTTGGCCACCAACTTCGCGCCGGCAATGCTCTCACCGTTCAACTCCGAGATGCCGTAAACAGCCATCGCGATCAACTCGTCTGTCGCGGCTGCATCCGCATCGTGAAAGTCATAAGCGGTGCGATGCGCTTGCTGTTTCAACCGCCATGCGCCGCTGAGATCGATCACGCGCATGCTGCGGGCAATCGCTT
>Ga0209624_10002895_pt1 | contig 12468 bp, 14 predicted proteins | sample JacPinW_OM2H0_O1_FD_188565 | JGI IMG/M metagenome (GOLD analysis project Ga0209624, IMG submission 188565) | Forest soil microbial communities from Algoma, Ontario, Canada - Jack Pine, Ontario site 1_JW_OM2H0_O1 (SPAdes) (version 2) | ecosystem: Environmental > Terrestrial > Soil > Boreal... | reverse complement strand
ATCACCTAGCCACGATGGCGGAACAGTTTCGCAGCCGTATGGGTGAACGCGCTCCGCTGTGGACGTGCATCGGCGTCGCAGCCCTGGCAAATCCAACAATGCGGGTAGAGATTCAAGTCACCGCAATGATTGACGACGACGGGTGATCACCAGGCTTATCTCTTCAACCACCGAGACGCCCATTGTCGACAAGCCCGCCACAACCAAGACCCGAGGGCTTCGTGTCGCGAGTCGAGACTTAAGCCAGTGCGACGGTCTCGGCGAGTCGGTCGCAATTGTTTATGTGTCGCGCCGCCGATATTGCCCGTTGGGCCGGCCACGGCGATTCGCATGGTGAGCCTCCTCCAGCTCCTCGAGACCTCTTTCCGCTGGATTGCGAACACCCCGGTCCAAATGGCCGGGGTGTTGCGTTTTTCGGTCGCTCGTCCATACGGCCGATGGCTCAGGTGGCGAAGTGAAACAGTCCGTACCAAACGACGAAACCAAAGAGGGCTAGGCCACCCAGCAGTGCCAGGACAAACTGGCGAGGCGTGAGGATCTTGTCACGGATGATGACGATGCCGACCAGGATGCAGACCGGATAGTAGAGAAGCATGGCGGTGACCACGCCCGGCGAGTATCGGTCGAGGATCGGCGTCATGACCAGATGAAAGAGGGCATCCCAGAACAGGTTTCCACTGGCGAAGACCACGAGGAGAATGCCACGAAGGGGAGTGCTCTTGCGGAAGTTCACGTAGACGAGCGTCAGCAGGATGAGCATGAAGACGCAGTTGTTGATGGCGAAGCCGGTGTTGTTGAAGCTTCCATGAACGTCGTTTGTCACCCAGGCTGGAAACCCGCCGACGTATTCCTCGATGATGTGCAGAAAGTACGCTGCGGGCATCAGCCAGACGACTTTCCGGAAGCTCGGAAGCGTGATGCTTGGATCAGTTTTCCTCGGTTGCTGCACGTCCGAAGAAATCATCTGTGTACCTCCCGCAGTGGCTGTTGCCGTCCAGGGGATCCATGTTCTCTCGCATGGGGCAGTTTCGGGCTGACTTGTGAGGGCCTGGGGCGCGGTTTGGCCAGCTACTACCTAGACGGCCATTGTCGACAAGTCCGCCGAGCAGGCCGACGACCGCGGCCGCGGTCACCAGCTGACTAAGACCACCAAACCCCGGCCGAATAAGCCGAATAAGTAGTGCGCTACTGAGCTCGTCTCACCGCACCCGAGTGACGATTCCTATCGACGAAGCGCGACACCCGGACCACCGTCGGAGGTTGGAGAAGTCTGTGAGTAGCCACTCGGCCCACAACACCATCACTCTTGCACTGACGGGCGCGCTGGCCGCGCTGACCTTCTCGGCAGCCACGGCGCATGCCGACCCCGATGCACCCACGCCAATTGCCGGCACGGATTCCCCGATCACCCAGAGTGACGGCCCATGGTTCGAGCAACTGCAGTATTCCCAGGATTTCAGCGTGCTCAACGCCCCGGACGAGACATTCGAGGGCGAGGTGCGCTTGGACACCAACGGCTTTGGCCTCGACGACCATAACGTTTCCGTCGTACAGGACATCTCCGGAAACGTCGGCGTGGGGGAGCAGTACAACATCTTCACTTTCGACGACGTCTGGGGCGAGGTCTACAGCAGCATCGGCGCTACGCCGGAAGCTTTCTACATCACGCCATTCGGTGACATCGACATTCCCACCTGGTTTGTCGAGGCAGTAGGCCCGACCTTTTTCGAGCCGGGGGCCCCATGGCTGGCGGGGCTGTTGTGATGCGGGTGCGCCGGTGCCCGCCTACGAGGGTTGACGCGCTGCCGACCGGCGGCGCACTGTGATACACGTCATATGACCACCGGTCGCACCGGGCAGAAAGGCGGTAGCTCATGACCACGAGGGACAAGTACACGGACGTGCCCGCGCCCTACTCGTGGGAGGTTCCCAGTGCCGGCGACGCGCGCTTCACGTGGGAGTACGACGACGGTCGCGCCCGGCTCCTTTCGCTATACCAAAAGGGAAAGGACAAGCAGTGGGATGCCCAGTCGCGCATCGACTGGGCGCAAGACGTCGACCCGATGAACCCGATCGAATTGCCCGACGAGTTCCATCCGCTGTTCGGCAGCCCGATGTGGGACGCCGCAGACGAGGCACGTCGCGCCGAGATGCGCCAGCATTTCCAGGCCTGGCAGCTCTCGCAGTTCCTGCACGGCGAGCAGGGTGCGATGGTGTGCGCGGCCAAGATCGTCGAGGTCGTCCCGGACCTGGACGCGAAGTTCTACGCGGCCACCCAGACCATGGACGAGGCCCGGCACGTCGAGGCGTTCTCGCGATTCCTGCAGGAGAAGGTCGACGTGGTCTACCCGATCAACAAGCACCTGACCGCGCTGCTGGATGACACCCTGCGCGACTCGCGCTGGGACATGCCCTACCTCGGCATGCAGGTCCTCATCGAAGGGCTCGCACTCGCCGCCTTCGGGGTGCTGCGGGACATGTCGACGCAGGACTCGCTGGCCAGGAAGGTACTGGCCTACGTCATGCAGGACGAGGCCCGGCACGTCGCCTTCGGCCGAATCTCGCTGAAGGACTACTACTCCGCGCTGACCGAGGCCGAACGGGGCGAGCGTGAAGAGTTTGTCGTCGACGCCTGTTACCTGATGCGCGACCGGTTCCGCGGCGAGGAGGTCTTCGAAACCCTTGGCATGGACGTCCAAGCGTGTGCCGAGTGGGTCGACACGTCGCCGCTGATGATCCAGTTCCGCTCGCACCTGTTCAGCCGCATCGTGCCGATCGTCAAGGACATCGGGCTGTGGGGCGACAAAGTCCAGAAGGCCTTCCGAGACATGGGTGTGCTGGACATGGCCGGGCTCGACATCGAGGCGCTGATGAAGGCCGATGAGGATCAGGCCGCCGCGCTGGACAAGGCACACGCCGAGATGGCCGACCGGGCCGTCGAAGTGGATGAGGTGATCGCGGCTGGCGCGAGCTAACCCAGTGTCCGGTTTGGGGCGGCGCGCCTGAGCCGCCCGACTCGAGTTATTGGGTTAGGTCGGTGGAAATGTGCCAGAGGCGATCGGCATTGCTCGGGTCGAGTGCATAGGGTGCAACGCCGCCGGTGTGGGTACCGCGCTCAGTGACGACCGTGGCCTCAGCGCAGTCCTCGTAGTAGCGGCCGGTGACCCCTTCGACGTCTGGACTGGCTGCCATCAAGACCGAAGTGGCGGCGCCTTGCTCGATCGTCTTCACCGGAGGCAGCGCCAATTCGGTCGTTTCGCCGAAGTTGGCAAGGTCGTCAGCACCCATGTGCCGTGCGAGCGCGGTGCTGGCGACATTGCCGGGCATCACTGCGTTGACGGCGATCCCGTCATCGGCCCAGCGCTGCGCGGCGCCGACGGCGAACATCACATTGGCTGATTTGGACTGGCCGTAGGACGTCCACTGATCATACGGGCGGAACCGATAGTGCAAGTCGTCGAAGACCACCGGCGAGAACAGGTGCCCGATCGAAGCAACGGACACCACGCGGGCGCCCTTCGCCGCGGCCAGCCAGCGATGCAGGCCTGTGGCCAGCGCGAAATGACCGAGATGGTTTGTGGCGAACTGCATTTCATAGCCAGCGGCCGTGCGGGTGAGCTGTGGTAGGGCCATCACGCCGGCATTGTTGACGAGGATGTCCAACGGCTCGTTCCACTCGCGCACGACGGTGGCCACGGAGGCCAGATCGGCCAGGTCCAGTCGGGCCACCTGCACCGCTGCTGAGCCCCGTGGAAGGCCAGCGCCAATCTCGTCGGCGACTTTTGCACCGGCCTCAACATTGCGAACCGCCAGGGTCACCTCAGCGCCAGCCGACGCAAGCGCACGCGCCGTCTCGACGCCGATCCCGGAACTCGCGCCGGTCACGATGGCGCGACGCCCATGCAGGTCCACTTTGTCGACGATCTCGGCCGCGGTCGTAGTGGGCCCGTACGTCCGATTAGGCATGGCAAATTCCTCAATGGAGGCAGCGGCGATGGGCCGCTAGCCGCTCGTTCCGATGCGACCACGATGCACCCGCACACACCGGGTATCCAGGCCACCTTGTTACTGGTAATCCCAGGGCCACTCTTTCTTCGACTCGGCACCCTAACCTTGATCGATGGCAACATCCCGTGGGCTGGCGGGTTTCCTGCGGGCCCGCCGGGAATTGCTCAAACCCGATGACGTCGGCCTGCAGGGCGGCGAGCGTAGACGCGTTGAGGGATTGCGTCGCGAAGAAGTCGCGATGCTTGCCGGCATCAGCACCGAGTACTACCTGAAACTCGAGCAAGGACGAGACCATCAGCCGTCCGACCAGGTTCTCGACGGCCTCGCTCGCGCGCTGCAGCTTGACGAAGACACAACCACTTACCTGCGTGAACTAGCTCGCCCCGCACCGCGTCGCCGTCGACGCTCGGTCCCCGAAAGAGTCGAACCGGCCGTGCAAACACTCATTGACAGTTGGTCGCTTACCCCGGCGTTCGTCGTGAACAGGAACTTGACGATATTGGCGTCCAACCACCTGGCCCGAGCGCTGTCACGGGTTTTCACGCCAGGCGAAAACATCCTTCGCGCAACATTTCTCGAGTCCGAAATGCGCGTGCTCCACCGTGACTGGGACGGCTTCACGGCCAGGATGGTCCCGTTTCTGCGAGCCGTTCTCGGCGCGGAACCTCCCGATCGCGAACTAGTCGAGCTCATAGGCGAACTCTGCATCGCCAGCAAGCGCTTCGCCGCTTTGTGGGCGCGTCACGACGTCAAACATCGAAGCATCGGGCCCACCGCCTTCGACCATCCGCAAGTTGGACCGCTGGATCTGTACTACACCATTCTGCACTTACCGGATCAACGCCAGATGATCGTCACTTACCACGCTGATCCCGGTTCACCATCCGAGGAAAGCCTGCGTCTGCTCGCCAGCCTGACAAGCTAAAGACGTCAACGACATTGCCATCGGTGGCCACTCACCAACAGGTGTAGCCGCCGTCGATCACGAGGTCGGAACCGGTCATGTAGCTCGACGCGTCGCTCGCGAGATAGAGGTATAGGCCGACGAGTTCTTCTGGCCGGCCCAAGCGTCCGAGCGGGATCTTCGGTTCCCACAACGCGTGATACTCGGCTAAGGGCTCCACCAATTCGGTAAGGATGTAACCCGGGCTGACGCTGTTGACCCGGATGTTGTAGCGAGAGAACTCCACAGCCATAGCCTTGGTCAGGTGAATGACCGCTGCCTTCGAGGCGCAGTAGTGGCCTACCTGCTGCGGGGTGTTGATGATGTGCCCCGACATCGATGCCGTGTTGATGATGCTTCCGGCGCGTTGCTGGGCGACCATGGCCTTGGCCGCGGCCTGTGCGGTGAGGAAAACACCGTTGACATTGGTGTTCTGGATGCTCTGAAACTCCTCCAGCTGCATGTCCAGCAAGCTGTTGAGGGCGATGATCCCGGCGTTGCACACCGCGATGTCGATCTCTCCCAACTCGTCGTTGACTCGGTTCAGCATGGTGGCCACCGGCTCGGGCTGCGTGACATCGCAGGTGATGGGAATCGCTGTCCCACCACCGGCAACGATCTCTGCGGCCAACTCTTGCAGCGGCTCCTGATGTCGGGCCGCGATCGCCACTGCAGCCCCAGCTTGCGCGTACGCCAGCGCTACCTGCTTGCCGATACCGCTGGAGGCACCGGTCACGAGAGCGTTCTTGCCATGCAGGTCAAACAGACTCATTACGTTCACACTCGATCACGACCCTTCCCGACGGCCCACGGCAAACGATATCGCCAAGGTTGGGCTCATCAGCCAACTGAGACGGAATACCCCCGGATTGATCGCCGGGGGTGAGCGCCTCTCACGGCGAGGATGTGGCGATGTGGACCTGCGAAGTCAGGGTCTGATGAACAGGGCAACGATTGGCGATGTCCAGCAACCGTTGTCGTTGAGTGTCGTCGAGGTTGCCGGCTAACTCGATGTCGCGATCAATGTGATCGATCCATCCGATGCGGGTTTCGCAGTCGGCGCAATCTTGCGCGTGAATGCGCGAGTGCCGCAACGTAACTCGAACTTGCTCGAGCGGCCAGCCCCTGAGGTTTGCGTACATTCGCACCGTCATGGAGGTACATGCGCCGAGCGCGGCCAGGAGCAGATCGTAGGGTGTTGGCCCGGTGTCGTCGCCAATCGGTTGCGGCTCGTCGGCGACGAGCCCGTGATGCCCCGCGGTGATCTGCTGCGTGTAAGTCCCGGTGCCCGTCTCGGTGACGCTCACCGTGCCCTCGGACGACGCCGCGTCGTGGCCGCTGTGCTGTGTCGTCATGCAGCTCCTTGACGGTTGAACGCCGAAAAACACCGGATCCGATCGTCGCATGTCTGCGTGCGCCCGTGGTCGAATTCCACACCACTGAGGCCGGAGGTGGCTCCGTTATCGCGACAGGCCAAGCGGCCCAGCCAGTTCCGACAGCGTCGGCAACACCTTCTCTGGCCCGCCGTGCGCAAGAATGGCGACATGGTTAGCGCCGGCGGTCAGATACTCGCCCAACCGCTTCGCGATTTCTTCAGCCGTCCCGTGGGCGATCACGGCGTCGATGAGTTTGTCGCTGCCGGGCGCGGTGATGTCGGCGTCGGTGAAACCCAACCGCTTCCAACTGCTCACGTAGTTCGACAGGTTGAAGTAGGGGGCCAGCGCGGCGCGGCCGATTGCGCGCGCTTCTTCGGCGTCACTGCTCAGCACCACGTTGTGCACGGGCGCCAAAAGAGCGTTCGGTCCAATGATCGCGCGGGCCTGTGCCGCGTGTTCGGGCGTCGCGTTGGCCGGGTGGGCGCCGGCGGCGCGTTCGGCCGACAGCTTCAGCACCCGCGGCCCGAGCGCGGCGAGCACGCGTTGTTTCACCGGTACGCCGTGTTCGTCGAGTTCGTCGAGGTATGACACCAGCGCTTCGTAGGGCTTGCGGTATTTCGCGTGGGCTTCGGGATGGCCGACCCCGACGCCGAGTACGAAGCGGCCCGGGTAGGCGTTGTTGATGCGGTGGAACGACTCGGCGACGGGCTTGGCGGCCGCCGTCCAGATGTTGACGATCCCGGTGGCCACCTTCAGCGTGGTGGTCGACTCCAAAAGTGGCTCGACGAAGGATAATTCGGCTGGCGGCGAACCACCGACCCAAATCGTGCCGTAACCCAGCCGTTCAATTTCCTGAGCCTGGTCCGGGGTGGCGCCAAGTCCGAAGTAGCCGAACCGGCCGAGGTCGATTGTTTCCGATGCAGTCACTGTCACTGCAACCCTCGCATCGCGCGCACCTATTCCGTCGCCACCGGATTTCTGCGGGCGGCCACCGATCTGTGGTCGTGGGAATGGCTAAAGACGCCGAGTTGTTGAGGCGGGCATGACGGAACACGTACAGCTCAGCACGACCGATTGGGTGCGAGAGCAGACCGAACAAATACTGGAACAAGGCACTACGGACGGAGTGCTGATCCAGGACCGTCCGGTCGTCCTTTTCACGGTGACGGGCGCGAAGTCCGGGCAGAGGCGGTACGTGCCGCTGATGCGGGTGGAGAAGGACGGCCGTTACGCCATGGTCGGTTCCATCGGAGGGCGCCCGAAGAACCCCTCCTGGGTCTACAACCTACGGGTCAACCCGAAGGTCACGGTGCAGGACGGCGACAAGGTGTCCGAGCTGACGGCCCGCGAAGTTGACGGAGTTGAGCGAGAAGAGTGGTGGCAGAGGGCAACTGAAGCTTACCCCCACTACATCGAACTGCAGTCGCTGACGACAAGGAAGATCCCCGTCTTCGTCTTGGAGTGACACGGTAAACGCGAAAGCGGCGAAGTCCGCGCCCTTTACGGTGTCGGCGCCAAGGGCGTAGGCCGACCTGGATAGAACCCTGTCGTACGCCACAGCCCTCGCCGTCAGTGGTCACGACAGAGTCGCGGGGTCTCGCCAGGTTCGTAGGCATAGCCGATTTCGCCGCTCGCGATTTACGACTGTTGGAGTGAGTGCGCGGCTAGAGTCCGCGATGTGACTCTCATTCGCCCGGAGACCCGACACGTCGAGGTAGACGGGGTGCGCATCGGTTACCAGAGCTACGGCTCGGGGAAGCGAACGGTGATCGGCGTTCCCGGGTTCGCCCAGAACATCGACGGAATATGGGAGAATTCTGAATCCGCAGCCTTCTTCGAACGGCTCGGATCCATTTGCCGCGTCCTTACTTTCGATAAGCGAGGCACGGGGACATCGGACCGCAGCCTTCCGCCGCCGTCACTTGATGCGCGAGTGCAAGACCTCGTCGCCGTCGCCCAAGCGGAAGGCGTCGATCGAGCTGTCATCGCCGGAGTCTCCGAGGGCGGCACGATGGCCGCATTCTTCGCCGCGACCTATCCGGAGCGGACGGAGGGTTTGATTCTCAGCGGCACCTTCGCAAGCTGGGTGCGTCGTGACGATCATCCTTGGGCGCTGACCGTCCGGCAGCAGGTGCGCAGGATCCGCGCCCTGTCGTTGATCTGGGGCACGGGCCAGTTCGCGGTGGGGCTGGTCGCCCCATCCATGGCCGGCCGAGCCGGTTTCCGAAGATGGGCAGCCAGGTATGAACGAGCATCCATTTCCCGCTCGAAGCTGGTTCCGTTCAGCCGGATCAACGCGGAGATCGACATCCGCCACGTGCTGCCCTCGATCTACGCCCCCACACTTGTCATGCACGCCCGTGGGGATCGCTTGGTCCCGTTCCGGAGCGGCCGATACCTGGCCGACCACATCGTGGGTTCGCGATTTCTGGAACTCCCCACCAACGACCACACGCCGTGGTTCGGTGCGCGGGATGTGTACCTCGACGCGATGGAGGAATTCCTAACCGGCACCCGCCCGAATGCGGACCACTCAAGGAAGCTCGCAACTGTTCTCTTCACCGACATCGTCGACTCGACAGCGCACGCGGCTCGGGCTGGCGATGCTCGTTGGCGCGAACTCTTGGACCGTCACGATGACTTGTGCCACATCGAGGTTGGTGTCTGCGGCGGCCGATGGATCAAGAGCACGGGTGACGGCCTGCTGGCAACCTTCGACAGCCCGAGTCGCGCAGTCCGATGCGCGTGGGCGTTGCAGGGCCGCATCAAATCAGAACTTGGGATTGAGATAAGGGCCGGGCTGCACACCGGCGAAGTCGAGACACGCGGCGACGACGTGGCCGGATTGACCGTGCATCAGGCTGCGCGGGTTCAGGGCGTCGCAAGGAATTCGGAGGTGATTATCTCTGCCTCCGTCCGAAACCTCATCGCCGGTTCCGGCATCGCGCTGGAAGGCCACGGCACACATTCGCTGAAAGGTATCTCCGCGCCGTGTGAGCTTTACCGCGTTGTCGGAGTCACCACGTAGCGGAAACGGCACCCGCCAAATAGGTCAACTGCCCCATGTGTTCGGGCGTCGCGAGGCGAACAATTTGTGACAAACGGCCCTGCGAGGCCGCGACGAACATGACGAACAAAGGGGGCATCACACCATGCACACCAATCGCATTCTGAGCCGGATAATCGCCGGCGCGCTGCTGACGGGCGGTGTCGCGATAGCCGGCGTGGGGCTGGCGTCGGGTAGCGCCCAGGCCGAGCCCGGCCTCACACCTCTTGTCTGGCAGATGGACGATCCGGACGATCAGACCCCACCTCCTGAACCTGCACCACCGCCGCCACCTCCTCCTCCAAGGCAGTGCTGGGCCCTCTTTTTGCCGGCCCCGTGCCCGCCGCCGCACGGCTAGCAGGATCGTCCTCAGAACACCGTCGACCGCAGCGCACCGGGGCGCCGCCCCCGGGACGGGCGTAGCTGGATAATCTCGATGTCCGACATCGAAGTCGCCTAACTCCCGCCGACACCGAATGGGGACGACGCATGAGCATGGCATACCTGGCGCAACCGGAGCAGCAGCAGCAATTGGAATGGCTCGACGGCGGAACGCTGGCGATCTTGCTCGACGGCAAGGCCACAAATGGCCAGTTGATGGTCGGACGTTTCGATGTGAGCGAGGGCGAAGCACCCCCGTATCACAAACACACGCGTGAGGATGAGGTCTTCATGCTGATCAAAGGCACCGCACTGCTCTGGTTGGACGACCAGGAGATGGCGCTGTCTGAAGGCGGAATCGTCTTCTTGCCCAAGAACATTCCGCACGCATACCGCATCACATCTAAAAAAGCGGATTTGCTCATGATCAACACACCCGCGGGAATCGAAGGCATGTTCCGCTACGCGGGTCGTGACAAAGCAACGCCGCGCCCGGACGGTTTCGAAATCACTCCCGAGCGGATGGCCGAGGGAGCGGACAAGTTCGGCCAGATCATTCTTGGCCCGCCGCGCTGACCCCGCCGGACAAATGGGGCATTTGCCCCATGCGCATGAAATGCGCGCAGAGGAAAATCGCGAGTTATGAAGCGGCTGACCGTTGCGTGGGCGGCGGCGATATTGATGTCCGGCGGCTTGGCTGTGGCCGGCCTGGGTGCGGGTACCGCCCGCGCGGGCGATGACTGTCAGCCCGCCGCATTCGTCAACAATGTGTGCTGGGGCCCAAATCACTGGTGCCCAGGCGATTCCTTGTTCCACTTGACCCAGAACCACGTTTACAACCCGGTGACGTGGGACATGAACGTCTGCCACACCTACTATCACGTGGCCAGGGACCAGGCCAACCAAGGTCAAGGCATCTATGAGGGCCCCAATCCTCCACCCCCGCTGAGCCTTCCGCCCCCCGCGCCTCCCGGGCTGCCTCCGCCGCCCGGTACTTGCTGGGCCATGTGGATCCCCGGGCCCTGCCCGCCTGGCCGCTAGCGGTGATCAAGGGGGCGTCATATTCCGACGATGACGATGACGACGCCGATCACGACCGCCACCGACAGTGACACCACCAGGAAACCGAAGACGATCTCTTTGACCTTCGAGGCTTCGTGGTCTCCCGCAGCGATCGGCGCCAGTTTGCGACCGGCGCCCCACGCCGCCGCGAGCAACGTCCCGAGCCAGTTGGCGAACGCGGAGTACACGATCAGAACGACCGCGGTAACACCCCAGGCGTGCGGAAGGTGGACGTGTGGCCACAGCAGACCGAGTAGCGCCAGGAACATGCCGTTAAGGACGCCTTCGAGGTGGCTCGTCAGGCCCATCCGCGGGTTCTTCAGAACCGGGATGGCGAATCCGGTCAGCAGGCCGATGACGAATAGGACCAGCCCGAGCTTGAAGAGCAGGGTCTGCATTGCCGAATCTTAACGACGCAATCGCCGCGGCGGGCCTCGTCGACACCGATCTGCCTCCTGAACTGTGGTCACGTCGGGCTTTGCGGGGAACAGACATTTGGTCTACAGCTGGGCCGGTTCGGCCATGCTGAGACGCGAGCTGACCGGTGGCCGAGGAGCTCGTTGACTCCGATCTAGCCGGGCCCCTACTCTGGAACAGATATTTGGTCAGACGGATGGCGGAGGTGGCCGTGACGGAAGGCGCAGATGCCGGCCGGTTGCACAACTTCGCCATGTTTGCCACCGCGTTTGCCGGACGACCCGTGGCAGTCGATGAACAGCTTCCGGGCGATCCGCCGTGGACGGATGGCCGCACGGTCTTCATCGACACGTCGGCGCCTTTCCGGGCGAACCTGGAGGCCATCGCCGTACAGGCATCGATGATCGCCGCGGGCAGCCTCGATCCCGACGTCGTGCGTCCGTTGGCCCGCCATTCCCGTTTGGCCAGAAGGTATTTGGCGATCGAGGGTCACCGTGCATTAGTCGCCAACGCCGCCGTGTTGCCGCGCGTGCTGACCTCATTGGGCACCGCCGATGTCGCGGTACGCAGCGGTTCGCCGGCAGAGTCGCTGATCGTGGCGTCCGGCAACGGGCAGATCGACGATCCGCCAGCCGAATTCGGCATCATCCGCGCCACCAAGGTGCTGGCTGTTAGCGCGCGTGCGGCGAAACAGATCGAGCAAGAGGCGCCGGCACACGTCCCGCGACGCGAACAATCCCAACAGTTGACGGACCTCGGCGACGACGAGTACGACGACAGCGACGATCCCGACCTGTTCACCAGCCCAGTCGGAGGCGGCGGCTTCATCGGCAAGTGGCTGAAGAAAATGCTGTCGTCGGCGCGCAAGACCGGAAGCGGTGGAGGGCCGCCGGGCGCGGATACTCCGACGCACCGGATCAACTCCGGCAAACGCGGTGCGAACGCGGTGTCATCGCTGGCGTCCGCGTCGAGTGAGAACGTCATCGATCACGTTGCCGACCTCCGATCCCGGGGGGTGAAGTATCCGGAATGGGATTTCAGTCGCAAGAGCTATCGGCCGGAGTGGTGCACCGTATTCGAAATCGAGCCTGCGACAAAGGGATCGGCGAGCTCGGCGATCGACGATGCCATCGGCCTGCGGCGTCCGCTGGCGCGGCTGGGAATGGGTCTGCACCGCAGGCACCGTCAGCCGCAGGGCGACGACATCGACATCGATGCGGCGGTCGAGGCACACG
>Ga0209624_10002894_pt1 | contig 12469 bp, 11 predicted proteins | sample JacPinW_OM2H0_O1_FD_188565 | JGI IMG/M metagenome (GOLD analysis project Ga0209624, IMG submission 188565) | Forest soil microbial communities from Algoma, Ontario, Canada - Jack Pine, Ontario site 1_JW_OM2H0_O1 (SPAdes) (version 2) | ecosystem: Environmental > Terrestrial > Soil > Boreal... | reverse complement strand
TTTGGTGACGGCGGCTTTTTTTGTCCGCTCGCCGCTGACTTCGAGCGCGCGCTCGAGAAGATCAGGATCGATCGAGAGATTGGTCGCCATGTGTGAACCGTCACACACGATTCTACACAATATGCGGGCAGATTATTTGGCACAGTTTTGGCACACTTGCTGCCTCAAAACGCCACCAGGCAGCACGCCCGCACACCACTAAGTCATTGTGTCTACAGGTGGTAGGGTGTGCGTGTTGGTGTGCCGCTTGGACTTTTAATCCGCTGGTCGACGGTTCGATTCCGTCACGCCCCATAAATCAGTCAACAAGTTAGGGAGCGTTTACTCCGATCACGCTGAGCCGTTTGTCTGGTTTTTGTCCGGTCGCGGCTGCTCGAATGCCGACCCAGTCTTGCAGGCAGCACTCACCAGCGCTTCTGGTCTGACGCCGCAGTAGAGCTTCAACGTGGTCGCGAAGTTCGCATGTCCGAGGATCTTATGAACCATAGACTCGCCTTCGCAAACTGGCCGCGAGGGCTATGTGGGTGCAGAGACACTCGCTTTTGGCCACTTATTTCGTTGAAAACCTCGACGATAGTCCGGCGGTTTAAGCTCAATGAGCGCACGCTTTGAACATGAGCTCCATTAGAGGCGGTGCATCATGAGCATCAAAACGAGGCTTGTTCTGCTATCTCTTCTAGGCAGTGCCAGTGTCAGCATGATGGCCCACGCTTGGAGCGTTCAGGAGGATCATGGTAGCTGGGCCTTGATACGCTGCGACGACGGTTCCAATTCAAAAGTGGAGCAATCCAACGGCGTATGGACCGTAGTCTCCGCTGGAAACAACGGGAAAGTCGGTGGTCAGTTCGCCATCATCGGTCAGGCCGCGTTGTGGGGTTGCGGTTCGGAATAGCGACCAATACCCGCGTTTCATCGTCCAAGGTAGAGGATCCCACGCACATGTTCGCGGCTTCGGGTCGCCTGAAGCGCGTACTGCAAGTCACTCACGATCACGACGGTACCTAAGAGCGAACTTTGGCCATGTCCACCGCCGTTAGAACTGCTGCGTCGCTTTCTGACAGTGACCATAGAACCAACCGTGCGCGCATCTTCCCTCCCTCTTGCCGCAGGGATGGTCCATTTCGACACCAGTTACGCGATCGATGCTGTATTCCTGCCACGTATCGCCTTGCGCTGGACTCCGAAAAGTAATCATTCCGTCTGTGATTTCAGCTGGTGAACTGCCGTCAGTTACGCCGTAACCATTGGTCCATTGTGCGGTGCGATTGGTGAAATCTATCAATATCTTAAAGGGCGGGTCATTGGCGCCATCCCGAGTACACACTATAAGACTCGTCTCAGCTGATGCGCTGGCGGCAAATCCAAACAGCAGCGCGATAGCAACGTATGCGCCACCACGGGCCCTAGTTAGTTTGGCCATCAGTCTCCTCCCATCGCTCAGGGTGCTCTCAAACGAGATTAGAAAACTCGCATCTGCAGGGTGAGCCGTTCGTGAGTGTTTATCGACTCCCTACGTCATTTCTGCGCTGACGCGTATCACAGATTCCCGCGTGTACCAGCTACGGCGCGCCCGTGAGCGAGGACCCGCACGCGCGAGTGGTGCGGATGGCTGAGCCCGTACGTCCATGCAGCATCGCCGCCGGGCGACTACTGGATATCGTGCATTGCACCCTGACGCGCTGGAGGGCCTCAAAGACCCGCGCGGATTCCGCTCGGAGCCATGCTTAGCACAAGCCAGAGGATATGAAAAGGCGTTGTGATCGCGAATTGCAGACGTGAGAGATCCACGACGGAGAGGTCAGCGATGAGATGCTCTCCTGTCACGCGAGGATCGGTAGGGGAGTAGCGCGCATGCGTGGCGGCGGACCGCCGTGCTGATCGGTACCGCGTTATTGTTGGCGACGGTTGCCATTGAAAGGCAGGTCATCTCGACAGACGTAGTGCCTGCAAAGCGCCCCGGTATTCTTCAACTATCAAGGAACAGTTGGGTATGCTGGACGAACAGGGTCGGATACTGGAACAGCGCTCCGTGGCCGGAACGTGGGTAGATGATTAGCTGCGCATTGGGAATGTGCTGGGACAAGTTATAGGCGTTTATTGTCGGTAACATGATGTCGCGATGCCCGTGCACCACGAGCGTCGGCTGTGCGATTCGTTTTAGCTCCTCGAACTTTGTTGGCCTGTCGTCGAACCACTCGCGAAGGGCCGCGGATTGAGCTTGTCCCGCTTGCGCAGAGCTGGGCAGATCGACCCCCGCTGTGCGCTGATGGCGGCGCTCCCAAAAGCTTCTTCCAGCCGCTTGGCTTTCGGGGGACGGATCAAAAAATAGGAATAGGAAATCCTCCAGTGTCGGTGTTGGATTGCCCGCGACCCTGGCAACCTCCGGATCCCGTCCCCGGCCACCACTCGACTCCCCGCCTTTCGGCCGGGTCCCGACCAATACGAGGCGTCGCACGAGCTCGGGGTACTGGAGGACAAGGCTTTGCGCAATCGTGCCCCCAATGGAGAAACCTAGGACGTCCAGGGACTTCACATCCAGAGCCGTCAGAAAATGGCGGAGATCCTCCGCCATTGCCTCAATCGTGTCGGGGGTGGCGCCGCTTGAGCCGCCGACGCCTGCACCGTCTACGAGGATTACTGATCGACGTTCGGCTAGGCCGTCTGTAACCAGAGGGTCCCAGTGATCCATACCTCCACGAAAATGCTGCAGAAAAAGGAGCGGCACGCCTTTGTCCGAACCGAAGCGTCGGTAAGCGTAGCGAATACCGTTTGCCTCAAGGTAGCGGTTAGGCGCTGTCGCGTGAGCATCCACAGGAGCGGTTCTCCGTGAGCAGGGACGAAAGATGCTTTTTCAGAACATCGAATTGCCGCTGGCGGTGGCGGCAGCGGGGACTTCTTTCTGCAGAACGTCCCAATGCTCAACGAGCTGGCCGTCAACGACGCGGAATATATCTACGGCTACCATCGGCTCTGGGCCCCAACCAGTGTAGCGACCGTGAATCATGACCAGGTCGCCTTCGGCGACGATCATTCCTGGCTCATAGCGGAACGCCGGAGCCAGATGCGAAATTAAGGTCGGAATGGCATCTCGACCGTTGGGGACCGCTGGATTGTGTTGGATGTATGCCCGGGCGAAGTACCGCTCTACAACGCTGCTGTCGCGCCGAACAAAAACGGCGTCCATCACTTTGCTGACCAGCGCTTTGTTCGCCGCGACGGCGCTCGAGGATGTCATCAGATTTGCCTCACGCTGAAATATCTACGATGAAGAGTCGTCTACAGGACAGGGCGGCTCGGAGAATGAATCGCTTTATCGATGTCTACAACGGGGGGGCCGCATATTCGGATCGAATTGCACAATAGCAATCGATTTTGAGAAAAAGGACCACGGTACCGTTGAGGTCTCGATTTACTCTTTGAACGGACTTGCTTGCAGCTGGCTGGTGAAGCTCGGGCAGTGGCAGCCCGGTACGTACTCGTTGGCGGTCTCGGACATCCAGGTCATGGCCGCGCTCTGCGGCGCATGGGCGATCGTGTCGACCAGTACGGAGAAAAACGCTTTGTTGAAATCGTGACGCGGAAGTGCTTCGATCGTTTGCGCGACAAGGGTCGGCGGAAGCTTGTTGAGCTCGAGCCCCAAGACGTCGATGCCCGCGCCGATATGGACCAGGGCGATCTCGGGCCGCTTGCGTGAGGCAATGCCGACGGAGGTGTGGAGCGCGATGGCGTCCCAGATGATCGCGCGCCGCTCGTCGTTGACGCCTTGATCCCTCAGGAAGGCCGCGGCCGCATCAGCTCCGACCACTTCAAAGCGCTCAGTGCTCCGAAACTCGGTCGTAAGCCCAAGGTCGTGCAGTACAGAGGCCAGAAAGAAGAGTTCCTCGTCGTAGCGTAGATTCTGCGCCCGCCCGACTAGGGCACCAAAGACAAAGGTCCGAAGCACATGCGTCCATACAACGGCCGGCGAGACGCGATAGGCCAGATCGACCGCCTTCTGCGCTAGTGGGCTGTCCGGAATCCTGACGCTGGCGATCTCGCGCGGCAAGGTGAGATGTTGAGACAGGGTTCTTTCCAGTAGAGATGGCATTTCAAACCTTGATAGCGCCAAGGCCTGCACTGAAGCACCCTGAGCGAAGCTATCGAGACGCCGGGCGATCTCCTCAGGGGCCTCAAGCGGGGAGAGGTGCCCGACGTTCGCAAGCACCTGCATAACGGCGCCAGAGATCCGGGGCAATAGCTCGCGCCTAAGGGTCTCGATGGGTTGGATCTTGTCGTGATCGCCCGAGATCACGAGGGTCGGCGCGTCAATGTGGCTAACCGCGTCGGTGATGTCCTCGAGGCTGGTCTGGCGACCCCACGCAGCTCTGGCGTCGGCCGAGCCCCGAATGGCATCGGAGATCATCAGTTCGGCATCCTCGCGACTGAGCGGCTTGTAGGTCAGTATCTGCTCGAGGGCCATAGTGACGAACTCGCGCACATTGGGCCCCTCCAGCATCACCCGGAGCTCCTCGGGGATTTTCAACGGCGAGGGAGGAGCCGGCGCGACCAGGACCAGACCGACCAAGCCCTTGGGGCGGCGAGATGCCACGAGCTGGGCCGTTTTGCCGCCCATGGAGTGGCCGACGAGGATGTAGCGCTCCAAGCCGAGGGCCTCGATCGCGCCTTCGGTGTCGTCGGCGAGCTCCGCAACGCTGTAGCCGCGGGTCGGATGTTCGGATGCCCCCCACCCGCGCTGGTCGATCGCCACAGTCCGGTATCGAGGTGGGAGGGCAGCGATGATGCGGTCCCAGGTGCGCGTCGAGCCGCCCCAACAATGCAGGAAGACGACGGCCGGTATGCCTTGGCCCTGGTCCGTCACATGAAGAGAGACGCCGTTGGATGGGATGTTCATAAATACGATCCTCGAGAGTTTGCTGATCTCGATCGAGCCGATGTGGCGCTAAGGACCAATCGAGTCAGTAACCGACGGTAAAGCGTTGACGCGAGTGCTTCGGTGTTTCGATTTCGTCTGCGAGGGCAACGGCAAAGTCCTCGAACGAGATGCTGCCGCCCTTATCGTTCACCAGCAGGTCATCCTTACCGAGGCGGAATTTTCCCGTGCGCTCGCCGGGCTGGAACACATACGAGGGCGACAGGAAGGTCCAGTCGAGATTTTTTTCGGCGCGCAATCGGTCGAGGAAGACACAGCCCGCCCGTGTCTCGCTCTCGTATTCCTTCGGGAAGTCGGGAGAATCGACGAGGAGCTTGCCCGGCGCCACCTGAAGGCTGCCGGCGCCTCCTACGACCAAATAACGCAACACACCCGAGGCCTTGACCGCGCGAATTAGCTGATCGGGTTCGCTGGCAGTGAAATGGACAGAGCTGATTACGGCTGCGTGCCCCTTGAGTATGGCCGCCAGCGATTCGGTGTCGGCAATGTCAACGGCGGTCGGCCTGATACCCGGCAGCGAAGCGATTTTGCCGGGATTGCGGGCAATTGCCGTGATCTGGTGGCCGCGCGATGAGAGTTCGGCAACAATGCGAGAGCCGACATTACCCGATGCGCCGATGAGTGCGATTTTCATTGTTCATTCTCCTGCGCGAGTTATAAAACCTCAGACGTGCGCTCGATGGACGTGTCATTCGCCGTGATGCTGAAGAGTGCGAATATGGGTTCGCTCAATGAATCCGGACGAATGTGGATTGGGGGTTGAGGACAAACGCCCGGCTCGCTCGAGCGACAACATCAGGGGCCTAGAGCATGTACGAGTTGGTCGATGAGTTCCGCCCGGGTGCGAGAAGAGCCGCCGCAATGGCGGAGCAGCACCAACGTGGGTTCGCCCCGACCCCGATCGCGAACATTGATGTGAATGCCGTTGGCTTGGATTTTCACGCATTTGAGGCCCGTCTCAAACGCTTCGATGGAGCCGACGCGTTGTGCGCTGTAGAAGTCGAGCCCCACTCGCTCAATGTCGTCCGGATGAGTACCGGCCCCACCCTAGCTGCCGCGATGACAACCGTCTTGGCGGATTCGGCCGCCTTTGACGATCCATGGCGGGGCGGCACATTGATTCACTCGAGCTGGCGTTGAAGGCTCGACTTCTACAGCGCACGGCGCGTCGGCCGCACGTGACCGATGTTGGTCGCGCGTATTACCAGCGCAGTCGGCGCATTCTCGAGGAGTTCGAGCAAGCCCAACGCTAAGCCCGGAGAGTTACAGACTTCCCCGCAGGGCTCACCAGAATTCACTAAAGATTGCAGTCCCAGAAAGCTTTGCGGCGCTACAGATGGGGGGTCCCCTTGCCCGCTATATGCACGATTACCCTGGAATGCGGGTGCAAGTCGTGGCGAGCGAATGTCGTACAGGAGGGCATTGATAAAGCGGTCCGCATCGGCCGCCTACGGACTCAAATTTAGTGGCACGTCGGATTGGAACCTGTCGAATGGTGATGTGTGCGGCTCGCTCCTATCTAAGTCGCGTAGGCGAGCCGAAGACTCCAAATGACCGGGCGATCGGGGACTGCAGGATTCCCGCGGGCGGTCGGATGTTATAGATGGTCCCTGGCAGCTTTTGACCAACAATGCGCAACGGCTTCTGGCCGTCGCGCTCGAAGAAGGCGGTGTTGTCTTCGGTCCTAGCTTCGTATGCGGCGAATCGCTATATCAGGGGGGGCTTGTGCGAGTCTTGCTCCAGTACTCGGCCGCCGACCTAGGCATACACAGCGTCGTGCCTTCGTCGCGATTTGTGTCCACGAAGGTACGCCATCTGATTGATCGACTCGCTGCGGAATTTGGTGAAAGGCCGCCGTAGGATCGGTGGCTCAAGGTCAGCCGTTAGACAAAGCACCCAGATTCGGCTGGCGCCAAAATCAAGCGGCCCTATCTTGTGAGGCTGCTCACCACCGAGGTAAAGATCGTCAAAGGCGGCCGAATCCGCCAAGACGGTTGTCTTCGCGGGGGCTAGGGTAGGAAGACTGGGTGTTTTTACCGGGCCGAAGCCTGCGAGCCGCGGCAGGACGCTCTAGCGGGTGGGCATAGACGCGCGGCGTTTGCTCCAAGAGATCTGACCAGCAACACTGCACCGCCTCGCACACTCAACGACCAACATCATCCGTCGCAAGGTTTATCTCCACGTCAAACCTTAATTTCACCGCGCAGCGCGGTAGCGCGGAAGTTCGACTGATGACACTCAGGATCGACAGACACACACTCGGCAAATGGGTGATTCTGAAGCTGATCGGCAGCCTTCGAATCGAGCACATCCAAGAACTGAAGGCGCAGATCAAGGCCGCCAGTGGTGATATCGTTTTGGACGTTGGCGCAGTCACGGTCATCGGCGTGGAAGGGATTCGCTTCCTCAACTCTTGCGAGAACGAAGGTATCGCGATCACGAACGCTTCACCGTACATCTCGGAGTGGATGGCGCTCGAACGCGACGGCGGACCAAAACGAATCTAGGAGCATTCACGACACGGTGACATACCTGCTGACCGCCTGCTGCCTGCGCCACTGCCCCGGAGTTGTTCCAACGATGGCCTTGAATGTGCGACTGAACGAGGCCTGATCACAGAAGCCCGCCTGCTGTGCGACTTCAGAGAGAGCGCAGGTGGTTCGCGAAAGAAGTGCCTTCGCGCATTCGACACGCTGCAGGACCAGGTAATGGTGGGGCGGCGTGCCGAATGATCGCCGGAAGGCGCGCGCGAAGTGGCTGACAGAAAGTCCGCACTCGCTCGCCAACGTAGGTAGCTTCAGTGATCCGTCCAGATGTTCCCTGAAGATCTCCATCACCCGCCTTTTCTGCCAGGGCGCAAGCCCGCCGTTCGAGCGGCTGGTCGGGCCAGGCGACGGCGCGTATCTTTGCAACACGTGGGCGCAGAACAGCTGACGAAAGTAGTCGAGAAAGAGTTCGGAGAGTCCCTGCGGGGCGTTAAGGGACGGCAGGACTATCTGAGTCAGTTGGTGCAGTACCGGATCGACCGCCCCATGGCGGCATTGAAGAGCTTCGATTCGGGACACCCCGAGGTCATCTGTAAACGAGTCGAACGTAGCGCGAGGAACATGATAGTGCACCCAGTCGACCGGACCCCGATTGCGCGTGCGAGGGTTGGACTCAAGATCATAAATGCCGACGCCACCCGCGGGCCAGTTCACGATCCTCGAGTAGCGATCATCTACCCAGATCTCGCATCCCTGCGCGCCCGCCGGCGTCAAATGCATAGAGACCACGAATGCTCTTTCCGCGGGGATGCTCTGCGTGCGCTCCGGCATACCGACGTCGGATATCAACCGAGTGATCGCGACGGGCGGCTTGGCGGCCGGTCGAATAACGAGGCTCGGGGCTTTGGCGAGGTGGAAGTACGTCGCCATTCGGGCGCCGTAGGCGGGCTCCCGTTGCGCTTCATCCGTCACGACCTTGTCTCCAGTTGCGCTTTCATCGATCCAAGCGGACAGATGGAAGCAAGATCTGCACCAAGTCGTAACACCTTGGATCTACTGCACCAAGTTCCACGGCGACGTGCCGATCCTTCGGCAAATGCCGAATCTTCGGCATCTGCGCGCGGAGGGAGCGATGATACGGACGGGGCGGCGGAGCAAGGCCGTTTATTGCGCAATTTGACTGGTTCAGTACTACCTGCAGGCACCTAACGCCGTGGACGAACCGCAGCACAAAACTCCAACGAGTGCTGACGACAGCAGAATGTCGTCCGACGAGAGGCGTGAAGCGGCAGCCTCTGCCGCGCCCGCGAGCGAGCCTGGAAGCAACTCTCGCGAACTCCTCGATCGAGCTCCGGGGCTGGCATGGTCCAGCAATCCAGACGGAACACACCGGTTCGTTAACCAGCCCTGGATCGAGTACACCGGGGCCACTTCGGGCGAGGCAGACGCGTGGAGCTGGCGAGCTGCAATTCATCCGGAAGACTCGCAGCGAGTAACGGACGCGTGGGTTGAGGCACTGCGTGCGGCCCGAACCGCCAACTTCGAGGCCCGTCTCAAACGCTTCGATGGCGTATTTCGGTGGTTTCTTTTCCGGGTCGAGCCGCAACGCGATGCTGCCGGCGCATTGGTGCGCTGGTATGGAACAGCGACGGACATCGATGACCGAAAGCGAACGCAATTACTACACGCCGCAGAGATGCGAACGCTGGAAATGATCACCGACGGCGCAAGTCTCACTGACACCCTGGATCAGCTGTGCGCCGCCATTGACTGCCAGGTCTCTCCATCGAAGACAGTGATCTTGTTGTTAGATCCGGACGGGACAAAGCTCTGGCCAAGCGCAGGCCCCAAGGTATCGTCCGACTGGTTCCGCGCGATCACGCCACTACCAGTCGGGCCAGACGTCGGACTGTGCGGTCGCGCTGCCTACCTAAAGACCCCCGTGATTGTCGCGGACACCACCACAGAGCGGCTTTCGCCCTTCGAGGAGAATCTCGAACTCGCACTCAGCTCTGGAATACGCGCCGGCTGGTCCCAGCCGATCCTGACCAAGGACAATCAGGTTGTAGGAACATTCGCCGTGTACTCACCGCAGCCGGGAGTGCCGACCGATGCGGATCTTGCGCTGACCGAGTCTGCCGGACGTATCGCACTCCTCGCGATTCAACAACAACGATCACATGAAGCGCTGACCAAAGCTCTCCACGACATTCGCAGATCGGAAGAAGAGCTGCGCCGCATGACCGACGCCGTTTCCCAGGCGATCATCGTATTGGACCCAGACGGTAAGGCGATTTACGCAAATCGCGTCGCCCTCGAGTACTCTGGTCTGTCGCTCGAAGAGGTTCGGGCCGAGGGCTTCCGGGAACGCATAATCCATCCAGATGATTTCGAGAGGATTCGCGAGCGGCGGCAAACCGCCCTCGCCGGCACGGTTCCATTTGAGCTCGAGCAACGGGTCCGACGCAAGGATGGCAAGTACCGTTGGTTCCTCAGTCAATACAATCCCTTGCTGGATGACGGCGGCCGTCCGACGCGCTGGTATTCGACCGCCACGGATATCGAGGATCGCAAGCGGTCGGAGAGCAAGCTGCGCCAGGACGAGCGCGAGTTGCGGCAACTTATCGACTTTCTGCCCCAGCATGTGCTCGTGCTCGACGCTGATGGGTCCGTGCTGCAAGCCAATCAGACTATGCTCGACTACCGAGGCGCCACGTTGGACGAAATAAAGGGTGAACCGGTTAGCCCGTGGTTGCGCGCCGGCAGTCATCCGGACGATTTGGAGCGAGTTCAGGCCGAACGAAAGGCCGCTGTCTCGGCGGGAGTACCATTTGAGCTCGAACAACGGGTGCTCGGTAAGGACGGTCGGTATCGTTGGTTCCTGTTTCGCTGTAAACCTGTCGTCGATGAAGCGGGGCACGTCGTGCGTTGGTTTGCCACCGCGACAGACATCGAAGATCGCAAGCACGCTGAAGATCGCATGCGTAACGAAACGGTCGTATTACGTGAAGATCTTGTGCGCTCATCAATGTTCGAAGAAATCGTGGGGTCCGCGCCCGCACTGCGGCGCGTACTGACGCAGGTCGAGCGGGTCGCCTCGACAGATTCCACGGTGCTGATCCTAGGGGAGACCGGAACCGGTAAGGAATTGATCGCCCGAGCGATCCACAACCGGTCCAAGCGATCGAACCGTGCTTTCGTCAGCGTGAACTGCGCTGCGATTCCGCAGTCGTTGATCACCTCTGAACTCTTTGGACACGAGAAAGGCGCATTCACGGGCGCACTTCAACGGCGGGTGGGCCGCTTTGAATCTGCGGAAGGGGGAACGCTTTTCCTGGACGAGATTGGCGAGCTGTCACTCGAGACACAGCTGGCCCTGTTGCGAGTGCTGCAGGAACGGGAATTCTATCGAGTGGGAGGACAACGGCCCACTGCCGTCGATGCACGCGTATTGGCGGCGACTAACAGGGACCTGAACGCCGCGATTGCTCAAGGTACCTTCCGCGCCGACCTGTTCTACCGCCTGAACGTGTTCCCTATCCACGTGCCCGCTCTTCGCGATCGATCCGGCGACATACCCCTGCTGGTCGAATACTTGGTCGAGCGCTACGCTCAGAAGGCCGGAAAAAAGTTTCGCCGCATAAGCAAAGAAACATTGGATCTGTTCAGACGCTATTCGTGGCCGGGCAACGTGCGCGAATTGCAAAACGTGATTGAGCGCGCGGTGATCCTCTGTGATGGTGATACGTTCTCGGTCGAGCCGAACTGGCTGCGAACGGTCAGTCCAAGGTCATCAGCGCGAAGCGCTACCCTGGCAAACGATATTGCTGACCGAGAAAAGGTGATGATCGAGAACGCGCTGCGCGAGGCCGCAGGGCGAATCGCGGGTGCGAAGGGTGCTGCCGCGATCCTCGGTATCCCAAGGCAGACGCTCGAATCCAAGATGAAGAAACTCGGAATCACGCCACATCGGTTCAAACAGCGTTGAGCGCGGCTACCCGCAAGCGCGAACACCCCTCGATTTAGAGAGCCCCGGGACGATCCCCGAGGTGTTCCCGTGTGCCGAGCGAGAGCGGCCTGCGGTCACGAACGCATCTGCGATCCCCGAACATGAGTTCCGCAAGCTCCGGCTGAGCGCCTTGGCTGCCGTCTCGGTCGCAAACGACTTTGCTCCTGCCTAGGACGTTCATTCAACGCCTTGCGTGATGCCGCCTTGGCGCGAAAGGCGGTATCTGCGCTCGTTGGCGTGCCGCCCCAGATTACCCCGAACTTCTCGTCCGGCGTCCGGAGCCTCCGGAGGGCGAGCGGACTTTGCCACGCGTTCGCGACTAACGCCGTAAGACATTATTGGCGTCTTCAAGAAGAAAACGCAAAACCGCGGGTTTCCCACAAGTCTCGGGTCAACCACGTTTGATAGCGTGGTTCCTGCGGCGACATCAAACACATTTACGAACGGGCAATCTCCCTCGTGCGATTGTCACATTTGTTCTGTTGAGACACCGACGGAGGCGAACATGGTTAAGCGCGCATCGACATACCGTGCGGTGCAAGCAGTGAGCCCGGGCAAACTCGAGCTGGTACAAAAGCCTCTCACCGATCCGCCGCCGGGTTACGTGCGTATGCAAATCGAGGCATGCGGCGTATGCCACTCGGATTCCGCGACCGTAGAAGGAATATTGCCGATCCACTGGCCGAGGGTGCCGGGCCATGAGGCGGTGGGGCGGATCGACGCGACGGGCGAGGCCGTCGAAGGCTGGAAAGCTGGTCAACGCGTCGGGGTCGGGTTCCTTGGCGGCAACTGCGGGTATTGCGCGTATTGCCGCGATGGCGACCTCGTAAACTGTATCAACCAAGGCTATACCGGAGTGCAGCACGACGGTGGCTATGCCGAGGTGATGATCGTCAAAGCGAGCGGTTTGATCGCCGTACCGGACGATCTTTCGTCGGTCAATGCGGCACCGCTGTTGTGCGCTGGCCTTACCACCTTCAGCGCGTTGCGGAACTCATTGGCGCGGGCGGGAGACTTGGTGGCGGTGTTTGGGGTGGGTGGGCT
>Ga0209624_10002892_pt1 | contig 12471 bp, 10 predicted proteins | sample JacPinW_OM2H0_O1_FD_188565 | JGI IMG/M metagenome (GOLD analysis project Ga0209624, IMG submission 188565) | Forest soil microbial communities from Algoma, Ontario, Canada - Jack Pine, Ontario site 1_JW_OM2H0_O1 (SPAdes) (version 2) | ecosystem: Environmental > Terrestrial > Soil > Boreal... | reverse complement strand
CCGGCAGCGCGGATGCCCGCGGCGCAGATGCCCGCGCGGCCAATCCCAGGCCCGGAAGCTTCCTTGCGATCCTGGCTGCCGGCCGCGCGGTACCCACGCTGCTGCTCTGGGTCAGCTTCTTTCTCGGCCTGCTGATGCTGTATCTGTTCTTGAGCTGGCTGCCCACGCTGCTGGTCGGCAATGGCATGAGCAAACCGCAGGCAGCCGCTGCTCAGATCGCGTTCAACGTGGGCGGGGGCTTGGCGGCGCTGCTGATGGGTCAGTTGCTCGAAGGCCGGCTGCGTCGTGCTGCGGTAGTCACGACCTTCGTGGCGTTGCCGGCGCTGGTCGTGCTGCTCAGCAGAACGCCGCCGCAGCTGGGGATAACGGTGCTGATCGTGTTTCTGCTGGGCTGCGCGGTCCTGGCCGCGCAGGCATTTCTTTACGCGATAGCCCCCGCCTGCTATCCGACCTCCATTCGCGGTGTTGGTGTCGGCGCTGCGGTCGCGGTGGGTCGCATCGGTTCCATCGTGGGGCCGAAGCTCGGCGGTGTCATCAAGGCGGCCGGCCACAGCTACTCGCAATTGCTGACGGACCTGCTGCCGATCGTCGTGGTCGGCAGCATGGCTGCGATGGCGCTGGCCTGGTACACCGGCCGGGACGCATTCATCGCCGGGCTCGATGCCGCCCGCTGATCAACCCACGCCCCGGCGGCGGTGGTCATAACAGGTTGTTGGGCCAGATCATGGTGCGCCACATGTGGGCCACCGGCGAATTGTCGAAGCCCAACCCTTCGGCAGGCTGCTTGAAGTGACGGCCGATCACATCGGTGAATTCTTCCGGATCGATGATTACGCCAGGATCGAAGGCATAGGCATCATTCAGCGTGATCAGCCGCGCAGTCATGTACCAGCGATGGTTCCTGGCTTCCTCGTAAGCGCGCCGCACGTACGCGGAAGGCTGGTACTCGGGACCGAAGTACTCCCGGTAGGCTTCGGGATACCCGTAACCGACCGCCTCGTCGGGGAAGAAGCGCAGCGCCTGGTGATAGCGAACGGCCCAGCTGATTTCCTCGCTGACGTAGGGCTCGATCAGCTGTGCGCCCCAGTAGCCGTGATCGGTGCGTATCAGAGCGCCATTGGCTATGTCGTGCAGCAGGCAGGCGAGCACGATCTTTTCATCGGCTCCGGATCGCAGCGCCAGCATGGCACTTTGCAGCAGATGATCGCGCGTGAACGCGGTGAAACGCAGGCGGAAGAAATCCAGCAGCTGGGGTTTGTCCGGCATCTTCGGTAACGCCGGGTTGTCGCCCATCATAAACACGCAGTCCGGACCGAGCTGCGCCAGCAGGTCGCGCTCGAGTTCGGGCTGCTCGCGGCCGAGGCTCGCAATCGGGTGCGGCAGGATCAGGCGGCGCCGGCCGCCCTGCGCGCCGGTCGTGGCGAGCGGCCGCTCGCTGCTCGAATTGCTGTTCATGACACGGTTTTTCCGTTGGGTGCCTGCAGAACATTATGAACCAGCGTGGCCCCGGCAGGTGGGCTCCGAGGATTCATCCCCAGGGGGCGTACCAGGGATGCCGATGCCGGCGGTATCATTCGCCACTTCCCTGCGCGGTGTCTTACCGCGCGCGGCCGCGAACCTCAGGAACACCTATGCATCTGAAAGACCCCAGCCTGCTCAAGAGCCAATGTTTCATCGACGGTCAATGGGTCGCTGCCGACAGCGGCGCGGTGCGCGAGGTGCGCAACCCCGCCACCGGGGAACTGCTGGCGACCGTGCCAAATGCGGGCGCAGCCGAGACCCGGCGCGCGATTGAGGCCGCCAGCCGCGCCTTCGGGCCATGGCGTGCCAAAACCGCGGATGAGCGCGCGCGCATCCTGCGTCGATGGTACGAGCTGATGATGGGGAATCAGGACGATCTTGCCCGCCTCATGACCGGCGAGCAGGGCAAGCCACTGGCCGAGTCGCGTGGCGAGATCGGCTATGCGGCGTCCTTCGTCGAGTGGTTTGCCGAGGAGGCGCGGCGTGTCGACGGCGATGTCATACCTTCGCCGTGGCCGGACAAGCGCATCGTCGTGGTTCGCGAACCGGTCGGTGTCTGCGCTGCGATCACGCCGTGGAATTTTCCGGCGGCGATGATAACCCGCAAGGTAGGCCCGGCCCTGGCGGCGGGCTGCACCATCATCGTCAAGCCGGCGCTGCAGACGCCGCTGTCAGCGCTGGCGATGGCAGAGCTGGCGGCGCGTGCCGGCGTGCCCGCGGGCGTCTGCAGCGTCCTGACCGGTGATTCGCGTGCCATCGGCGCGGAACTCACGAGCAATCCGATCGTGCGCAAGCTGAGTTTCACCGGTTCGACCGAGACGGGCCGCATCCTGGCGGCGCAGTGTGCTCCGACCGTGAAACGCATGTCGCTCGAGCTTGGCGGTAATGCCCCATTCATCGTGTTCGATGACGCCGATATCGACGCCGCGGTGGAGGGGGCGATGGTGTCGAAATACCGCAATACCGGCCAGACCTGCGTCTGCGCCAATCGCCTGCTGGTTCAGGACGGCGTCTATGAGGCGTTCGCGCACAAGCTGGCAGCGGCGGTGGCGAAGCTCAAGGTCGGCAACGGCATGGAAGCCGGCGTGGAACAGGGTCCTTTGATCGACACGGCCGCGCTGGCCAAGGTCGAGGCGCTGGTGGGTGACGCGCTCGAGCAGGGCGCACGCGCGCTCACCGGCGGGCGCCGTCATGGGCTCGGGCGCACCTACTACGAGCCCACGGTCCTGACGGATGTACGCCCCACGATGCGCCTCGCGCGTGAGGAGGTATTCGGACCTGTTGCGCCTTTGTTTCGCTTTACGCACGAGGCAGAGGCGATTTGTATGGCGAATGACACAGAATTCGGGCTGGCCGCGTACTTTTATGCGCGCGATATCGGTCGGGTCTGGCGTGTTTCGAGCGCGCTCGAGTGCGGTATAGTCGGAATCAACACCGGACTGATCAGCACGGCCGTGGCGCCGTTTGGCGGCGTGAAGCAGTCCGGGGTCGGGCGCGAAGGTTCACGCTATGGCATCAACGAATATATCGATCTGAAATACCTGTGCATCGGCGGCATCGCCTAGCGGCAGCCATCGGGCTGCGGATATACTCGGCGCTGCCTAATTATAATTTGCCATGACTGGCGAGCAGTGATTTCCAGTGGAGTGGCGGCAACGGCCTTGTGGATCCGGTTCCTGGTCGGCCTGAAAGGTGCAACCCCCGCATCACCGTGCCGAACATGCAGGGTAACGGACGCCGCTCCATTTTTTTTCCGATAGCAGTTTCTGTCGGATCATCCCCGCATCTGTCGGATCACGCCGCGACGGCCAACCCCAGCTCGCGTGCGACCGCAGGGTGCACCACTGCACCGCGCACGATATTCAGGCCGGCGGCAAGTCCGGGATCCTCCGCCGTGGCGCGCTCCCAGCCTTTATCCGCCAGCGCTTTCACATAAGGCAACGTTGCGTTGTTGAGCGCAAAGGCGGAAGTGCGCGGCAGGGCGCCGGGCATGTTGGTGACGCAGTAATGGATGACGCCGTCGACCACATAGATCGGTGCGGCGTGCGTCGTCGGCCGGCTGGTCTGAAAGCAGCCGCCCTGATCGATGGCAATGTCGACCACGACCGACCCTGGCCGCATGCGCCTGATCATGGCATTGGTCACGAGCTTCGGTGCGGCAGCGCCCGGCAGCAGCACCGCGCCGATCACCAGGTCGGCATCAGCCACCGCCCGCTCGATCGTGTCGGCGGTGGAAAACAGCGTACGCACGGCCCCATGGAATTGAGCATCCAGTTCACGCAGGCGACGGATCGAGCGATCGATCGCGGTGACGTCGGCCCGCAGGCCGTGCGCCATCTCGATGGCATTGGTGCCGGCGACGCCGGCTCCGATCACCACCACCTTGGCGGGCGTCACGCCGGGCACGCCGCCCAGCAGCACGCCGCGGCCGCCGTTGCCCTGCTGCAGATACTGCGCACCGACCTGGATCGACATGCGTCCCGCGACTTCGCTCATCGGCATCAGCAAGGGCAGGGAGCCGTCGGCCGCGGTCACGGTCTCGTAGGCGATCGCGACGCATTGCGATTTCACCAGAGCCTCGGCCTGCGGGCGATCCGCGGCCAGGTGCAGGTAGGTGAACAGTACCTGATCGCGCCGTAACCGCGCGCATTCGCCCAACTGCGGTTCCTTCACTTTGACGATCAGCTGCGAGTCCTTGAAAACGACCTCGGCGGTGGGCGCGATCGCAGCCCCGGCGTTGCGGTAGTCCTCGTCGCTGCAATCGATGCCCGCGCCAGCTCCGCTCTGCACCAGCACCTGGTGGCCGCCGGCGGTGAGTTCGCGTACCGCCGCGGGTACCAGCCCGACGCGATATTCATGGACCTTGATCTCTTTCGGAACGCCGATTTTCATTGCTGGACTCCAGGTCGCGGGGCGGATTGCAGGGCCGATCAGGCTATTGTGGGCCCTGGCCGTGGCAGCCGATTGCACAATAGACGACAATTACACACAAAAATGGCGGATTCTTGCGCCTGAATGATGTATGTTAAATTTATATGCAACTGGACCGCGCCGATCGCAAGATTCTCCGTGAGCTGCAGCGCGACGCCAAGCAGTCCAATGCGGCGCTCGCCGCGCAGGTCGGGCTGTCGGAATCGGCTTGCCTGCGACGCGTACGCCTGCTCGAGCAGGCCGGTGTCATCGAGCGCTACACCGCGATGCTCAGCCCGACCAAGGTGGGAGTCACCGTCGGCTTCATCATCCGCATCACGCTGCGCGGCCAGACCGATCGCGATCTGGGCGCGTTCGAACAAGCAGTGCAGGCGGTGCCGGAGGTCACCGAGTGCGACCTGACCACCGGTGAGTCGGACTACGTGCTGCGGGTGGTGGCGCGTGACGCGGCGGACTTCGAGCGCCTGCACAGCAAGGTCCTGACCAAGCTGCCCGGTGTGGCGCGCGTGGACTCGAGCTTCGTACTGCGTTCAGTGGTGAAGAACGCCGGCCTGCCGATCGACGGCTGATAGTAACAAATGAAACCAGTGTATACTGCGCGCTGAACGGGGCCGCCGCGCTCCGCGATCATGGGGGCGCTGCATGGGCCAGGATCTCTACGATAATCCGCTGGGCACCGACGGCTTCGAGTTCGTCGAATTCACCAGCCCCGACCCGATCGCATTGGGCAAGCAGTTCGAAGCCATGGGCTTCACCGCAGTGGCTCGCCACCGTTCCAAGAACGTGCTGCGCTACAAGCAGGGCGACATCGACTTCATCCTGAACATGGAGCCGCGCGGCCAGGCGGCCGAATTTCGCGGCGCCCACGGTCCATCGATCAATGCGATGGCGTTTCGGGTGCGCGACGCGGCCGCGGCGCTGCGGCTCGCGATCGAGCGCGGTGCCAAGGAGGCCAGCGGTTCGATCGGTCCGATGGAGCTGAACATTCCGGTCATCGAAGGCATCGGCGGCTCCTATCTGTACCTGGTTGATCGTTATGGAGCGCACGAGATCTACGACGTGGACTTCGTGGCGATTCCGGGGGCCGACGCCCGAGAAAAGTCCAATGGCGCAGGGCTGACGTATATCGACCACCTGACGCACAACGTCAATCGCGGCAACATGAAGACCTGGGCGGACTTCTACGAGCGGGTGTTCAACTTCCGCGAAATCCGCTATTTCGACATCGAGGGCCAGGTGACCGGCCTGATCTCCAAGGCCATGACGAGCCCCGACGGCAAGATCCGCATTCCGTTGAACGAAAGCCAGGACGACAAATCACAGATCGAGGAGTTCCTGCACGCCTACAAGGGCGAGGGCATCCAGCACGTGGCGCTCGGCACCGACGACATCTACGGCACGGTCGACCGCATGCGCGAGGGTGGCGTGAAATTTCAGGACACACCCGATTCTTATTATGAGGCGCTTGATCGGCGCGTCGCGGGCCACGGCGAGGAGCTCGCGCGCCTGCGCGAGCGGCGCATTCTGCTGGACGGTGCACCGACCCAGGGTCAGGGACTGCTGCTGCAGATATTCACGCAGAACGTGGTCGGCCCCTGCTTCTTTGAAATCATTCAGCGCAAGGGCAATGAGGGTTTTGGCGAAGGCAACTTCAAGGCGCTGTTCGAATCGCTGGAGCTCGATCAGGTGCGCCGCGGTGTGCTGTCGCTGGACCCGGGGGCCAAGGCGTCATGAGCAGCGCGGTGGAACCGCGGGCGGGCGGCGCCGAGCACGGCGATGCAGAGCAGGGCGACTCCGATCCGGGTGGCGCCGGGCTGTCGTACCAGAGCGGATTCGCCAATTATTTCTCGACCGCCGCGCTGGCAGGAGCCCTGCCGGAACAAAATTCCCCGCAGCGCTGCCCCTATGGCCTGTATGCCGAGCAGATGTCCGGTACGGCATTCACTGCGCCGCGAAGCGCCAACCGGCATTCCTGGCTCTACCGGATCCGGCCGGCGGTGACGCATCGCCCGTTCCGGCCAATGGCGCATGAGCACATTGGCGCCGATTTTCCCGAGACCGGCACGCCGCCGAATCAGCTGCGCTGGAGCGCGCTGCCGCTGCCGGCCGAGCCGACCGATTTTCTCGATGGCCTGGTGACCCTCGGCGGCAACGGCGATCCGCACACGCAAAGCGGCTGCGCGATCCACGTCTATGCCGCCAGCTGCTCGATGCCGCGGCGCGCGATGTACAGCGCCGATGGTGAACTGCTGATCGTGCCGCAGCAGGGGCGGTTGCTGCTCACGACCGAGCTGGGGCGGCTGGCGGTGGAACCGCTCGAAATTGCGGTCATCCCGCGCGGCCTGCGCTTTCGCGTCGAACTTCGCGACGCCGGCGCGCGCGGCTACGTGTGCGAGAATTTTGGTGCCGCATTTCGTTTGCCGGACCTCGGCCCCATCGGCTCGAACGGGCTGGCCTGCGAGCGCGATTTCCGTACACCTGTAGCCTGGTACGAGGACCGGGACGAACGGTATGAACTGGTCGCGAAGTTCATGGGTCGGCTGTGGTCGGCGGACATGGACCACTCGCCCTTCGACGTCGTGGCCTGGCGCGGCAATCTGGCGCCCTACAAGTATGATCTGCGCCGCTTCAACACCGTCGGTTCGATCAGCTTCGACCATCCGGATCCGTCGATCTTTCTGGTGCTGCAATCCATTACCGACACACCGGGAGTCGACGGCGTGGACTTCGTGATCTTTCCGCCGCGCTGGCTCGCCATGGACCATACGTTCCGGCCGCCGTGGTTTCATCGCAATATCGCCAGCGAATTCATGGGACTGATCGAGGGTACGTACGACGCCAAGGCTGAAGGTTTCCTGCCTGGAGGGGCCTCGCTGCACAATTGCATGAGCGGCCACGGTCCGGATGCCGCGACCTTCGAGACCGCGAGCCGTGCGGACACGACTCGACCCGAGCACGTCACGGGCACGATGGCATTCATGTTCGAGACGCGCTGCGTCATCCGGCCAACACGATATGCGCTCGAGTCGGCGCTGCTGCAGCGGGACTATTCCGAATGCTGGCAGGGCCTGCCGAAACACTTCAATCCGCGGCAGCGCTGATACTCTAAGCTGGTGAGCCGCGATGGCGCTGAATGAAACCCATGAGCCGCGACTGGACAGTTGGCTCGCCGCTGCCAACGCTGCGGGAATGGATTTTCCGATTCAGAACCTGCCGCTGGGCGTGTTCCGGCGCGCCGGCAGCACCGAGGCCTATCGGGGCGGCGTGGCGATCGGGGATCAGATTCTGGATCTGGCAGCAGCGCTCAAGGCCGGGGTATTCAGCGCCGCCGGCGTGGGCTCGGTGGCGGCGACGGCAGCGGCTGCGGCCGCGATCCAACCGGCGCTGAACGAGCTCATGGGGGCCGGGCCGCAAGCCTGGTCGGCGCTGCGCCTCGCGCTGTCGCGGGCTCTGCGATCGGGCTCGACGCAGCAGGCGGCGCTGGAATCATGTCTGCTGCCGCAAGCCCGGGCGCAATACGCGCTACCGGCGCACATCGGTGACTACACCGATTTTTATACCTCGATCCATCACGCGAGCGCAGTCGGCCGTTTATTTCGTCCCGACCAGCCGCTGCTGCCCAACTACAAATGGCTGCCGATCGCCTACCACGGCCGCAGTTCCTCGATCGCGGTGTCAGGGCAGCAGTTTCCGCGGCCCTGGGGGCAGACCCTGGCCCGCGGCGCCGCGGCGCCGAGCCTCGAACCCAGCCAGCGACTTGATTACGAACTCGAACTCGGCGTGTTCATCGGCTCGGGGAACGGTGCGGGAACCCCGATCGCCATCGAGGATGCCGAGGCGAATGTCTTCGGCCTGTGCCTGCTCAACGACTGGTCGGCGCGCGATGTGCAGGCGTGGGAGTACCAGCCTCTCGGGCCGTTTCTCGGCAAGAACTTCGCCACCACGATTTCGCCGTGGATCGTGACGCTCGAGGCCCTGGAGCCTTACCGTGTTCCCTGGACGCGCCCCGCCGGGGACCCGCAGCCGCTGGCCTACCTGGATTCCCCGGAGGTGCGCCGGCACGGTGCCATCGACCTGCAACTCGAAGCCTGGCTGCGGACCGCAGCGATGCGCCGGGCGGGGCAGGCGCCCTGGCGCCTGTCGCACAGCAATTTCAGGCAGGCGTACTGGAGCATTGCGCAAATGGTGGCGCATCACACTGTGAACGGCTGCAATCTGCGGCCGGGCGATCTGCTCGGCACCGGCACGCAGTCGGGCGCGCAAGCCGGGGAGGCCGGATCGCTCTTGGAGCTATCGGCAGGCGGTAAACAGGCCCTGACATTGCCCGACGGCGAGACACGCCGCTTTCTGGAAGATGGCGACGAGGTGATCATGCGCGGCTGGTGTGAGCGCGCAGGCGCGGCGCGCGTCGGCTTCGGTGAGCTCTCTGGCCGCGTGCTGCCATGCGAGCCGCGCGGCTCGTGATCGCGATGATCAGGCTCTACACGTACTTTCGCAGCTCGGCGGCCTTTCGCGTCCGCATCGCGCTCAACTACAAGCAGATCCAGTACCAGCCGATACCGGTGCACCTGGTGCGCGGCGGCGGCGAGCAGTACAGCGCCAGCTTCGGTGAGCGCAATCCGGCGCACCTGGTGCCGGTGCTCGAGGATGGCGCGCTGACGTTGACGCAATCGCTCGCGATCATTGAATACCTGGAGGAGACCCACCCCACACCCGCGTTATTGCCGGGCGATCCGGCCGCACGTGCCACGGTACGTGCGCTGGCATTGAGCATCGCCTGCGATATCCATCCGCTCAACAACGTGCGGGTGCTGCGCTATCTCAAGGCGCCGTTCGGGATCGACGAGGAGCGCCGCACCACATGGTCGCGCCACTGGATCGCGGTGGGCTTCGCTGCGCTCGAGCAGCAGCTCACGCGATCCGGTACCGCCGGGCATTGCTGCTACGGCGATGCGCCGACGCTGGCCGATTGTTGCCTGATACCCCAGGTGTTCAACGCGCAGCGCGTGGATTGTCCGCTCGAGCCGTTTCCGACCATCCGGCGCATCTATGATCACTGCATGCGGCTGGAAGCCTTTGCGCGGGCGGCGCCGGCCGCCCAGAGTGACGCCGAATAGCATGCGCAACAGACTGCGTCTGCAGGATTACCTGCCGTATCGGCTCTCGGTGGCATCGAATGCGGTGTCGCGGCTCATTGCCCGGGCGTATGAGCGCCAGTTCGGTCTTAAGATTCCGCAGTGGCGTGTGCTCGCGGTATTGGCCGACGAGGGGGCGCTGACGCAGCAGACGCTGTGCGGCCGCACGATCATGGACAAGGTGACGGTCATGCGCGCCGCGCAGGGGCTGCTGCGCCGCCGCCTGGTCAAGCGGTTGCCGAACGCCGAGGACGGACGCTCGCACCGCCTGGTGATGACCATCGCCGGAAAGCGCCTGTACGATCGCATCGTGCCGCTGGCGCTGGCCTACGAAGCGCAGCTGCTGGCCGGCATCGAGCGCCGCGATATCGCCCGGTTCGAACGCCTGCTGCGGCGGCTTGAAGAGGCGGCAACTGCCCGCCGCCACTGATAAAAATGGCCCACGGGCAACATAAGTCCTTATTAATTCAGTTTAATCTTCTGGCCATTTCGCTTTAACCGGCTGGCCGTTACCCTGCCCGGGTGACAGCGCAACCTCTGGTCGTGCGGGCATGCTGCGGCTGCCTGCTTTTTGCCTTGGCTTTCAGTCTTGGCGCCTGCAGCGTCGGGCCGGCCTATCACCGTCCGACGGTGGCGACGCCCGTGGCCTGGCAAAACGCGCCGCCGGCGGGCGTGAGTGCCGACTGGCCGGCCGCCGACTGGTGGCATAGCTTCGGTTCGGCGCAGCTCGATGACTATATCGCGCGCGCCCAGGCCGGCAACGACGACATTGCCGCCGCGGTTGCGCGTGTGCGCGAGGCGGATGCACAGGCGCGCATCGCCGGCGCGGCGCTGCTGCCCACGCTCGATGCGGGCGCCTCAGCGTCCCGCCAGCGCCAGCTGATCCCGAACGGCGGACCGACGATCACTTATAACGAATACCAGCCGGCGTTGACGGCGAGCTACGAGCTGGATTTCTGGGGCAAGAATCGCGCCGCCCACGAAGCGGCCCTGGACACCGCCCAGGCGAGTCGCTACGACCGCGAGACCATCGCGCTCACGGTGCTGACCAGCGTTGCGCTGACCTATTTCGAGGTGCTCGAACAGCACGACCGGCTCGCGGTCGCGCAGGACGATCTCACCAATGCACAGCAGGTGCTCACCGGACTGGAATTCGAGCAGACCGTAGGCACCGCCACCGCGCTTGATGTGGCGCAGCAGGCAACCACGGTGGCGACGCTGAATGCGTCGATACCGCCGCTCGCGCAGCAGCTGCAGCAGAACATCGATGCGCTCGCGATCCTGGTGGGCCAGTTGCCGGAATCGATCGACGTCGGCGGCGGCAGCCTGAAGCAACTCACGCTGCCGCCGATCACGGCCGGTCTGCCCTCGGAGCTGCTGGCGCGGCGGCCCGACGTGGCTGAAGCCGAGGCGCAGCTGATGGCCGCCAACGCGAATATTGCCGTGGCGCGGGCCGCGTATTTTCCGAGCATCGATCTGACGGCGAGCGGCGGCTACGCCAGCACCGCGCTGGGCACGCTGCTGCTGCCGCAGAGCCGCGTGTTCGCCCTCACGGCGGCGGCCACTGAGACCATCTTCGATGCCGGCGCGCGCCGGGGCCAGGTGGAATACTCGCGGGCGCGCTATGCGGAGCTGCTGTCGGATTATCATAAGACCGTATTGACGGCCCTCGGCAATGTCGAGGACGCACTGGTCGCAGTGCAGCAGACGTCGGAACAGGAGTTGCGCCAGCAGATAGCGGTGGACAAGGCGCGGCGCGCCTTCGAGTTCTCGCAGCTGCAGATGCAGGCGGGCACCATCAACGTGCTGACGATGTTGAATACCGAAACGGCGCTGTTCACGGCCCAGGACACCCTGGTGCAGGTGAAATATCAGCACCTGCAGGCGCTGGTGGACCTGTATCAGGCCCTCGGCGGCGGCTGGCACCAGGCACGGGCGGATCAATGAGCGATCTTATCGGCAGCGCGGCCAGCGTCCGCAATCGGCGCCTGCTGCTCGGCGCCGCCGCTGCACTGGTGGTGGTGCTCGGCTGGGTATGGCTGTCGCGCAAGCCGGCCACGGCCGCGGGCCCGGCCGCAGGCCCCCCCGCGGTGGCGGTCGAAACGGCAGTGGCTACGCGCCGCGATGTGCCGGTTTACCTCGAAGGCCTGGGCAACGTCCAGGCGTTTTATACCGCGAAGATCACGGCGCGCGTCGACGGCCAGTTGGAACGCGTCGCCTTCGTCGAGGGCCAGCTGGTCAAGAAAGGCGATCTGCTGGCGCAGATCGATCCGCGGCCGCTGCAGGCCGCGCTCGATCAGGCCACCGGTATGGCGGCCAAGGATGCCGCCCAGCTCGATAGCGCCAAGCGCGATCTGCAGCGCTATATGGTGCTCGCGCCGCAGAATCTGACCAGCCAGCAGGTGCTCGATACACAGCACGCGCTGGTGGCGCAGCTGCAGGCGCAGCTTCAGGTCGACCAGGGGGCGATCGACAACGCACGCACGCAGCTCGCGTATGCGAGCATCATCGCACCGTTCTCCGGGCGCACCGGCATCCGCCTTGTGGACCCCGGCAACATCGTCCACGCCAGCGACACCACCGGCATCGTCGTGGTCACACAGATGCAGCCGATATCGATCGTGTTCACGCTGCCCGAGGATGTGGTGCTGCAGATTAATCAGGCGCTGGCCGCGGGCGAAGTCGGTGTGACGGCGCTGTCACGCGACGACAGCACGCAGCTGGACACCGGCACGCTGAGTCTGATCGACAACGTCATCGATCCCACCACCGGGACGGTGCGCCTGAAGGCGACCTTTCCGAACACGCGCGAAGCACTGTGGCCGGGCCAGTTCGTGAACGTGCGGGTGCTGCTGCACCAGCGGCGCGACGCGGTGACGCTGCC
>Ga0209624_10002891_pt1 | contig 12474 bp, 12 predicted proteins | sample JacPinW_OM2H0_O1_FD_188565 | JGI IMG/M metagenome (GOLD analysis project Ga0209624, IMG submission 188565) | Forest soil microbial communities from Algoma, Ontario, Canada - Jack Pine, Ontario site 1_JW_OM2H0_O1 (SPAdes) (version 2) | ecosystem: Environmental > Terrestrial > Soil > Boreal... | reverse complement strand
AGGCGTTCCGGCTGGGCCTTGCCGGTGCCAGGCCGTGGACAATCCTCGCCACGGTTCCGCCGCAACACATGTACGGCTTTGAATCGAGCGTTCTGCTCGCGCTCGGCAACGGCCACGCCCTTTGCGCCGAAAGACCCTTCTATCCGGCCGATATCGCCGCGGTCATGCATTCGGTGCCGCGCCCGCGCCTGCTGATCACCACACCCGTGCACCTGCGCGCGCTGCTGGGCGCCGGGGTCGCCCTGCCGCCCTCGGATGGCATCGTCTCATCGACCGCGCCGCTGCCCCAACAGCTGGCAGCCGAAGCCGAACAGCGCTTCGGTACGCATTTGCTGGAGATCTACGGCTCGACCGAGACCGGCCAGATCGCGACACGCCGCCCGACGCAAAGCCCCGAGTGGCGGTTGTGGCCGGGAGTGACGCTGTCCTCGAGCGGTGAGACCAGCTTCGCGCACGGCGGTCACATCGAGCAGCGCACCCCGATGTGCGATGTGCTGGAGCTGACCGGGTCTGGGCGCTTCCTGATGCACGGCCGGGTCACGGATCTGGTCAACATCGCCGGTAAACGAAGCTCGCTCGGCTATCTGAATCACCACTTGAATTCCATCCCCGGGGTCGAAGATGGCGCGTTCTTTCACGTCGAGCCCTCGGCCGCCTCGCATACCGGCGTCACGCGCGTCGGCGCCTGCGTTGTCGCCCCCGGGCTCGATTCCGCAAGGCTGCTCGAGGCGCTGCGCCAGCGCATCGATGCCGCGTTCCTGCCGCGGCCGCTCTTGTTCGTCGCCCGCCTGCCGCGCAACAGCACCGGTAAACTGCCTCACGAGGCGCTGCGCTCACTAGTCGCAGCGCAGGCAAAATGACCCCGCTCGCCACTTTGCGCATCAGCGCCGAACATCCCGCCCTCGCGGGGCATTTTCCCGGCGCGCCAATCGTCCCTGGCGTGGTGCTGCTCGATGAAATGGTGCGCGCGCTCGAGAAGCAGACCGGGGGAGGCGCTGCTGCCTGCTGGAAGATTGGCGCGGCGAAATTCGTAAAGCCGGTGCGCCCCGGGGAGACCCTGACGCTCGCGCACGAGCCGCTGCCCAGCGGCTCGATTCGGTTCAGCATCCTGCGCGGCGCTGAGCCGGTGGCGCACGGGGTGCTTGTCCCGGTGGTAGGGGGGGAGCAGCCCCACGATGGCCAGCAAGCCGATTGAATCGGGCGCCGGTCCGCGCGCGAGCGGCGAGCAGTGGGTAGCCAAGCGCGAGCGCGGCAGCGCCACGCTGCTTCGCATGATGATGTTCGTATCGTTCTATCTGGGGCGGCCGCTGGCGCGGTGCATCCTTTTTTTCATCGCCGCATACTTCTTCGCCTTCGCGCCCACCGCGCGCCACTGGTCGCGCGACTATCTGCGGCGCGTGCTCGGGCGCGAGCCGAGCGCGCGCGATCGTTTTCGCCAGGTGTTTGCCTTTGCCTCGACCATTCTCGATCGGTTCTACCTGGTCAAGGAGCGCTACGGATTGTTCGACGTGTCGATCGAGGGCGGCGATCTGATGCAGGGTCTGATCGACAGCGGCAAGGGCGCCATCATCCTCGGCTCGCACCTGGGGAGCTTCGAGATGATGAGCGCGATCGGCCGGCGCCAGCCGGGCCTGCAGGTGGCGATCGCGATGTACGAGCACAACGCGAATCAGGTCGCCAGATTGTTCGGCGCCGGCAACCCCGGTCGCGCGCCGCAGATCATCCCGCTCGGGCACATCTCGGCGATGCTGCAGATCCGCGACTGCCTGGAGCAGGGCAAGGTGGTCGGCATCCTGGCCGACCGCACCGTGGCCGAAGCCCCGGCGCAGCTCGTGAATTTCCTGGGCTGCCCGGCGCTGTTTCCCTCAGGTCCCATGCGCGTCGCCGCAGCCTTGCGCCGCCCGGCGGTGTTCGTGACGGGCCTGTACCGCGGTGCTAACCGCTATCACGTCGCGTTCCGCCTGCTCGCCGATTTCTCCGAACCGACCCCCGCGGGCCGCGAACTGGCGGTGCATGCGGCCATCGAGCGTTACGCGGCGCTGCTGGAGGAGTACTGTCGCAGCGACCCCTACAACTGGTTCAACTTCTACGACTTCTGGCATGGCGCGCCCGGGGCGGCTGCCGCATGAAACCGGGCGGATGGCTGCTGTGTTGCGCACTGGCGGCCGCTGCGCCGGGCGCCGCGCAAGCGGTGGACGCACAGCCGGGCGCAGGCCTCGACCAGCTCTTGCAACTACTGGCGGCGCGCCGCCACGGCCATGTCACCTTCAGCGAGGTGCAACAGCTGGCCGTGCTCGATCGCCCGCTGCAATCCTCGGGCGAGTTGGTCTATGACGCGCCGGATCATCTGGAGAAGCGCACGCTGCAACCCCGGCCCGAGACGCTGATCCTCGAGCGCGGTGTCCTCACGGTGCAGCGCGGAGCGCGCAAGCGCGTGCTGTCGCTGCGTGACTACCCGCAGATCGTACCCTTCGTCGAGAGCATCCGTGCCACGCTCGCCGGCGATCGGGCCTCCCTCGAGCGTTACTTCACCGTCAGTTTCTCCGGCAGCCTCGATCAGTGGACACTCGAGTTGGTGCCCGCCGACGCGCAGCTCGCCCACACCGTGCGTGACATCCGCATCGCCGGTGAGCGTGATGAGCTGCACACCATGGAAATCCGCCAGACCGACGGCGATGCTTCGACACTCACCATCGGCGCTGCGTTGAACCCATGACCCGCGCCGGCGTGGCGGGCAGTGTGATCTGGGCGCTGCTCGCCCTCGGCGCCGCTGCCATCATCGCCCGGGCGAACTACACCGCGGACCTGTCCGCCTTCCTGCCACGCCGCGCCAGCGCCACGCAGCGCCTGCTGGTGGAGCAGTTGCGCGAAGGGCCCGCCGCACACCTCATCATCGTGGCCATCGAGGGGGCTGATGCGGCCACCCGCGCGCAGGCCTCGATTGCTCTTGCCGCACGCCTGCGGTCCAACCCGGCATTTATCGGCGTCAACAACGGCGACGCCACGCAACTTGAGCGCGACCGGGAGTTTCTGTTCGCGCACCGCTATCTGCTGAGCGCGGACGTGACGCCGCAGCGCTTTACGGTGAGCGGCCTGCACGCGGCAATCGGCGACTCCCTCGATTTGCTCGGCTCACCGGAAGGCGTGCTGCTGAAGCCGCTGTTCACGCGCGATCCGACCGATGAGATGCTCAGCATCATCGATTCCCTGGATGCCAGCCACTCCCCGCACACGAGTGACGGCGTGTGGAGCTCGCGCGACGGGGCGCGGGCGCTGCTCATGGTGCAGACGCGCGGCGCAGGCTCCGATACGGATGCTCAGGAGGCCGCCTGCCAGGCGCTGCGGCATTCGTTCGCCGCGGCGGTGGCTGCCAGCCCGAGCGCGCGGCGCGCGGCACTGCGCCTTGCCATGAGCGGGCCTCCGGTGTTCGCGGTCGCCGCGCGTGACACGATCAAGACCGAGGTGGTGCGCCTGTCAAGCATCAGCGCGGCTCTGATCGGCGCTTTGCTGCTTGCCGTATACCGCTCGCTGCCGGCCCTCGTCTTCACGCTGGTCCCGGTGGCCTCGGGGGCGCTGGCGGGCGTTGCTGCAGTTGCGCTGGGCTTTCCGGCGGTACACGGCATCACGCTCGGCTTCGGCGTCACGCTGATCGGGGAGGCGGTCGATTACTCCATCTACCTGCTCATCCAGAATCGCAGCGACTTTCGCCGCTCGGTGTGGCCCACCGTGCGCTTGGGCATGCTGACCTCGGTGTGCGGGTTCACCGCACTTCTGCCGTCGGCCTTCACGGGGCTGTCGCAGCTGGGCCTGTTCTCGGTCGCAGGACTCATCGCTGCAGCGCTCGTGACGCGCTTCGTGCTGCCCGCCTGGCTGCCGCAGGCCCTCTCGATCCGCGATCTCACCGCGATCGGCAGCTGGCTCGCGGTTGCGCTCGAGAAAGTGCGCGCGATGCGGATCGCGCTGGTGGCGCTGCCGCTGCTGGCCGGCGCCGCACTGTATCTGCATCGTGACGCGCTGTGGAACCGCGACCTTGCCGCGCTCAGCCCCATTCCCGCAGCCGAACAGACCCTGTATGAGCGTCTGCGCGCTGACGCCGGCGCGCCGGATGTCCGCTACGTAACGGTCGCCTCGGGCGCCGACCGCGAAACGGCGCTCGAGGCCGCGCAGGCGCTGACCGCGCGGCTGCGGCCGCTGGCCAATGCCGGTGTCATCGGGGGTTTCGAGTCGCCCAGCGCGTACCTGCCCGCGCCCGCGACGCAGCGAGCGCGCCAGCAGAGCCTGCCGCCGGCGCCGGAACTGACCGCGCGCCTTGCCGAGGCGCTGGCCGGCCTGCCGCTGGAAGCCGAGCGCCTTAAGCCCTTCCTCGCGGACGCGGAGCGAGCACGCACCGGACCTGAGTTGTCGCGCGCCGATCTGGAAGGCACTTCGCTCGCGCGCGCCGTCGATGCGCTGCTGGTGCGCAGTGATCCGGGTTGGTCAGCCCTGGTTCCGCTCTCGGCACCGGGGCCGGGGGAACTCAGCGATGAGGCCATCGCGAAGGTGCGTGCTGCCCTCACCCGGCCGGCGGGGCCGCACGCGCAGTTGCTCGACCTCAAGGGTGAGGCGGACCGGCTCTACGGCGGCTACCTCGCGGATGCCGTGCAGCTGGCGCTGGCAGGATTCGGCGCAATCGTGTTGTTGCTGCTCATCATGTTGCGCTCGCCCGGACGCGTGCTCAGGGTGGTCGCTCCACTGGCGCTCGCGGTTCTCGCAGTCGCCGGACTGCTCGTCACCTTCGGCCATCAGCTCACCATTTTGCACGTCGTCGGCATGCTGCTGATCGTGGCGGTGGGCTCGAACTATGCCCTGTTCTTCGATCGCAGCGCCGCGCAGCCAGGCCAGGGCTCCCTCGCGCTCACGCTGGCGTCCCTGGCGGTCGCGAATCTTGCGACCGTGATCGCGTTCGGCGTGCTCGCCTGCTCGAGCGTGCCCGTGCTCGCCGATCTGGGCTCAACCGTGGCTCCCGGCGCGCTGCTGGCGCTTTTGTTTTCGGCTCTGCTCGCGCGCCCCGCCGTCGATGTGCGCGCGGAGGGTCACTGATGGGCGTGATCTTCGATGCAGCGCGCGCGGGTGAGTCCGCGCCGACGCGCCTGATCATGTTGCCGGCTGCCTACACCGCTCCCGAGGACTTCGTGCGCGCAGGTTTTGTCAGCGCGCTGCGCGGCCGGCGCCTCGATATCGACCTGGTCCTGGCTGGATTCGATCTGCAGCAGGTGAGCGATGGCACGGCGGTCAGGCAGCTGAGGCAGGAACTCATTCTTCCGGCCCGCTCGAGCGGGCGCACCATCTGGCTCGGCGGCATCTCGCTCGGGGGTTACCTTGCGCTGTGCTGTGCGCAGCGGCACGCGGCGGAGCTGTCCGGCCTGTGCCTGCTCGCGCCCTATCTTGGCAGCCATCTCATCACCGGGGAGGTCGAGCGCGCACGGGGCGTCAGCGACTGGGAGCCGGGCGAGCCTGCGGACGGCGATGACGAGCGGCGGGTCTGGTGCTTCATCAAGACCCTGCGCTCGGGCACACTGCCCGTTCATCTGGGACTTGGCCGTGACGATCGCTTCGCGCCGCGTCATCGGCTCATGGCGGCAGCGCTGGCGCCAGGGAGCGTGAATATCGTGCCAGGCGGACATGACTGGCCCACCTGGCTCTTACTCTGGGAGAATTTTCTGGATGCGCAGTTCAAACCCGCGACCGCCTGAGGCCAAACCGCCCTGGCGGCCCACACCGCTGATCCGCGGCTCGGTGGTATTGCACGCAGGCGCGATCGGACTGGCGCTGGTCCGCCCGCACCTTTGGCCCTGGGCCCTGTCCGCGGTAGTGGCCGATCACTTGCTCATCACCGCCGCGGGACTTACACCGCGCAGTGCGCTCTTGGGACCAAACTGGACGCGCCTGCCGGCGCGGCCCGATGCGATGCCCGCCGTCGCAATCACCATCGATGACGGACCGGACGCAGAAGTCACCCCGCGGGTGCTCGACCTGCTCGATGAGCACCATGCGCAGGCCACCTTCTTTTGCATCGGCGCGCGCATCGTGCGCCACGCGGCCATCGCGCGCGACATCGTCAGGCGTGGCCACGAGATCGGCAATCACAGCTATCGGCACCTGAAACGCTTCTCACTGTTAGGCCCGCGGGCTATTGCCGACGAGGTGATGCGTGCGCAACTGGCCATCGCCGCGGCTGCCGGCGAAACCGCGCGCTTTTTCCGTGCGCCGGCCGGCTTTCGCAACCCCTTTCTCGAGCCGGTGCTGGCGCACGCCGGGCTCGAACTGGTGAGCTGGACGCGGCGCGGCTTCGACACCGTCAACGACAGCCCGGACGGCGTGCTCGGCCGCCTCACGCGCGACCTCGCCGCGCGCGACATCCTGCTGCTGCACGATGGCAACGCCGCGCGCACCCGCGCCGGTGCACCGATCATCCTGGAAGTGCTGCCGCGCCTGTTGGTCAAACTCAAGGCGACCGGGCTGACCTGCGTGACGCTCAGCCGCGCACTGCCCGGCGCGCGTGCCGTGCGCGCTGTGGGCTCAGCGGGCGCGCCGGTGTGAACGAGACCGCGGCGCTCGCGCCGCTGATCAGCGCCGCGAGCGCCTACTACCGCCCGGCGGGACGGTTCGCGCAGCAGTTTGCCCGCGGTAAGCTCAGGAACGATCCGCTCTACGCGATCATCCTGACACGGGGACTGCTGGCCGGATGCACGCGGCTGCTCGATCTGGGCTGCGGCCAGGGACTGCTGGCCGCGTGGCTGCTGGCCGCGCGGCCGTGGCGCGCGGGAGCCGCTGCGCTGGATTGGCCGCAGTGCTGGCCCGCACCGCCGCGCCTGCAGCGCTACTTCGGCGTCGAACTCAATGCTCGCGAGGTGGCGCGCGCGCGGCGCGCGTTTGCGCTCGAGCCTGCCGTGTCGTTGCAGATCGTACACGGTGACATCCGTGACGTAGACTACCCGACCACCGACGCTGTCGTGATCATGGACGTGCTCCACTACCTCGACTACAGCGCGCAGGAGCAGGTACTGCAGCGTGTGCGCGCCGCGCTCGCGCCGCGCGGAACGCTATTGCTGCGCATCGGCAATGCTGCCGGGGGCTTCGGCTTCACGCTCAGTAAGGCGGTGGACCGCACGGTGGTACTGCTGCGCCGCCGCCGCTGGCTGCCACTGCAGTGCCGAACGCTGCCCGACTGGCAGGAGCTGCTGGCGCGCTGCGGGTTCGACAGCCGTCCGTTGGCCTTGAGTGCAAGCGCCGGCTTCGTCAATGTGCTGCTGCAGGCGCAGCTTCCATGACGACGCTGGCACTGACGAGCTTCACCGTCACGAGCGCCATCGGTCGCGGACTTGACGCCACCCTCGACAGCCTGCGCGCACAGCGCACCGGCCTCGCCCCGTGCGCCTTCGAGAGCGTCGTGCTGGACACCTGCGTCGGAGAAGTCGCAGGCGTCGATGACGCGCCACTGCCGCGCGCCCTGCGCGAGTTCGAATGCCGCAACAACCGGCTCGCCTGGCTCGGACTTGCGCAGGATGGCTTCTGCGAGGCGGTCGAGCGCAGCGCCGAGCGCTATGGGCGCGGACGCATCGGAGTGTTCCTCGGTACCAGCACCTCCGGGATCCTGGAGACCGAGCTTGCCTACCGCCATCTCGATCCGCTCACGGGCGCGCTGCCGCGCGGCTTTCTCTACCGCGGAGCCCACAACAACTTCTCGGTCGCCGCCTTCGCGCAGCGTGCGCTCGGTCTGTCGGGACCGGCCGTGGTAATCTCCACCGCCTGCTCCTCGAGCGCCAAGGCGTTCGCTTCCGCCTCGCGCGCGATCGAGGCGGGGGTGATCGATGCGGCACTCGTCGGGGGCGTCGACACCCTGTGTCTCACCACGCTCTACGGCTTCCACTCCCTGCAGCTGGTTGCGCGCACGCCGTGCCGCCCGTTCGATACGGCGCGCGACGGTATCTCCATCGGCGAGGCGGCCGCCTTCGCCCTGCTCGAGCGGCCCGGTGCAAAGCTCGATGCGGACGCGGTGCTGTTGTTAGGCACCGGGGAATCGAGCGATGCGTACCACATGTCGGCACCGCCTCCGGACGGGCGCGGCGCGCGCGCGGCGATGCTGGCGGCGCTTGCCTCGGCGGCGCTCGCGCCCGAGGACATCCACTACATCAACTTTCACGGCACCGGCACGCCGAGCAACGATGAGGCGGAGGCGTGCGCCGTGGCGAGCGTGCTCGGTCGCGCCGTGCCCGGCAGCTCCACCAAGGGCGCCACCGGCCACACCCTTGGCGCGGCGGGGGCACTGGAGGCCGCCATCTGCGCCCTCGGCCTGCGCCACGACCTGATGCCCGCCGGGGTCAACACCACCCAGGTCGACCCGACTCTGCCCGTGTCGTACCTGCTCGAAAACCGGCGCGGTCGCTTGTCGCGTGTCATGAGCAATTCCTTCGGTTTCGGCGGCTCCAATTGCAGCCTCATTCTGGCGCGGGCCGGGTGAGCCGATGAGCGCCCCGGCCGCCTACGTGGATGGCATCGGTCTGCTGGGCCCGGGTCTTTGCGACTGGCCGGCAACCTCGGACGTGCTCATCGGAAAGGTGCCGTTTGCCAGCGCCACCACCGTGTTGCCTGCCCCGCAGGGCCTGTCGGGCGCGGAACGGCGCCGTGTCAGCGCGCTGGTCAAACTCACCCTGGCCGTGGGCCTGGAAGCCACCGAGCGGGCCCGCGCCGACCCGGCCGCACTGCCTGCGGTATTCACCTCTTCAGGCGGCGATGGCCCGACCTGTCATGAGATCTGCCGGGTGCTCGCCTCGGCCGATCGCCAGCTCTCCCCCACCCGCTTCCACAACTCGGTGCACAACGCCACCGCAGGTTACTGGGGGATCGCGACCGGCGCGACGGCGGCCTCCAACGCGCTGTGCGCCCACGATGGCAGCTTCGCCGCGGGACTGCTCGAGTCGCTATGTCAGGTGGCAGTGGAACGGCGCAGCGTGTTACTCATTGCCTATGATTCCGGCTACCCCGAACCGCTGCGCGGCGTGCGTCCGATCCCCGACGCGTTCGCGGTCGCCCTCGTGCTGGCGCCCGAGGTGGGGGACAGATCGCTCGCCCGCCTCGAGGCCTGTTGCAGCGAGGCGCGCAGCGATCGCATGTCGGATGCGGGGCTTGAGGCGCTGCGCGCCTCGACGCCCGCCGCGCGCTGTCTGCCGCTGCTCACGCAGCTGGCACGCCGAGCCAGCGGGCGCACGGTGCTCGATTACCTCGAGGACTTACGCCTGGCGGTGGAGGTGAGCCCGTGCCGCTAGACCGCCGCTGGATCGAGCAGCACATCCCGCACAAGGGCCGCATGTGTCTGCTCGATGAGGTGTTGTCGTGGGACGCCACGCGCATCCGCTGCCGCAGTGCGACACACCGAGACACGGACAACCCGCTGCGCTCGCATGGGCGGCTCGGCGCCGCCTGCGGAATCGAGTACGCGGCGCAGGCCATGGCGGTGCACGGCGCGCTGGTGGCAGCGAGCGCGCCACTGGCAGCTACGGTCTCCACCAGCGTGCGCATCAGCATCGGCGCCTCGGTCGGCTATCTGGCGAGCGTGCGCAACGTCGCGCTGTACGTGACCCGCCTGGATGATCTGCAGGCGGATCTGATCGCTGCGGCGCAGCGCATCACCGGTGATGAGCGCACGGTGCTGTACGAGTTCTCGGTATGGGACGCCGTGCAGCCGCTCTTGAGCGGCCGCGCCAGCATCGTGTTCGATGCCGCTTTCGGAGTGAACCCGTGAACCAGAGCGGTAAGCGGGCCCTGGTCACCGGCGGCAGCGGCGGCATCGGCGGTGCACTGTGCCGCCGCCTGGCGCTCGCCGGCCATCATGTTTACGTGCATTCGCACACCGGCGGGGCGATCGCGCAGAGGCTGGTGGCCGAGATCCGCGCACAGGGAGGTGCGGCCACGGCCATTGCATTCGACATCACCGACACCACGGCCACGCGGCTGGCACTCGAGGCGGCTCTGGAGACCGGCCCGATCCAGATCCTGGTCAACAACGCGGGCGTCCACGATGATGCCGTGCTGCCGGGTATGAACGCCGCGCAGTGGCACCATGTCATCGACGTCTCGGTCAACGGCTTCTTCAATGCCACGCAGCCGCTGCTGCTGCCAATGATCCGCACGCGCTGGGGACGCATCGTCAACGTGTCATCCGTCGCCGCGCTGATCGGCAACAAGGGCCAGGTCAACTATGCCGCGGCCAAGGGCGCCTTGAACTCGGCGACCAAGGCACTGGCGCTCGAGGTCGCCACCCGCGGCGTCACCGTGAACGCGGTGGCTCCCGGCATCATCGCAACGCCCATGAGCGCGGCGCTGTTCGATGCCAAGGCCATCGAGCGGCTCGTGCCCATGAACCGCACCGGACTGCCCGAGGAGGTCGCAGCAGTGGTGGCGTTTCTTGCTTCCGAGGAGGCCTCCTACCTCACCGCACAAATCATCTCGGTGAGCGGCGGCATGGCGTAGAGTTTCACGAATGCGTATCGGCATCTTTGTCGTATGTGGCGTGCTCGTGCCGGGTGCTGCACTTGATGCCGCCGAGACGGCCGAACCTTTAGGTGCTGCGCACCTGACTGAGACGCTCGGCCTGCAGCCCTCCTCGCAACCGGTGCGCGAGCGTCCCGGCTGGCACACCCCGCACGTCATTCTCGTCGCCCCGGAGCTGCACGAGCTCGTGCCGCAGCTGCAGCAGCTTGCGCCGGGTGTGAAGATCCTGGAGGTACCCGCCGCGACGCCGCGTGAGGTGGCTGCCGCCGATGCGACGATTGGGGTGTGCTCGGCGGAAGTACTCGCGGCCGCGAAGAAGCTGGAGTGGATCCAGTGGCTCGCGGTCGGGGTTGAGAAGTGCGTCAACCAGCCGCTGCTGCGCGAGCGCCACCCGCTGCTCACCAACATGCAGCGCACCGCCGCCCCGAGCATGGCCGAGCACGTCATCGCCATGATGCTGGTGCTGAGCCGGCACCTGAACTACTTCATGCGCGAGCAGAGCCAGGCGCACTGGGCGCAGGAGAACTCACCGCAGCTCGAAGACCTCGATGGCAAGACGCTGCTCATCGTGGGTCTCGGCGGCATCGGCACCGAAGTCGCCAAGCGTGCCCACGCGCTCGGCATGAAGATCACGGCCACGCGCGCCAGCGGTCACGCCGGGCCCGACTACGTCAGCTACGTCGGCATGCCGGATGAGCTGCTCAAGCTCACGAAGGATGCGGACTTCATCGTCAACTGCGTGCCGCTCACGGCGCAGACCAGGGGCATATTCGATGGGCAGTTCTTCTCGACCATGAAGCCGAGCGCCTACTTCATCTCGGTCGGGCGCGGGGCGAGCACGGTCACCGCGGACCTCATCGCAGCGCTCGACAGCCACAAGATCGCAGGCGCCGCCCTCGACGTGGTCGATCCGGAACCGCTGCCCGCGGACAGCCCGTTGTGGCGGCTGCCGAATGTCATCATCACACCGCACATCTCGGGCAACACGCCGCTGAGCGATGAGCAGGGCATCGCACTGCTGCGCGAGAATCTTCGGCGCTATGTCGCCGGCGACCCGATGCTCGCGGTAGTCGATATCCAGCGGGGATACTGAGTGCTGCCAGGCACTAGCGGTGCCTGACGAGCCAGGAGCTGATCCTTCCGGGAATCTCTTCGCGCGCGGCGCGGCTCACGTACATGCCGATGTGCCCGGTGGCGATGGCGCACGCGCTGTAGTCGCGGCTGCCCACGTACTCGCCCAGCACCGCGGAAGCTGCCGGCGGCACGATGTGGTCCTCGAGGGCGTAAAGGTTCAGCAGCGGCTGGCGGATGTCCTTCAGATCCACGTGCCGGCTGCCGATCATCAGACCGCCGCGAATCAGGCGGTTCTCCTGATAGAACCAGCGCACGAACTGTGCCAGCGCCGCGGCGGCCTGCGGCGGGCTGTCGAAGATCCACTTCTCCATGCGCACGAAATCCTCGATCGCGCGCTGATCGGCATCGGCGCTGAGCAGTCGCACGTACTTGTGCTGCGTCAGCCGAAGCGGCATGAGCGCCAGAAACAAGCCGTTCAGCATCTCGCCGGGAACATTTCCGCTCGCCTGGATGAGGCCGGTGTCGATGTCGCGCACCCATTTCGTCAGAAGATTGTCCGGGGTGTGGAAGTCCACCGGTGTGGTCAGCGTGATGAGGTTGGCGATGTCATCAGCGTGCAGGGCGGTGTAGCACAGGCTCAGTACTCCGCCCTGACACACTCCCAGCAGGTTGAGCGAGTCGATCGCGTGAGTCGTGAGGATGTGTCGCACGCTGCCGCCCAGGTGTCGCTCGATGTATTCCTCGAGATCGACGTGCCGGTCGGCGTCATCCGGATCCCCCCAATCGATCAGGTAGAGCTGTAGTCCCGCTTCCAGCAGCCGCCGCACCAGTGAACGATCGGGCTGCAGATCGAGCACGTAGGGGCGATTG
>Ga0209624_10002890_pt1 | contig 12476 bp, 8 predicted proteins | sample JacPinW_OM2H0_O1_FD_188565 | JGI IMG/M metagenome (GOLD analysis project Ga0209624, IMG submission 188565) | Forest soil microbial communities from Algoma, Ontario, Canada - Jack Pine, Ontario site 1_JW_OM2H0_O1 (SPAdes) (version 2) | ecosystem: Environmental > Terrestrial > Soil > Boreal... | reverse complement strand
CGAATGGCCGATTTCAGGAGGCCCTTGGCGTCATAAGGCGTCGACGGCATCACCACCTTGAGTCCCGGGACATGGCAGAACCAAGCGTGGAGGGATTGCGAATGCTGCGCCGCGGATCGACGGGTTGCGCCCAGGGTGGTTCGCATCCCCAGCGGAGCCTTCCATTTCCCGCCCGACATGTAGTGAATCTTGGCGGCCTGGTTCACCATTTGATCCATGGTCAAAGTCAGGAAATCGCCAAACATGATGTCGACGACAGGACGAAGTCCGGTCATCGCCGCACCAACTCCAATGCCGGTGAAGCCTGCTTCGGAAATTGGCGTATCCAAAATGCGCTCGGAGCCAAATTCCTCGACGAGTCCAGAAAGAACTTTGAAGGGCGTACCCGCTTCGGCGACATCTTCGCCGAAAACACATACGCGCGAATCGCGCCGCATTTCTTCCGCGAGCGCTTCCCGCACTGCCTGGGCGAATGTGAGTTCGCGCTCAGGCATAGACGTCCTCATCTACTTGATCGACACTCGGATACGGAGCTGAGACCGCGAATTTCACGGCTGCTTCCATCTCGCTGCGAGCCTCGGCAGTGATGCGTTCGAGAACGGCGGCGTCCGCTTGGCCTTCCGCGATCAGCCACTTTTCGTGCAACTTGATCGGGTCGCGGTCCGTTTTCCAATGCTGCTCTTCCTGCTTGGAACGGTAATACTCGCGATTGATGTCGCCCACATGGTGCCCGCTGTAGCGGTAGGTGTCAGCTTGGAGGAATGCCGGACCTTCGCCCGCGCGCGCACGCTTCACCAGGCGAGTCGCGACGTCGTTCACCGCGCGCACATCCTGACCGTCGACAGTCGTTGCCTCGATCCCGAATGCGGTGGCACGGCCCAGAATCGTTCCCGCGGTTGTTTCGGAATAGTGGGTGTATTCGTTATAGAGATTGTTTTCGCAAACGTAAATGACCGGCAGCTTCCAGAGTTGCGCCAGGTTCATGACTTCATAGAGAGCGCCTTGACCGAGCGCACCTTCACCGAAGAAGCAAACTGCGACTTTGCCATTTCCAAGACGCTTCGAAGCGAACGCTGCTCCGGTCGCGATTCCTACACTGCCGCCCACGATTGCGTTTGCACCCAGGTTGCCCGTCGCAGGATCGGCAATATGCATCGACCCACCCTTGCCGCGGCAATACCCGGCCTCTTTGCCAAGCAATTCGGCGAACATGCGATCCGGCGAAGCGCCTTTGGCCAAACAATGTCCGTGGCCGCGATGCGTGCTGGTAATGTAATCATCGATGTTCAGCGCTTCGCAGATGCCGACGGCAACAGCCTCTTCGCCGCTGTAAAGATGGGCAAGCCCCGGCATGAGCGCTCGGGTGTAAAGTTCATTGACCTGTTCTTCGAACAGGCGGATCCGGACCATCTGGCGGTAGGCACGGAGCCACTTCGCTTTCACAGTAGCGATTTCACCGCCCGCTTCCGGCTTGGAAGTAGCAGTTGTCACTGCTTCTTTCCTCCCGCGGTCACTGGCGTCGACACACCAGACATTGCTGCCAGAACATCGAACATGCAGGCAAAGTCGTATTTCGTCCAGCCCATGCCGCGCGCCGCGGTGAGAAATTCGTTGCTGACCGCAGTTGTCGGGAGCGGCACGTCGAGTTGCCGGCCCAGATCCATCGCCAGCACCATGTCCTTCTGCATCATGTTGACATCGAACCACGCTTCTTCCGGCTGCTGAAGAACGAACGGACCGCGATACTTGATCATGGGGGACGCGACGGCGCTATTTACCAGAACATCGACCGCTGTCTCTCGCGCGATCCCGCTCTTTTCCGCCAACAGCACGCCTTCGGAGAACGCGAGCATTTGCACGGCGAGGCTCAGGTTCACCGCGATCTTCATCGACAGCGCTAAACCGTTGTCGCCGACATGCGTGACTTTAGGCCCGATGTCGAGAAGCAGAGGCTTAATCTTCTCGAAGGTGTCTTTTCGACCACCGACCATTACAGAGAGTTTTCCTTCAGTCAGAGTGATCACGCTCCCGGAAACTGGGGAGTCCACCATGTCAGCTCCCAGCGTACGCACTTTGGCAGCGAGTGCACGGCTCACCGTCGGGCTGATCGTGCTCATGTCGATAAAAATTTTCCCGGCGCTCAATCCCGCGAGCAGTCCGTCCGGTCCTTCTGTTACGGATTGAATCGCTGCGGAATTAGTGACCATTGCGAATGTGAAATCCGACGCACTCGCGACGGCACGAGGCGACTCAGCAAACTGCATGCCTTTGCCGACCAGCCACTCGGCCTTCGAGCGGGTCCGGTTGTATCCAATGACGGAGTGTCCCTTGCTCAGCAGCCGATTCACCATCTGGCTGCCCATCACTCCTAACCCGATGAATCCTACCTTCGCCATCCCAACAGCCTCCAAACATCCCGCAACTGCCTTTTATGTTAACTATGCTTAATACCCGACGAGCGTTTTCCCACTGGCGCACCGCCATCGTCCTTCACTTGCGCCAAATGCGCCCGCATCGCCTCACGCGCTTTCTCGGCATCCCGCCGTTCGATCGCGTCGAGAATTCGCTTGTGATGGACTTGTCCGCGCTCGGGACCTCCAGGAACTCGGAAGATGCGCAGCCGTTGCTCGCGCAGAAGGCCAACAATTGAATCCAGCAGCGAGAGAATCAAAGGATTGGCCGCGCCCTCGGCAAGCGCCAAGTGAAAATCGAGATCCGCTTCAATGTAGGCTTGCGGATCCTGGCCGGCACGGTCCATAACGGCCACAGCTTCGCGCATGGTGACTAATTCGGTTTCCTGAATGCGCACCGCTGCCAGAGCTGCAATTTCGGGCTCGAGGATAGCGCGAACCTCGGCGAGATGGGTTGATCCCTCCGGTTGCCCGATCTTCACCATGAGATCGAGCGACTGGCGCACCGCTTGCGTGGTGCCGTCGGTGATAAATGTTCCCCGTCCGGAGTAGGCCTCAACCAGACCTTTTTCCCGGAGCGCTTTCACGGCCTCGCGAACGGCGGTTCGGCTTACGCCAAAACGCTGTGCGAGATCGCGCTCGGCGGGCAATTGATCTCCCGCCTTCAGGTCACCTTTAACGATTGATTCTTCGATTTGCTGAACGATTTGCTCGTAGAGTCGCGATGTACGAACGAGTTTGTACACTGCCCTGCCCCCCGCATGAACGGGCGTAAGGCCGGCGGACGCACCGGCGCTGGTCGGGTTACTATACCGCATATCCACTGGGTGTTGGCGGGTTAGTTCAATAGACTGCATGGCTAATGGTATACAGGTATAGTGGTATGACCTATGTGAAAATAGCATTTGCAGTGCCTGAGCCGCAACTTTTTTATTTTCCGTGACTAGAACTACGAGTTGCCATAGTAGGGACTTCCCAGAACCCCACCCAACAGGTAGGCTCAAGCACCGTTCCCATTCAAAAATTGAATTTGCTTGACACTGTTTCTCCGATGGTGGTATGGCTGTCGGACCAGAAAGACGGAGGGGTTCTATGCAATACCGCACGGTCAGCACGTCCTGCGACGGAATGATGACCGCCACTTCCAAGTTATTTTTCGCGACTCTCGCCTTCTTGCTCTTCTCGGTAGCCGCCTTGGCTCAGACCACGGCAGGGCGCGTTCTTGGGACCCTGACCGATCAGAGTGGCGCCGCTGTTCCCGGAGCTACGGTGAGCATCACGGACGCACAGCGCGGCATTGCGCGCACAGTGACGACCGACGATTCCGGAGACTACGCCGTTCCCGATCTTCAGCCTGGAACGTACAAGATCCATGTAGAAGCCAAAGGTTTCAAAGCGGCCGAGAGGCCCAATGTCGAAATTGAAGTCGCTTCCGATGTGCGCGCGGATTTTGCGCTCCAGCCCGGACAAATTACCGAGATCGTAACTATTAGCGAAGAGGTCCCACTGGTCAACACCAGCTCCTCAACTTTGGGAGGCACGCTCAGCAACAAAGAAATTAACGACCTGCCCCTGAACGGGCGCAACTACGAGAATCTTCTGCAACTGCGGCCCGGAGTCATGCGTTATCCCGGTGGTGGGTTCTCGACGACCAGTTCCAACGGTCTGCGTGCGGAAGATAACTCCTACTTCATCGAAGGTCTCTTCAATAGCGAACCATATTCTGGTCAAGCAATTATCAACGGCGCCGGGATCGCCGGAGACTCCGCGACCATCCTGCCTATCGACGCCATCCAGGAATTCAACATCCAGCAGAATCCGCCCGCAGAATATGGCTGGAAGCCGGGAGCGGTGGTAAACGTGGGACTGAAGTCAGGCACCAACAGCATCCATGGAACTGCGTTCGGCTTTGGCCGAGATGGAGCTATGGACGCACGCAACTACTTCAATGCTTCCCCAAATCCGAAATTGACGCGCACACTGGAGCAGTTTGGCGGCAGTGTGGGCGGCGCCATCGTCAAAGACAAGGCGTTCTACTTCGGCGCGTATGAAGGCCAGCGGTACAACGTCGGCAACTCTTTTGGAGGAATCACGAGCCCGTCGATGGTTTCGATGCCGACGAACGGCACGTGTTCATTCTTGTCCATCGGTGACTGCGCTGACAGCATTCCCGATGTAGTAGCCGATCTGCAGGCCGGAGGCGTCGCGGTCGACGCAGCCAGCCTGAACATCGCAGGCTGCGCCCTCTCAGGCGGCACGGTTACATGCAACGGCTCGGGGTTTCCCACGAATAATGCGCAAAGCATCAACATCACAAACGGATTCAACAACGACGTACATGTCAACAACCTGGTCGCCAAGATGGATTACGCGCCGAACGGGCGTCATGGCATCAGTGGCATGTACTTCTTCGGCAACAACACCGGCACCGTGGAGGATTTTCCGGAGCTGCAGCAGAAATGGTTGTCTGACATTCATACTCGCGCTCAGGTAGTCGGGGGAAGCTGGATTTGGACTCCCAACGCGCGCCTGGTCAACGAAGCCCGCTTCGGTTACAACCGGCTCTATCAACCGACGCTGCCCGGAGATCTCAACACACCTGCATCAGCTTACGGTCTGAACACCGGTGTAAGCGGAGCGTTCACCGGGGGCCTTCCTCGCATCGGTTTTGGCGGGTACTTCTTCCCCGGACTCGGCGGATTCAAGTGGCCGAAGTTCCAGGGTCCGGATTCGGTCACGCAATTCATCGATCACATCTCTTACACAGCAGGAAAGCACGCTCTCCAGTTCGGCGGCGAAATGCACTACAACAAGGTTACGAACGCCGCGTATGGCAACGCCCGCGGCAGTATCACTTTCCTCGGTGGCGTTGTGAGCGCCAACCCGGGTCCCGCTGGTTCGAGTCCTCTCGAAGACTTCTTCGCCGGATTGCCTTTCAAGTCGTCGGTGGAAGTAGGGAATCCAACGCTTCATCTGCACAACTGGGCATACGCCGGATTTTTCCAGGATGACTATCGGGCCACGAAGAATCTGACGCTGAATTTCGGCGTCCGCTACGAGAACAGCAGCGTTCCGCAGGAAGCCAACAATCTGCTCGGAAATTTTGATCCCAACGTGGGATTGGTGCAGGTCGGCCACGGAATCGGCAGCCTGTACAACCCCGATCATAAGAACTTTGGACCACGCGCCGGATTTGCGTGGGACATTAGCGGAAAAGGTCGTACTGTGCTGCGCGGCGGCGGCGGATTGATCTATGAAACCGTGAACTGGCAATCATTCGTTGCCTTCAACAACGCGTTTGGTCCGGGCAGCGTTCCGACGGGTGCCCCGATTGACGCCGCAGGCAATGTGTCGGTTCAGGGCGGCATTACCACGGGAAACGTCACGGTCAAGAATTTCCTGAACCCTGTTCCTTGGGATACCGCGGGTTCGCCGCTCTACGGCGGAAGCACAGTCAATTGCTTCGCCAGCCCCTGCCCCATTATGACGGTGGATCGGGGTCTCACCACGCCGTATGTGTGGAACTGGACGTTAAACCTGCAGCACGCGTTCAACTCGAACCTGTCGATCGAAGCAGCGTACGTGGGCAATCACGGCTCAAACCTGACCGGAATTCGCGACATCAACCAACCTCCAGTTGGGTCGGGTTGGGGGACAGGTCCCGGCGGCGAACTGACCCTGTGTCTCGCTAGCGCCCCGGCGTACGACAACTGTGTCGTCGACAATAACGGAGGCGAGCAGACCAACGCGCCCTACTTCGCAAAGTTCCCCTATCTGAGCAATATCTTCCAGATGGCGAATGTGTACCGCTCGAACTACAACGGCCTGCAGGTCACATTGAACGCCCGCAATTATCACGGCCTCAGCATGGTTGCCGGTTACACCTATTCGCACGCGTCAGATGACGTAGGCGCCAACTGGGATTTCGGCTACGGCTCCGGCTTGCCCCAGAATGCCCACAACGTTGGTGCGGAATATGCGAACAGTGACTTCGACATTCGGCACCGCCTGACCCTGTCGCTCACTTACGCGATCCCCGGACGCACGGGACACGGCCAGATGTTGGAAGGCTGGGAGGTGAATTCGATCACTACTCTCGAGAGCCCGCAATATTGGGGACCGATGGACGAGGGAACGGACGCGGCTGGAGTTGGTCCCTTGCCAGTGAGCCCGCCTGCGAACACGCCGATCCGATGGAGTTTCTATGGCAAGACCTCGGACTTCAAGTCTCGTGGCGGAGTGGGCATCCCGTATTACTCAGGTGCATCAAATGCGGCCTGCGCAGCGCGAGCATTGAGCGTCGATGGCGGAGCCGCCGGAGCATCGACGGCATCTCTGAATCTATTCGGCTGTTACGCGCAGGGCAATTCAGTCATGCTCCCGCCGCCGCTAGGACAATTCGGAAACATGGGACGGAATATGTTCCCGGATTCCGGCTTTAGGAATTTTGATTTCTCCCTGGCTAAGAACTTCCACTTCGGAGAAACCATCCGCCTGCAGTTCCGCGCCGAGTTCTTCAATATCCTCAACCATCCAAACTTCGCCAATCCGTACGGCGGACAAAACGGTTTCGGCTTGAACGATCCATCGGTGCGGCCTTTCGGATGTGGTTGCGCAACGCCGGACATTGCTGCGGCTAATCCCGCCGTCGGTTCCGGAGGACCGCGTTCGATTCAGTTGGGAGCAAAGTTCGTTTTCTAGTTCGTTTCAAGAATGCAAATTCTGGGGCCGGACTTTTTTCCGTCCGGCCTTTTTCATCGTTCGTTTTTTATTCCGAAGTGGGTTGCATGAATGGGGACTGCATCATGACGAAGAGGATCCAATCTGCTCTTTTAGCGGCAACACTCGCGATTGTTGTCATACCGGCATCCTCGCGCGCGCAGGAACGCCGCGAACGTACCATCGACGAAATTAAGACCGAGGCAATTCATCGCGCGGAAGTGGGGCAGTATCCGCTGATCGGCTTGGATCCGGCTGACGTCAAAGAAGCATTCGAGAGCATCCACTCCGCCGACAAGGATGAGTGGGCCACGGGCTTTATGCGCGTTGCCGACCGGTACTTCAACGAGGCGAAGTCGCTTGAAAAGACTGACCCAACCAAGGCAAACGCAGACTACATTCGCGCGTGGCGTATCTATTCGTTTGGGCGGTGGCCGATTCCTGCTTCTCCGGGAAAGCAAAAATCTTACGAGAAAGCGCTCGAAGCGTTTCTGGATCACGCGAAGTTCTTCGATCCGCCGCTCGAAGTTGTGCACATTCCCTTCGAGGGCAAAGAGATCACCGGTTACCTGCGGCTCCCGAAGAACGCGAAGGGCCCGATTCCGCTGGTGATTGCGGTCAACGGCCTCGATAGCCGCAAGGAAGATCTCACCGAGAGCTTCGGTGCAATCCTGCCGTTCGGTATTGGATTTCTCGCCGTCGACGGTCCGGGCACTGGCCAGGCTCCGATCAAAGTCAGCGAAACGTCAGAGCGCATGCTGTCGAAAGTCATCGACTACGCGCAGTCTCGTCCCGAAATCGACAAAAACCGCATTGCACTGCACGGCGTCAGTTGGGGCGCCTACTGGGCTACAAAGATGGCCATCGTCGAGCGAACCAGGCTCCGCGGCTGCAGCGCGCAGTCCCCTCCGGTCGATTTCTTTTTCCAGAAAGATTTCCTCATGAATCATCTCCTGGGGAACCGTGAATACCTTTTCGATCAGGTACCGGCGTTGATGAACATTCTCGAGGGTGTTCACACGCTCGATGAGATGGGCGAGTTTCTGCCGAAGATTTCGCTGGTTCACCAAGGACTGCTGGGCAAGCCCATGGCCCCCATGCTTGTCATTGCCGGGGTGCTCGATACGCAAGTTCCGATTGAAGATGAATACCTGCTGCTGAGTAAGGGTGACGTTCCCAAAGAGGCCTGGATCAATCCTCGCGGCGGACACTTGGGTAGACAAGTTGGAGTCTGGCCTGATCCGCTGATCTTCAAGCAAGTCATCATCCCATGGCTCGTGAAAACGCTGGAGCCGGCCGCGAACTAGAAACCGATAAACGATTTCCATACGAGGGGCAGCGGCCTTCGCTGTCCCCTACAGCCGAAGCTTAATCACCCGTTCACAAGGACGAGTTCCTCAAGCAACGAGAAAGATCGAACGATGCCGACGCCGATTCCAGCACCCGACTCACCCGCGCCGCGCCCCAAACGCTTCTATCAGTCGCTATGGGTGCAAGTAACGGTCGCCATCGCGCTAGCCATTGTGTTCGGGTATCTAAGTCCGAAGCACGCGGTTGCCATGAAGCCCCTTGGCGACGCCTTCATCCGGCTCATCACGATGCTCATCACCGTCATGATCTTCTGCACGGTAGTCACGGGGATCGCGGGCATGCGCGACTTGCGCAAAGTCGGCCGCGTCGGAGGAAAGGCCCTTCTTTACTTCGAAATTATCTCGACGCTCGGTTTAGCCGTCGGATTGATCGTTGGAAATGTCGTACAGCCAGGGAGTGGTTTCAATGTCGATGCGGCTACGCTCGATGCGCGAGCCGTCGCGGACTATGCAGGGCAGGCCAAAACACAGACGGTCACCGATTTCTTGATGCACATTATTCCGACGACAATCGTGGACGCCTTTGCGAAGGGCGACATACTTGAAGTCGTTTTGGTATCGATTCTGTTCGGCGCTGCCATGTCGGTAGCCGGCTCCTATGCCAAGCCTCTCGTCGATATGCTGGAGTCGCTTAGCAGGGTTGTGTTTCGTATGGTCGACATCGTGATGCGAGTTGCTCCCATCGGAGCATTCGGAGCGATGGCCTTCACGATCGGCAAATACGGCTTGTCTTCACTCGGTCCATTGCTGAAACTCATTGCGTCATTCTGGACGACATCCATCCTGTTCGTTCTCGTGGTCTTTGGCGGGGTGGCGTGGCTCGCTGGCTTCAGCCTGATGAAGTTTCTGAAATACATCAAGGAAGAAATTCTGCTGGTGCTGGCGACTAGTTCGTCGGAAACGGCAATTCCCACCCTTATGGAGAAGCTTGAAGTTTTGGGCTGCTCGCGCTCGCTCGTCGGATTGATTGTCCCTACGGGCTACACATTCAACACCGATGGCAGCGCCCTCTACATGACAATGGCCGCCCTCTTTGTCGCTCAGGCAACAAATACTCACTTGACGCTGCTGCAGCAGATGACGATCTTCTCAGTGGCGATCCTGACTTCGAAGGGAGCGAGCGGCGTGCAGGGAGCATCGTTCATCGCACTGGTCGGAACCTTGAGCGTAATCCCGACGATTCCGGTTGCCGGGATGGCACTCATCCTCGGCATTGACCGCTTCATGAGCATGTTTCGCGCCCTGGTTAATATGATCGGCAATGGCGTGGCGACTCTAGTTGTAGCCCGCTGGGAGAACGAACTCGGGCGAGAGACTCTGCAGCGGAACCTTGCGTGAGAGGCTGCCGGAAGGAAGGTCCTGGTCCCCGGGACCGGCTATAGGTTGCGGTCAACGAACCAACAGAAGATCCCCTACTCTACTGGCATCCACGATCGGTGTAATTTGGTGAGAGCACTGTGTCCAAGAGTAGAAAGGGGCGACCCTTCTGCGAGGGCCGCTCCGTATCGCTGGGATGTTCCTTACACAGTTGCAAGAACGTTATGGAAGGTCGACGTGACGGCTTCAAAGGTATGAACCTTGGGCGTTCCATCGATCAGTCTTGCAAACATTCTCAAAACTTCCGGGTACCCATTCGTGTTGTAAGCTTCCGCGTTCGCTTTGTTCTCCCACAGACTGATCGCGATTGCATCTTGGCTGCCGGGATTTGCTAACGTGATCTCTTCCTTAAAGCCCTTCTGCTTACGAAGCAAAGGAAGAATTTCGTTTTCGAAAGTGCGGTTATAGTCGGACAGCGTGTTCGATTTCAGACGAAAAGAGATATTGCGTGCAAACATTATCAACCTCCTAAGGTTGTTGTTTCTAAGAGGGGAGGAACTTCAGATGGCTGACTTAGTTTCAGGGAACCTGAAAGACGGGAAAGACGCTCCGTCTGTCTAACTGGTGCACCTGGATGGCCCTCTGCATCGACCGGGATAACTTGCTGTATCGACACGTGCAAGAGCACATTCGGAGCGCAGAACGTCGCGTTCGATCGTGTACTTTTGGCGGCAGGCAGGCACAAAAAGAAGCCTGTGCGACCTAGATTGCATAGTCACAGGAATTAAAGTTGGTTGAATTCCTTCCTTAGTCACACCATCAAGAACGATCGCAAACTCACAGCGCGCCGTGCGAGACCTGAGGTCGCATAGAATGGCGGGATGAATTCTTCGCCTCGGTCTCATTTCCGCGGTCGTAGACTGCTCGGCGCATCATTGCTCTGCTCGATTGCAGTCTCGTTCACACTCCGAACCGTCGGACAGGAGACGGTTGCCTCCGAGCCGAACCCTGCCGTGGTTCCCTCAGATCGGCTGAGCGAACCCTGGTGGGCGGCGCGACACAAAGCGGTACTCGAAGCTGCCCGGCAACACCCTGACACGCAGCTTCTTCTGATCGGCGATTCCATCACCAACAATTACGACAAGGCGGACCTGCCCGATGAGAATTTCCAACCCACATGGAAACAGTTTTACGAGCCGCGCAAGGCTCTGAATCTTGGCTTCAGCGGCGACACGACAGCACACCTTCTTTGGCGACTGGATCATGGCGAGGTCGACGGACTCCATCCGAAAGCTGTAGTTCTGCTGATCGGAACCAATAACACCGGGCACCACAACCAGAGCGCGGAGGAAACAGAGATCGGCATCGACGCAGTCATTGCTGATCTTGAGGATCGCCTTCCTGAGACGAACATCCTGTTACTGGGAATTCTGCCCAGCGAGATTTCCGACAGCAAGTCCGAACGCGATCGAGCCATCAACCAGTACTTGGCAATTTGTTACGGCGAGAATCCACGCATCAGCTATCTCGATATTGGTTCGATCTTTTATAAGAGCGGCGCGTTGAACGCCGCCCTGTTCTACGATCCGCGCCTTCCGCAGCACGGAAAGCCGCTCCATCCGGATACGAATGGCCAGCGGATGATGGCCGAGGCGATCGAACCGACCCTCGCGAAGTTGATGGGCGATGCGCCTCGCGTACCACTCACATCGATGACGGATATTAATACCGCGATCATCCCCGTTCCGCGGATAGAGCAGGACATCTACGATTGGTATGCGAGACATCACGCGGAGATCGAACTTAAGAAGACTCTGAAGCCGCGCGTTGTTCTGATGGGCGACTCGATTACGCACTTCTGGGATGGTCCGCCGAGGAGCAGTGAAGTCAACGGGCCGACTGCCTGGCAGCGAGTCTTCGGCATCAAGCCCGTACTCAACATGGGCTTTGGCTGGGACCGCACCCAGAACGTTTTATGGCGGCTTCGGCAAGGTGAATTCGATGATCTCCATCCGGAGTGGGTCGTGCTGATGATCGGGACCAACAACCTCACCGGCACAGATCATGCGCGCACCAACACTCCGGAAGAGATCGTCGACGGCATTGACGCGATCAGTCAGGGAATTCGCGGGCGTTCGCCGGAAAGCCGCATCATTGTCATGGCGATCCTGCCTCGCGGACAAAAACCGAACGATCCCTTGCGCGCTCCAATCCAAGCGACGAATCGCCGGCTGGCAGAGCGTTTCGCCGCAAACACTTCTGTCACTTATGTCGACATTGGGGCAGCTTTTCTAGCGCCAGATGGTTCAATCCCTCCGGGTATGATGCCGGACGGCACTCATCCAAGCGACGCGGGATACCAAATCTGGGCCGATGCTTTGATCAAGGCTGGGGTAAAACCGTAGGAACGGAGCGAGTTATGAATGGAAAGATTGCGCTTGTCACGAGCGCCGATGGCGGCCTTGCACCTCGCATTCACTAGCCCGCCTGATCGTCTGGCTCGCCGGACGCTGGGAAGATGTGACGGGCGCATCTATTCCAGTCTATGGACGGGGATTACAGGAAGCGCCACGTAACCCTTTCGTAACCCTCCTGAGTGCACATTTTTTGTTGCACTTTAATATTAGTGAAATATCTTCCATGTAACCTGTATTCAGGA
>Ga0209624_10002889_pt1 | contig 12480 bp, 4 predicted proteins | sample JacPinW_OM2H0_O1_FD_188565 | JGI IMG/M metagenome (GOLD analysis project Ga0209624, IMG submission 188565) | Forest soil microbial communities from Algoma, Ontario, Canada - Jack Pine, Ontario site 1_JW_OM2H0_O1 (SPAdes) (version 2) | ecosystem: Environmental > Terrestrial > Soil > Boreal... | reverse complement strand
GAGCCGGTATTCGACGTCAAGGAGTGCCAGCTGCGAGGTCTGACCTACGCGGCGCCGCTGCGCACGAAGGTGCGGCTCATCGTCCTCGACAAGGAGGCGGCGGGCGCGAAGAAGCCGGTGAAGGACGTTCGCGAGCAGGAAGTGTACTTGGGCGAGCTGCCGCTCATGACCGACAACGGCACCTTCGTCATCAATGGTACCGAGCGCGTCATCGTCTCCCAGCTGCATCGCAGCCCCGGCGTGTTCTTCGATCACGACCGAGGCAAGACGCACTCCTCGGGCAAGCTCCTCTTCTCCGCGCGCATCATTCCCTACCGCGGCTCCTGGCTCGATTTCGAATTCGATCCGAAGGACTGCGTGTTCGCGCGCATCGACCGGCGCAGAAAGCTCCCCGTCACCATCATTCTGCGCGCGCTCGGGATGAGCGAGACCGAAATTCTCGATACGTTCTTCGACAAGAACACCTTCTATCTGTCGAAGGATGAGACCGCGCTGCAGCTTGTGCCGCAGCGCCTGCGCGGCGAGACCGCGACGTTTGAACTGCGCATCGGCGATCAGGTGATCGTCGAGGAAGGCCGCCGCATCACCGCGCGCCACGTGCGCCAGCTCGAAGATGCAGGGGTGAAGCGGCTGCGCGTGCCGCGCGAATATATCTACGGCAAGGTGCTGGCACACGACGTCGTCAATACCGAAACCGGCGAGATCCTGGCGAAGGCGAACGAGGTGCTGACGGCGCTGTCGGTTGAGAAGCTGATCGAGGCGGGCATCACCGAGATCCAGTCCCTCTATACCAACGATCTTGACCGCGGTCCCTACATCTCGGACACGCTGCGCGTGGATCCCACCAAGAACCGCCTCGAGGCGCTGGTGGAGATCTACCGCATGATGCGTCCCGGCGAGCCGCCGACCAAGGATGCAGCCGAGAATCTCTTCAACAATCTGTTCTTCAACTCCGAGCGCTACGACCTCTCCGGCGTCGGCCGCATGAAGTTCAACCGCCGTGTGCGCCGCGAGTCGGGCGCCGGCACGGGCGTGCTCTCGCGCGAGGACATCATCGATGTGCTGAAGGTGCTGATCGACATCCGTAACGGCAACGGCACGGTGGATGACATCGATCATCTCGGAAATCGTCGCGTGCGCCGCGTGGGCGAGATGGCCGAGAACGCCTTCCGTGTGGGCCTCGTGCGCGTGGAGCGCGCAGTAAAGGAGCGCCTGACGATCGCGGAGACCGAGCCGCTCATGCCGCAGGAGATGATCAATGCGAAGCCCGTGGCTGCGGCGGTGAAGGAGTTCTTCGGCTCCTCGCAGCTCTCGCAGTTCATGGACCAGAACAATCCGCTCTCCGAGGTCACGCACAAGCGCCGCGTCTCGGCGCTCGGGCCGGGCGGCCTCACGCGCGAGCGCGCGGGATTCGAAGTGCGCGACGTGCATCCGACGCACTACGGACGGGTCTGCCCGATCGAAACACCGGAAGGCCCGAACATCGGGCTGATCAATTCCCTCTCCGTGTACGCGCGCACCAACCAGTACGGCTTCCTCGAGACCCCGTACCGGCGCGTCGAGCACGGCGTCGTCACCGACCAGATCGACTATCTGTCGGCGATCGAAGAGGGCGAGTTTGCGATCGCACAGGCGAACGCACGTTTGACGGCGCGCGGCGAGATGCAGGATGAGCTCGTCTCCTGCCGCCTGCAGAACGAGTTCACGCTCGTGCCGCGCGAGCGCATCAACTACATGGACGTCTCGCCGAAGCAGATCGTCTCGGTGGCAGCCTCGCTCATTCCGTTTCTCGAGCATGACGATGCGAACCGCGCTCTCATGGGCTCGAACATGCAGCGCCAGGCGGTGCCGACGCTGCGCTCCGAGACGCCTCTCGTGGGTACCGGCATGGAGCGTCCGGTGGCGATCGACTCGGGCGTCACTGTGGTGGCGCGTCGAGGCGGCATCGTCGACTCGGTCGATGCGTCGCGCATCGTGGTGCGCGTCAATGACGAGGAGACGACCGCGGGCGAGCCCGGCGTCGACATCTACAACCTGACGAAATACACCCGCTCGAATCAGAACACCTGCATCAATCAGCGGCCGCTCGTCAACGGCGGCGACAAGATCGCCCGCGGGGATGTGCTCGCGGACGGCCCATCGACGCATCTCGGCGAGCTCGCGCTCGGGCAGAACCTGCTGGTCGCGTTCATGCCGTGGAACGGCTACAACTTCGAAGACTCGATCCTGATCTCCGAGCGCGTCGTGGAGGAGGATCGCTTCACGACCATCCATATCGAAGAGCTCGCCTGCGTCGCGCGCGATACGAAACTCGGGCCGGAGGAGATCACCGCCGACATCCCCAACGTGGGCGATGCGGCCCTGGCGAAGCTTGATGAGGCGGGCATCGCCTTTATCGGCGCCGAGGTGCGTGCCGGCGACATTCTGGTAGGCAAGGTCACGCCGAAGGGTGAGACACAGCTGACGCCGGAAGAGAAGCTGCTGCGTGCGATCTTCGGCGAGAAGGCCTCAGATGTGAAGGACACCTCGCTGCGCGTGCCGCCCGGCATGGACGGCACGGTCATCGACGTGCGCGTGTTCACGCGCGACGGCGTTGAGAAGGATTCGCGGGCGCTCGCGATCGAGAAGGCGGAAATTGAAAGAGTCCGCAAGGACTTTGCGGATCAGCAGCGCATCCTCGAGGACGACCTCTTCCAGAGGGTGCGCGGCATGCTGATCGGCACCGCCGCCGCCGGCGGACCGCAGAAGTTGAAGGCCGGCACCAAGATCACGGACGAATACCTCGATGCCGTGCCGCGCGAGGAGTGGTTTGAGATTCGCCTCGAGGATGAGGATGCGAACTCGCAGCTGGAAGCATCCTCGGAGCGCCTGAAGGTGCAGCGCAAGGCTTTCGAGAAGCGTCTTGACGATAAGAAGGCGAAGATCACCGCGGGCGATGATCTTGCTCCGGGCGTGCTGAAGATGGTCAAGGTGTACCTCGCGGTGAAGCGGCGCGTGCAGCCTGGCGACAAGATGGCGGGCCGCCACGGCAACAAGGGCGTGATCTCCACCATCGTTCCGGTTGAGGACATGCCTTATCTTGCCGACGGCACGCCCGTCGACATCGTGCTGAACCCCTTGGGCGTGCCCTCGCGCATGAACGTCGGGCAGGTGCTCGAGACGCACCTTGGCTGGGCGGCGAAGGGCGTGGGGCTCAAGATCGGCCGCATGCTGCAGGCGCAGGCGGCAACGGCGGAGCTGCGAGCTTTCATCAACCAGATCTACAACGAGACCGGCGGACTGCACGAGGACTTGCAGAGCCTGAACGATGGTGAGCTCGTTGAGCTTGCGAAGAACCTTTCGAATGGCGTGCCGATGGCAACCCCGGTCTTTGACGGCGCGAGTGAGGAGGAGATCAAGCGGCTGCTGAAGCTTGCGGATCTGCCCGTGAACGGCCAGACGCATCTTTTTGACGGCCGCACCGGCGAGCGCTTCGAGCGTCTCGTCACCGTGGGCTACATGTACATGCTGAAACTCAACCATCTGGTCGACGACAAGATGCACGCGCGTTCGACCGGGCCGTACAGCCTTGTCACGCAGCAGCCGCTCGGCGGCAAGGCGCAGTTCGGCGGCCAGCGCTTCGGTGAAATGGAAGTGTGGGCGCTGGAGGCGTACGGCGCGGCCTACACGCTGCAGGAGATGCTGACGGTGAAGTCCGACGATGTGAACGGACGTACGAAGATGTACAAGAACATCGTCGATGGCAATCACCAGATGGATGCCGGCATGCCCGAATCCTTCAACGTACTCGTGAAGGAAATCCGCTCGCTCGGCATCAACATGGAACTCGAACAGGACTAGCTCATGAAAGATCTACTGAAACTTTTCAAGCAGCACTCCCCGGTCGAGCACTTCGACTCGATCAAGATCGGGCTGGCATCGCCCGAGATGATCCGGGCGTGGTCCTACGGCGAAGTGAAGAAGCCGGAGACGATCAACTACCGCACCTTCAAGCCGGAGCGCGACGGGCTCTTCTGCGCGAAGATCTTTGGACCGGTGAAGGACTACGAGTGCCTGTGCGGCAAGTACAAGCGCCTGAAGCACCGCGGCGTCGTGTGCGAGAAGTGCGGTGTGGAGGTCACGCAGTCCAAGGTGCGCCGCGAGCGCATGGGACACATCGAGCTTGCGAGTCCCACGGCGCACATCTGGTTCCTGAAGTCGCTGCCCTCACGCATCGGACTCATGCTCGACATGACGCTGCGCGAGATCGAACGCGTGCTCTACTTCGAGGCCTTCGTGGTCATCGATCCGGGCATGACGCCGATGCAGCGCGGGCAGCTGCTGACCGATGAGCTCTATCTCGAGGCGATCGAAGAGCACGGCGATGAGTTTGACGCGCGCATGGGCGCGGAGGCCGTATTTGAGCTGCTGCGTACGATTGAGCTGCCGGCGGAGCTCGCCAAGATCCGCACCGAGATGGGCGCGACCTCCTCCGAGACGAAGCTGAAGAGGCTCTCCAAGCGCCTGAAGCTCGTCGAGTCCTTCATCGAGTCGGGCAACAAGCCCGAGTGGATGGTCCTCACCGTGCTGCCGGTGCTGCCGCCTGACCTGCGGCCGCTCGTGCCGCTCGATGGCGGCCGCTTCGCGACCTCGGATTTGAACGATCTGTATCGTCGCGTCATCAATCGCAACAATCGTCTGCGGCGCCTGCTCGAGCTGAACGCGCCCGACATCATCGTGCGCAACGAGAAGCGCATGCTGCAGGAAGCGGTGGATGCGCTGCTCGACAACGGCCGCCGCGGCCGTGCCATCACCGGCACCAACAAGCGGCCGCTGAAGTCGCTCGCCGACATGATCAAGGGCAAGCAGGGCCGCTTCCGTCAGAATCTGCTCGGCAAGCGCGTCGACTACTCGGGCCGCTCGGTCATCGTCGTGGGCCCGACGCTGCGTCTGCACCAGTGCGGGCTGCCGAAGAAGATGGCGCTCGAGCTCTTCAAGCCCTTCATCTTCCAGAAACTGCAGCTGCGTGGCGAAGCCTCCACCATCAAGGCCGCCAAGCGCCTGGTCGAGCGCGAGGGCCCCGAGGTGTGGGACATCCTCGAGGAGGTCATCCGCGAGCATCCCGTGCTTCTGAACCGCGCACCGACGCTGCATCGCCTGGGAATTCAGGCGTTCGAGCCGGTGCTCATCGAGGGCAAGGCCATTCAGCTGCATCCGCTCGTCTGCACGGCATTCAACGCCGACTTCGACGGCGACCAGATGGCCGTGCACGTGCCACTGTCGCTTGAGGCGCAGCTCGAAGCGCGCGCCCTCATGATGTCCTCGAACAACATTCTTTCGCCCGCAAACGGCGATCCCATCATCGTGCCCTCACAGGATGTGGTGCTGGGGCTCTACTACATGACACGCGAGCGCGTCGGCGCGCGCGGCGAGGGCATGGCGTTTGCCGATTCGCAGGAGGTGCACCGCGCCTACGAGAGCCGAAACGTTGACCTTCAGGCGAAGGTGCGCGTGCGCCTGCGCGAACATCTGCTGCAGGCCGGCGGCGGCACCCAGGAGCGCATCCGCCACGTGCACACCACGGTCGGTCGTGCGCTCTTGTTTGAGATACTGCCGAAGGGCCTCTCCTTCGATCTCATCAACCAGGACATGACGAAGAAGTCGATCTCCGCGACCATCAACGCCTGCTATCGCGCGCTCGGCCTCAAGGAGACCGTGGTCTTTGCCGACCAGCTCATGTACACGGGCTTTCACTACGCGACGCGCTCGGGAGTCTCGTTCGGCATCGATGACATCGTGATTCCGGAGCAGAAAACCCGCATCGTCAGCGCGGCGGACGTCGAAGTTAAGGAGATCCAGGATCAGTACGCCTCGGGACTCGTGACCAACGGCGAGCGCTACAACAAGGTCGTCGACATCTGGTCACGGGCGAACGATCAGGTCGCGAAGGCCATGATGGAGAAGCTCGGCAGCGAGGAGGCGACGGACCTGAAGGGTCAGAAGACCAAGCAGAAGTCCTTCAACTCCATCTTCATGATGGCCGATTCGGGCGCGCGCGGCTCGGCGGCGCAAATCCGCCAGCTCGCCGGCATGCGCGGCCTCATGGCGAAGCCCGATGGCTCGATCATCGAAACGCCCATCACGGCGAACTTCCGCGAGGGCCTGAACGTTCTGCAGTACTTCATCTCCACGCACGGCGCCCGCAAGGGTCTTGCCGACACGGCGTTGAAGACCGCTAACTCGGGTTATCTCACGCGCCGCCTCGTCGATGTGGCGCAGGATCTCGTCGTCACGGAAGTCGACTGCGGCACCTCGAACGGCATATCGATGTCGCCCCTGGTGGAAGGCGGCGATGTCGTCGAAGCCCTGGGCGAGCGCGTATTGGGGCGCGTGCCGGCGCAGGACATCCTGAAGCCGGGCACCACCGAAGTACTCATTGCGAAGAACACACTGCTCGATGAGCAGCATGTGCGGCGCATGGAGCTTGAGGGCGTGGATCAGATCAACGTGCGTTCGCCGATCACCTGCCAGACGCGCTACGGCGTGTGCTCGAGCTGCTACGGGCGTGACTTGGCCCGCGGCCGCTCCATCAGCATCGGCGAGGCGGTGGGTGTGATTGCCGCGCAGTCGATCGGTGAGCCGGGAACGCAGCTCACGATGCGCACATTCCACATCGGCGGGGCGGCCTCGCGTGCCGCGGCGGCGAGCAGCGTCGAGGTGAGAAACCGTGGCGTGGTCCGCTTCCATCACATCAAGACCGTGCAGCACGAGAAGGGGCATCTCGTTGCGGTGTCGCGCTCCGGAGAGATCGGCCTCGTCGATGACTTCGGTCGCGAGCGCGAGCGCTACAAGATCCCCTACGGCGCGGTCATCAGCGTCAAAGAGGGCGAGACCGTGAACGGCGGGCAGGTCGTCGCGACCTGGGATCCGCACACGCACCCCGTGGTCACGGAGGTCGCTGGCTTTTTGAAGTTCCAGGACTTCGTCGACGGTCTCACGATCACCACCCAGGTCGATGAGGTGACCGGCCTCTCGAGCACCGTGGTGCTTGATTTGAAGCAGCGCGGCGGCAAGGACCTGCGGCCCACGATGAAGCTCGTGAACTCCAAGGGCAAGGAAGTGACCTTTGCGAACACTGAGATCCCGGCGGTCTATACGCTGCCGCCCGGCGCGTTCGTCAATCTCTCGGACGGTGCGAAGGTGTCGGTTGGCGACGTCATCGCGCGTATTCCGCAGGAGTCTTCGAAGACGCGCGATATCACGGGCGGTCTGCCGCGCGTGGCCGATCTATTTGAAGCTCGCAAGCCGAAGGATCCGGCGATTCTTGCCGAGACGACCGGCACGGTCAGCTTCGGCAAGGAGACCAAGGGTAAACGCCGTCTCATCATCACGAGCGATGATGGCGAGAAGTACGAGGAGCTCATTCCGAAATGGCGGCAGTTGAACGTCTTCGAGGGCGAGACCGTCGAGCGCGGCGAAGTCATCGCGGACGGTGAGCCGAACCCGCACGATATCCTGCGCCTGCAGGGCGTCGAGGCTCTGGCGAACTACCTCGTGCGCGAGATCCAGGACGTCTATCGGCTGCAGGGCGTGAAGATCAACGACAAGCACATCGAGGTCATCATCCGGCAGATGCTGCGCAAGACCGAGGTGTCCACCGCCGGTGAGACCGGTCTGCTGCGCGGTGAGCAGCTCGATCGCTCGCGGGCGCTCGACGTCAATGATCGCGTCGAACACGAGGGCAAGAGTGGCGCCACGCTGCAGCCGGTGCTGCTCGGCATCACCAAGGCATCCCTTGCCACCGAATCCTTCATCTCCGCCGCATCCTTCCAGGAGACGACCCGCGTGCTCACTGAAGCTGCGGTGCGTGGCTTGAAGGATGATCTGCGCGGCTTGAAGGAGAACGTCATCGTCGGCCGCTTGATTCCTGCGGGCACCGGCTTCGCCGCACATGCGCATCGGCGCAGGAAGGCGAGCGTAGGTCCGGGTCGCAGCTTCATGGATGTGGGCGGCGGCATTCCGGATACGGAAGAGACAAGCGTCGGGGAGGAAGAGAGCACCGCAACGTAAGCGAGTCGCTCTTGAGTGCGTGAGAAGCTGCGCCGCCGCGCCTTTTTGGGCCCGGCGGCGCAGCCATTTAGGAAGGGGGCTGCGCGCGTCGCGCGCCTCTTTGAGCTCACCGCAGTTAGGCACGTACCTCAAAGCCTCGCCGTTGCCACTACGAGCCCGTGCCACTAAGAGAGATGCTCTGCATGGCCGCCCACGTTGAGCGTTGCCTGCGCAGGCCCCGTCGTCTGCGGAGTAAAGCGCACGTTGATGGTGCAGTTGCTGCCTACCGCGACCGACGTGCCGCAGTTTTGGGTTCGACAGCGTCAAAATGCCACCGGGCCAAGGTTGCGTGTTGCTGCCACCTTCAGTCACCGGCGTCAGGCGCCTTGAACATATTGCAGCGCCTTTGTGGACGGCGTGCGCTCGCCCCGGGAGGCGCAGATAACGTCGCATAGCTCAGCGTCGCTGCTACACCCGTAGGACTTTCCAAATAGGACTTTCCTATGAGTGGAACCGGTGCTACGATCGCGGCGACCATGGCCGCGCGCGCGCGAGTGAACCGATGCGCAATCCCTTTCAGTACGGCGCGGAGCTCAAGTCCGCGCAGATCGTCAACCGCAAGCAGGAATTGCGCGACGTGGAGCGCGCCATCCTCGAGCAGGGAAGGCTCTTTCTGCTCGGGCCGCGCCGCTACGGCAAGACGGCGATCCTGCGCGCGGCGGGCGCTGCGGCGGAGCGGGCCGGCGCCATCGTCATCCGCCTTGACGCCGAAGCGTACCCCGCGATCGATGAGCTGGTGCGCGCCCTGGTCACGCAGGCCGCCGAGCGCCTGAAGAGCGACATGGCGAAGAGCGGCGAGAAGATCCTGCGTTTCTTCGCACGCTTGCGCCCGTCGATCAGCTATAACCCGGACACCAATACCTGGAGCGGCAGCATCGATGCGAGTCGCGGTGCCGATGCTGACCGCACGCCGCTCCTTATTGATGCCATCGACGGCCTTGCGCGTCTCGCGGCGGATTTGAAGCAGCCAACTGCACTTCTGATCGATGAGTTTCAGAAGGTGATTGAGCTTGGCGGTCAGACCACCGAGGCGCAGATCCGCGCGGCGATCCAGCGCCACACCGAGCTTGGATTCGTGTTTGCAGGCTCAAAAACGGCGCTTCTCAATGACATGACGCTCAATCCCGCGCGGCCGTTCTACCGCATGGGAGTGCGGCATTTCTTGGGCCCCCTGCCGCGCGAAGAATTTGCGCACTTCATCGCGCACGGCTTTGAGCAGGGCGGCTTTCGCGTCGACCCCGAGGCGGTGCAGGAGATCCTGAATCGCGCTCAGGACGTGCCGTACAACGTGCAGGCGCTCGCAAGCGTCGCCTGGGAGCTCATCATCGAGGAGAAGGCGGGGGCGCTGACGCCCGAACTCGTTGCGCGGGCGCTGAAGCTGCTCGTCGAGCGCGATGCCCCCTTTTACCTGACGCTATGGAACGGGCTTACCACGGTGCAGCAGCGGGTGCTGCTCGCGGCCGTTCGCGAGGGCGGCGAGTCGCTCACCTCCGGAGCGGTCACCCACAAGTACGCGCTCTCTGCGAGCACGGTGAGCAAGACCCTGCGCTTTCTCGAGGAGCGCCAGATCCTGCGCCGCGAGGAGCAGCGCGAGCGGGTGCGCTGGCGCCTGGAGGACCCCTTTTTCGCCTCCTGGCTGCCCCCATAATATATAAGGAGTCGGGGCAACCGTGCTGCAGCGCAGCATCCGGTTGACACCCGTCCGGGGCGTACCTAGAATCGCCGGCCTTTGTCGCTGCGGCCCTTACAATCGCCGGAAGCGCAAAACATTGCATTTAAATCACCGGGCCGCCCCACGAGGGCGGCCCGGTCTTCTTGCAGCCTCCGATTGCAGGAATCTTGGAGACCGACGCATGGGCTCAACCGCTCAACTGATCCGGCAACCACGGCGCACGCCGGAAGAAAAAACCAAAGTGCCAGCCCTGGGCGCATCCCCGCAGAAGCGCGGCGTGTGCACGCGCGTCTATACGACGACGCCGAAGAAGCCGAATTCTGCGCTGCGTAAGGTGTGCCGCGTACGCCTGACGAACGGCTACGAAGTGACGAGCTACATCGGCGGTGAGGGCCACAACCTGCAGGAACACTCGGTGGTGCTGATCCGCGGCGGCCGCGTCAAGGATCTGCCGGGCGTGCGCTACCACACCGTGCGCGGCACGCTCGATTGCGCCGGAGTCGCCGAGCGAAAGCAAAGCCGCTCCAAGTACGGCGCCAAGCGGCCCAAGAAGTAGGAACAGATCATGTCACGCCGTGCCCAAGCCCCCGTTCGCGTCATCCTCCCGGATCCGAAGTTCAACAACGACATGCTGGCCAAGTTCATGAACGTGGTCATGCAGAGCGGCAAGAAGTCGGCCGCCGAGCGCATCGTCTATGGAGCGCTCAATCGCATCGCCGAGAAGACCAACCGCCAGGGGGCGGAGGCCATCGGCGTGTTGAGCGCCGCGCTGGATAACGTCAAGCCCATGGTCGAGGTGAAGTCACGCCGCGTCGGCGGCGCGACTTATCAGGTCCCCGTTGAAGTTCGCGCTACCCGCCGCCAAACACTGGCTATGCGTTGGGTTCTTGATGCCGCTCGCGAGCGCAGCGAAAAGTCCATGGCTTTTCGCCTGGCGCACGAGCTGATGGATGCCGCGGAGAACCGCGGCGCCGCGGTGCGCAAGCGCGAGGACACGCATCGCATGGCGGAGGCCAATAAGGCCTTCGCACACTACCGCTGGTAACAGCGGCTCGTTTCACACACCGGAGCAAGATTCATCGTGGCACGCGCTACGCCCATTGAGCGTTATCGCAACATCGGCATCTCGGCGCACATCGACGCCGGGAAGACGACGGCGACTGAGCGCATCCTTTTCTATACGGGCGTCTCCCACAAGATCGGCGAAGTGCACGACGGTGCTGCGATCATGGACTACATGGAGCAGGAACAAGAGCGCGGCATCACGATCACCTCCGCAGCGACCACCTGCTTCTGGAAAGGCATGGACAAGGCCTTTCCGGAGCACCGCATCAACATCATCGACACCCCGGGGCACGTCGACTTCACGATCGAAGTGGAGCGCTCGCTGCGCGTGCTCGACAGCGCCGTCGCGCTCTTCTGCGCCGTCTCCGGCGTGCAGCCGCAATCGGAAACGGTGTGGCGGCAGATGAACAAGTACCAGGTACCGCGCATCGCGTTCGTCAACAAGATGGACCGCGCGGGTGCAAGCTTCACCCGCTGCATCGAGCAGATCCGCTCGCGACTGCGCGGCAATCCGGTTCCCATCCAGCTGCCCATTGGCGCCGAAGAGAACTTCGAGGGCGTCGTCGATCTCGTGCGCATGAAGGCCATCTACTGGGACAACGAGACGCAGGGGATGAAATTCGAGTACCGCGACGTCCCGGCGAATTTGAAGGCACAGGCGGAGGAGCTGCGCGCGAAGATGATCGAGGCGGCTGCCGAGGGCAACGAGGAGCTGCTGCACAAGTATCTTGAAGGCGGCACACTCACGGAGGATGAGATCCGCGTGGGCCTGCGCGCGCGCGCCATCAAGAACGAGGTCGTGCTCACCATGTGCGGCTCGGCGTTCAAGAACAAAGGCGTGCAGGCGCTGCTCGATGCCATCATCGAATACATGCCATCGCCCGTGGAGATGCCGCCGGTAAAGGGCATTGCCGAAAGCGGCGAGCCTGCCACGCGCACCGCCTCCGACGAGTCGCCCTTCTCGGCACTCGCCTTCAAGATCCTGAACGATCCCTTCGTCGGCAATCTCACCTTCTTCCGCGTCTACTCCGGCACGCTCAACTCCGGCGATACGGTGTTTGTGCCGACGAAGGACCGGAAGGAGCGCATCGGGCGCTTGCTGCAGATGCATGCGAGCGATCGCACCGAGATCAAGGAAGTGCGCGCCGGCGATATTGCCGCAGCCGTGGGTCTGAAGGACGTACTCACGGGCGATACGCTCTGCGACATCGACGAGAGCATCACGCTTGAGAAGATGGTGTTCCCGAACCCGGTGATCTCGGTCGCGGTGGAACCGAAGACCAAGGCCGACCAGGAGAAGATGGGCGTCGCGCTGCAGCGCCTCGCGCGCGAGGATCCCTCGTTTCGCGTGCATACGGACGAGGAGTCCGGGCAGACCATCATCTCGGGGATGGGCGAGCTGCACCTCGAAATCATCGTCGATCGCATGAAACGCGAGTTCAAGGTCGAGGCCAATGTCGGCAAGCCGCAGGTCGCATACCGCGAGACGATCCGCGGCACCGTGGATCAGGAAGGCAAGTTCGTGCGCCAGTCGGGCGGGCGCGGCCAGTACGGCCACGTTTTCCTGCACATTGAGCCGCAGCCGGCGGGTAAGGGCTATGAGTTCGTGAACGGCGTCGTCGGCGGTACCGTGCCGCGCGAGTACGTGCCGGCGG